>Ga0080003_1000249_pt1 | contig 38344 bp, 32 predicted proteins | sample JossMetagenome_FD_69206 | JGI IMG/M metagenome (GOLD analysis project Ga0080003, IMG submission 69206) | Hot spring microbial communities from Joseph's Coat, Yellowstone National Park, USA - JC2_E (SPADES assembly) (version 2) | ecosystem: Environmental > Aquatic > Thermal springs > Hot (42-90C)... | reverse complement strand
AAAATATAATTTGTTTGGTTGTACAGGTTCTTTGAAATATGGCATAGTTTTGAGATTGTTTCATTCTCACCGATGTAAATCTGTTCTGTTCTTTTAACTTTCATAACCCACCTCTATTGAATGATTTCTCCTCTTTGTATACATCTTCATGGAATAACATTGCAACATAAATATTATTTCTTCAAATACTTCTTCACTGTCAAGCGTAGCATTTCCAATCTCTGATATTACAACAATCTCTGTTCCAAATCTCTGGAAAAGATATTTGAATAATTCAAAACCAACCCTGCTTAATCTATCCTTGTATGTTATTACTACCTTTTCTACCCTGTAGTTTAGAATTTCATCAAGCATCTCAAAAAAACCCTTCCTATTTTCAAAGGATATTCCAGATGCAATATCTGAGTATATTGCATTGATTGTATATCCATTCATGAAACACCACTGCTTTAACTGCTCTATCTGATTCTCCAAGTCATTTTTTTGCTTGTTTGTGGATACTCTTGCATAGATGACTGTTTTTCTCTTAACATCCCTGTTTAATAATTTATAAACATCTTCATTGTTATAATCATAATAACCATTTGGCATAATTTTTGCCTTTCCAATTCGGTTTCATTTTTGCAGTATCTAATGCATTTAGTGCTATTTACATCATAAGAAAGCAAAACAATATCCTTTTCCACTACATGGTTAAATCTATACAAACAATCTCTTTCTGACATCTTTCTCAACCAATTAACATTCTTTTTATAAAAAAATTTTAATGCTATAACGTAATGTTATATTTTAATTATGCCGCGTGAAGATTTGTTTAAGTTTTTTAAGGATAGGACCTACGATGCATATGAACATGCACTTAAAAATAAGATCATACAAAGTAACATGCCAAAGCATATGGCTATAATTATGGATGGAAATAGGCGGTTTGCTAACATGCTCAACATAAGTATACATGAAGGCCATTTAAGAGGCAAAGATAAATTAGAAGAGGTGCTAAACTGGTGCTTAGAATTTGATATCAAAATTTTAACAATATATGCGTTGTCTTCAGAAAATTTAAAAAGAAATGTCAATGAACTTAATGATTTAATGATATTATTTAAAGAAAATTTTTATAAACTAGCCGAGGATGAACGTGTACACAAACATGGCATTAAATTGATGGTAATTGGTAATATAAGTGCCCTGCCAGAAGATGTGCAAAAAGCAATAAATTATGCACTAGAAAAAACAAAAAATTATTCCAATTATTTATATAATATAGCCATATCTTATGGGGGGCGGCAGGAAATTGTAGAGGCAATTAAAAAAATTGCCATTTGTGTTAAAGAAGGAAAACTAAGTATAGATGAAATAACCGAAAACACAGTAAAAAATTTCCTTTATACTTCTAATTTGCCCGACCCAGACATAATTTTAAGAACTTCTGGTGAAGAACGAATTTCCAATTTCCTGTTATGGCAAATGGCTTATTCTGAACTTTATTTTATAGATGTATATTGGCCAGAATTTAGCAAATTGGATTTTATGCGTGCAATATATGAGTACCAGAAAAGGCAGAGAAGGTTTGGGCAGTAATCACAGCATAACATCCAATTTGTTATGGATTATTGTAATGCACTGATCGGTGTGAAGAGAATATGGTGAAATTTTTAGAATAAATGGGTTGTAATTCTTTATAATATCAATTTCCTCCGTACTAAAATTGGTATGGTCACTTAATACGAAGGCAACATTTTGCCGAATTTTAGTTGTATCCATTATACCCTCTTCTAAAAGCAAAACCACAGGCAAATTAATTCTTTTCAAAACCTCTTCTATGTTCCAATTGTATAGGTAAATTCCAGGCGAATACTCTTTTCCAATAATTTTTTCTTTTAAATATAATAAAAAAACCTTCTTTAATATAGAAGCAATTGACCTTTCATCTGGATTAAGGTAAAGCAACTGATTGCCTATAAACATTATTGTCTTTTTACTTTTAGAAAAAAATATATATAAAACTGTATCCTTCCTTATGCTATTAGATATCAAAAAGGAATCTTTTATTAATTTACAAACCAAATCCACTCTGCCGTTTTCACTACTCAATGCATTTAAAGAAAAATCTTTTAGCTCTACACTATGGTCAATTACAAAAAAAATACGCATTATTGTTCTTCCTTCATGCTCTGTGGATTCCATACATCTGGAGATATAGACTCATAAACTTTACTAGCATCGGTATATTCTGCCTGTTCCCTATCTTTTACATCCAAAGCTAAAAGTTCCTTGATAACTTCCTTCCTAAATATCCAGTAATGGATTCTCCACTCCCTTCCATCATATAAAGTGGTCTCTTCCCTTTCTGTTACTAAAATGCCTTTATCTTCAAGCATGTAAAACGAGTCACGATCTGCAGGTTCTAATATATTATCAAGAATGCGGTCATTGTATCCGAAAAAATTCAATACATGGTATGCCATCTCTTGCGCACCTTCATCCCCAAGGTTATTGTCCCCTATAGCTTTTTTTATTACAGACGAAAGAACGTCAAGTGTAATGATACCATCATCTATGCGGTCACTGTAGGATTTATACACTTCACCATTGGAAGAAAAATCCTTTTCCGGGTGTCCTTCCTTGCCCTTCAAGTGTTTCCTTTTATCTTTCATGTTAATACTTGTATTTATTTATGTGAGCAAGTATAATATATACTTTTCTTAGCTTTCGTACAAAAACTATTTAATAGAAAGCATAACAATAAAGACACATATGTTTAATGCCATAAATGTCCAAGACATCCATATATATAAGCAATATAAATCAATGGAGATTTCTAGATTTTTCAACGATTTTATAGATAAATACGTAGAAAGCAACATAAAATCCAAAAACCTCTTATGGATAAGTTTAGATAAAGATAATATTATAAACGGTTTACTAATTTACGATTTTATTGAATCTATAGGCACAATTTTTACAGAAAGCCATGAAGCATTTAACGTATTATATGAAAAAGTCCCACAAAACGGAAATGTATTTTCTGAGATATATGCCCATAACATAAAACATGTAATGTACCATATATACACAATTAACCTAAAAAATTACAATAATGCAACATTGCCCATGCAAGTAAAGATCTTAAAATCAAGTGAAATACTTAGTGCCATCAATCTTTATTCAATTACATACAAAAAAATAAATGAAAATGCAATGCTAAACATGTTTTACAGTGGAGATCGATGTTTTGTAGTAGAGTTCAATGGCAATATTGCAGGTGTTGCATGGGCAAGCCTTTCTAACAATATTGGAAGGTTGCATTCTCTTTTGGTTATGCCTAACTATAGACATATTGGTATAGGGAAATGCCTAACCCGTGCAAGGCTAAACTGGTTAAAGATGAAACATGCTTATATGGCTATTAGCGAAATATCGGAATATAACCTACATTCACAAAGTATTGCAATAAGCGTTGGAATGAATGTAACAGGAAACATTATGTTGTATCACAAGCAATAAAATCCTTCTTAGGCGCATCACGGCAGTACTGCCATATTACTTATGACCAATGGTACATACTTGTACAATTCAATCTATCCAGGGCTAAATAATGGCCAACTAATGAAAGGCACTGGTATAAGCAATATTATATTAACAACCTCAAATGGAATTACAGCTTTTTATTCTTATTACGTTTACATTGCACCAATAAAAATAAATTCGTTTACTGCCACCCCTATGAATAGTGTAGCGCCATTAAACGTAACTTATCAAGTGAATGTTACTGGTGGTGTTAAGCCATATATATACAAATGGTATATCAATGGATTTTATTACACATCAAACGTTTCCTATTACAACTTTTCCTATCCGTTAGCTGGATCATACAATGCTTCAGTAACAGTTTATGATAGTATGAACAATTATGCAATTAGCAACAATATAACCGTAACAGCATATCCCCCATCTACTGGTGGGCAAGGTATAGGGGGAAAATATTATATTGTATCCGGCATTATACAATCTCCTAGTTATTCCCCAATACCTAATGCAACGTTACGATTTTCATCTGGTAATATTACTGAAACAAATTCAAACGGATTTTTCTCTTTAAATCTAACCAACGGTACATGGAGTGTTATAATCTCAAAAAATGGATATCAAACAGCATATTACAACATAACCGTTAACGGTGCACCTCTAACGGAGACCTTTACATTGTACCCAGAAAGGGCAACTAATCCCACAAGTACTTCATTGCCAACACAAGGAAACGTTGTTTATTTAATAATTGCAGGAGTGGTGATAGTTGTTGCGGTAATTCTTCTCATAGCTATTTGGCATAGAAGGAAAAAATAAAATAAACAAGATTATTCCCCTTTATACATTAACTCTCTCTTTACAAAATCCAAAAGAAGTTCATTGTTATTATTTTTATCTTCAATGAGTTTTTTAATGAACAACTCCGGATTATTTTTATATTCAATCAATTCCTTTACATCATTAACAAAATTGTTCCACAATATATTATCTGTTTTATTATTCAAAATCTTTAATTTATAATCAAATTTTCCTGTATTGATATTCCCTTTAAGTGAAATGTATGCTATTGCAGTTGAAATATTCTCTTCATTTATTTTTTTATTTTTTGCAAAGATTTTTTTATATACTAAAAGCTGTTTTTTGTGGGTTGATTCATAATTTTCAGTCTTATCTGTTTTATAATCCAAAATTAAATATTTGCCAGTCTTATTCATAAATACAGCATCAATAAACCCAACTAACTGAAGTTCAGAAATAGGCACATCCAATAACTCCCCCAGGCTTATTGCCATTCTAACTTCGGAACCATGTTGGATATAATCCATAGAAGAAACTTCATATAATGCGCTTTTTATATTGTTAAAAATCTTTATTTCCTCTTGATTTAGGGTTTTTTCATCTATTGTTTTATTGAAAATTTCAAATGCAATTTTATGGGCATTCATCCCTTTATCTTGTTGAACGCTTTTAAAGTGGATCCCTAATATATTGTTCTTAAAGAACTCATAAGGGTTTTTAAATTGTTCTACAAGTGAGAAAGATATCTTGTCTAATTTTTTGAAATAATAATAGATAATATCCCTCAGCCATGGTTCGCGCTTTTCTAAAAGTTTTTTTGAATCTTCAAAACGTTTAGACACAAACAAATTATACGCTTCATCATAATTATTTCTTAATGGTTCTATTTCATCACCCTCTATATCCACCAAAGTTGAATGCTTGCCTAAATTGTATCTTGCTTCCATTTTTGGATTGACCACAATATAAAGTTCTTTTTTAGATCTTGTAAAAGCAACAAAGTCTATCCTTATTTCTTCCTCCTCAAGTTCGTCCCTTATATCAATATTTTTTGATTTTAGTATTGAATAAATTACTGCGTCAACAAAGCTAAAAGTATTCCTTGTGTTTTTAGGGAGGTATATAACACGGTCGAACTCCAACCCCTTTGCTTTATGTACAGTAGTTAATGTTATGCCTTTCTCCTTTCCTATAGGTTCATAACTTTCCTCTGTAATTTCAAGATAATGGAACAAGTCTTCCTTAGAGGGTTTGCTAACAACCTCAAAAAATTCTAGGATATTTTTCAATAAGGCAACAGAGGTAATGAAATACTCCTTGCTTATAGAGGCACTTATTGGCATAATGTGCATTTCGAAAAGTTTTTTCAAATTTTCAATATTATTGCCTGCCCTCATATCAAAAAAAGGCGTTGCAAACTTTTCCAATTTATGTATATCCTTGCCTGAACCAGCTATAGCCTCAAATGCTTCCTTCATAGACAATCCTGAAAAAGGTGTAAATAATGCACTAGATATAACATCAAAATCATCATAAAAAAGCCCTTTGAGAAACTTAATGATCTCTTTTGTAGCATGTACTGATGTAGAACTGCTTATTGTGCTGGTATATGGTATATTTTTATCATCCAATATTTTAGAAATTTTAAGTAATTGCCCATTTGTCCTAGTAATTATTGCTATCTTCTCATTTGGATTGTTTTGGTTCAGTTCTGCAGCTAATTTAACCGCTACATTTTCACTGTTATCTGTGGCACAAACCTTTACAACCTCCCCTATTGTACTATTATAACTCTTAAAATCACGAAGTTCTTCGTTATAATCCCCATTTTTTGTATTGGATATAAAATACGTTTTTGAATATTGCAATATATTCTCAGTGCTCCTATAGTTGGTAGAAAGTGTTGAAATGAGTGCGGTATCTCTAAATTTATCAAAATTTTTCACACTCCCCCCTTGAAATCCAAAGATCGCTTGCTTTCTGTCCCCTACTAAAAAAAGTATATCCCCACTCAATTTAGCTATTTTTGCTTCAAGTTCATTGACATCCTGAAGTTCGTCTACAAGAACATGTTTGTAATGCTTAATATTCTTATCATATCTTTTTATAAATTCTATGAGCATATCTGCATAATCAATAAACCCTTTTGGCTTGGATTTTTCATAATTTTCGTAAGCTTCAAGAAAATATTCTAGAAATTTCTCAATCTCTTCAAGGCTTATATTATTTATTTTTTCATTAGTGTATATAATCTCTAGTTCCTTCTTAGCTATACCCATGTTCATTTTAATGTCTTCGGGTGTTATTCCAAAACTCTTTAAATATCTTATAGCATTTTCTGTTTTTGGAACGATATCTGAAATTACATACTCCTCTGAGTAATTAAAAGCGTTGAGTTTTTCAAAGGTTTTAAAAATGGAAAACCTAAGCATATTATTACTAACAACATTATATTCTTCCCCCATGTTCTGAAGGTAATCATAAGCATAACTATGGAATGTATGTATTGCAAGATCATTTACATTGATCTTTATCCCTCTCTCTAAAGCAGTTTTGTATATTTTCTCGTTCATTTCATTTGCCGCTTTAGTTGTAAATGTTATGCATAAAATGTCACTCTCTTTAACTCCTCTATTAATTAACTCAATAACCTTTTTAGCGAGTTCAGTTGTTTTTCCAGTTCCAGGATTGGCAATAACCAAAAGATCTTTGCTATATAAATCAAATGTGTTCATTAAATTACCTATGTTCTAACAACTCTAATAATTTACTTGAGTTTTGCGCCTTTTAATGTTTATTAAATTGCCCTTCCCTATGGAAAAAGTAGATTTTCCAAATAAATTGATCTGTTCGAAATCCATGTTTTAGATATTAAACATAAATGTGATGTTGGGGTGTAAGCGCATATCCAGTAGAAACGCCCTTCTTGGGTATACAATAGAATATTATTACCTTAAAGATAAACTGGCATATTTTTGATATGTGTAATTTATTAGATTGATCAAATGATTTATAAACTTATTAGGCATAAGTTATCAACATGTCCTATAAAGAAGAAGAAGTAAAAGACAATCATGTTAAAGACCTAATTCGAGCAAAAGAGAGTTTAATGGAAGAATTAGAAGCAATTATTTACTACGAGGCGCGTGCCTCTGTAACGGCAGATAAATCTCTAAAAAGTGTATTAGAACACAACAGAGACGACGAAAAAGAACATGCAACATTGTTAATCGAATGGATTCGCAGAAATGATCCCACATTCGAAAAAGAGCTCAAAGAAATATTATTTAGTAAAAAAGAACTTAAAGACCTATGGGACTGAATAATTGCAAAACTCTTTGATCACGCACTTATTGCACAATGGCTTTTTTCTGCAAACCTCTTTTCCATGTTGTACAATAACAGCATGGTAATTTTTGTAGAGTTCAAGTTCAGCCTTTATCGTTTTCTCAAAAAGTTTTTGGATTTCATCGTATTTGGTTTCTTTATATCCAATCCTCTCAATAATCCTTTTTGTATACGCATCTACAACAAATATTTTCTTGCCAAAGCCGTAAAGCAGGATGGAATCTGATGTTTCTGGTCCTATCCCCTTAATCCCTAAAAGCTGCCTCCTTATTTTTTCAATATCCTGTGTTTCTTCGAACTCCTTTATTTTATTTATGGTAAAAAAAGAGGAAATGTTTTTAAGGGCAACCGCTTTGGTTTGGTAAAATCCAGAAGGCTTTATGCATTCCTTGAGCAATTCCAAATTGGCGTTTAAAATGTTTGCCAAGCTAAGAAGGTTATTGCCTTTAAGGTTTTTTATAGCCTTTTCTACATTATTCCATGAAGTCCTCTGTGTTAAAATAGCACCAATAATTATTTCGTCCCTTGTATCGCCTGGCCACCAATGTAAATTCCCGTATTTTTCGTATAATTTTTCGTATAGGCTATCAAGCTCAATCATATTCTCTGTTCAACCTGGGGTACGTGCGAAAATACACGCTTAATATTATAATATGTATCCCTCTGGGCAGGTATGTATCCCGAATCTATTATATTCCTCACCATGTAGGGGATGTCTGTTTTGTAGGCTCTACCAGCTGCACTTATAACATGCTCTTCCATTAATATCCCCCCCATGTCGTTTGCCCCAAAATGTAACCCTATTTGAGCAATCTTATGCCCTTCTGTTACCCATCCTGATTGTATATTCCTGAAATTATCTAAGAAAATCCTAGAAATGGCGAGCATTCTCAAGTATTCATTTGAGCTTGGCCTTTTCAAATTGCTTAGTGCTGTATTTTTTGGTTCGAAGCTCCATGGTATAAACGCAGTAAATCCATGGTTTTTGTCTTGAAGGTCTCTGACCTTTGATAAATGTTCTAACCTCTCTTCTATTGTTTCTGTAAACCCAAATACCATCGTAGCTGTTGTAGGCATCCCTAAACTCTGCGCTTCATCCATAATTTTAAACCAACTTGAAACTGAATTTTTTTTCGGGCTTATGTAGTTCCTTATCCGCTCTACCAGCATTTCTGCACCACCACCAGGTAGTGATCTCATGCCTGCATTCTTCAATTTTTCTAAGACCTGGGCAGTGCTCATTCCTGACTGCCGTGCGTAAAAATCTATTTCTGTTGTGGTTAAGGAATGTATATCAACCATTGGATATCTTTTTTTAATGGCTCTAAACATCTCTAGTATATAATCTAAAGAAATTTCTTCATTAAGCCCACCTTGGAGAAGTACTTGCGTACCTCCTAGTTTTACCAATCCTTCCACTTTTTCCAGTATTTGGTCTATTGTGAGTACATAAGAATCATTGTCCTTTTTTCTTCTATAAAATGCGCAGAATTTGCAATTGACATTGCAAATATTGGTGTAGTTTATATTCCTATCTATTACAAAAGTAACAATGGGCAGAGGCGCTTTTTTCCACCTCAATTTATCTGCTATTTTGCCCAATATGACTAATGATGCCTCTTTATAAAGCAATGCCGCATCATCAACAGTAATCCTTTTACCTGAAAGGGCTTTGTCTATTATTTCCTCCATTTTATTCATTTATATCCCTCTACAAATATTTTATATCTGGAATGTTTGCAATCAACCCTAGCTTATATGATTCTTCAAAAAAAGTCTTTAGGGATTGTTTCTCTTCATCTCCTAAATGGTAATAAAGTGCCATATAATACTCCTTTAGCAAATCCTCTTCAAATCCAGTTTTGAATTTAGCATAATTTATTATTTCATTCATATTTTCCATTGATTTTTTCAAAGAAGTTTCCAAAGCTTTATTTATTTCTCCAATATATCCCCTATCAATTCCTTGTCTAGCAATCCATAATGCAAATACTGCAGGCAAGTGGAATATATTATACCACTCCTCTCCCAAATCCATAGTGTATCTGTATATTTTATTCATCTTTAAGGCCTTGTCTCCTATAGCCAAAACTACATCACGGTTTAAATCGTTGGTCTCTATATACCTAGAAATATTGTACCCTTTCTTGTTCAAAATGATTTTAAGCATATTTACAGAGGATAACGATTCATGTGTTGTATATATCTCTTTGATTTTGCCAAAATCTACATTTGAAAACAACTTAACACTCAATACCCTGCCCTTGGAAGCAATGCAAAGGGTTGGAAATACTAAAACCTCTTTGAGAAACGATAAAGAAAAAGACGATACAGGGGATACTTCTAACTCGCCTTTTGAAAATGATTCTACAAGTTGTTTAGGCGTATCGTAAACAAGTTTCCATTCCTCGGGCAAAGGCACACTTCCGTTAATAATGCTATAATAAACTGGCAATACATTGATATAATTGATAACCCCCAATTTCATTTCTATACCCCTGTATATTCACTCGTAGTTAACACAGGTATTCCATTTCCTTCTTTAATCAAATCAACCAGTTCATCTTTTTCCTTAACTTCTTCCCAAGTGTTTCCTCCTGCGGCATCCAATATGCGTTCTTCGTAAGCTGTCCCACCAATATCATCTGCGCCAAAAGAAATGGCTATCTGCGCAACGTTTTTGCCTACTGTTACCCATGGTATTTTTATATGTTTTATATTATCAAAAAATATCCTAGAGATCGCAATAACTCTAAGGTCCTCAACCCCTCCAGGGCCTGAAAGGTTGTACCTTTTAGCAAGAATGTTATTTTCTTTATTATAAGCTAAAGGTACAAAGGCAACAATGCCTTTTGTTTCGTCTTGCAGTTTTCTTATAATATCCATATGCTCAATGATATCCTTTGGTTTTTCCACGTGCCCAAAAAGCATGGTTGCATTGGTATCTATCCCAAGCATATGGGCGTTTCTATGCACAGAAAGCCATTCTTTTGCAGTTATTTTTGTAGCCATCATTTTTTTTCGTATGTATGGATTAAATATTTCAGAACCTCCGCCGGGCATAATATCCAAACCAGATTCTTTAAGGATTTTCAAGGTATCATGAAGGTTTAGTTTAGATAATTTAGATAGAAAATTAACCTCAACTGCCGTCAATGCTTCTATACATAGGTCCTTACTTATCCCTTTTATCCCCCTAAAAACCTTTTCGAAATATTCCAAATTGCAGTTGGGATTAAGCCCCCCTACTATATGTATCTCATTAACACCATATTTCTGTGTTTTACTAACTTTATCTAAAATCTGGTCTACCGTGTATTCATATGCTCCGACGTCCTCCCTATCCTTTCTAAAAGAACAGAACCCACAATGGGATACGCATATGTTAGTATGGTTTATGTTCACGTCTTTTCTCCAAAATACACGGTCCCCAAAATATGTTTTTTTTATATCGTAAGCTGCCTCACCCAATACCATTAGGTCTGCATTTTCGTAAAGAAAAAGGGCTTCTTCCGGTGTTATCCTATTTCCAGAAATGCGCTTGCTTAAAATCCCATAAACATCCATACAATCAAATAAATCACTTACAAATATTTAATAGCAATGAGTTTGTTATTCGTTATTTATTTACTAGCTTATTGTTCTTAATTGCATTATATATACATTGGAATATTGAAATACTACTATATCCAACATTTTCCTTTTATTGATAAATAATGTTGACTCCCAATCCTTTCTTTTATCTAGAAAATCCTTGTTCTGTAAAAAATCTAACAATAACAGCATCCTACATTACAAGTAAATGCTTTTAATTAACCATTGTTATAGAACCTTTTTTTAAGTTTTAAAGAAACATTCACCAAGCTAATCATTACTGGCACCTCTATGAGCGGGCCTATGACAGCTGCAAAAGCGACTCCCGAACCCACACCAAAAACAGCTACTGCCACTGCTAGTGCAAGTTCGAAATTATTGCTAGCAGAGGTGAAAGATACACTTGCATTTAATTGATAATCTATCCTCAATTTCATGCTCATGAAAAAACTACTAAAGAACATGATAAAAAAGTAGAGTATTAGTGGTATAGCTATAATAATAACATCATATGGTATTTTTAGAATTGTACCACCTTCCATGCTAAACATAACTATTATCGTAAATAATAGAAAAATCAAAGCAACAGGGCTTATGCGAGGAATGAAATCTCTCTGATACCAATCTTCTCCTTTTTTTTGTGCAAATATATAGTGAGTTAGAGCACCCAATAGTGCAGGAATCCCTAAGTATATTAAAACGCTTTCTGCTATCATCCACATTGATACCTTAACTATGCTGCCAGATATGCCAAATAAAGGTGGCAATATTGTTATAAATACCCATACATACACCGCATAGAAAAATACTTGAAATAAGCTATTGATGGCTACCAAACCAGCTGCAAAGTCTGTATCCCCTTCAGCAAGCCCATTCCATACCAAAACCATTGCTATGCATCTAGCAAGCCCTATCATAATAACTCCAATCATAAACGCAGGCATTCCACGTAAGAAAATTATGGCTAAAATAAACATTAAAAGGGGACCAATTGCCCAGTTTTGGGCAAGGGATAACGCTACAACTTTTCTGTTTTTGAATGCAGTAATAAGTTTTTTATAGTTTACTTTTGCAAGAGGAGGGTATATCATAAGTATAAGCCCTATGGCAAGAGGAATCGAGGTTGAACCTATCTGCAAATTAGATATAAATATTGAAAAATTTGTGAAAAAAAACCCTAACGATACACCTACTACCATCGCTATTAATATCCATAAAGTTAAGAAACGGTCTAATAACGGAAGCTTATTTTTGATAGATGAATTCTCGTTTGCCATAGCATACTCTTGGTTCAATTAACTTTATCAACATTACTTTTTTGTTCAAGAAAAATAAGCCCTACTAAAAATCCCAAATCTATTGGTAGTACCTTTCGTTTTGCCAACATCCTCACCAGTTATAGGTATCATATTCTAATATTTAAATATGATGTTATGATTGTTAATACAATGCTTTTTCTTGCATTGAAATCCATTAGGATTCAATGCCACAAACATAATATGTTTAATTAATGAAAAAAATGATAAAACAATCAATATAAACATATAACAAAGATCGAATTTACGAACATGTTCTATATAGCTCAGTAGAAATAGTAAATGGTTATTGAAATAATTGACGTTGTTAAAAACAATAAAAAATTAAAAGGTTGGATACTGTGTTTATCTTAGTAGTTGGTTCCTGAAAGGTTCAGCAAAATACCGTTAACTATATTTTGGTCTTCAAAATATGAAATTCCATGATCTACTAAATGATCCAATGTAGGGCAGTGCAACACAGGATATTCGTATACGTAGGAAAATCCCAGATAGGTTGCGGAGTTATATGAAACCGCACCATCATTTTGGCTATTGAACACATAGCCACCCCACCAAGGATCGAATGTTCCGATGTATACCTCAAATACGGTATTAGGGTATGCACTAGTAAAATTATCGACGTTCGTTTGCAATTCAGTAAGAAATGCTGAACCTGGGGATAGTTCCTCCGCTTGGTATCCACTGTATTTTATGGATATAAACGAAGCGATTTTTGCTAAGTAGGAACCATTGAATGGTGTTCCAAGGGTTATGAAATTCTGCAAATTTACGTTTGGGAATACATAATTCTCAAGCATGTACAAAACCACAAGCCCTCCCATACTGTGCGCTATTATGTCTAACGTTATATTTTCATTAGCAGATATGCTATAAATAGCATCTGCTAATGCAGCTGCTATCTGTTCAATAGGTGTGTCTATTGTTCCATCAAAAGAATTATTGGTATACTTATAGCCATTGCTGTAGTTAACTGTAAATTCGCCGTAATAAGATACAACACCTACAATATATCCTGCGTTTGCAATTTGCTGTTCCATGTTTACCCCTTGATACCATATATCGGATTCTGTTGTGTTCTCTATGTTGTATCCATGTACCAACAATACATATGTACTAGAGGTTACCGATGCCTTAGGAAACTTTGAGTAATGGTGTAAATTAGAAGCTAAAATAGCTGAATTATGGTTGGTTCCAAACATAGAAATCGATGGATGGACGTTTATTCCACTATATATAACAAACCCCGATATAGCCAAAAGCCCAACTACCATTACTGAAAATACTGCATAAACCTTTTTTTTATCCATTAAATATTATTAAGTCTATTTCTAACTATTTATATTTTTGCCAAAGCTTACAACCCAAGAGTTTGTAAGCGTTCTTAACATGGTAAATCAACAAATGTAATAGTTAAAGCATAGGAAATAATCAAATATTTTCAATGTTATGTATGATTGATAAATATGTTAGAGATAAAAAAAGTTCCTTCTGGTATACCTGGTCTTGATGATTTAATTATGGGTGGGTTTAATGTTCCCTCTTCTGTGTTGATTGCTGGGGAACCAGGAACAGGAAAAACCACCTTTCTCCTTCAAAGCCTATTTGAGGGCGCTAGAAAAGGCGAAAGTGGCCTTTATATAACTGCAATATCTGAACCAACATGGCTTACACAAAGGTATATAGCTACTTTTTCTTTTTACGATGAATCCCTTATTGAAAAAGAAAAAATAGTTTTCAAGGATATAGGCAATACCTTATTAAAAGATCCATCTAATACAATAAAGGAAATAGAAAAGTTAGTAGAAAGTTATACCCCACAAAGGTTAGTAATAGATCCAATAACTCCAATGAAAAATTATTGGATTCAAAGTGGCAATACAAGAGAATCTATACATGAACTTTTAACTCACCTCAAGGTTTTTAGCACCCTTACCCTTATATCCTCAGAATTAACTGCACAATCTTTAACAACATCGGTGGAAGCTTATATGGTGGACTCTGTAATTGTGTTAAGCTATCCAGAAGAGGAAAAAAATGTAAGGAGAAAATATTTGGAAGTTTTGAAGATGAGGGGTACAAGACATAGGACAGGTAGGAATTATCTTGAAATAGACAACAACGGTGTGCACATAGTCCCAGGCTTTTCATAAATATTTCGCAATATATTCCCTCAAGGCAATTGCATTGTTGTGTTCTTGATCTTTAGCAGAGTACAAAAATACAATCCTCTTTTTTTTTGAAATCTCTTTAATTAGTTCAATAAATCCCCTTATGTTAACATTATTATCCAATTCTTCAAAATATTTGGATTTGAACTCCTCCCATTTATTAACATCATGGTTGAAAAAAATTCTAAGGTTATTAGAAGGGGCAAAATCCTTTGCCCAGTAATCTATTTTTATTTTTCCCTTTCTAAGTCCCCTAGGCCATAACCTATCAACCAATACAGCAAACTCATCTGTTTTATTAAATTGGTATACCCTACATAGTTCAACAATATTCATATATTATATATTAAGCATCTATATATAAAATTATAGATGCTTATCAAATGGTGTATTAGATCTGCTGTAAATACAAAAAATTTAGATGTAATTCTAAACCGTAACTCCTCAATTTTTAGGGAATAATCCTTTTGTTTTCTGTTTTACATAATATGGATTTTGATAGAAAAATTTTATACTTATTTCCTATTAGGCCATATACGCAAGATTGGATTAAACATATACTTGAAATTGAAAAGAAAAAACGCAATATACCATTAGAAGTAAAACAAAGTGGACATAATTACTACCTCTATATGTCTAATACTACTGTATGGGATAAAGTAGAAAAGAAAAAAGGCCTCTAGATATATAGGCAAGATTACTGAAAACGGTGTTGTTGAAGGTAACAGAACCACTCGTTCTGCAAGGTCTATCTATTAATACGGAAATGCAAAAATCCTAATGGAACTTCTCAAATTAGAAACAACTAATTAAACTATTGAAAAAATCCAATAAAACAACATTAAAAAAGAAAAGGTTTTATTAAAAAGTTTACTTTTGTTCGTTTGTTTCTGATGATTTGTTATCAGTTGAACTTTGTTCTTGTTGCGTTTCAACTTTTGGTGTTTCTTCTTTTGATTCCTCTGTTTTAGGTTCCTCTTTTGGAGTGCTTTTTTTACCCATCTTGTACAACATAACCGCAACGATTATTACGATTATAAGTACAATTACACCAACTATGGCATATATAATATCGTTGTTGCTTGAAGTAGAACTAGAACTTGATGATATATGGGTGTAAGTTATGCTTATTGAGACAGCACTGCCGTTTACAACAACGCTTCCATTAGATGGAGAAACGGTGTAGTTAGCTATTTGGGAAACTGTATAGTTATACTTGCCATTAAGCATTGAAAACACTATTTTAGTTGATGTTGACTTTTGAGTTACGCCATTAAGGGTTACAGACCATGTTGTGTTAGCAGGCAAACCTTTCTCTACAAAGGTTACGTTGTATTTGGGTATGTAATATGTTATTGCTATAGTCATATTGGAGGTAAGGTTAAATGTCCCCGATGAAGGGCTTACTGTATATCCATTTACGTTTATTACTGTATAGTTGTAAATTCCATTAAGTAATTCGAAGGATATGTTATTGTTTGTTGTTGTTTGTGTATAATTCATTCCAATAGTTATTCCCCATTTTGTGCCTGCAGTAAGGCCAGTTTCTTTGAATGTTACGTTATACCATTGCTTAAACACAACATTTATTGTTACATTGCCTTTAACTGTGAAAGAACCTGAAGTGGGTATTGCTACATATCCTGGTGCAGATATATTATAATAATATGTGGTTCCATTGGTAATGTTTGCATATATAGGTGTAGACATTGAACTATATGTTGTACTTACATTCCCTGTTGTTAAAATGATTTTCCATGATTCGTTGTTCAATGATAATTTAGTTAGGTTCAAGCCAATTTCGTTCACTGTTAATGTATATATTTTTGCAAAGGTTACATTTACTACTTGGAATTTTCCATTTAATGTAACGATGCCATTTACTGATCCTTTTACTGCATATCCATTAGGTACATTTATAGTGTATGGCAGTTTTCCTGTGGATGAGGCTATATGGAATATTGTAGATGTTGAATTGGACTGCTTTGATATATTGTTAAATGCAACACCCCAAATTGTACCTTTTGCTAACCCTGTTTCATTAAATGCAATAGGCACACCAATATGCACTAAAGGTGCATAATCATAACCTTTTATCATTCCAAAATCATTGAAAGGTGCTAACCCTAATCCATTAGATACATTTAGTGTGTTATACCCACTCCAATAATTGCCACCTAACTTAGGGCCACCGATGATATTTGTCCCATTTTTAGGTGTGATGTTCCATGTATTTATCATATTGGCATAATTGTTCTGGCTTGTTATAATGTTATTGTAAATTACATTTTTTGTAGAATTTATTAACTCAAACCCATATGTGCCATTTATAGTGTTGTTGTAAATCATTGTATTGTTGGTATAGCTATATACAATAGCACCATCGTTCATTATAAAACTGTTGTTAGATACTATCGCATTATTAGATTGTATGGCCTCATATCCTCCACCATACCCATTCCCTTTAATGGTGTTATTATTAAACGTTTCATTTGTTGAGAACTGGTCAATCACTGACAACACATTATTATAAAACTGGTTATTGGATATATCGTTGTTGTTTACAATGTATCCATAAATCCCATAATAATCATTAGATACATTGTTATAGGATATTGAATCTTTACCACTCATATATACAAATGTAATTGGGCCTGCAATTCCATTGAAATACCCCCCAACGTTGTTTGTTAATTTATTATCTTTTACTACGGAATAATTCGTAGTATACATAGTCAACCCAACACCACCCATTAACAAAGATATGTTGTTGTTTATAACATCTATGTACATTGAGTTATATGTGTTGATTATGCTTATTCCATATATAGAAGATAAAATTGTAGTCCCATTTGTAGTTGCCATAGAGTTATCGTATTTGATATTTGTTATTGTTACATTTGAAGAATCTCCTATTGCATATATGTTGTTTAGTGCAACTCCAGTTTTATAAATATGTCCATATATATACTCCTCTGTGCTATTTGTGGATACATTATTAATAACAAAGTGGCTTGTAGTGCCATTAATTTGTAATAGCACAAATGATTCATACCCAAAGTCATTGCCTATTAAAAACAAGGGGTTTAATGATATTGTTGTATTGTTCATTGCATATGGATCTGTAGAAGTTCCTTTACCACCCAACAAACCTGCAGATGCCATTTGCGAATAAATATTGTTATTGGTTATGTATATAGGGGTATAATACAAATTAGCCTTGGAAGTCATTGATATTGGCCCCAAACTACCATTATTTCCATTTGCCCCAATAGTTGCATTGGTATAGTAGGGTTTATATCCATTTGCAAGCGCTTCTATGGTATAATTGCCTGGAGGCAACTTAAAAGATACTTTCCCACTGCCTGTTGTTGGAATGTATGATGAATTGTTTAAAGACATTACATTTTTTGGATTTGCTTGAGAAGCAAATACAAATGCATAGGATGGAGTTACGGTTGTATTTATGTTTATAGACCCAGGCAAAGCGCCATGCGAAGCATTCCACAATGGCATAAGCAATGATGGTCCTGTCCCCAAAAATTCAACTGGTGCACCACTTACATTTTTCCACCATGTTGCTAAACCTATTGAGGTTTCACCTGTTTCAGAACCTGAGTTATATGCGGCATTTATAGTAGTGTACTCTTTTGTTGCACTGCTTAGGTATTTAAGTGTATCATATCCTGATATATTGGTAATTGTGGTAGTTGAACCTGCACCTGGACCTACTGTTACAAGTTCCGCATCATCAGGAATCCCTATAGGGGTTTTGGATTTTCCACTGACTTGGAAAAATGCCGGTGTAACTTTTTTGGTTATTCCTACATTATTGAATAACACCCTATCATAATATCCAGAGTAAACTTTTCCTCCATAAGATAAAGAATAGTTGAAGTATAGGGCTACCATGTTATTTTCAGTTGTTACGTTATTGTATAATTTTACGGTAAATGGATATGTAATATTGAACATTGGTCCAATTGCATAATAAAAGGTTGGTGCATCAATAGTTCCATTGTATTTGTATAGTGTACTATTTGTCATGCTCATGTTAGAATTTGTAAAGTTCCAGATATTATTCATAAATTGTAAAGCAGTACCATTGAAATCAATCACATTTTGTGTCCAATAAACATTGCTACTGTTCCCCATCACTGTTGTATTATAAAGTATAGTATTCATCTGGATTGATACCCAGTTTGGAGACCCCGTTTCAAGTTGGTTGTTGCCATTGTAATATGCACTAAACGAAGACAAATTTAATATGCCTTCAAAACTAGAAGTGTTATACGTTATTGCACCTTTTGTAGATAATCCATAATCTGCAATCCCCATAGGTGCAGGGCTAGATGGATATGCAGGGCCTGTTATGTTAGTATGATGGTAAATTGCATAAAAATTAGGTTCATATACAAATCGTGGAGATACTTTTTTTTCATTAATTAAAGACTGAACATTTTTTTGTACTTTTTTAATATTTTGTATATTAATTTTGTTCCCTATATTGGATATGCTATTTACCTTCAAGTTATTTGTTGGGTTGTTCGTGTTATTCCCAATTACTGTTGGCACTATAGATAAAACCAACACCATTACCAAAGCTAATATTAAACTTTTTTGTATAAATCCTCTCATTTTATCAACCTTACCTCTTATATTACAATAACCATACTTAAATATTATGCATTCTATCACTTGATGCTTTGAATAAATACCATTTTGAATTCTTTAGTTTTGCGTTAATTTAATTCAATAATGTTAATAAATTCAGAGTAAAGTTTAATAAACGCCATATTATTCATATTATTGTCTTATTTATAGATCTCCCTATTTTTGATTATCCAAGCCCTTTAGTTGATGCCGCAATTAAATTTAAGGAAGATTTTCCAGATATAAGACAATTCAAGCATTTTTTACGATTCATCTCCGTCATAGGCCATTCTGAAAAAGGAAGTTTGGCACATATAAATTCGTTATTTTTAGAGCATACAAACCAATCTAATTTCAACAGGTTTTTATCATCTAAATTTGATTTGGATTTACTAAAGAAAGGACAGATGGATATAAATGAAATTGAGGAGGATGGAATCCTTGTTATAGATGATACAATAATAGAACGAGGTAAAAACATAGAATATGCAAGCCTATTTATTGATCATAATAAAAAGGAATATGTGAGAGGGTATCAAGTAGCAACATCACTATTGGTTGTGGCAAATATGGGAAATATCCAATAACAATTACACTATAAAAAATTTGATAGAAATGATCCAGAATTCAAAACGAAAAAATAGAGATACAAAAAAGGGACATAGAAGAAATGATAAATATGGGTATAAATTTTACAACAGTAACAGGTAATTCATGGTATTTCACTAAAGAAATAGTAGAATTTTTGAACGATAAAGGGAAGAGCTGGATATTTACATGTAAAGGTAATAAGAGATTAAAATATCAAGGGAGATAGCTCTCCCTTAACAATCTCTATTTGCCATATAGAGAACCACATCCCTTTACCATAGATGGGCAAGTATATTCAGTATGGGAAAAGGAGGTGTATATAAAAGAGAGGGGTAAATTGAAGCTAGTAGTGACAGAAAGAACTAATGAAAAGAAATATTATATAACGAACGAGGAGAAGTGGAATTCAAAGGATATCATAGGAAGATTTTTGAACAGGTGGAGCATAGAGGTAATGCACAAAGATAAAGGGGAATGGGTTAAAGCGCATATTCCTAAGAAATGGCAAGAAGGTGGAGATGGACCTCTGCCTATATGCCATAGGAAGAACTCCCCTCGAAATTTCCACAATCATCTCTAAAGCGAGATATAAAGAATTAGAAAATACAATAGAACCACAAAAAAGATGGACAGGGATAGAATTTATCAAAAGTGCATTTAAAGGGATAATAAAATATGGCATAGATGCAATTGATGCAATGATAAGTGCAATAAAAATCCATATAAATCAACAGTGAAAATATTAAAAAGCTTAGGCATATTTACATTTAATTCATTAGATAAAATTAACGCAAAACTCTAGTCACTACAACAAGATATATTAAGGATGAATATATAAGCAATCAATAAATATCCAAGAATCTCCAACAATGCATAATGCAATGAAAAGTTAATATATTAAAAATTAATATAACACCATTAATTAATATTGCTCGTTTTTTAAGGGGTTGATAAATAAGTATGATTAGGTTTGGAATTACAGGTATTCCATTATCATGTAAAGGGAGAACGCTGTTAGATGCTGTTGTTGATATACATTCTATGGGGTTGTCTGCGTTGGAAGTCCAATTTTTAAGATTAAAAACAGATGAAAGGCTTATTGATATGCATGAAGTTGGAAAATCTCCAAAAGATCTAAAAAATGAAATTGTATTGGAAGTACTTAAAAACGGTGATCCCGACAATATCTCTTATGATATCAACAAGCCATTAGAAAAAGATGATATTATAAAATTTTTGGCACCCTCTACAACGGTATCAATAGCAAGCGATTATGAAGAAATAGAGCATATATCAAAAATATCCAAAGATGTAGATGTTACCTTGCACATGCATTCACCGTATTATATATCATTCACAGAAAGCAAAGAATTGTATAATAGAAGTATTCAGGTAATTAAATGGTCATTAATTTTAGCAAATGCATTAAAAGCTGAAGACCTCATCATTGAATTGGGTATGCTTTCTCCAACAGAAGGAAAAAAACCCATCCTAAAGGCTTTAGAGGAGCTTAAAAAATGGATGAAAAAAATGTCTATAAATATTAAAATAGGAGTTACTACAACTCCCAAAAATGAGTTGTTTGGAAGCATTGATGAAATTTTTGAGTTATGTGAATCTGATAGCATATTTTTTCCTGTTTTGAATTTTTCTTATATATATGCAAGAGATCCTGAATTGTTTAAAAGCACAGAAAAAATTCAAGATATAATTTCCAAGGCTTATGAATTATCTATGCAGAAATTATACATACAATATTCTGGTGTAGAAATGAAAAATAATGAATTGAGGTTAACTCCTTTAAAAAGAAGTGTATTAAAGTTTGATATGATTGCTGATATACTGGCAAAAAACAATTATGAAGCAACTGTTATTTCAACGTCTCCCCTGCTTGAGCACGACGCTATTTACATGAAGCAAATATATGAAAAAATAATTGCAAAAAATATTGAAAAAAAGAAAGCTATAAATGAACATATTGCCAATAAACCCTCTGTTAATAAAAAAAATAAATCTACAACAAAAAGCAAAAACAAATCAAATATATCCAAAAATGAAAACCTCAAAAATGCCAAACAAGAAAAAAAAGTGAATATTCCCCAAAAAAAAGAAGTAAAAGAAACAAAAAATATAAAAAACAATAACAAAGTAAATGACTCAATTAAGGCAAAAAGCAAGGAAGTAGAAAAAAATAAAAAAGAAATAAAAAAAGAAAATGTACATAATAAAAGCAAAGAAAAAAAATCACATAAAAAATCTAATGAAAAAAAGAGATAAAACCCTCTGAAAAGTGATCAAATGAATTTTTCTGAAATATTCCCCAAAATGATTGAAAATATAAAAGAAACATTGCTTAAAGTAGATGATAAAACAATTGATTTATCTGCAAATATATTGAAAGATTCACAAACAATATTTGTTTACGGTGCAGGAAGGTCTGGGATTGTAGCAAGATCATTTGCTATGAGGCTTGTGCAACTAGGCTTAAAGACTTATATCATCGGAGAGTCAGTTACTCCTATAGTAAAGGAAAAAGATGTTGTTGTTATTGTGTCAAACAAAGGTGAATCTTTTTCATCTGTCCAAGTAGGAAACATTGTAAGAAGGGTAGGGGCTAAGCTTATAGTTTTTACTTCTAACCCCAACTCAAAATTAGCACATATATCCTCTGTAAAGGTAACTGTTCCAGCTGTTTCCGAGGATAAAAACATGCCATTAGGGACTTTATTCGAAGCATCTTGCTATATATTGTTTGATGCTATGATATCAATATTGATGAATAAACTCAACGAAAGTGAGGAAAGCATGAGGGCAAGGCATGCAATAATGGTGTAAAGAAAATGAAAGGAACAACTTATGCACAAGCTGGTGTAGATATAGAGAGCAAAAACAATGCCGTAAGCAAATTGATTAAACAGCTTACCTATAAGAGAAGTACAAATCCTTCATTAAACTTGAAAGGGCATTATGCAGGCCTGTTTGACCTAGGTGGATTTTACGGCGCACTAACGACTGATGGTGTAGGCACAAAACTTATTATAGCACAAGAGCTAAACAAATGGGATACTGTTGGAATTGATTGCATAGCTATGAACGTTAATGACTTAATTGTACTTGGCATGGAACCTATTTCTATGGTAGATTACATCGCAGCTGATAAAATCAATGAATCGATACTTGAAGACATAGGAAAAGGCCTTAATGAAGGTTCAAAAATCGCCAACATAGAAATAGTAGGTGGTGAAACTGCATTGATGCCCGACATGGTTAAAGGAATAGATTTATCTGGAACAGCCTTTGGAATATCAAAAGGAAAACGCATTATAGATGGAAGTGAAATATCTGAAGGCAATTTAATTATAGGGCTATCCTCCTCAGGTGTGCACTCTAACGGTTATTCCCTTATAAGAAAAATAATTAAAGACAACAACATAAGCTTAAATGAAAAGATTGATGGAAAAACATTAGGTGACTTGCTAATAACACCCACTAAAATATACGTAAGGGATATTCTTCCACTCCTTGATATGGTTAATGGTATGGCACATATTACTGGTGGAAGCTTTAGGAATTTTGTTAGGTTAACAAACAAGCATTCTTTTGTGATAAACGACCTTATAACCCCACAAAAAATATTTGAATATATAAAAAAAGAAGGCAACGTAGAAGATACTGAAATGTACCAAACCTTTAATATGGGCATGGGATTCGCAATTATTGCCAATGAAAAATACGAAAAAGAAATATTAAAAGCCACTCATAACCATAACCCAAAAGTGGTTGGATACATAGAAAAAGGTAAAGGGGTTTATATAAAAGAATACAATATTAAATATGAAAAATACTAATTATATTCATCAGTATCGTCTATATTTTCATTGTTTTTAGGGCTTTGGGCAAGCCCCATTTCTTTTAAGGCGTTGTTAATATTTTTTTCAAGAGTTTCAAAACGTTCTTTTAGAGCATTCTCCTGTTTTTCAATTGACTTTAATCTTAATGATTGAGTTTCTTTTAAGTCTATAAGATCCTTTTCTACACTTTCCTTGTTCAATCCTTTTACCATAACAGTTCCTACTGCTTTATATATAACAGCATCTGCAGGTTGGTCATGCAATAAATTAATGGCATTTTCAGCTTCATTTATTTTTGCTTGCAATTGATATTTTTGCTGTACAATATACTGCAATTCTGCTTCTATTTTTTGGTATTCTAAAATATCCTTCTGTACTTTTTGTGGTATCATTTTCAAAGCCTCAGGTGATATTAAACATAAAGGCTTAATTAATTTTTCTATTAACATAGGGTTTAAGCTAAGATTTCTGTTAAGCATGACAAGCTATACTTTTCAATGTTATCATCCCAATAAACTCTTGAACGCTTATTCTGGTACAACCAAACACCTCTATCCAATCTGCAAACGTTTTATGGGAGGCTTTTTTTTATAATGTGCATTGCACTGAGCCTAGCCTATTATGCCAATTATATTATGAATATGCCCCTTTTGATCATCTAGATGAAAGAAGAAAATAATATCCATATTGGAATATTTAGAGATTTTAGATAAGGAAGTTGTAAAGAAAGAGGTTTAACAAGGAATCTCCACACATATAGATAGAGTTATAACCAGCAACAATCTCAAAATCTTTAGCTAGGAGTAGCTAACTTGAGTACATATTGGTTATTTACATTTAGTAAATTTTTTATAGATATATGACCATATATTTAACATGGATGTAAGTTACGAAGATCCTATATCTCATTATTTCAATAAAAAAAGGACTGCTAACAAGGTATGGATTGAGCCGTATTTTAGGGCATACATCATAAAGAAGGCAATCGAAAAAGCAGGAAGCCTAAATGAAGTAGGAAGAGTCATGGGTTATAGATCAAGAATACATCCTGGATGGAGCGTAAGGCAAATCCTCATGGGCATAAGGCCCGTAGCAAAAGAACGGCTAAATAGGCTATTATCTTATATAAACATCCCATATGAAGAAGTTGAGAAACACATTGTAACAAACAACAGGTATACCACAGGTGAAACTTATTTGGCATTAAAGCAATACGGTTTCCTTTATTACCTATCTAAATAAAGCGCTAAGTTTTTCAAATTAGAAACATACACTAAAATTTTAGTTGCTTTCCTACAATTTCATTTGCTTTAGACATAAATTCTTCTATTGATGAACCATCAATGTTTGCCCCGGAAGCTATTGTATGGCCCCCACCATGCCCATTTACAGATTTAGCTGCAACACTACATACTTCTGTTAGATTGAGGTTATGTGAAACCATATACCATGTTCCTCTAGATGAAATCTTGGCCTTCCCTTGATCATCTATGGCATAACCAAATACTGGTTTTTTAGGTGGGGTAAAATATGAAACTGCAATACCTGCTTGAGCACCTGCAATAGATGGATAATGGCTTTTAAAATAAATAATATAACTCAACTCAGTATATTCTTTTTTTTCAAGGGCAATTAAACCCTCCAATACCTTTGCATTGTATCTCTTTTGCATTTCTACAATCTCGTTCAATACCTCTATTTTTCCAAGTGAATATTGTACGCCCAATGATTCTTTGCCTTCCCTCCCACATGCATTCATAAATGAAGACAAAAGTGCAGTGTTTTTTATTTGAAAATCCTTATCGGTTGAAATATATCTAGGCGCTATAGAATCGCTTGCAATATCTGGTATTGTTCCTTGCTTAAGCAAATGGTACATTATATAAGAATTTAGCCTTTTGGTTTCTTCCTCATCTAGTTCCAACAATTTTTTATTAGGGTCAATGTTCAGGTTTTTTAAAAGTGCTAGTACTTTATCCTTCCTTCCTGTTATTCCTACTAAATAGGGGTCAAGTTGGTTAGTCAGTTCTTCTCCTAATCCCTTTTCTAAATAAGGCAAAGAAATAACTTTTTCAACATATTTTTTATCTAAGGCTTCTGTAACAATAGTGCTATTGATCCCACTATACCCACCGACATGCTGCCTATCTGCAATAGTGCCAGCAAAAAAATAGGGAATATACTTGAAATGGGTGTTATCATAAAATATAGAAAATAAGAAGGATATTGTCGTCCCACATGCTTCCCTTGTCCCATCATATCCATATTTAAGAGGGTCTAAATTAATAATGCCCTCCTCTTTTCCTACAAGTGGATGATGGTCTAGCAATACAACATTCTCATATTTGCTAAGGACGTCTAGGGCAGAACTCCCTATATCTATCATTAATATAGGTGTTCCATCATTAGGCAACATATTAGCCAAATCTTCAGTTATACCTTTAATAAAGGATAAATGAAATTTTTTGTTGTGTTTTTTAAGCAATGGTATTACAATAGAAGCCCCTGAAACACCGTCCCCATCGTAATGGGCTATAACCCTCACTTTATCGTGCTTTTTTACAAGCTCAACAGCATTAGAAAATGTTTCAAGGTATTTTTCATCTAGGGCATCAAGCAACAAATCGCTCACGGGCATTATTATCAAATAATCAATGGCAAAATGTTTTATAAAGGTTACTGCACAATAGGTGGGGTATAAGACCACTTTTCGTTCAATACCCCTCTCCTTTTGTAATATTTTACTAACCTTTTTATTTTGGAATGGATCAAATCGTAACCCCTTCTGTTAGAAATGTCATACCTGTTTTTTCTTAAATGTTCAGCAACATTTTTATGGTTGTTTATCAAAGAAGCCAAATCCTCTGGTATGGAAATATCCACTTTCCTCTTTTTTAGTATGCTGTATAACTTCATGCCAGTAGCCAACTTTATACTAGGCACTCCATACTGGTCACGCAAAATTGCACCTATTTGGGAAGGTGGCGTACCTTTCCTGAACTCAGTAACAATAAACTCCTCTATCTCATCACTCTTCATTTTTACCCAAGATGGATTAGTTTTGTAAAGGGACTTTTTAGATCCAGCCTTTCCTTTTTTGCTTGAATGCATTCTCGACAATTCAAATCTCCTCCACTGAGATAATCCATATATTATTTATAAACTTTTTTGTTTATAATGAAATAATAAAGGAGAATGGTGTAAAGCCAAAAACATGATGATACATAAACCTTTTTACAACGAAAAAGTTTTACACATAAATATAAAATAGATACATTATCATTTGTATAATGAGGATTGATTTGTATGATATGTGAAATATGTGGTAAAGAAACCAATGATATTAGAAAAGTTAACATTGAAGGCACAATTTTATCTGTTTGCCCAACATGCGCACGTTTTGGTACTACAGTTATAGAACCTAAAAAGGATCCAGGGAAAGGCCTGCAAAAAAGCAAAGCTAAAAAAAGTGATGAAGACATCCTAGAAAAGGCAAGTAAAACAAAACTTGTAGATGAATATGGCGAACTAGTAAGAAAAGCAAGAGAAAAAATGAATATGACACAAGAGCAATTAGGTCAGAAAATAAATGAAAAAAAATCTGTTATTGCCAATATCGAATCCAAATCATTGCAGCCAGATCTAAAACTTATAAAAAAACTTGAACTGATATTAAGCATTAAACTATTAGAAGAAGAAGAAACAAATGAAACCAAAACGTTAAATTAAACCCCTTTCTTGCTTCTTTCTTTTGATTTCATTCTCAACCCAGTATATCCACACTTCCTACATTTAGTGGCATATATTGAATTCCTTGTATAGCAATTCATACATATTTTTTTGTTTAACAATCGGTTAATAGCTTCTGCAAATGGCATGATCTTACCCTTTCTAGCTCATACGTTTTCTAAATTTATACCTTTCTATAAAATATAGTCACATGCCTGTCTAAAATAACTTTTGCAAATTTAATAACTTTAGGGATAGTTTGAAAAAGAATCTTAATCCCATATTTAATCACTTATCAAATAATTCCAAAATACACTGTAATTTTGAGTACTTCATTTTTACCACAACAATACAAGCGCACTCATGTGATGTAGTTTCATTCAGTGTTAGACCAGTGGCAATCCTAGATAATATATCTATAGGTATCTAACTGTGAAGGATATACATATATAGAGTGTAATTAACTAAACATGAAAAATATGAAAATAAAATTTATGTCATATCTTGCATCTTTAACTTTAATAAAGCGAGGACCACAATTAACAACAATGCGATTAATCATTGAGCCAATTTACAATTATAATTTTTATATTTATAATACATAAAAAAAATATAAATATGTATCATGAATATGTAAGTAAAGAATATAATTCTCGTAAGGGGGTTAAGAGATGAAAAACATCAAAATACAAAGAAATCGCATTGATCTTATTGCCGTCTTAGTGGCATTGTTTCTAATGGTATCTCCTTTTTTATTACAGAATAATGCTAGTATCAATACAACCAGGAATATATCCCCTTTAGTAGTAAAGAATCCCTATCCACAAAATAGCAACTGGATGCAATGGATGTATAACTCTACACATAACGATTCAGGATTAGGAGCTGCACCAATGGTTCCTTACCTAAAGTGGTCAGTAACTTTGAACAACAGTTCAAGCAACGTTAATTATTTCCCTCACAATCCTTCGCCGATTGTTTACAACAACACCGTTTACATGGAAAGCCCTGGGTTGCATTATTTGTATGCTTTTAACCTTTCAAGCGGCGCATTGGAATGGAGAAAAAATAGTACAGCACCTGGTATAGCACTCAATAACAGTTATTATTTCAATATGACACCTGGAATAGGGCACAACACAATAATAGTGCCAGCATCTAATTATTCATATCCATCATCATACCAAGGCTATGTATACTTTTTCAACGCTACCAATGGCAACCCTGTTTATATCAGTTCATCATCTACATATTTTAAAAGTAGTAGTGGAAGCAATAGCAGGTATTATGTAAATTATACATATTCTAATAATCAAGCATATATATCTTCCCCTCCATTAATACTTAATGCCACTGTAGGAACATACGCAATTACTACTCAAATGGCAAAAGGCTATTCTAGTAGCTCAAATCCATCAATTGTAATTACAGACCTTTCCAATACTTCTAATGGCTACAAAGAACAGAATGGCAGCAGTTCTAGCTTTGATTTAGTTGGACCAGATCTAGGTGGATTGCTAGCGGTACCATCTGGAGGTGGATATCTTATATATGGTTTTTTCAATGGGAATGATACAAACAAAGCAGGGAATAAGCCATATCGTAACCAGATAGAAGGGATTTACTTTAACCCATCCATATCGTACAGAAGTAATCCTATAGGGTACCAGCTTGGCTATTTACAAAAAGTTAGCTGGAAAAGTGGAAGTGGAGTTGGTACAACATATCAAGAAAATTCAATAATAACGCCTTATTTTTATAGCTACACAAGCCCCTTATCCTATGGAAACGGGAGTAGCATTCTGTTTTTTTATACGGAAAAAATAACAAATGTTACTACTAGCAACTCAATACTAGGTCCTTCTGGAAAAACAACAAAAACATTTACCAATGTTAGTGTAATGCACATTGCAGGAACTGGTTCTAATGCCTACATCCAAGGTTTTACCAATACTACATTAAGTAGTGCCTATTCTATAAATTCAACACCTGTAATTTACAACGGGTACGTTTACGTACCAATTGCAAACCACATTTACAAAATACCATACAATAAATTAAATTCCTTCGCTGAAAATATTACAGAAGGTACGTTCAATTCTACAGGAAATATAACCTCTGCCCTTACAATTGCAAATGGAATATTATACTTTACTACAGACAGAGGAATTGTATATGCCCTAAATACAACATATCTTAGCAATGCATCTAAACAATCCCCTGTTTTATGGTCATATAAGACAAGCGGTCCAATATACAGCACACCTGCAATATCGAATGGAAACCTAATTGTATTTTCTAACAATATACTCTATTGTTTTTCTATTCCTCAAATAGAAGGAAGTGTCTCCCCTAATTCTTTGGCCTCTAAATATATAGCTCATGCTGGAGTACCCGTTCCTTTAAATGTTAATGTTTGGTGGAATAATGCAAGTTATAACAACCAAAAGGAACCAATCGGAGGTGCGATGGTAAATGCAACTTCTCTGTCAGGTGGATATTTCATTACATCTGGAAATAGATCGTATAGTATTAACTACACCTCTAACATTACCTACAATTTAGGTAGTGCTATGGTATACTGGGTTCCACCAATATCAAGAATTTGGATGAATGCCACTTTAAAATTTTCCTTATCAAGTGGTAAAAACCAATCATATTTCAAACCAAATACGGTTTATACTGTTATAACCGTTGCACCAGCTTCAAATATATCATTTAAAGCAACAATATCACAAAAAGTAATTTATTTAGGAAATTCAAATGAATCAAAAATATCCATGCAAGTTATTAACCAATCATCTGGAAAAACCATCTCTAGTTTTTATGGGCAATGGACTGTAAATGGAAACGGAATTGTCCTTAACCAGGCAGGAACAAACATAACAAATAAAACTTATCTATACACCAATGGATATTCTAATATTACATTCAAATTTAAAGGTACAATAAGCAATCAAACTGATGTTTACTTAGTATTCAATGCCTCCTCCCCATTATACATACAGAATTCAACATTAATATCAATCCTAATAGTGCCAGGAAATTCATCAATGATAATTGTAGACAATCCTATATTGAATTTAAACAAGGGCACAAACACAGACATAATCAGTGTAACAGCATATAATTCTAGCAATAAACCAATATCAGGTGCATCCATTTCAGCCAAACTGTCCAATCCAACAATTGGGAATTTAAATAAATATACGTCTCAAACTAATTCCAATGGTGTTGCCACTTTTACTTTTTATAGTAAATGGTTGAATACAATCTCTAATGAAACAATCACCTTTACGTTGAGTGCAAGCAATTATACAACTACGCAAAATAACACCAATATACTTATTCTCCCTACAAATTTAAATGCTACCGCTGTATTGAACACTACTTGGGTTTACCCTAGTGAAAGTGCAAATGGAAAAGTATACATCTACAACACATCCGTTAACCAACTTTACAACAGCAATATATCAGTTACTTTTTCCACAAACACACAATATGCAAGTATTTCTAGCAAGGGATACACAAGCAACGGAACACTTCAATTTAAAATAACTACATTAAGCAGCGTTACCAAGGCATTAGAAGTAAATATTACATTTACAATATTAAACAACAGCATAATAAAAACTATAAATGTAACTCATCTGTATATAATCCCAACTAATCTAATGGGCAAATATGGATTTTTCAATTACTCTGTAAATATATCTCCCAATCCCATTTATTATTCCCAAACAACTTTTGCCAATATAACAGTTAAAGCAATAGATGGAATCAATTCAACGGTTGTTAAAGGTGCAACGGTATATGTATCCTTGGCAAATAACACTGTTGCCGAAATATACAACCCCTCCACAAATAAAGGGACAAACAGCATAGTGCTAACCACAAATAACTCTGGAGAAGCAACCTTCACTATAAAAGGAAACTACACTTTCTACAATTCTATAATTGAATGGTCATTTATCAATATAAGCAAAAGTAATTTTGCTAATGTTTCATTCTATAGCGGAATTAAGCTTGTAGGCCATCCATTAAGTATGAAAGTTATCAATACTACAGTATATGCAAGCCAAGGGGCTGCATATATAAATGGAACAATATCAAACAACAATGGCAAGAAAATACAGGTAACAGCACAACAAATAGGTTTAGTAGGTAGCCTTAACACTACCTCTGAAAATACAAGCAATGCCTATTCTTTCAAATTAACTTTGCCACACTTAATATACAGCAATACACTAGACGAAATTAAGATAATAGCTAAGGGATATGGATTTAATACTACAACAACTATTGGATATGTAAACATACTAGTATCAGGATTGTCAATCAATGCAAGTGGCTTGCCTGGTATTATATATCTTAACAAAACAAACAAGCTATCTTTTACTGTCAATGTTTATACTTCTTCCAATACCAAAACCAATGCAAGTTTGTATATACAACTTACTAACGGAACATATGGAAAGCTAACTACTAATTCCCCTAATAATTATACCTTTACTGCAAATGCAACAAATGAACCCTTAGTTGAAGGGGTAATAATAACTGCAAGTGAAAACGGATACGGAAATAGCACTATTTTTGAAACCATAACAATAATGCCTTCAAACACAACTGTTTATCCTATGAGCATGTCTATAATACCTAAAACTCAAGTGGAATCCATATCAAGCCTTTCCCCCATTACTATAACCATTAATGTTTATAACCAAAGTAGCAATGCACCTATTAACGGTGCACAAATAAGGCTCTACTTATCAAATCCATCCATTGCTAACCTGTCTTCAACAAATGGAAGCTCCACCAATGGCATTTATACTGACAATTTAACCTTTAATAAAAATGCTAGCCCTAATCAAGTAGAAACAATATTTGCAACAGCAACCTATAAAGGCTTCATGCCTTCCTATAATAGCACATCCATTTATATACAATTCGCACAACTAAAACTATTCAACTTATCAATAAGTGCCACTACAGGCATGCATTCTAACAGCAAAGAAAATATATATATCAATGCAACATACAACAGTACCTTTTTAACAAATGCCTCTTTATCCTTAACACTATCTAATAAAACCATTGGATACTTAAGTGCAACTTATATTTATCCATACAACGGAACAGCCAAAGTTACCTTTGTGTCAAACTATTCCTCACAGATGGTAGTTGAATTAATAACAATAAAAGTTTCAAAAGCAGGATTCTATACAACCAATAAAGTATTGCCAATATACATATACAATACTTCTACCTCATCTTTGCCCAAAAACATAGGCATATCATTAACATGGGGAAGTGGCATTATTTACTCTCTGTCAACTTCCCAATTGGTGTTATATATTTATAATACATTAACCAATACACCTATATCCAATGCTACTGTTAGGATTCAATATACACCAACAAATATTATATCCTCACCCACTGATAATTTTACAGTAAGCACCAACCAGTATGGATATGCCAATATTTCTTTCCAATTTGCAAAGGTTATAAATCCCTCTACAGTTTCCATAAATATATACGTATCCAAAAATGGCTATAATTCTACAATGGTTACCAATAAGGTAATAATTTATCCACAATCTGCATCAAGTTCATTAACAAACACTGGTACAAATACCTCTATTTATACTATACCTATTCTATTAATAATAATATTAGTTATACTCATTGCACTTATAAGTGGGTTGTATTATAAACAAAAAACCAAAAAAAGTAAAGAAGAAATTGATGAAAATGCAAATAAGGATAAAGGCCAACAAATCCAAACTGAAAAAGACAATACACGTTTACATGTTAAACCGCAAATAATAAGAGAAGAAACACCTTCTACACCCACTACTAATGTTGCATCAAGTGTGCAAACATCTAGTGAATCTCCTGTAATAGAGCCAAGAAAAAATGTTGAAAATGCATCAATAACAAGTGATATATCACCAGGAGAAGCACAAAATATAAACCCTGTACAAAACTATAATGAAGCAAATGTTGCTACCCAATTACCTTCTTCTGAAGGTTCCAATGCATCGCAGATCCAAAGTTCTAATTTAACATCTAATAATGATATAGATACAGTAAAAAAGGCGAGTGAGGCAATAGAGGAGCCTAAAGTAAGTGAGGCAATAGAAGAAGGGCCCAAAGCGAATGAGACAGTAGAGGAGCCTAAAGTAAGTGAGGCAATAGAAGAAGGGTCCAAAGCGAATGAGACAGTAGAGGAGCCTAAAGTAAATGAGGCAATAGAAGAAGGGCCCAAAGCGAATGAGACAGTAGAGGAGCCTAAAGTAAATGAGGCAATAGAAGAAGAGCCCAAAGCGAGTGAGACAACAGAGGTGCCCAAAAGTGAATTTACAGATGACAAAAAAGGAAAATCCTTAGGTTCTACTGAAACGTTCGCAAATAATGGGCAAAAAGAAAATGTAGAATCACAAAAAAGTGAAGATCAAAAACCATCCAAAGATTCTAATGAATCATTAAATATTAATGATGAAAGCATAAAGGCTATGACTATTGAGCAATTAAAAAAAGAATTGATAGAAGCCAACAAAGAACTCCATATTAGTGATGAACAAAAATCTATAAATGATATGGAATCTCTACAAAATAGCTCTAATGATGATGACTCCTTCAAAGATGACTTAGAAAAAAAATTAATGGAAGTTAAAGAGCTCCAAAAAAATAAAAAACAAAATAAAAAACAAGAAGGTGATTGATTGATATTATCTGCCAAAGAAATATTAGAGGAAATAAAAAAAAAGAATATCGTAATAGAACCTTTCAGAGAGTCTTCATTAGGAAGCAATTCCTATGATGTTCATTTAGGGCCATGGTTAGCGGTATACGAAGAACCAATATTAGATGCAAAAAAAGAAAATAAAATAAGGTACATTGAAATACCTGATGATGGGTATGTGTTAGAACCTTCTATGTTTTATCTTGGTGTAACAGAAGAATATACAGAAACACATAGTGCGGTACCTTTTTTAGAAGGAAAAAGTAGCATCGGCAGGTTAGGCATAGACATCCATGCGACCGCTGGAAAAGGCGATATAGGTTTTTGCAATTACTGGACATTAGAATTGTCTGTAAAGATAAAAGTCAAAATTTATAAGTATATGCCTATCGGGCAACTAATATTCTTTTCTATAAGTTCTAGTGATGTTATACCATACAATAAAAAAAAGAATGCTAAATACAACATTATCAGCAACAAACCATTGCCTTCAATGATGTACAAAAATTTTCAATAAAATTTTATTTTTTTCGAGTAAGTATATACCTTACAATGTTATAATATTGGTAACAGCCATGGTCCATTAAAATATTTTTAGAATAATTGAAACTTTCTTCAGCATTTGCAATCTTGCCTTCTTTCATAAACAATTCCCCAATCATCAAAAGGCTCCATCCAGTAAATATTACAAATTTCATATCTGAAAATATTGTTATGGCATCTTTTATTTCTTTTTCTGCTTTATCATATAGATGTTTATCCATATAAAGGCTAAATCTATGCAAATGCATCATTGCTTTATAAAGCATTGTGTTTTTGTGGTGGGAATTTTCTTCAAAACCTTTATTATAAAAAGCCAAATTTTTGATGTCACAAGAAAAATGCTTCAACTTAGAACGGTTATATAAGTTTATCAATGAATCATATGCTAAATTGTTTTTGTCGTATTTGAAATAAACAATATTGGCGATGTATTCATATATTTTGATCTGTTTCAATATATATTTTCCATCTATATTATTCAAGGCATTCATAACATAACGATATTGAACCTCCGCCTCACTAACTTTCCCAGAGAATGTATTAATGAGCCAAGATTCTATTTTAATCCATAAATTTATATTAAGGTAATCTTCTTTGCTGATTTTATTTTTAATAGCATCTAGGGTATATGACAAGTTTTCAATATCTGCGTAAACAACAGATAATTTTTTATAAAAAATCTGAGGAAATATTTTAATAACGCCCCTAACGACTTCTGGCATGTAAATATTTTTTTCTATTTCTTTTATCAATCCTTCTATCTCTTCAGTTTTACCATCTACGATCATAAACCAAAAAAGATCAATAAAAATAGGCATAATGTATGTACTTTTAATATCATCCCAAGGCATGCTCTCTAACAAAATAGAATAATACTCCTTGAAAGAAACTCCGTTTAGCCATGACAATATTAATTTCTGGTAATTGTTGTTCTCCTCTTTTTCCAAAATTTTAATGCATTTATCAACAAAACCCATATCTACCAATGATAAAATGGTCCTTACAAACATTTCTTCATTTCCGTACATTTTTAAATGCCATATTATCTCCCCTATGTTATCCTCTATATTTCCATAACCCATATAGTTTCTAACAGCTCTTTCGTGGTTGTTTAACAAATCTTTATTCATGGTATCCATTATAAAACTCTGAATAAGCTTGTTTACACTATATTTATTATCTATGATTTTAACAAAGTTTTTCTTTACCAGATTGTACAATGCTTCCGAGGTTGAAGATACATCTATGAAACTAGAAGGTACAGGAACTCTATAAATTGCTAGTTGTTTGAGAATATTTTTTTCTTCATTTGATAATGGAATATACAAAGTATCATGGACAAAAGAATAGGATTTGCTTCCAATTAAAAAATGTTCATCTCCTGGATATGTATCAAATAAAATAAAAGGATACCTCCCAACATGGTTGGATATTTCTATAGCTGTTTTTTCGTTGAAATTTAATTTTTTGGCAAGTTCAATATAACCCTCGTAATCTATTTCATCTACGCATATTTCTTCAATAGTTCTATTAGGGAAGTTTCTTAGAAATGAAAAATTTATCCTTTCTCTAGACATTAAGACCATTTTTAAATTGCCTAAAAAAGAATCCATGAAAAAAGACAATAGGGACTTAAAATCTTCCTGTGCATTATGAAAATCATCAATAAATATGATCAAACTCAAATCCCCTAAATCCCTTACAAGCACTTTCAATGCGTCGTCTATATCAAAATCTTTTTTAATTAAAACGTTTCTTAAAGTATCCCTTTTAAGGCTAGACAAAAAATCACCAAAATTAGTCAAAAATCCCCTTATTCCAGACCATGGATAAATATTAATCCATAAAATATTTTTCTTATTCCTGTAAAGATGGGCGACTTCACTTCCGATACTGGTTTTACCAGATTTAGGAATACCATACAATTCTATAATAAATGTCTCATCATTATCAATAAAGGTACAAATATCTTTTATAATCTTATCCCTTCCTATAAGCAAATTTGGTTTGTCAGGTACTCTAGATGAAAACAAAATATTTTTAGTAAGATAATTTTCAAGTTGTTTTATGCCCTTGGATTGTGTATATGATATAGGTGTTGTATATTTTTGCAATATGGCTGCAATTTCTGCATCATAAATTGGTTCATTATTAGTTATTATTAACAACCCTTTAGATGCGTTTATTTTGTCATGCAAGTAATCAAGGAAACGTATGCTTTCCTCTTTCTTATTAACCCTAAAGACATATTCTATTCCATCTAATATAATAATGCTTTTTTCATTATGGTTAATTATTCCATCTATTTTTTTAATTATTTCGGCTATGTTATCAGGAGGAACATTGTCTTCCCCTTTAATGCTAGTTAGGCAAAATACAGTTCCATTGCTAACAAGGTTTTCAAAGTCGCTAACAGGTTTCCTTGATATTATAAGGCCCTTGAAACCATTTTCAACTTTATCGTTGAATATATTAATAATATTTTCTACGTTGGTATTCTTAAAAATGTACATTTCACCATCTTCTAATGAAATTGATACCTCTGGTGGTTTAGAAACTTTCTTAGATACAATCCAATTCAAATTGGATATGTTTTCCCTTATTTTTTTGGCGTAATCTATGCCTGATTCAGTTAAAAAGTAAACCTTTCTTCTTCTGCCCATCCCCTTCACATGGGCGCTTACTTCTTCTATATAATTTTTGTCTATAAATTTTTTTACTGACCTAGGGATATGGCTTCTATTGATGCCTGTATTTTGTGCTATTCCATCCTGGGTAACCTCAAATGGAACCTCAAAACTGTTCCTATATTTAATATAATCATACAAATAAATAAGTATCTTTTCACCAGCAGTGAGTTTAACGTCGTCAATACCTTCATTGTCAATATTATTATCGCTCATCCGTACTTTATAATATAGTAGCATATTTTAATTATTTCTATATCAAAAATTAGATTAGATTTTTTAACCATGTTAATTTTCACCTTCCAAAGTATCATCCTACCAATGTACTCTAGAATGCTTAAATCTACTACAAAAAAGTTCTTTAGACAGTACACATACAAATAAAAAGAAGAGTAATTAACGTAGCTAGTGTAAGGTTAATCCGTTGGGTTTAGAACCCTCTAGTTTGGCAATCCAAGCGTATAAATATAATGCCTATCTCTGGAAGACCAATAATTAATTTAAGCTGGTGGTATAGTCAAAAATTCCAATAACTATTTATACTTTTAATGTAATATAGCATTAACTATGAAAGCCAATGAGGTATTAAACCTTTTGCGCATTTCCAGAAAGACTCTCCATGTATATGCATCAACAGGAAAGATAAGATATACAGTTATGCCAAATGGTTATTATGATTACAACGATGAAGATGTTTATAAATTATTAAACAGGGATGTTAAGAGAAAAACCGTCATCTATGCAAGAGTATCCACAAACGAACAGGAAAATGATTTAAATAATC
>Ga0080003_1000248_pt1 | contig 38382 bp, 41 predicted proteins | sample JossMetagenome_FD_69206 | JGI IMG/M metagenome (GOLD analysis project Ga0080003, IMG submission 69206) | Hot spring microbial communities from Joseph's Coat, Yellowstone National Park, USA - JC2_E (SPADES assembly) (version 2) | ecosystem: Environmental > Aquatic > Thermal springs > Hot (42-90C)... | reverse complement strand
TATCGCGTAGATGGCGATGAGGCTCGCCGCGAATATCGATATCCCGGAGGCTATGCCCCGCGGATCGCGCAGCGCGCCGGGCCGGACCTCCTCCGCCCCGGCCATGAACAGTATGAAGACTATCCCCAGGTCGACGAACTCCTCTATGTACGGGTTCGGCGCCAGGGCGCCCAGGACGCCGGGGCCAAGCAGCAGGCCCATGACTATCGCCCCGGCGAACGGCACCATCCTCAGCCTCGAGAGCGCCTCCTCCCCAAGCTTGCCCAGGAGGAGCATCGCGCTCAGCGCGAATACCGCCAACAGCGCCGGGGGTATCGTCATGGGGGATTTCCCCGTCGATCAGCCGCGGGGGGTCTCCAGGAGATCCCTCAGCCCCGCGAACAGCGCGGGGTCCCCCATCACGACGAGCAGCGTCCCCGCCTGCAGCACGTAATCCCTGGTGAAGTACGGCGTGGGCGGTTCGTTCCCCCTCCCGACCAGGAGCGGGATCAGCCCCTTGGGCAGCTCGGAGATCGGCCTCCCCTCAAGCCTGGAGCCGGCGGCGACCCTGAAGAACCCGATCGATAGCTCGCCGAACCCCTTCGTCTCCAGCATGAATCCGCCTATGTTCCCGGACACGGCGACCGACGCCAGGACCCTGCCGGCCAGCCTGTGCGGGGACACGACCAGCTCGGCGCCGGCGGCCTCGAAGACGTCCCTCATCCCGTCGTCGTTTATCTCGACCAGGACCCTGACGCCGGGATTCACGCGCCTTATCCTCAGGAGGGCGGCGAGCGCGTCGTCGTCCCCCGACATCATGACTATTATCACGCGCGCTGCGTCGGCCCCCGCGGCCCTCAGCTCCCTTTCGTCCAGCGGATCCCCTATTATGACCCTGCTGGCCGGCACCTGGCCCATCATTTCGCCCCTGCTCGTGAGCACCATGTACTCGTCGCGCATCGACTCCAGCTTCGATGCCGCGTGAACGATGTCCGGCTTATCGCCCACTATGAGCACGTGGCCCTTCACGTGGGATCCCCTCCACCTCGCCCTGGCGTCGCGCCATGTCTGCCTGTTCGATACCGTGTTTATTATCGTTACAGCGGCGCTCGCGTACGCGGAGACGGACGCCACCATCACTACCGTCAGCACGAGCTTCTCCGCGGAGCTCATCTCGCCCAGGGACGGCGCGTACGCGCCTATCGTGGTGACGAGGCTGACGCCGGCGTACAGCGCCGATATCGGATCGAGGTGCTGATACGATATGTATATGTATGATGATATGTATATCAGTATGCCGAGCGCGACCACCTGGGGCAGGACGCGGTAAAGCACGGAATACGGCGCCGCCAGCACCTCGAGGATCGACATCAGGTGGCGGTTTCTCAGCCTCAGGAGCGGCATCCGCTAACCTTTGCCGATCTCCACTATATATTTGCTGAACGCCCTCCTGAACGCGTCGGCGTCCATCAGCGGCGCCCCGCCGGAGTCCACCGGCTCGGCCGCGGGCGGCACCTTCAGGTAGCCGGGGAGCCTCTCCGCGATCCTGTCCTCGAAGCTGGGCACGTGCGCGTTCCTGTAGAACACGCCTATCGGTATCCTGTCGCCCCACTCGAACGCCTTGATGTACGCCTCCGCGGCCTTCCTCACGGCGTCCGACTCGTCCTTGACCTCGGGATCCCAGCCGGCCTCCTCCAGCGCGTAGACCCTCTTATCGTAGTACTCGTGGGTGAAGATGTCGTTGTAGGTCACGCACGGCTGCAGCACGTCTATGAACGCCGCGCCCCTGTGCTCCACCGCCGCCTTTATCAGGTCCTTCAGGTGCTTGACCTTGGAGGAGTAACCCCTCGCGACGAACGTGTAGCCGGACGATATGGCCATGGCTATCGGGTTCACCGGATCCTGCATGTTCGGCCTGGGAAGCGCCTTCGTCTGAGTCCCCCTGGGGAGCGTGGGCGCCGCCTGCCCCTTCGTGAGGCCGTAAACCTGGTTATCGTGCATGATGACCACGATATCGATATTCCTCCTCCCGAGCGCGACGAAGTGGCCGGCGCCTATCCCCAGGAGGTCCCCGTCGCCGCCGTTGACTATCACGTTGAGCCCCGGGTTGGCCAGCTTTATCCCCGTCGCGAACGGTATGTCCCTCCCGTGGAGGGTGTGGACGCCGCTCACGTTCATGAAGTGGGGCGTCTTCCCCGAGCACCCTATGCCGGAGACCACCACGGTCCTCCTGGGATCGGCGCCCATCTCGGCCAGCGCCTGGTACATCGCCGAGATTATGCCGAAGTTGCCGCACCCGGGGCACCAGTCGTTCCACACGTCGCTCCTGTAATCGGAGGGGGACGGCCTATGCGCCATAGCTCAGCACCTCCCTCTCGGACCCCGAGAGCGCGGCCTTCACCGCGCGCGAGAGCTCGTCCACGTAGATGGGCCTCCCGGTGAACTTCACCACCCTCCTGCGGACCTCGAACCCCGTGTTCATCCTCACCAGGAGCGCCGCCTGGGCCTCGTAGCTGTGCTCCACCGCTATCACCCTGTCGGGGCTGAACCGGGAGACGATCCCGCCGACGGCCCTGGACGGGAACGGGGAGAACATCCTGAGGTGCAGGTACGCGCCCCTCATCCCCTTCGAGGAGAGTTCCTCTATCGCCTTCAGCGCCGCGCCCTTGACGAACCCCCATCCCAGGAGGAGGAAGTCGGCGTCCTCCGGCCCGTAATACGAAGCCCTCTTCCCGTCGGGTATCTCGGAATCCGCCACTTCCAGCTTCTTCATGCGCTTCTCTTGTATCTTGACGCGGTTCTCCGAGTCCTCCGTTATGTGGCCCACCTCGTCGTGCTCGTCCCCCGTGTACCACATGACGGCCTGGCCCAGGAACGCCCTGGGCGATATCGGCGATGAGAAGTCGAACCTCCTGTACTGTCCGGGGACCTCGCCGGTCAGCTTCCCCCTGTCTATCCTGACGCCCGATATGTCGGGGACCGGTATGGACGCTATCGTGTTCGCCAGGAACTTGTCGACCAGGTGTATCACCGGCATCTGGTAGCGCTCCGCGTAGTTCAGCGCGTCTATCGAGTCCTGGAACACCTCCTCGTGGTCGCCCGACGCGATGACTATCCTCGGGTACTCGCCGTGGGATGCGAACACCGATGATATCAGGTCGCTCTGCGCCCCCCTGGTAGGCTGGCCGGTGCTCGGCCCGCCCCTCTGGTAGTACGTGACGACGACCGGGACCTCGTTCATGCCGGCCCATCCCAGGCCCTCCACCATCAGGTCGAATCCCGGGCCGCTCGTCGCCGTGGCGCTCCTGGCCCCGGCGAGCGCGGCGCCGATGGCGGAGTTGATCGCGGCCAGCTCGTCCTCCGTCTGGAGGACGACAACCTCCGAGTCGAACCCGCCGTCGTGCAGGCTCTCGTACTCCTCCAGTGTGAAGCTCTCGTCCGCGGCCGGGGTTATCGGGTAGTAGGACTGGTAGCGGAGGCCGCCGACGATCTTCGCCATCGCCGCGACGTCGTTGCCGCTCGCCACCAGCAGCTCCCGCCGGCCCACCGAGGGCGCGTCCAGCGCGAGCGGCGTCCCGAACTTCTCCCTGACCTGGGACATGACAGCCTTCACTATGTACAGATTGGGCTCGTACAGCTCCTTCCTGGGGAACCTCCTCGCCAGGCCGTAGGAGATGGAGCCCTCGTCCATCCCGGTCAGGCCGGCGATCGCCCCTATCAGTATCGCGCTCACGTACCTGGAGGCCTGCGCCGCTACCACGCCGGCGCTCCTCTGGGCGTCCGAGAGCACCGATGAGTACTGTATCGCGACCGGCACCACCCCCGACTTCGACAGATGCTTCATGAGCGATCCGAGGGTCCCGTCCACGCCGATCTCAGCGAACGCGGACTTCAGCCTTCCGCGCAGCTCGGGCTCGATGCTCGGGATCGACGCGAAGCTCGATCCCTCGTCCCCCAGGTCGTAGATGACGAACGATCCGGGCACCACGTCGCCGAAGTGCGTGAAGACGCTCTCCGCGTCCATCGCGCCCAGCGCGTGGACCGGATACCTCAGCGCCCTGGGGAGCTCCGCCGCCGATATCTCAGCGTGCACGTAGCTGTGGCGTCCCCTTATGTTGGAGAAGTACTCCCTGTCGGAGAACACGCCGTACCCGGACCTGGAGAAAGACCACGTGAGCACCTCGGAGGACGTCTCGAGGCCTCCTCCCTGCGGCCCCCCCAGTATGATGTCTACAGCGCGCAGCGTCAATCCACCGTCGAGACCTCCTCGGGGGCCACCTCGTCCCTCATGAAGCGCACCGAGAGCACGTGTCCCCTCCCGGCGTGCTCGAGCGCCTCCTCGGCGTCGAATATGGCGCGGCGGCAGTTCACGCAGTAGGTCCAGCCGCGGAGGTCGATCATCGCGGTTATCCGGTCCACGTCGGAGGATACGAACTCCCGGCACGGCGGCGCGTCCGCCATGACCACGGAATCGGTGTCATCGCAGTACCCGATGTAGCCGTACTGGGGATGCGGCACGAAGTGCGCACATGACGCACATCCTTTCATTAATCACATATAATGCGGCCATCACTGATAAGCGTACCGGTCATTCACGCCCCAGAGCGCCCGCCGTGGCCTTGCCGAGCGCGACGGCCCGCGAGGCGGCCTCCACGGCGGATCTCCCCAGCACGATCACGAGCGGTTCCATGCCGGGCCCCCCGGGATCGAGTATCGCGTCCGGCGGCGCTCCCCCCGCCGCCCTGGACCTCAGGGCCTCCGATACCCCCGAGCCCAGGTCCCTGCCGGACGGAAATCCCCCGCGCCTCTCGAACGAGGACGCGCGGAGGCCGAGGGCGCCGAGCGCGGAGATCACGTCGTCGTTCGAGGCGACGACCGCGCACGCCCTCACACGGGGGAACCTCTCGGACACCGCGAGCACGGCCGACGCCAGCTGATCCGACGCCCCGAAGTCCACGTCGCCCCTCACGACGAGCCTGGAGCCGAACCTGCCGATGCCCCCGACGACCGCGGCGACGTCGCCCGCGCCGGACGCATAGGGGGCCGGGAGGGCGACGGCGACGTTCATGGAGCTCTCGGGCACCAGCCTGGATACGTAGAATTCGTTCTCGATCAGCACGCGCAGCGCCAGCCTCAGGTCCTGCAGCGCCCTGAAGCGCTCGGCCGGCACATCGACCCAGGAGCTGGGATTGACGGGGCCGTGGCCGGCCCCGAGCTCGAGCCCGTACCTGATGGCGTCCGTCACCAGCCTCTTCGCGAACCCCAGGGACTCAGCCACGCCCATCCCCCTCGCGAGGCCGGCCGTTATGGCGGCCGAGAAGGAGCAGCCCGTGCCGTGCGTGGTCCTCGACTCGATCCTGGGCGACCGCAGCTCCGAGTGCCTGCCCGCGTGGTAGAGGACGTCCACCGACTCGGGCCCCGGGATGTGGCCGCCCTTGACCACGGCGGCCTCGGCCCCGAGCTGCTCCACCATGTATTCGGCCGCTGCCCTGGCCCCGGACGCATCGCGCACCTCGATCCCGGTAATCCTCTCGGCCTCCGGCGCGTTCGGCGTGACGACGGTGGCCCTGGGTATCAGCTCCCTGATCATCACGTCGACTGCGTCCTCGCTCAGAAGCGAGGCGCCGCTCTTCGCGACCATGACGGGATCCACCACCAGGGGGAAACCGAGCCGCGACACGGTTTCGGCGACCGCCCCGACCGTTTGCGCGTTGCTCAGCATGCCGGTCTTGGCCGCGTCGACCCCCATGTCCTCGTGCACGGCCAGTATCTGGCGCCTGACGGCCTCCGGGGGCAGATCGTAGATGCCGGTGACGGCCGCGGTGTTCTGCGCCGTGACGCTGGTCACCGCGAGTGTCCCGTGGACGCCCGAGGCGGCGAACGTCTTCAGGTCCGCGGCTATCCCGGCACCTCCCCCGCTGTCGCTGCCGGCTATGGTCAGCGCGACCGGGCGCGGCTTCACGGAGCACCACCTCCGCGCAGTTCCAGGGCCCTGAAGAACACCGGCCAGAACGGATCGCTGTCGGGGGGCCTCAGGGCCCTCTCGTATCCCGGCCCGACCGCCGTGACGCCCGACCCTTCGACGACCTCCCCTATGGCGGCGGCCCTTATCCCCCTCGACGAGAGGGCGCCCAGCGCCTCGTCCGCGCGGTCCGGCGCGACCGTGGCCACCAGCGTGCCCTCGCTTATGGCCGAGAAGGGGTCAATCTCGATGCCCGTGAGCCGCGAGAATATCCCCAGTATGGTCGAAACCTGATCGTCGACGAACAGATCGTCCGTCCTGATCCTCAGCCCGACGCCGCTCGCCTCGGCGATGTCCGCGAGTGCCCCCAGGACGCCGTATTCGGTGGCGTCGTGCATCGCGCGGACAGCGTCCCTCAGCCCGAGCCCGGCGAGCGTCAGCGCGTCGTCGACGACCGACTGCCTCCTGAAGATTTCCTGCGCGCTGACCGCGAAGTCGCGGCCCATCTCCTTCTCCAGGACGTCCGGGAACATCGCCGCCAGTATGCCCGCCGCCTCCACGGCGCCGCCCTTGGTCATCAGCACGACGTCGCCGGGCCTCGCCATGGACGGGCTGACCCAGCGGTCCCTTTCGGCGACGCCGACCATCGTGGCGCCGCCTATCATGGGATACGATGTGCCCGCGTATCTCCCCGTGTGGCCGGCGACGACGGCTATCCCGAGCCTCCTGCATTCGTCGCTCATGCCCCTCCAGAGGGTCCTGAGCTCGTCGTCCGTCATCTCGGGCGGGATGTTCAGGTCGACGAACAGGTACCGCGGGGGGACGCCGGAGACGGCTACGTCGCTCGCGAGTATGTGTATGGCGAACCACGCACTGCGCTCCCATCCGTACTGGGGGACGACGTACACGGGATCGACCTCCACTATCAGGTCAACCCCGCCCAGCCTTATCACGCCGAAATCGACGCCGAACGACGGCCCCAGGATCACGGAGTCGTCGGCCGCCCCCAGATTCCTGTATATTATGTCCTCGAAGAGCTTCCTGTCGACCTTGCCCAGGCGTGTGTCCATGGACCCCCGGAAGAGCCGGGCTTATTTAATCTATAGTAGGGATCAAATGGGACGAAGGTCCCCCTTCCGCGGGGATGGGGCGGTCAGCGTCGTCCGCGCTCGGACGCGGACGATCGTGTGGCCGCTGGCCTTCCTGAGCCTGTTCATCACCGTAAGGCCGAGGCCGCGCTCGTCGAATCCCTCGATGATGGCGACGTCGACGTCCATGTCGTCGATGGACCTCAGCGCGCTGAAGACGTTGCGCGCCACCTCGAACGCGTTGGACCTGGGCCCCAGCGCCAGCGTGCGCAGCCCGGCGGACCTGTACTCGTCCGCCGACTCGTCGCTCGCCAGCACGACCACGCTCCTCCCCCCGGACCCGAGCGACCTCGCTATCGACGCGACCTTGGCCGGATAGCCGGATGCGCTCGAGTAATCGCCGGACTCCACGAGGACCAGGGGCTTGAGCGGCGCGTAGTGCCTGTACTTCATGCCGGGCGACAGCGCCAGCTCCGGATCCACGAGGCCGCGGGCCGCCTCCGGGACGTCGATCGCGCCCCCCAGGACCTCCTCCAGGTCCTCCACCGGGATGGCGCCGGGCCTCATGAGCACGGGGGGATCGCGGGTTACGTCGATGATCGTGGACTCGACGCCGTACAGCGTGTCGCCCGAATCGATTATCACGTCGACGAGCCCCCAGAGGTCCGAGATCACGTGCTCGGCGCGGGTGGGCGACGGCCTGCCGGACCGGTTGGCGCTCGGCGCCGCTATCGGGGTCCCGCTTAGCTCTATGAGCTTGAGCGCCACCGGGTGCGCGGGGCACCTGACGGCCACCGTTGGAAGGCCGGCCGTCACGTCCGCCGGCAGCCGACCGTCCGACCCCAGGATCAGCGTGAGGGGGCCCGGCCAGAAGCGTTCGACCAGCGCCAGGGCCGCGGCCGGCACGTCCGAGGCGACGCCCTCCAGTGCGTCCCGGCCGGCTACGTGGACTATCAGCGGGTTATCCTGCGGCCTGCCCTTGACCCGGAAGATCCCCCTCACGGCGTCGGGATTGCGCGCGTCGGCGCCCAGGCCGTACACCGTCTCAGTGGGGAACGCGACCAGCTTGCCGGCCCTGATGGCCTCCGCCGCCCTGGCGACCCTGGACTCGTCCACGTCGCGTGGATCGATCCGCAGCAGCTTCGTCGCAAGCTGGCGCGCCGCGCCGGCCCTCATGTCAGGACCTCCAGAGGTACCGCGCTATAACCGCAGCCGAGAAAACGAGGAATGCCGCGAACAGCAGGGCGGCCCACAACGCGGTCATCCCCGCCCGTAGACCTCCGGATACAGCTTTATGAGCTCGTAGTTGAGCCTCACGACGTTCACGTACCGGTAGCCCGGGCCGAATATGGCGGGCACGTCCTCCGACGCGTCCCCGTACACCAGCCGGAGCAGCTGCTGCTGGGGGATGCCGGTGGAGCCGGATATCCTGGGCACCTGTTCGAGCGCGTAGTTGAGCGGGACGTACGGATCGGCGTCGGACGACGGCAGCGGATGGAAGAACGCGCTCGAGTTGAAGCTCGACCCCTGCGCTATGAGCTCGGATCCGACGATCGTCCCGTTGATCGTCAGGAGGCTCCCGCCGGACTGCCACGGCGCGACGGCCCTGCCTATCGCCCAGGTGGCCAGCGGATAGGCCGCGCCGAGCACCAGCAGCGCCACCAGCGCCATCATGACCGGCACGGATACTTCCCTGAGCGACGTCATCCCATCACCTGGCGAAGAGGAGCATGTACAGGAGGTAATCTAAAGCCTTTATCGCGACGAACGGCAGCACGGCGCCGCCGAGCCCGTATATCAGGATGTTCCTGATCAGCATCATGCGCGGCGAGGTCACCCTGAAGCCGGCGCCCCTGACGGCCAGCGGTATCAGGGCCGGTATTATTATCGCGTTGAATATCATCGTGGCGAGCACCGCCGTCTCGGGGCTGTAGAGGTGCATGACGTTCAGCGCCGACGCGCGCGGATCGATCGATATCAGGATCATCGGGAGTATGGTGAAGTACTTCGCTATGTCGTTGGCTATGCTGAACGTAGTTATGGATCCCCTGGTCGTCAGGAGCTGCTTTCCCAGCTGTATCACCCTGATTATCCTAGAGGGATCGGACTCCAGGTCTATCATGTTGGCCGCGTCCTTCGCGGCCGCCGTTCCGCTGTTCATCGCGAGCCCGACGTCGGCCTTTGCCAGCGCGGGCGCGTCGTTCGTCCCATCGCCGACCACGCCGACCACGTGGCCCAGCGCCTGTTCCTCCTCCACGGCCCTCAGCTTGTCCTCCGGCCTGGCCCTGGCTATCACGCTCCTTATGCCGGCCTCCTCCGCTATCGCCCTCGCCGTCAGCGGGTTGTCGCCCGTTATCATGACTATCTTTATGCCCATGCCGCTGAGCTCCCCGAGCCTCTCCCTGATCCCGGGCTTCGGCCTGTCCCTCAGCACCACCATCCCTATCACCTCGTCGTTGACGGCAACGAGCAGCGGGGTCATGCCCCTGCTGGAGACCTCCCTGACCGCGCGCTCCACGTTCCCGGGATCCCTGGGCCTGGCCATTCCCAGCACGACGTCCACGGATCCCTTTATCACGCGGGCCGGCTCGCCGCGCTCGCGGAGCTCCAGGAGGCGGTTGACCACGCGCTCGCCGGGGCCGGTTAACCTCTGAAAGCTCCTGACGCCGTACGGCTTGCGCGACCAGACGAACTCTATCCCGCTGTACCTGGTCTCGGCGCTGAAATCTATGTATCTGGCGACGAGGGCCTCGTCCATCAACGGCGACGGCGGCGTGAAGCCCTTCGACTCCGCCAGCTCCACTATGGACCTGCCCTCCTTCGTCGAGTCGTTTATGGACGACATGAACGAGGCCATGCCGACGTCCGCCTCCGTGAAATCGTCGAACGGCACGAATTCCACGGCGCTCCTGTTGCCCTCCGTCACGGTGCCGGTCTTATCCAGGACTATCACGTCCGTGTCGCCGGACGCCTCTATGGCCTTCCCGGACTTCGCCACGATCCCGTCCCCGGCGAGCCGGGAGATGCCGGCCACGCCTATCGCGGGGAGGAGGCCGCCTATCGTGGTCGGCATGAGCGCGACGAGGAGGGACACGCTCATGGCGACGTCGGGCCTGTAGCCCATGAAGTACAGGACGAAGTAGAGGGACCCGACCATTATTATGAATATTAATGATAATACCGCCAGCAGTATCGAGAGCGAGACCTCGCTCTGGGTCCTCGGCCTCCTGGCGCCCGAGACCATCTCCATCATCCTGTCGACGAAACCCTTCCCGGCCTCCGCGGAGATCTCGACGACGAGGGACCCGCTGACGACCCTGGTCCCGCCCAGCACGTGGTCGTCCTTTGACTTGAAGGCGGGCTCCGATTCCCCCGTGAGCATGGATTCGTCGACGAACGCGGCGCCGTCGACGACGAACCCGTCCCTGGGCACGAAGTCCCCGGGCGACAGCTTGACCCGGTCCCCCGGCTTCAGGTCCGACGACCTCGCGTCGACCGTGCGCCCGTCGACCACCCTGTGCGCGACTATCTCCTTCTCCAGCGCCCTCAGCGAATCCACCCTGGCCTTGGCCTGCAGCTCGGAGAACGACTCGGAGAACGTGGAGAACCACACCGTGAGCAGGAGTATCGCGGCGATAGCCGCGTAAAGCGTGACGAGGCCGCGGGGCACGGCGCCCGGTATCGCGGGCATCGCGAGGAGCACGACGGCGCCCAGCTCGACCACGAACATTATCGGGTTATCCACCGACAGATAGCGGGGGTTCATCCTGGACAGCGACCCCAGGAGCACCGATCCCCAGTCCAGCCCGACGGTCTTCCCCATACCATCACCCCATGGAGAACGGCCCCAGGACGAGGAACGGGAAGAACGTGAGGACCGTGAGCAGGAACGTCATGCCCACCAGGAGGACGGCGAACAGGACGCCCTGAGTCTCCACCGGCTCCGGCATCTGGCGCCCGCCCTTGCCCGCGAACGATCCGGCGAGGGCCATCATGAGGGCGATCGGCGCGTATCTCCCGATAAGCATCACGAGCCCGGTCGCGTAGTTCCAGAAGGGCGCGTTCGCGGCCACCCCCAGGTAATCGGACCCGTTGTTGGCCGCGGCTGACGTGAACTCGTAGAGGACCTCCGTGAACGAGAGGGGCGTTGGGGACCCCAGGAGGTGCTGCGCCTGGCCGGTGGCGAACGCCGCGACCAGCGGCAGAAGTATCACGATGGGGTGCACGAGGAATGTCGCCGACGCCAGCTTTATGTCGCGCGGCGATATCTTCATGCCGATCATCTCCGGGGCCTTGCCCACCATCAACCCCAGCACGAACAGCGTTATCACGACGAAGACCATCAGGTACATGAAGCCGACGCCGACCGACCCGGGCACGGCCTGCACGAACATCGCCATCAGGAAAGAGGAGATGGCCTGGGGCGACATGGCCAGCAGGCCGGAGGCGGTCGCCCCGGTGTTCGTCGCCAAGGACACCGCGTTGAACATGACCGTGTCGAATGCGCCGAGCCTGGGCTCCACCCCGGCGCCGACGTGGCCCATGAACGCTATAGCCACCAGCGCGCCCATCCCGGCGAGCATCGCGCCCAGCAGCGTGGCGCCCCTCCTGATCCCCGCGAGCCTTCCGAACGCCAGGGGAAGGGAGAGCGGCAGGAGGAGCATCAGGAACATCTCGTAGAAGTTCGACAGCCCGCTGGGGTTCTCGAACGGATAAGCGGAGTTTGCCGCGAAGTAGCCGCCGCCGTTGTTCCCGATGAGCTTTATCGACTCCAGGGACGCGACCGGGCCCAGGTGAATTGTCCGGACGCCTCCCTGCAGCGCCGCTGCGGCGACGCCGGGCTGGAACGCCTGCGGGACGCCCGTCGCTATCAATATTATCGATGATATGAGCGACAGGGGCAGCAGCAGCGCGATCGATATCCTCAGGAAGTCCGCGTAGAAGTTCCCGAGCGACTCGCCCTTCCTCACTATGCCCCTGATGAACGCGAACGATGCCGCCAGCCCGGAGGCGGGGGCCACGAACATCGTGTACGTTATCACGAGCATCTGCGAGGCCACCGTGAGGGTCGTCACGCCCGCATAGTGCTGCAGGTCGGTGTTCGTCAGGAACGATGAGGCGATGTTGAACGCCAGGTCCGGGGATATGTGCGGTCCCCCCAGGAGGGGCTGCGACATCAGGAGCGCCATGTCGATGGCGAACACGACCCCGTTAAGCGCCAGGAGGGATGTCAGGTACTCGCGCCAGTTCATCCCCCTCGAGTACATGGGGCCGAGCAGGAAGCGCAGCAGGGGATCGAGCGACGCGATCCTCCAGAGGCGCCCGCGGCCCCCTGATATCAGCGCGGCTATGTAACGGCTCAACGCGTAGGCCGCCGAGATGGACAGGGCCATTAGCGCCAGGAGCTGCATCACGTAGAGTTCGAACGACAACCCTGCCACCTTGAGGGGGCTGGCATCGCGCGAATAGATCCCTATTTAAATCTTGTCCGCATGTGCTGGGCTCCGGTGAACGTGACATCCTCCCGCGAGAGCTAAAAATGGTGTCGGCCCGTTCGGCCGCGGGGGCATCCCCTCCTCGGCGCGATGGATCACGCGCTCCATTGACATCGGGTTCATCGCACGGGATGCTCCGGACCCCCGCACGCCCGAGAACGGCGAAAGGAATATTAAACGGAACTGACCGCGCGATCCGCCGCATGAGTTCCTTGAACGGAATCCTCCTGAGGGCCGAGGAAGAGGAAGAGTGGGGGGAAGAGGAAGAGGAATGGGAAGAGGAGGAAGGGGAGGAAGAGGAAGAGGAATGGGAAGAGGAATAGCGATGACGGCGAGGGAAAGCCCCCCGGGCCCGGTAATGACGTAATATTTAAGAGACTCTAATTTTTCCTAACCTAATTGGGCGATATGTATGAACACTGAGTTAGTGGATGAGAAGGACGCCGTGATACTGAGCAAGCTGAGGAAAAACGCGCGGAGCTCTTACGGCGAGATAGCGAAGGAGCTCGGGATAAGCGACGTCGCGGTCATGAAGCGCATAAGGAAACTGGAGGAGGAGGGGGTCATAAGGAGGTACACGATAATAGCGGACGACAGGATGGCGGGCTACGGGGCAACCTCGATGACGGGGCTGGACGTGGAGCCGGAGCACCTCTTCGACATAGCGTCGAGCCTGAAGGAGAAGCCGTACGTCAAGTACCTGGCGATAAGCTCCGGAGATCACCAGATAATGGCGATCATAAAGGCGAGGGACAGCTCCGAGCTGGCGAGTTATCACTCGGAGATTTCGACGCTCCCGGGCGTCCGTAGGATATGCCCATCCGTGATCATGGACGTCATGAAGTTCGACGAGCTGTAACTGTATCATAAATATAGAAATAATACAAAAAACGGAGATAACCGGTTGCCGATCACTGGGGTATATCGAGGTACAGGAACCACCAGTCGTAGCCCTTGTACTTCTTCAGGTACGCATCGGCATCGTCGACCGTGGCCGGAGGCCTCACCAGTCCCTTGGATCCGATCAGCTCGTTGTTCGGCCAGTTCGCCGGGAGGACCAGGCCGCTCCTGTCGATCGTCTGCAGGCCGCGCACCATCCTCAGTATCTCATCTATGTTCCTGCCGAGCTCCAGCGGATAGTACAGTATCGCCCTCACGATGCCGTTGGGATCCGTTATGAACACGGCCCTGACGGTGGCGGTGGCGGATTCCGCGTGGAGCATCCCCAGCTTGGCGGCCACGGAGCCCGTGGGGTCCGCTATTATCGGGAAGGGGACCTCGATCCCGAGCTTCTCCTTTATCCACCTGACCCACTCTATGTGGCTGACGTTGCTGTCCACGCTGAGCCCTATGAGCTCGACTCCGAGCTTGCGGAAGTCATCCGCCCTCTTGGCGAACGAGTAGAATTCGGTCGTGCAGACCGGCGTGAAGTCGCCTGGATGGCTGAACGCGACGAACCATTTGCCCTTGAAGTAGTCGGGGAGCTTCAGCTTGCCCTTCGTCGTGACTACCTCGATTTCGGGGAACTTCTCTCCTATGAGGGGTATCTGACCGGGCATTGCGGTTTATCATTCGATAAGGATACTTATAAATGTTATCTTAATATTTGAAGAGGCGAATCGCAACGGTTTAGGGATACGCCGACCCCGGGGCCGCGTGCTGAGGATCGCGATCGCGCAGATCTCGGCGGGGGCGGATCCGGAGAGGAACGCCGATAGGGTGGAGGGGATCATACGGGGAATTCGCGGCGCGGACCTGGCGATTTTCCCCGAGTACTCGCTCGGCGCCCGGATCGACCGCCCGGAACGGATCGCCGAGGCGGTGGATGGCCCGCTCGTGAGGCGGATAGCCGGGGCCGCGGCCGATGCCGGCATCTCCGTGCTGATGGGTATCCTCGAGAGGGCGGAGGGAGGCCCCTACAACTCGATAATAGCGATGGGCGGGGGCGAGGCCGTCGTGGCGCACAGGAAGCTGCTGCTCTTCGACGCCATGGGATACGGCGAGTCGCGGTACGTGAGGCCCGGGGACCTTCCGCTGACCCTCATCGAGCTCGGGGAGTTCACGGCGGGGCTGGCGACCTGCTTCGAGCTCAGGTTCCCGGAGATCTTCAGGTCGCTCGCGAGGGCCGGGGCCGACCTGTTCATCGTTCCCTCGGCGTGGTACGCCGGCAATATGAAGGAGGAGCAGTGGATCGTGGGCGCGGCCGCGAGGGCGATGGAGAACGTCGCATATCTGGTAGCGGCGGACAACGCGGCCGATGCGTTCGTGGGGAGGAGCGTCGTGGTGAATCCGTGGGGGCACGTGGAGCTGGACCTGGGACGGGGCGAGAGGGTGGGCATCTGGACGATATCCGGGGACGCCGTGAGGGACGCGCGCGCGGAGCTCCCGCTGCTCGATATATCGGGGAAACTGGCCGCCGGACCGGGGGGATCGATTCCGACCAGGAGGCTGAGGTTCCCCGGCCGGCGACGATCCGGCGCGCGGGAACCCGCGATCTGACGGTTCACACGCGGGCGCTGCGACCCCCCACCGCATCGCTGAGCACGACGTGGTCCCCGTCGGCGCGCACGTCGACCAGCCTGTGGACCCGCCCGAGGCCCGGCGCGCCCGCGTCCGCGGCTATGAACGCCGCGAGCCTCAGGTCGTGCGCGGAGTCCAGGTCCTGCAGCAGGTCGTGCACCCCGGCGTCGTAGAAGCCCCCCAGGACGACGAGCCGGCGCTCCGGGGGCTCCCCGGCGAGATGCGCCCTGAGCCCCAGCCTCTGCGCCATCACGATGCCCGCCGCCGGACACCCCCCGGCCACCACCGCCGCGTCGGCCACGCGGCGATCGTAGCCCCTGAGAAGCGCGAGCGCCGACAGTGATAACAGCAGCGGATCGGGGGGAGGCCTGCAGTCGACCACCGGGGACGGCGAAATTGCGCCCCGGCCGGCGGCGCCGAACGATTCCACTATCAGCTTCCAGAGCTCGTCGAGGAGCGGCGAGCCCCAGATCGCGTTGTGGAAGCACGTCCACCTGCCGGTGTGGCACGTGTTGCCGGCGGGCACGGCCAGATAGAATACCGCGTCGCGATCGCAGTCCGCGGTGACGTCGAGGACCCTCAGCACGTTTCCCGAGGTCTCGCCCTTCATCCAGAGCCTGCGCCTGCTCCTGGAGTAGAAGTGCGCGAACCCGGTGCTCATCGTGAGCTCAAGGGCCCTCCTGTCGGCGTATCCCAGCATCAGGACCTCACCGCTCGACGCGTCCTGGACGACCACCGGTACGAGGCCGCCCTGTTTCCCGAAGTCGATGCCGTCAAGCAGGTTCGACAACCTCGGATATCCGGCGGCGCGGATGGAGATAAACGCGATCCCGATCATCCGCCGGACGCTATGCGCACGAAGTTCTCCAGGACCCTGGAGCCGGGGCCATCGCTCCTCTCGGGATGGAACTGGGTGCCGTAGAGCGGGGGGGACTCGAGCGCCGCGACGAACGTGGACCCCTCGTAGGTCGCGGTCGCGCACGTGAAACCGCTCGACGTGTCGACGTCCGCGTAGCTGTGCACGAAGTACGCGTAGCTGCCGGACCTCACCCCCTCCAGCAGCCTGCACTCCCTCACGCGTTCCACGGTGGTCCATCCTATGTGGGGGAGCTTCCGGGCGCCCAGCTTCGTGACCCTCCCGCCGAGGAGGCCGAGCCCGTAGGATCCCCCCGATTCCTCGCTCCACTCGAAGAAGAGCTGCATTCCCAGGCATATGCCGAGTATCGGGGTTCCGAGGTCCACGAGCTCCAGCAGGTCATCCCTGTGGGGCTCGAGGCGCGCCCTGGCGGGACCGTACGCCCCCACCCCGGGCAGCACGAGCGCATCGTAGCCCCGGAGCGGCCTGTCTATTATCTCGGCGCGCGCGCCCGCCCTGCGGAGGCCGGCGAGCACGCTGAAGACGTTGCCGACCCCGTACTTCACTATCCCTATCCTCGGTTCAGCGCTCATCGCCGCCGGCCCCCGGCATCCTCCTCTCGAGCTCCGACTTCAGGCCGTCCAGGCCCACGCCCGTCATCGCCAGCAGCACCAGCACGTGGTAAACGAGGTCCGCGGCCTCCTCGGCCACCCTCTCGCCGGTCAGCGCGGCAACCATGAGCTCGGCCGCCTCCTCGCCGACCTTCCTGGCCACGTGGCCCATCCCCCTCTCCGCCAGGCTCGCCGTGTAGCTCCCCGCGGGCCTGCTCTCCAGCCTCTCCAGTATTATCCCGTAGAGCTTCTCGAACGTATCGTCGCCGCTCAAGGCCTCACCTCCACGCCGTGTTCCGCCAGATAAGCCTTGAGATCCGCTATCGACAGCTCGCCGTAGTGGAATATGCCGGCGGCGAGCGCCGCGTCCACGCCCGCCCTGAAGGCCGCCAGAAAGTGCTCCCGGGATCCGGCGCCGCCGCTCGCTATGACCGGCACGTTCACGGCGGACAGCACGGCGGAGGTGAGCTCCAGGTCGTATCCCAGCCTGGTGCCGTCGCGGTCTATGCTGGTCAGCAGTATCTCGCCCGCCCCGAGCGATGCGGCCCTCGCGGCCCACGCGACCGCGTCGATCCCCGTCGGCTCCCTGCCGCCCACCACGTAGACCTCCCATCTCCCGGCCCCGACGCCCTTGGCATCTATCGCGGCCACGACCGCCTGGCTGCCGTACTCGCGCGATGCCTCCGTTATGATCGACGGATTCCTGACGGCCGCGGTGTTCACGGAGACCTTGTCGGCCCCCGAGTCCAGCAGCCTGCCGAACCCCTCCACGTCCGATACCCCTCCCCCGACGGTGAACGGTATCGTTATGGCGCCGGCGACCTCGCGGATGACGTCGTAGAGCGGCCTCCTCTGCTCCTCCGTCGCCGATATATCGAGGAACACGAGCTCGTCGGCCCCCTCCTCCTCGTATCTCCGGGCCAGCTCCACCGGATCCCCCGCGTCCCTCAGGTCCCTGAACATGACGCCCTTCACGACGCGGCCGCCCTTCACGTCCAGGCACGGTATTATCCTCCTGGAGGGCATCACCGGCACCTCCCGGCGAGCTCCAGGGCGAGCTCCAGCGGGACCGCGCCGCTGTGCAGGGCCATGCCCAGCACGGCGCCGTCAGCCCCGGCGCGGCAGAGCTCCACGATGTCGCCGACGGTGGATATGCCGCCGGCGTATATCAGGAGCTTCCCCGTGGACGACCTCAGGGCGCTCACCCTGGCGACGTCCGGCCCCTTCATTGTGCCCTCGACGTCCACCTGGGTGTACAGATAGCCCGCTATGTTGAACGGCTCCAGCATCAGCAGCGCGTCCCCCAGTGCCATTCCGCTGTCGACCCTCCAGCCGCTGTGCACTATGTGGCCGTCGCGCTCGTCCAGCGCCGCGAGCACGCCGCCCGGCCCCATGATCCCGGCGACCGCCTCCAGGAACGATGGATCCGAGGCCCACGCCGACCCTATGATGACCCTGTCGGCGCCGGCGGAGCTCGCCTCCTCGACCTCGCGGATCCCCCGGAGGCCCCCGCCGTACTGCACCATGAACCCGATGTCCTTCAGCGCGCGCACCACGTGCAGGTTCACCGGCCGTCCGAGCTCGGCCCCGTCCAGATCCACCACGTGGATCCAGCGCGCGCCCGCCCTGCGGAGGCCCACGGCCAGCTCCACGGGGTCCCCCAGCACGAGCCCGGTGCCCCTCGCCCCCCTGACCCTCTTCACCGCCCTTCCTCCCTCGACGTCGATCGACGGCAGCACTTCCATCACGGCATCAGCCTCTCGAGCCCCATGGCCACTATATCCCTGGCGCCCTTCCTCCTCAGCTCGACCACCAGCGACGGCACCCTGTCCAGGGGCACCGCCGCCAGGACCTCCCACATCGGCCTCTCCGATTCCACCTTCGCTATCATCGGGCCGCTCATCGACGGCAGGACCGACAGGACGTCCTTCAGGTTCTCGTCCGGGACGTTCATCAGCAGCAGCTTCCTCTTCTTCGCCATTATGACGCTCCTGAGGGATTCCACTATCCCGTCCACGAGGTCGCGCCGGGCCGCCACCGAGGGACGGCCTATGAGGCGCGCCGAGCTCTCGAGCACCGTGTGCACCGGCCTGAGCCCGTGCAGCGCGAGCGTGGTGCCCGTGGACATCACGTCCGCTATCGCATCGGCCGCCCCGAGGATCGGCATCACCTCCGCGGCGCCGCTTATCCTGACGAGCTCCACGTCGACGCCGATACCCCTGAAGAATTCGCCGGTAAGCCTCACGAACTTCGTCGCCACGCGGGTCCCCGGGCGAATATCCTTGATGTCCCTCACGCCGGAATCGTCCGGGACCGCTATCACGAGCCGCGCCTTGCCGAAGCCCAGGTCGAGCAGCTCCTCCACGCCCTCCCCCGACTCGAGCACGAGGTCGTGGCCGGTTATGCCGAGATCCGCGGCGCCCGCCGCGACGACGCCGGGTATGTCCTCGGCCCTGGCGTACACTATGTAGACGCTGTCCATGTTGGTCGGCGTGATGAGGCTGCGGGAACCCGGATCATAGACCGGATCTATCCCCGATTCCTCGAGTAATTTGAGGGCGGGATAGCGGAGCCTGCCCTTGTTCGGCACGGCTATCCTGATGCGCCCTTCAAGGCTCTCCGGGGGATTTATGAACTACCATCGGCGTCGGCGCGGCGAACCCGGTTTATTAAGCTTAACTGGCGATCTCGCGCGGCGCAACCGGACAGTATGCATCACGAGAGGAGGTCCGAGATCACGCCCTGCACGTCATCGCCCTCGGGCAGCTCCAGGAGCAGGCGCCCGCTTTTGTAGTAGTAGACTATCCTGCGCCCCCCGAAGTCGCCGCTGTAGAAGAGGTCCTCAAATCCCTCGAAGTTGGAGAGCTTCCTCTTCAGGATCTCCAGCACCTCGTCCCTCTTCTCCCACTTCACCATGGCCAGGTACGATTCGGAGGTGCAGCTCCTCTTGACGCCCATCACGTAATCCGTGGATTGCATACGGATGCATGGGGATAAGTTCAATTTAAAGCTTGTTATATTTTGTTTGGTGGTTCTATTGTCGGGAGGTCGGCGCCGCGGAGGTGACGGCGCGCATCACCTCCCCCAGCAACCCCGATGCGACGCCGGCGAGCGCGCCCTCGAGGGCGCTGAGCTGGGCCTCGGCCCATCCCGCGATTATCAGATCCCTGGCCTCGTCCTCCTTCAGTCCCCTGCTCCTCAGGTAGAACAGCTGGTCCGCGTCGGGCTTCGCCTCGAACGAGTGATGCCTCGCCTCCAGCACGTCGCCCGTGTGGACCTCGAGCATCGGGACCGCGTAGCCGCGCGCGCCCTCCCCCATCAGCGCGACGCCCGCCGTGAACTCCGTCCTGCTGCGCGCCGCCCCCTCCTCGATCCTGGCTATCCCCCTCATCACGGAATATCCGCCGCCCAGCGCGATCCCCATGGCGGAGGCCGAGCTGGAGCTGTCCTCCCCCGCGTGATCTATCCCCAGGAAGCGATCCACCCTGGAGCCGCCGGGCGAGATGAGGAACGCGCCGGCCCTGAGGGCCGAGGAGGGGCCGAGGAGCACCCTGTCGTCCTGGTGATGCATGGGGCCGCCCGACCCCAGGAGCACGTAGTTGAGCCGGGCGCGGCGGCCCAGCGCGGCCCTCAGGCCGGCCGCGGACGGCGCGCCCCCGGTCGATCCAAGGTAGATCAGCACGTTGGCGGTCGAGCCCTCGCCCAGTACCAGCTCCACGAACGAGAGGTCGAGTTTCCCGGCGCCTCCCCCCAGTGTGATCCTGAGGTCGACGTTGGCCCCCGGCTCGACGAGTATCGCTGAGTGCCTGGACACCGTGGATCCGCACTCGATCCCCCGGGGCTCCAGCGCCAGCGACGCCGATCCCCCGATGGAGATCGACCTGAAGCCCCCGAGCGCCGCGTAGTGCATGGCCGCCAGCTTCGACTCGTCGGCCGGCAGGAGCGCGCCGATCGACCGCGGCCCATCCCGGACATCGCCCGAGGCTTCGTAGGAGAACCCGTCGCCCGGGCAGCGGGACAGGGTCCCGGCGAACGGCTCGTACGCGCTCCAGTCCGTGTAGTGCTTCACCGTCGGCGAATCCGACACGCGCTGGTACTCCAGCACCTCCATCATGGACCGCGCGTCAGCCGAGCCCGCCCACCTCCGAGAACTCGACCTGTATCACCTTCGTGAGCACGCTCACGTACTCTATGGGCAGGTCCTGCATTATGCCCTGGAGGAATCCCAGCACTATCAGGCTCTTCGCCTCGCCCTCCTTCAGTCCCCTGCTCCTCAGGTAGAACAGCTGGTCCTCGGTGAGCCTGCTCGTGGTCGCCTCGTGCGATGCGCTTGCCGTGGGCTCCTCGAGCTGGACGTGCGGATACGTGTGCGCCTTGCTGCCCTCGTCCATTATCAATGAACTGCACTCCACGTGGCTCACGCTGTTGGTCGCGCCCTTCAGTATCCTCACGAGCCCCCTGTAGACGTTCACGCCGCCGCCGTTGCTTATGCTCTTCGACACTATCGAGCTCCTCGTGTCCGGGGCGGCGTGCACGACCTTGGAACCCGTGTCCTTCATGTACGGGCCGTTCGCCACCCCCACCACCACGTTGCTCGTCCTGGAGCCCCTGCCCCTGAGTATCGTAGACGGATACGTGTAGGTTATCCTGCTCCCTATGCTGCCCTCGACCCACTCGACGGTCGCGTCCTCCTCGGCTATCGCCCTCTTGTTGTTGAAATTTATGACGTTCCTGCTCCAGTTCTGCACCGTGATGAACTTCACCTTCGATCCCTTCAACGCATGTATCTCGACCATGCCGTCGTGGAAGCTGTATTTCTTGAGCATGGGGGCGGAGCATCCCTCTATGAAGCTCATCTCGCTCCCCTCGTCCGCCACTATCAGCGTGTGCTCAAACTGGCCCTCCAGCGATCCGCCTATTATGAAATAGGCCTCTATGGGCTGCGGGACCCTCACGCCCTTCGGGACGTAGACGAAGGCGCCGCCGCTCCAGAGCGCCGTGTGGAGCGCCGCGAACTTGTGGTCCGACGGCGGGAACACGCGGGAGAAGTGCTCCCTGACGAGGTCCGGATACCTCTGGACCGCCTCCTCCATCGGTAGCAGGATGACGCCCAGGCTTTCCAGGTACTCCTTCACCCTGGAGTACACCGTCTCGCTGTCGAAGACGGCGGTGAGGCCGGAGAGGAACCTCGCCTCCAGCTCCGGTATACCCAGCTTTTCGTAGTACTTCCTTATGTCGCCCGGGAGATCGTTCCACGATTCGGCCCTCTGGGCATCCGGGCTGACGTACGTTGAGATCTCCTCCAGGTTCAGCTCGTCGACCCCGGTCACCCAGCGCGGATATGGGATCCTCTCGAATTCATCGAGCGCCCTGAGCCTGAGCCTGAGCATCCAGTCGGGCTCGCGCTTCATCCGCGATATCTCCTCGACCATGCCCCTCTCTATCCTGCCCCTCAGGGCCATCCCCCTGGAGTAGGTGCCCTCCGGGCCCAGGAGCTCCTCGGGAGTCCTGTAGCCCAGGACGCCCGATATCTCCTCCCTGCTCAACTCAGGACCGCCCCCTCAGCGAGGCGTAGCCCTCCCTCTCCACGGACTCCGCGAGCTCCGGGCCGCCGCGCCCGGCTATCCTGCCGTCCACGAGGAGCGTCACCTCGTCCGGGACGACGTAGCGCAGTATCCTGGAGTAATGCGTGACCAGGAGCACCCCGGCGCCGGCCGACGCCATGTCCTTGACCGACTGGGCGACGATCCTCACGCCGTCCACGTCCAGCCCGCTGTCCGGCTCGTCCAGGAGCACATATCTGGGCCCCAGGAGCATCGCCTGGAGAAGCTCCGCCCTCTTCCGCTCGCCGCCGCTGAACCCGACGTTGACGTCCCTGTTCAGGAAGTCGGAGCTCAGGCCGAGGGACGCGGCTACCTCCCTCATGCGCGCCAGGAACTTGGGATCGCGCGCCTCGAGCAGCGCGCGGCCGGCCCCGACCCTCTTGTTGTGCGACACCAGGACGAGCGCGGAGAGCCTGACCCCGGGCACCTCCACGGGGTTCTGGAAGCCCAGCAGGAGCCCCTTCAGGGCCCTCTCCTCCGGCGCCAGGCCGAGCAGCTCCTCGCCGTCCATCGATATGCGGCCGCCCGCGACCCTGTAGTCGGGGTGGCCCGCCACGGCGTAGAGGAGCGTGGACTTCCCGCTTCCGTTGGGGCCCATGAGCGCGTGGACCTTCCCGGGCGCCACGGAGAGCGTTACGCCCTCGAGGACGCGCTTCGCCGAGCCGTCCTTCACGACATCGACCGATACGCCGTCCACATCCAGCAATTTCCCATCTGATAACGCCGTTATTAACCCGTCCTATAAACGTTTACGCGATGTCGATAACGCATTATATATATGGGATTTGATCGATGGGGGATCCGGCGCGACCTGGACGAAATCGAGCGAACGTTAATTTACGCGGAAGTGGAACTGCGGCGCATGCCCACAAGCCCCGCGCCCAAGGGCAAGAGGAGGGAGGATTACCTGAGGACCATCTACGAGCTGCAGAGGTCGCTCGGGTCCGTGAGGGCCAGGGACGTGAGCGGCGCGCTCGGCGTCTCGATGCCGACGGCGGTCGAGGAGCTCAAGGCGCTCAACCGCGAGGGACTGATCAGGTACAGCAGGGGGAGCGTCGCGCTCGCCGGGGAGGCCGAGCGCGTGGCCGAAGGCCTGGATCGCAAGAGGGGCATCCTGAAGGAATTCCTGGAACTCGTCCTGGAGGCGGATCCCGGGGAGGCCGAGCGCATGGCGTGCTATCTGGAGCACTTCACGAGCGACGAACTCCTCGGCCGCATGGAGGACATGCTGGAATTCGCCAGGGACTGCGAGCGCGAGTTCGCGGAGTTCATGGGAATGGTGCGCGACCATCGCGCCGGGAGGGGCGATCCGTGCCGCCGCGGGGGCCCGGCATAGGCGAGCTGTGACCCGGGGACCCGGCATCGCCGGTGAACGCGGCCCGGCGGCGGGATCCCCGCATGCCCGGAATGCGTTTAAAGCGCGCGGACGCGCACCGACCACCGTGAGGCCCGCGATAGTCGGTGGGGATCGGGTGGAGGGGGGCGAGAGGTACCCCGTCGTGGATCCGTCCACGGGAAGGCAGTTCGAGGAGGTCGCGATGGACGTCGATGGGTCCATCGTGGGAAACGCGGCGGATGCGGCGGAGGCCGGCGCGAACGCGCTGGCCGGGATGACGCTTGCGGATCGCGCGAAGATCCTGCTGAGGGCGGCTGATATCCTGGAGGCGAGGAAGGAGGAGGCCGCGGGGATCCTGGCGGCGGAGGCCGGCAAACCGATCGTGGACTCCAGGGTGGAGGTCGGGCGCGCGGTCTCGCTGATGCGCGCCGCGGCGGCGGAGGCGGCGTTCGCCCTCGAGGAGCGCTCGTACAGGGTGGACGCGTACGAGTACCCGCCGGGGAACGGGAAAAGGATCGTGATCGGGGTCCGCGAGCCCATCGGCACGGTGGGCGCCATCCTGCCGTTCAACTTCCCGGTCAACAGCTTCGCGCACAAGGTCGCGCCCAACATCGCGGCCGGGAACGCGGTCGTCGTCAAGCCGGCGCCGGCGACCCCGCTCTCCCCCCTCCTGATGGCCGAGATCATGTACGGGGCGGGACTCCCGAGGGGCGCGCTGAGCGTCGTGCCGGGCACGGCGGCCGCGGGGGAGGCGCTCGTATCCAGCCCGAAGATCTCCGGGATAACCTTCACGGGCTCCACATCGGTGGGGCTGACGATAGCGTCGAGGGCGAGCGCGCTGGGGAAGAGGATCATGATGGAGATGGGCGGCTCGGATCCGCTCATCGTGATGGAGGACGCCGACCTGGAGGCCGCCGCCGCGATCGCCGCCAGGGCGAGGTTCGAGTACGCCGGACAGAACTGCAATGCGGCCAAGAGGGTGCTCGTGAGCGAATCCGTGTACAGGGGGTTCCTCGAGATGTTCGTGAGGAGGGTGAGGGCCCTGAGGGTGGGGGACGCCAGGGACGAGGGGACGGAAGTCGGACCCCTGATATCCGAGCGGAGCGCCGCGAACATTGCGGGGATAGTGGAGGACGCCGTCGACCGGGGGGCGAGGCTGGAGGCCGGCGGACGGAGGATGGACCGCCCCGGCTTCTTCTTCGAGCCGACCGTCGTCTCCGATGCGCCGCTCGACTCGCGCTCCATGAGGGAGGAGGTCTTCGGGCCGGTGGCGCCGGTCCGCGCGTTCTCCGACGAGGACGAGGCAGTCGAGATCGCCAACTCCACCGTCTACGGCCTTCAGGCGGCGATCATCTCGAGGGATGTGGGGAGATCGCTCAGGATCGCGAGGAGGCTGCGGGCCGGCGCGGTGATCCTGAACGAGAGCACGCGCCTGAGGTGGGACACGCTGCCCTTCGGGGGCGTGAAGCTGAGCGGCCTGGGGCCGCGCGAGGGCGTCAGGAGCACCATGGAGGCGATGACCGAACTCAAATTGATATCGATGCTAATTTAAAGGTTAATCGCAGCGATTTCTGTGAAACATTTATTAACAATCGCGTCTCAGCGATCCCCGAGATGGCGTTCAAGAAGTACGAGCTTCCGCAGCTTCCGTACAAGCTGGATTCGCTCGAACCGTACATAAGCAGGGATATCGTCGACGTCCATTATAACGGGCATCACAAGGGATATGTGAACGGCGCCAACGGCCTCCTGGACAGGCTGGACAAGGTGGTGGGCGGCGGGCTGGCCCAGGGCCAGTACGACGTGCAGGGGATACTGAGGGGCCTCACGTTCAACATAAACGGCCACAAGCTCCACGCGCTGTACTGGAACTCGATGGCCCCGTCCGGGAAGGGAGGGGGGAAACCCGGCGGGTCGATCGGCGACCTGATAACGAAGCAGTACGGGTCGTTCGAACGCTTCAGGCAGGTGATGACCGAGGCCGAGAACTCGCTGCCCGGAACCGGGTGGACCGCGCTTTACTACGATCAGGAGACGGGGAACCTCCAGATAATGACGATAGAGAACCACTTCATGAACCACATAGGCGAACTGCCGATAGTCCTCATAGTGGACGAGTTCGAGCACGCGTACTACCTGCAGTACAAGAACAAGAGGGCGGACTACGTGGAGGCATGGTGGAACCTGGCGAACTGGGACTTCGCCGACCAGAGGCTCAGGAAGTTCCTCTGAGGCCCGAGATAGGATCCATATCATATAATTTTTTGTATATCCCCAGTATATTTATGTAGAAATCTGGACTCATGACGCCGGAGCGAATGAGGCGGTGGACCCTCCTGGAGAGCGCCCATGGGCTTATCACCGCGCCCGGCCTGTCCGGATCGTCCATGAAGTCGCTCTCGATGACGAAACCGGGCCCGTGCGGCACCGCGTCCTCGAGCTCTCCCTTCCTCCCGGCGGGCACGCTCGGGATCATTCCGGCGGCGGACGCCGGTTCGACGGAGCTGGGGAGGGCGTGGTGGAGCACTATCCTCGATTGATCGACGCCGGCGGCGGACGCCATCGAGGACATCCTGCGCACCGTGTCGGGGTTGGCCCTCTCAGAGTGCACGTGGACGACCCCGCCGTGGTCCCTAGCCGCCTCGAGGGCCATCATGGTTATCCTGTCGCACAGATCGACAACCGATGGACCCGCGTCCCAGTGGGGCCTGCCGTACTCGCCGTATCCGGCGGCCAGGCCCTCGTCCACCATCCTGGCGGCGAGCTCCACGCTGAACCCGCCGAACTCGAGCACCTCGGCCGGACTGCGGCCGGCCCTCAGGAGCTCGGCCACCTCGGCCGGGTGAAGCCCCAGGATCGCGGCGCCGAGCAACCCCTCCTCCCGGACCTCCTGCACGGATTTCAGGACCGCGCGGTAGGACACCTCCAGGTCGTCCCTGGATCCGGGGGACAGGCCGAGCGACCACGTCGGGAGGGCGACGAGCACCAGGAGAGCGCCGCCGGATGCCCTGAACCTGCGCGCTATCTCGCGTGCGCCGAGGCCCCTGACCGGATTCGCGTGCGCGTGGTTATCGGCCGCGGGGAGCTCCGGCCCTCCCGGATCACCATTTTGAGACATTCCCCTCGAGGAGGCCCAGCCCTATGTGGACCCTGTCTATGTGCCTGGATAGCTCCTCCTTCGTGCTGAAGACGCCGCCGCAGAACGGACAGATGTAGCCGGTCGGCATCCTCGGTATGGGTAAAATGGCCGGGCCGCCGGGGCCCAGCATGTTCTCCAGCGTCAGGAGCCCCCTGAGGCCGCCGTCCCCGGCGACGACCCCCAGCCTCCTTATTCCCCTCGACGCCATCCTGGCGAGGGCCTCCTCCATGCGGGTGCCCTCCTTCACCGACTCGAGCGGCCTCGATGCTATGCGCCCGACGGGGACCGAGCGGGGATCGAGCCCCTCGGCCGCCACCTTGTATAGCACGTCCCTCTCCGTTACTATCCCGAGGGACCCGTCGTGGAACCTGACCACTGCCGCGCGCTTGCCGCGGTCGCGCATCGCGGCAGCCGCGTCCCTGATGGACGAGGATTCGTCGAAGATCGGCACGTCGCCGTCGGCCAGCTCCTCCACGCGCCTCGAGAGCACATCCCTGAGCCAACCCGTTTCCGTCATGTACTGTGCATATTACGGGATGACCACGTCTTTAAGTCTTGCTGGATCTGGCGTGCCCAACCGACGGCGTCATCCCGCCCATGAGTGAGCGGGTTTCTCCTCTCCCTTAGTTTAAATTTCAACTGCTAGGTAATACGCGAGCCCCACGTAGTCGCCGAGCAGGTCCTCGATATCCCTGGCGCCGTATCCGGCGCCCGGCCCCTCGGATAGGGCCCTGGATGCGGCCTCCGGGGAAACACCGCCCCACGGCCTCCGGGACACCAGGGATGCGGCCGTCTCCGCGGCGGATCTACCGACGCCCTTTATCTCCGCGAACGCCCTGGCGGCCTTCCTGGGGTTCTGCGACGCGTCGTCCAGCGTAGGGAGGGCGCCCGAGCCGTGGGCGGCCGCGACCTCGACCACCGCCTCGGCCCTCTGCCGGGGGAATCCGAGGGATCTCAGGCCCTCCACCCCGAGCGCCAGCACCTTCTCGTGATCAGGCGGCCCGTAGAACCGCTCGCCGCGCAGCGCGATCGACCGGCCCGTGCTCTTCACGAGCGCCGCCAGGGCCGCCGCGGATTTCCCCTGTCCCCAGACGAGCGCCATCAAGAGGGCCTCGTAGACGCTGAGCGCACGCGCGGGCCGGAGGCCGAAGCCCCTCCAGGCGAGCCCCTGGATCGGGGTCCCCGCGGCCCTGCCCATGAAGCCCATGTAGTCGACGTCAGTCGAGAAAGCCCATGACGCGAGCGCGGCCGCGCGCGCCCTCAGATCATGGCCCAGGTCGTCCTCCGTGTACATCTGAAGCAGCGGATTCTGCCCCTCGCCCCTTATCGACACGACCAGGGGCCTGTCCCCATCGCCCAGCCCGACGAGCGCGCTCCACCTCCTGGATCCGCGATCGTACGTGCAGGGCATGGGCTCGCCGGACAGACAGTGCCGCTCGAGGTGCGGGGTTATCCTGTAGGGAGGGGTCGGCCTGATGGCCGTCGGCTCGAGCCCCCTCCTCATGGAATGCCACCTCGCATGTGGAGTCCCCGCGGTGCGCCCTGGATCATTCAGCCCACGCGCTCCAGCCTGCTCAGGCGATCCTCAATGCGCCGCTGCTCCTCGTGCACGCGATCGATGTCCTCGCGGAGCCTGGCGTATTCCGCGCCCCTCTCCATCGACTCCCTGATCTTCCTCGCGGCATCCCTCGATAACCTCCTTATCCTGCCGTCCACGTCCTTCGTCGACGCCTCGTCCAGCGCGTCCAGAAGCCTCGCGCCGGATATGCGCTCGGCGGCCTCCACCGCCGCCCTCCTGACCCTGAATGACTGGTCCCTCAGCAGCTCGCGCACCCTGTCGACGGCCACCGGGCTGTCCGGGAACGCCCCGAGGGCGCGCGCGGCCGCCGCCCTCACGAGGGTGTCGTTCCCGCGCTCGATCGCCTTCAGAATTGCCGATAGCGCCCGCTCGCCGCCGACCTTCGATAGCCCCTCTATGGCGCCCGCCGTGATTGACCAGTTGTGGCCGCCGTATCCCATGGCCTCCACGAGCGTCTGGACGCACTGCTCGCCGCACGCGCGGCCGAGCGACGCCGCCGCACGCGCGCGGACATAGTAGCCCTCGCGACCGTCCGCGAGGAGCGATTTGAGCGCGTCCGCGGCGCGGGGTTCGGACCTGAACGATCCGAGCGCGTCCGCCAGCGCCTGCCTGACCCTCGGATGCCGCTCCGAGGACAGCGACGCGAGGAGGGCATCGAGCGCGGCCTGGCCGCCGATCTTCCCGAGCGCCCTGGCGGCGTCCGCCCTGACCCCCCAGAACGCGTCGGAGGAGAGCGCCCTCGACAGCGCCTCGACGGCCCTGTTGCTCCCGTCCTCCTGGAGCGCCGCCACGGCCTCCAGCCTGCAGGCCAGGTGCGCGGACGAGAGCTGGCCGACCAGCTCCTCGATCCCCTTCTGGGGCTTCCTCTCTATGAACGCCTTGAACCCGGGATCCAGGCAGACGTACCTGGGCCTCCCGTCAAGCTGAACGTAGAGGGTGGCCGTCCTACCGTCCATCCTGACGTCGAGCACGCGCTCCCCGGCGTCCGTGGCCACCAGCGCCTCCAGGTTCAGCCTGTACTCCGGGTACGAGTCGTCGCCCTGTACCTGCTCGAGCTTCAGCTTGAGCGACTTCGACCCGGTGTCGTATTCCCACGAGTAGCGTATGGCCGGATGCCCGGCCGACTCCAGGAACTGATAGAAGAACCAGTCCAGCCTGGTCCTGGACGCGTCCTCCAGGAATCTCCTGAGGTCGTCCGTGGAGGCAGGGCCGAACGAACGGGCCTCCAGGTACGCCTTTATCGCCTTCCTGAAGGCGTCCTCGCCGACGACGCCGGTAAGGTGCCGGAGGACCAGGCATCCCTTCTCGTAGCTGTGGGTGTCGAACAGCTCCTCCGGATCCCTGTATATGTTGAAGACTATCGGCCTGGCGTACCTGTCCCTGTACTCCGAGAGATATGTCCGGAGGCATTTGTTCAGCGTGTACACGAACTCGTCCTCGCCCAGCGCGTGTCTCTCGTAGATCGCCTCCATGAACGTGGCGAACGATTCGTTGAGCCATATGTGCGGCCAGTCCTCAGTCGTCACGAGGTCGCCGAACCACTGGTGCGCCAGCTCGTGGGCGACCAGCGGATCCGATGTGTAGTCCTCCATGCCGGGGCAGGGGAAACTGGATCCGGGGCAGTGCGCGTGCTCGTCGTGGAGCGTGTAATCCATCAGGATCGTGGACGTAGTGTTCTCCATCCCCCCGTAGATGAACTCCGGCACTACTATCTGCTTGTAGTTGGGCCACCGGTATCCGACGCCGGTGTACTCCTCGAAGAACCTGAGCGCGTCGCACGTCCGGTGGAAGCTGAACTTCGCCGTCCGGGCGGCGTCCCTCGGCACGTAGTATTCCAGCGGGATCCCGCCGCAGTCCTCCCTTATGACCTCGAAGTCCCCGGCGGCGATCGCGATCAGATAGGGCGAGTTGGGCCTGTCGAGCCCCCACGTCCACTCCCTGGACTCGCCCAGGTCCCGGGTTCCCTTCAGGACGCCGTTCGAGACGGCGGTCATCCAGCTCGGGGCCCTCACGACGACCTCGACGGGAAACTTGACGTACGGCGAGTCGGGCAGCGGTATCCAGTACCTGTTGTCCTCGGTCTCGCCGTGGCTCCAGACGAACATCTTGCCCCCGCGCTCCGCGAAGTACACGCCCTTGCGGGGGACCGTCGAATAGCGCACGGCGACGGAGTGCGGCCCGGGCGCCGCGGCGATCGCCAGCACCCTGCCGTCGTAGTAGAACTCCCGGCGCTCGCCGTCGAGGGATACCTCCTCCACCTTCATCTCGGCGGCATCCAGCTCTATAGTACCCCAGGACTCCAGCTCGTAGCGGGCCAGTCCGCCGATCGCGCGCTTCTCCGGGTCTATCGAGATATTGAGCGATAGGGACCTGGGCCTGTAGTTGTATGCGCGCTGGAACCTGGGCGCATAATCCGCGTAGAGAAATCCCCTTCCGGTGATATATGCGCGTTCCACGCCCGATCCTGGGGCGCTAAAGTGGATAAGCGTTTAGGTTATCGAGTAAACTACCCCGCCCTCGCGGACGGGGCTTTTGGGGTTTCCAGCGACCTTCACGGCGCACCTTCATCCCCCCTTCGGGGTGTTTACGTACCCCCGACCCGTACCTCTCGTTAAGGCACGGGCTATGTTTATGGACGCGTTCAGGTCACGGTTGTACACGAGACCGCATTTAGGACACCCGAACTCCCTGCCTTCTACGTGGGTAACGTACCCACACCTGTGACAGGTCTTGGACGTGTTCTTCGGGTTAATGTAGACTACCTTAATACCCTGCAACTTAGCCTTATACTCTATCATCTTCTGTAATTTCCCGAAGGGCAGAGAGTGAAACCTCCTATTGAGCTCCTTGCCCTTCTTGAAGTTCTCTCTGATCCCCGTAAGTTTCTCCATAACTATCACCGGAGAAGGAAACTGCTTAGCGTATTCCACAATCTCCTTGGAGATAACGTGGAGTTCCTGGTTCACCATCCTCCTCTCTTTCCCTCCCAACCTCTTGACCACGTCCAGCCTCCCTTTCTCCTGTAGTCTCTTCCTGATATTGAAGTATTTGTGTCTAACTTCCTTGATTTTCGATCCTTTGAAGAAAGTACCCCTAGTGGGTTTGCCGTTCACCAGTGCGACTACTGTGGCTAAGTTCCTCTCACCCAAGTCTATTCCTATAGGTGTCTGTGGCTCGTAATTCTTGAAGGGTTTTTCAAGTGTGAAGTACACGTACCATTCTCCGTCCCCCTTGACGAGTTCAACCTGTTGAAAAGACCATTCGCTATCCTCGGATAGAGCATCGCCCATCATCTCTCTTTGTCTTTCCCCGAATTGTACTGGGTACCACATCCCTTCACCATCAAGCTGAAGGTACAGCCAGTACGGCGTCAGTTTAGTGTCCCTCTTCACGAGTTTGAATGCGCGGTAGTTAACCCGTATTGATACCTTATGTATGTGGAACTCCCTTCCTTCGTTCGCTTTGACCAGTTCCACGGCCTTATCCCTCGCCGTCTGTGTGAGCGTAGAAGATAGACCGAACCTTCCCCTAGCTTCCTCGTACCCTTTCTGCTGGAGGAGTTTCTTGTCCCCGACCTTAAAAGAAGCGAAGAACTTGACTGCCTTTAGGTATTTCTCCAGAACGACGTTTAGTTTGTGTCTCTTCTCTTTATTGGGGTTCAGGATCTTTCCCTGCACCGCTATTTTCACTTCTGCTTTCAGGGAACATCCCCTAAGTTTTTGCCCTTTGACTCCTTTTTATACTCTACTCCCCGCCCTTAGGGTGCTGGTCAGATGAGGGGGATCACCCCAGGACCGCGATCACCTCCGACGGCACGCGCCCTATCCCCTCCTAGAACCTGGGCCCGTTGTAGTACACGAAGAACATGTTCATCAACATGTCCAGCGATGCGATCCTCGACCTCCCGGCGTTTATGTCCTTGAAGAAGACCCTCGTCCTCCCCTTCAGGGAGCCGAAGGACCTCTCAACACCGCTCCTGTCCCCGAACGCCCCGCGGCAGTGCTGCAGCCCGAGCTCCCGGAGGGCCCACAAGTACCGCGGGTCCCCCCTCCACGACGAACAGGTTTGTTCGTGCAGGCCTCGAGCGCCCGGCCCCAGGAAGAGGAAGGCGTCCATGGAGCTCCTGGACCACTGGACCACTGGACCAGGACGCCTTGATGGCCAGGAGCTCCCCGTATCCACATTGATGGCGGCCCACACGTAGACCTCCCGGCCGTCCGCCTTCTCCGCGGCCTCGTTCCAGTCCACCGCGATCAGCCTCCTCTCCCTCGGCGGTATGGTCCACCCGACCGAACCGAGCGCGCGGGCCCAGTTGAGCACCGACGAGTGGAAGGGTTTTCTTCCGTAGTGATCCTCCATCATATCCGCTATCTCCCAGGATGATAGGCCGGCCATGTAGAGGTGGGGCGCGTGCGCCTTCTCCTCGATGGGTATTTTATGCCGCCTGAATATACCGAGGGTGCGAATCATCCACTCCAGCTCCCTTATCGGGTTGAAGTGGAATGAGTGTGCATGTACATGGGGGCCGGTGGGGATGGTCCGCACATTTGGGCTTATCCGACCTCCTCCCCGCCCTGAAACTGTAGACCCAAAATCACCTCCTTAAATATGGATAATGACTAACATTATTATCGCCGCTGAACGGTTCGATCTGATCGATCTCGACCTCCACCACCCCCCGGATGAGAATCGGCGCCAGCGGCAGCCTGAACTCCTCCCTCCTCAGGCTGCCCCTGAAGAGGGTGGAGAAGGAGTAGATGGGCGCCGCGAGGAGGAAGGCGAAGAGCCTGAAGATCTCCCTTCGTATGTCCCTGTAGGATGTCTCATCGGCGCCCCGATCCCGTCGTAGAGCCCCAGGACGTCGCGCCCCGGCAGCTCCAGGTTCGTGGCCCCGGCGACGTACCCGGGTCCCCGGCGCCGGCTGACTATCAGCCTGAAGTCGACCTGCTCGTCCGCGGCCGGCCCCTTGCTCCTCGTCCCGTGGCGCCCGTCGAACTCCCCGTGGATCCCGGCCTTCACGTCGCCCACGGGGACCGCTGAAATGAACTTGAACCGGGAGATGCAGCGCGCCGCGCCCACGGAGTAGAACCCGGAGTCGAGCGCGACCGTCCTTATCCTGAACCCCGGCGATAGCACCTGCTCGATCAGTGACCTGACCATCCCGACCTTGCTCATCCCCCTCACGTACGGCGAGAAGGCGGGCGGCAGTATCCCATCCTGCCCCCGTATTTCGTGGTGGCGGTTGGTAGTTCCAGGAATATCAGTATCAATATCAATATCCCTTATCGCCGGATCCCGAACCATCAACATAGTTGCCGTAGTACCTTACCCCGGTCCAGTCGAGCGATAGATCTATCCTCCTGGCAAGGGCGGGGAGGAGGTCAGATGTTAGCGTCCGGAAGGTGAGGAAGGGGTACCTGAAGATGGAATGCGCTTCCGCTGTGGATGTGAGGACGGGGCGGGCCGTCTCGATGGACGTGACGTCGGGGACGGGAGGCGCCTGAGGAGGCCCGTGGGGGACGCGGAGGGGAGGGTCGGGGTCGGGAGGGTCCTCGCCGACGGCGCTTACGACTCGAGGGCGAACTTCAACTTCCCCGCGGGGGAGGAGATAAAGCCATTCATCAGGGTCGGGGAGGGAGCGGCTCCGCGCCGAGGAGTGGGGGGAGCCCTGCGAGGAAGCAGGCCGTCATAGAGCAGCGGAAGTACAGGCCGGGGGCGTGGTCCAGGATCCACGGGTTCGGATCCAGATGGAGGGTCGAGGAGGTCTTCTCGGCGATAAAGAGGATATTCGGGGAGTACGTCGCGGCGGGGAAGTTCGCCAATATGGTGAAGGAGATGATAATGAAGGCGTTCATATACAACATATTCATCGCGCAGATCTGAGGCCTCCCGCGGGAGGCCGGCCGGGGGAGGGACCGCTGGGCCGCTCGCCGGGGGGTCGTGCAACACAGCACGGTGCCCACTATGTTGCACAGTTTAGCAGATTTATCGACGAACGGATGTTTGCAATAAGCCAGCCGTGAATAGTCGTCCTCAAGTGATATCCCTAAGGTTGTGCAACGATGATGGTCAGATAAGCCCAAATGGGCGGACAATCCCCACCGGCCCCCATGTGCATCCAGTTCCATCTCACTTCAACCCGATAAGGGAACTGGAGGAAGATGATCCGCACCCTCGGTATATTCAGGCGGCATAAAATACCTATCGAGGAGAAGGCGCACGCGCTCTACCTCTACATGGCCGACCTATCATCCTGGGAGATAGCGGATATGATGGGGGGTCATTATGGAAGAAAGCCGTCCCACTCATCTGTGCTGGACTGGGCCCGCGCGCTCGGGTCGGTCAGGTGGATCATACCGCCGAGGGAGAGGAGGCCCGTCGCGGTGGACGAGACCGCGGAGAAGGCCAACGGCCGGGAGGTCCACGCCTGGGCCGCCATCAATGTGGATACGGGGGAGCTCCCGGCCATCAAGGCGACGTGGTCCAGGAGCTCCATGGACGCCCTCCTCTTCCTGGGCCGGGCGCTCGAGGCCTGCACGAACAAACCGGTGTTCGTCGTGGACAGGGGCCCGCGGTACTCGTGGGCCTTCCGGGAGCTCGGGCTGCAGTACTACCGCGGGGCGTTCGGGGACAGGAGCAGGGTTGAGAGTTCTTCGGCTCCCTGAAGAGGAGGACGAGGGTCTTCTTCAATAACATAAACGCCAAGAGGTCAAAGATAGCATCGCTGGACATGTTGATGAACCTGTTCTTCGTGTACTGCAACGGGCCCAGGTTCCAGGAGGGGATGGGGCGCGTGCCGTCGGAGGCGATCGCGGTCCTGGGGTGATCCCCCTTATCTGACCAACACCGACCCCTAACACCTTATATAATGGGGAACGAGATCGAGTTCGCATGGAAGGGGAAGGACTACATCAGCCTCTCGGAGCTCTTCGACGAACTGAACGCGAAGAAGGTCATAATCGCCGTGGACGAAGCGCAGCTCCTGAGGGGGCCCAACTCTATCGAGATGAAGAACGCCATAGCGCATTCGTACGATTATGATAGGAATCTGACGTTCATCCTCACCGGCTCAGAGGCTGGCCTGCTTTACGATTTCCTCGGCACGGAGGATGAAAAATCCCCGCTATTCGGCAGAAGCTTCCATGAGGTGAGGCTTGAAAGGTTCGATGAGAAAACCAGCAGGATGTTTCTCGAGGAAGGCTTCGACGAGGCCGGGATCGCCGTGGAAGAAAACGTCATAGAGGAGGCGGTATCCGTTTTCGACGGCGTGACGGGCTGGCTCACATATTTCGGAAACCAGTGGGCAGGCGGGGTCAGGGACATCCAGTATCTGAGGAAAAAGTCGATCTCGATTGCGAAAAGCGAGATTTTAAACATCTGCGAGGGGAGAAGCAAGAGGTTTCTCACGGCGCTCAGATGCATCGCGAGGGGGGCGGACAGCTGGAGCAGGTTGAGGAACTGCGTCGAGGGCGCGGAGGGCGGAATAGTGTCCAGCAGCGTCCTCGACAACGTCATAAGGTCCCTCGAGGACCTCAGCTTGATCAAGGATTATAAATTTCTGGATAATATATACGGCGAGGCGGCGAAGGAGCTGTGAACCGCCCCGGCCCGCGCCGGGTGGATCGGGCCGGGGAACCGGGAAAGCCCACGCCCTCCGGATGGGGGAGGCCGGCTACCTGAAGCCGAAGAACTCCGCGTAGTTCCCCAGGTCCAGCAGCCCGTGGCCGGAGAAGCTCACCGCGATGACAGGCCTCCTGTCCCCCGGCTTCACTCCGTCCGCGATCTCCTTTATCAGGGGGAATACATGCGCGGTCTCAGGCGCCGGTATATATCCCTCGATCCTGGAGTAGAGCTGTGCCCACCTCATGACCTCGTCCTGGGGATAGTCCCGGCCCTCTATGTAGCCCTTGGACTTCAGCATGCTCAGCGTCGGGGCGACCGCGTGGTAGCGGAGGCCGCCCGCGTAAATGCCCGGGATCCTGTAGTCGATGCCCACCGTGTACATCTTGAGCTGCGGCAGGAGCCTGTACGCATCGGGATAGTCGTACCTGTAATCGCCCCTGGTGACCTTCGGCACCTCCTCCGCGCCCACCATGATGTACTTCCTCCTGACCTCGCCGGACGCCAGCTCCTCGCCGATGAAGGGGAACGCGAACGCGGCGTAGTTGGATCCTCCCCCGACGCACCCTATCACGTAGTCGGGGTCCTCCCCGATGATCTCGAGCTGCCTCTTCGCCTCGACGCCGGCGATCGTCTTGAACATTATGTCAGAGTTGACGACGCTGCCGACAACGTACTTGCCCCCGTGCTCCATGGCGTACTCCACCGCGTCCGCTATCGCTATTCCCAGGGAACCAGGGTGGTCCGGCTCCCTCCTCAGGAGCTCGGACCCGGATCTGGTGAGCTCGGAGGGGCTGGAGTGCACCTGCGCCCCGTACATCTGCATAGCATACCTCCTGTAGGGCTTCCCGCGATAGCTGACGGCCACCATGAACACGTGCGCCCCTATCCCGTTCAGCGCCGCGCCCAGGGCCACCGCGGACCCCCACTGGCCGGCCCCCGTCTCGGTCGTGACGAACCCGGCCCCGTCGGCCTCCGCGAAGTACGTGTGCGCCACGGCGCTGTTCGTCTTGTGGGATCCCGCGAACGTGCAGCCCTCCATCTTCATGTATATCCTGACCCTCCCGCCGAGGTACTCCTCCAGCCTCCGGGTCCTCATGAGCGGCGTTGGCCTCCCGACGCCCAGGTAGATCCCGCGCAGCTCCTCATTCCTCGATTATCCGCCGCCGGTCGCGGAGCAGCGTACGTCCGGGTGCATAGAGCTCTGGACGCGCTATGAGGACCTCCTGTCGTAGGCGGACGCGGCATACCCGAGGTACTTGGAGGCGCTGAGGTCCAGGTTCGGACCGGCGCTGGGATAGCGCTGGGGATCGGCTCCGCCCTGCGGCGGCCAGAGCTTTGAGGATACCAATCGTACATGCGCCTACAGGGGAATAACTCGGGTCTTCGAGGGCGGCCCGAAGGAGCTGCGGCACTGCGCTTATGTCAAAATCGAAGTGATTCAACCGGGATGGGACGCGCGCCTTCTTGTTCTGATACATGGAATGAATAAAATTTAGTGCGCGAACGCGCGTCGGTCGACTCTCAATACGTGTAGTTCATGGTGACGGTCTCGGTGGCGCCGTTAACACTGTTGGAGTTGCCTACATACACATAAACAGTGCCCGGCAACACCGGGTAGGAGACAGTCCCACCATATCCCACCGATATTTCGCCGGAATCATAGGTGATGCCGTTCGATGACGCGCCACTGATCTCGACGTACGTCTTCGAGGTGGTCGATGAGGATACCGTGACCGTCACGTAGCCCGCATATGGTGTGGAGAACGACCAGGAATAGTAGCTGCCAGCACCCTCGCTCACCGTCTGCGCGCTCACCCACGTGGCGGTCTGTTGCAGATTCGCGACTGACAGGAGGTAGTTGTAGCCGGACTGAAATGAGGAGCACCGGGACTGGAGGGAGTTGTAGCTGGACTGGAGGGAGGAGTACCGGGACTGGAGGGAGGAGTACTGTCCCTGGAGGGAGTTGTAGCTGGACTGGAGGGAGAAGTACTGGCTCAGGAGGCTCGAGTACTGGGACTGGAGGGAGGAGTACCGGGACTGGAGATTCGTGTAGCTGGCGTTGAGGGCCTGGTACTGTCCCTGGAGGGAGTTGTAGCTGGACTGGAGGGAGGGGTACCGGGACTGGAGGGAGGAGTACTGGCTCAGGAGGGAGTTATAGTTGAGCATCAGGGGGACGCCGCCGGCCACCAACAATACTATCACGAGCCCTATGACCGGCCAGAGCCACGCCCTGCTCCTCCTCCCCGGGGCGGGTTTGGATTCGGATGGAGCGGCCGCGGCCTCGGGGGGCTTCGCCGCCGGAAGGGGGCTTCCGCACCTGGAGCAGTAGAGCGCGTCGTCCGGATTCGGAGCACCGCACTTAGGACAGTACTTCGTCATTCAATTGACGATTGGGTGCGCGTAACTATAAGCGTTATCAACCGCCCCGGGGACGTGTTTCATTAAGCCGATCGGCGAGCGGCCGATCGATGAACACAAATCCGAGGGGAGCCCTCCGCCCGGTCCGCAATGAATGCGAATCCAATCCAGATCAGGAGGAGGACTCCCCTTCCGGTCATGGCCTACGCGGTTTATCCCTAATTACTCGAACG
>Ga0080003_1000245_pt1 | contig 38653 bp, 41 predicted proteins | sample JossMetagenome_FD_69206 | JGI IMG/M metagenome (GOLD analysis project Ga0080003, IMG submission 69206) | Hot spring microbial communities from Joseph's Coat, Yellowstone National Park, USA - JC2_E (SPADES assembly) (version 2) | ecosystem: Environmental > Aquatic > Thermal springs > Hot (42-90C)... | reverse complement strand
CCCATTCGAGGATAAGGCAGAACGTAAAGACGTGAAGAAGAAGCAGGCATTCCTAAGAACGCGGGCAAAGAAAAAATAACAGCAAGTGACCCAACCAACTGAAAAACAATACTTTCATACAACCCATAAAACAAACCAACAATACTAACCACAAAACCCCCTAAAAGAATGAAAACCCAACCAACACGCTTCGGCTCATCCTTCGCAAGAACGTAATTCATTCCTAACGCGCGAAACACCTCATTCCACGAAACCCGCTTGCACAAATGAAAAGGACGCAAAAGATCGAAACGATAAAGTAACACATAACCACCTACAATAATCAAAATAAACAAAGGCAACTGCATAACCACAAATACAAAAACCCCTTAAAAAACAAATGCTAACAATTAATAACAAGCCAGCAAAAAAGTTATAAACCTCTGTTAGCAATAGTTAACAAGGCGATAACAATGACTGGAAAGCTGATTGCATTTAGAGTAGATGAAGAAACATACAAAAAACTTGAAAGCTTAGGAAAGCCATCACAAGTCGCGAAGAAAATAATCATTGAGTATTTTGAGAAAGAAGAAGAAGAAAGAGAAGAAAAGTTATTCGAGATAGAGCAGAAATTAAGCTTAGTAATAGGCGAAATGGACAAAATAGCAGGAAGACAGGAAATTATCGAAGGAATTTTGAGAAAAAAGGGATTATGGAGGTAAGTCGCGTAACAAACTAATCAAGAAAAACAACTGATAACAAAATGATAACAACAAAAACAAAAACGCTAACAAACGATAACAAAATGATAACACTCAAAACTGTTGAAAGCATACCCTAAACTAAGCAAAAATAAAAAACAAAAAAAAAGAAAAAACAAAATGAAAAAAGCTCAGTCATTGAAACTTCCAAGGATAGGGTGTTCTACGCACGCTATGTATTCAAGTTCTTTCCAGTTTTTTATTGCAAAGTATAAAGTTCCTATGAATTCCGCCCCGCCCAATATTATAAAGGGCGAGAAAAAAGTCATAGGTATAATTACAAAGGGATTGTTCCTGAAAGTAACAAAAATGAAAACGAAAACTCCGAATAACGCTAGTGCTAGAAAAGGCATTACAGCATCGATGCGATAGTCATAGACACAGTTTGCAAGTTCAAGCTTTTCTATAACGTTCATCTATCTCACACCTCCTATTGTACCTTATTATGTGAATACCCTTTAAAAACCCAAAAGCCTCGTTCTTTGCACAAACGTGTTACGCTTTTTTATTCTTAAAAGCGAATTTTCATCTAATTTATGAAAAATCGTCAGAAAAGAGAACGTACCTTCTCTTCATAACAAAATGATAACTCACAAACGTTTCAAAAACAAAAAGCATACCCTAAACTAACCTTCTACAAATAAAAACAAAAAAAAAAATGAAAAAAAAATCAATCTTCTGGTACGAACATATACGTCCCATACGCACTTTCCCTTGTTTGTGTTACGCTTATTACAAGTTTTACTTTTCTACCATCTTTGAGAAGTATTTCCCCTTCCTTTCCAGTACAGTAATAGTCTAAAGGTCCGTATCTGATTGTAGAATAGAAACCTACAAGATGAGGTGGGTGTGGAAATGCACGCTTACAAACGACATGTTCCCCGTAAAATGAAAACGCTTCTGGGTTGTTTATGTGTTCTATTATTTTGTTGTCGTTATACAGCAAGTAGTCATTTGTTCTGTCATGTAATTGTATCTTTAACTTTTCTTCTTCAAACTCTTGAATGATTTCCTTTATTTTTTGTTCTTGTTCCTTTGTCAAGTTTATTCTCGACAACATCCTGATTGCGATTTCCTTTGTTAAAGGCTTTGTATACTCTATCTTCTTCCCTGTGCTTCTTAAAAGTCCCGTAATTTGTATATAAAATTGGTTTTTGGAATATGCTATTGCATAAGTGATAGGAAAGCCATAGTAAAATTCTATCGTGTGCGTTCCTAATATTTCTCCTTTTTCTATCTGTGCACTTACGTTCATTGTACCCTATTATAGGAAAACCCTTTAAAAACAAAAGCACCATTCTTACCTGCAAACAAACAAAAACATGCTCTAAACTAACCCTAAAAAATAAAAACAAAAAAATTATAGAACCGAAGAAATTTTCGAGAATATTTCTTCCGCAATTTCTTGAAAATTCTCAAGCGTTACTGACTTACCAAGTTCCGCGCCTGACGCGTATTCATGCCCTCCTCCTCCGAATATTTTCGCTAGTTCAATCAAGTTTATTTTTGAATCTTTCCTCCGTCTAAAGCTCATCCACCCCTGCGGTTTAATAACTATCTGAACCTCCGAATTTGTTGCTTTTAGAATTTTGTCTGCACCTTCACTTCCTGACAACGGATCGACCGCATAGCCTATTGCTACTGAATGCCCATGAATGTTCTTCACTCTCACGTTGTTTAACAAAATTTCTTTTGCCTTTTCCTTTTCTTCTCTATATTTTGTTAAAACGTCTTGCAGTTCTCCTGAAATTTCAAACTTTCCCTCAGCTAATCTAAGAATCAAAGGCGCTTTGTCCTTCTTATAGAAACTGAAAGCACTGTCAAGATCCATCCACTCCTGCACTTGCACATCAAGTTGCCATGTGTCAGCCTTTGTCCCTAACTCGGTAATTTTCCTTGAAATTTCATCATCAAGACCGAAATATTTTTTCACGAGAAGAACTGCTGACGGCGAAGACGGGTCAAGAATAAGCTGAACATTTTCAGGAACATTCAAAGACGACAATACTGTAAACGGTTTATGATGATCAATCCAAACGATTTGTTTTGCTTGAATATTTTTGAGCGAACCCCATGTTTTCTCTGTAACAGCTATGTCTACTATGATCACTATGTCTGCTTGAAGAACAGGAAATTCCTCATTCGGGTCTTGAGAAACAAAAATCCAAATATTCCCAAATCCTAACGCGAGCAGAAGCAATGATGCGCAAGTAAGACCGTCAACATCATGATGAAAAATAACAATTATTTTCATTTTTTCCTTTATTGCTTTAACAATTTGCACAAACAATGCGCACCTTAATAAAAAAACCAATTAAAAACCAAAAAACTTTTAAAGAGGCATGAAAACTACTAATCATGACAATATTGAACGCACATTTTCTAAAGCAAGCTATGGCAAAAGGACTGGTTATTATAGCAAATGCGAAATGCAGTATTGAATACAACGGCAGGGCTAACTCGCACGCAAACGACGAATGGAGGATTATCATTATCAAGCCTGACGGAAGCCTGCTAATCCACACAAACGAGGGCTATCAACCTTTGAATTGGCAACCTCCAGGAAGTAGGGTTTACTTTGAAGGAGATAAAATTATTGCAATCCGACGCAATCCACAAGAAACGTTGAAAATTGCTTTACACGAAATCGCATGGCTTGAAACAGCAATCGCGAGCGAAGGGAATTTTGAACTTCACGGAAGCCACGAGGACGTAAAGAAGTGGGTCGTTGAGAACTTAGCGAAAGTAACAAATTGCCCAAACGCGAAGCTTGTCGGAACCGAAATACCTCTTAACGGTCATGGCATAGCAGACGTTGTAGCAGAGTGCAACGGGGTCAAAATTATCATTGAAGTCAAAAGAAACATTGTGGATTTGAATGCGGTTAGCCAATTGAAGCGTTATGTGAACGCGATGCCCGAAGCAAAAGGCGTTCTTGTCGGAGCATGGTTCACGAGCGGGGCTTTAGAACTCGCGAAAGAATTCGGGTTCAGAACGGTTGAAATTTCGGATTCTAATGGTTGAATACTTCACATACACACTTTTAAATAATATCAGCATACTTTCTTAGCTTGTTCAACATTTCAAAAAGAATTCAAAAGACATTGAAGTATCGGAAAGTATACAAAAATTATTTGAGCGTTCTTCTTCAACTTTTTTTCAAAAACGAAGCAAGCCTTCAAAACGATAAAATAATGATAAAAGCAGTTCTGAAAGATGGAACAAAACTAAACGTGCCATACGGATGGGTTGTTAGGTTCGCAGAATTCAACATGTATCAAAATGCAAACGTTTCAAATTTGACTTTAACAGAAAATGGAATCTTCTTTCGATATAAGGGCATTCCTGTAATTCTCGACCCTGCAAGATTTTCGGATCCTGGGGCTGTGTTTCTTAGAGAAGACTACAAATTTCTCAACGTAAAAGACCGCGATGTAATTGATGTCGGCATCAATATAGGAGACAGCACCATTTATTTCGCACTGAACGGAGCAAAACGCGTAATAGGATTAGAGCCGTACCCGTATGCATTTTCTTATGCGGAAAAAAACATTAAAATGAATAATATCAAAAACGCTATACTTCTGAACGCGGGTTACGGGCGCGACTCAAAAATTTGCGTTGATGAAAAAAAGATTATAAGCAGTAGTTCAGGGTTAATTCCTTCAGAAGACGGAGGCAAAGAAATCCCGTTGTACTCACTAAAAACATTATTCGAGAAGTACGAAATAAAAGAAGCAGTTTTGAAAATGGACTGTGAAGGATGCGAATACGATTTGCTTTATGAAGACAACGAAACACTCAAAAAACTTTTCATGATACAAATTGAATACCACTACGGCTATGAGAAGCTGAAAGAAAAGTTGGAAAACGCAGGATTCAAAGTGCAATACACAGAACAAAGAAAAAGCTATAATCCATACGCGTCAGACCCAAACATGATACTAGGGTACATTTACGCTTCGAACTCTGCCACGCCTATTTGAAAAAAGCAAGAACGCTTCAAACAGAACACTTCAGAGAAAAATATGTAGGAATTTCAGGAAAGACGGCATAAAAATCTCTGCTTAATTTATTAATGATTTCTATTTTTTCGTTAATAGGAATATCTTGAATACAAAAAGTAATCTTTAAATTCTTCCATGGCTTTTCTTCTTCATCGTATTCATCGTAATCTACAGAAAGATCTACGCTAACTTCCTTTACCGTACCTATGCCTGAAAAAAGCAAATTTAGGTAACGAACAACTTCACTAACCGGTATGTTAAAAGATTTAATAAATTCTTCTGCTTCTCTTGAAACTTTAAGCCTAAAAAGAAATGGTTGCACTGTACCGCTAATATCTGTACCGTTAATAACTATACCATAAATAACTAAATCTTTATCGAACTTTAGGATATTTAACAATCTAAATGGGTTATTTTGTAAAGTATTCTTTTTCTCATCATAATACAAATCATAACTTTGCTGTATTGTCGTGTATTCCTCCATTATAAGGTCAAAAATATATTATCTCGTGTTGCTTATGCCGTTAACTTAAGCTCTTCCTGCTTCTCTTAGGGTAAAGAACAAATAAGCTTATAGTTCCCCTCTGAAACGTATTCCTATTTCCATTTTCTAAGGCACGAAGAGCAAAATCCTTCTTCGCGCAAAAGGGGGAAACCGCTAGGGAAAGGGGTCTTTTTCCTAGCACTTTTTGAACTTAGGAACACTCTTTTGCTGAAAGGTGCAAATACAGAGAAGGAACATTCGAGCCTATCTTCCAGCCATATTTCAAGCAAAGTTGCGCTTCTGTGAAACCTAACTTCGCGTCACGAGTTGCAGAGTTGTGCCGAAAAGTGTAGATGCTCACGTCCTTCTTGATGCCTACCTTTTTTGCGAGAGCTTTTAATGCTTTATCGCAAGCGCGATAGCTCCACTTTTCAAAACGATTGTTATTGCTCTTTGAAATCCACAAAGGAGCGTTTGGGTGATTTTTAAAGGATGTAATTCAAGCCACTGAAAGAGGAGCGAAACGGACTTGATAATGGGAATAGAGCGGTAACCTGTTTTTCCTTGCCTTATGTTCACAATTACGTCGTTCCCGTCTTTCACGATGTCGCCTATTCTTAAGTTTAAGATTTCGCTAGGTCTTGCGCCTATTTCGTCTTCGAGCGAAATGAATGCGCGAAGCATTGGGTCGTTCGAGGCTTGGATCAGAGCTCTCACTTCATCGTCGCTTAAGGTCACCTTCGTTTCCATTTCGTTCAGCTTGATTGTTTCTTTTAACCACGAGACTTCGGGAGGGTACGTATGATTTCTCCTCCATTCTTCGTATTCTTCGGGTTTTGCGCGGAGCCACTGATAGAACCTTTTCAGAACGACGATAACCCCTTGAACCGTTTGAGGCGAATAATTTTGTAAGTTAAGCCAAGTGAAGAATTCTTCGATGTCCTTTTTCTTTGCTTCCTTAAAAGTGACTTTAAGGTGCCTTGATACAAGCTTCAAGTGAATTATGTATTTGTTGACCCTTGTTTTGCTCAACCCTTGCGCTTCAATGACTTTCACGAATTCACGGATGAGTTCTGCGTCCTCTTTCTTTTCAAGCGTAGCGAGAGAATTGAGCATCATTTCGACCCTTCTTTCGCTATTATATATGTCGTCCTTCACGTTATTATAATGAGGAAGCCCTTTAAAAGCCGAGGGATACTTTACCTCAGATATTGGAGCCGGGGGTGGGATTTGAACCCACATAAATGCGGTCTGCAGCCGCACCCGTGGCCGTTCCGGCACCCCGGCTCATGTTTGTTTTATTCTTTTAATTTATTAATTTTTAGTAAATACTCCAGAATAGCGCTGTAATCTTCTTCTGCAAGCCCATATTCAGTTGCCGCAGTGTACGTGCTCCATAAAGTTGAATGAACAGGAAGGTAAACGTTATATTTATCTGCAACCTTTGAAATCAATCCAAGGTCTTTTTTCATGTGTTTTAAATAGAAGGTCGGTTCATAGTTGCTTACGAGCATCTTTTGCCCCTTTGTTTCGCTGAACTCTGTCTTATAACCGCTGGCGTTTATAAGATACACAAACAACCTTGGATCGACCTTCATCTTTTGCACAAACGCCAATCCCTCAGCTATCAGTTCAGCATAACCTGCAACGAGGAGATTGAAAGCCAGCTTGAGCGACAGCGCATCTCCTATGTTCCCCGCATATATTGTCCTTATCGCAAACGTCTTTATAAGGTCAGACATTTCTTCATATTTTGACCTGTCTCCTCCTATAAGAGCTATGAGTTCGCCCCTGAGGGCTTTAGCAGGCCCTCCTATTAGCGGCACTTCTAACCTGTAAGCGTTTTTTCTTTTCAGTTTTTCATTTATGTACTTGGACATTATAGGAGAAATTGTACTGAAGTCTATTATCATTTTGTTTGGCCTTATATAATCGGATATACCGTGATTTCCGAGAATAACATCTTCATCCGCCTCATCGTCTGTAACGGCTACAAGTATTACATCGCTCTTTTCTACGACGTCGCTTATGGATGGCAGAATTTCAACTCTATCTCTTATCGAATCTACTTTTGATTTAGTTCGGTTATAGCCGTAAACAGTATACCCTGATTGTATAGCTCTAAGAGCCAACGCTTGTCCCATTTTTCCTAATCCTACAAAACCCAGCTTCAATTTCACTACTTATTTAAAAAACTTAATTATTTAACCTTTATAAAAAAAATGATGGACTGCTTAGAAGGTATCTATACCCGCAGAAGCATCAGGAATTTTACCGATGAACCAGTTAAGGAAGAAGATATAAAGGCGATAATGCAGGCCGCAATAAGCGCGCCAAGTCCCCATAACGAACAGCCATGGGACTTTTTTATAATTACTGAAAAAATGCTGATTGAAAGACTTGCATCAACGTTAAAAGAAGAATACGTTAAGAGCGGAAAGGCAAACGTTGAAAAAGCTGAGAGGACCTACAAAATAATTTCATCGGCACAGGTTATTCTAATAGGTTTGCTAAACATAAAAAAGCTGAGAAAAGAAAATGAACTCGAAAGGATCATGGGGATTCAGAGCCTTGCAGCAGTTGCTGAAAACATCCTTATAGCCGCGAACTGTATTGGCCTTGGCGCCCACTGGAGAGCAGTTCCCCTTGTCAGGCCTGACATTTTCAAGGAAATGTTCCTTCTGCCAGAACATGTTGAACCCCAGTGGATGATACTGTTAGGACATAAGGCTTCAGCTCCAAAACCAAAGTCAGTCATCAAAGAAGGAATTTTTCATTTTAATAAATGGGTTTAAACGATTTTTATTATATTTTAAAAACAAAAAGAGCTTTATCCTTTGTAAGTTGCAAAAGAAAGAGCTAAATATGGACGCATAACAATCCTATGGAAACATGAGAAAGATCCCAAGAACTATGGCTACACAGCATCCGGACAATGCGAACGTTCCGGACTGGGTAAAAGGAAAAGGTTCTATAGAGGGAGACGACGAGGTTTATGAGGCTTATCTGGCTTATTCTTTTTACGGTGTAGAAGAAGTAATGTGGGATGCAGAAGGGAAAGATGTTGACACTCACGTAGCGAGAAAGCTTTTTACCATGTATCCAGAATACTTTAAGGATAACGTTCTGGGAAAGCATATCTTTTTAACATACAGAGTACCTAACCCGTTCATCGAGGGCGTTGACAGGAAGGTTTTTGCTGAAACTTTAGAAAGCATACCGATAAATCATGATGTAGGTGAAAAATTTTACGGCGAAGCTGTTACTGTTCCTGTTTTTGAAGCCATCTTACCTTTTACCACACATCCAGAACAGCTTATTGCCTTAGCGAGGTACTATGAAAAGGCGGTCATAAACAAAGAAAACATGCAGCTGACGGAAAACCTTAAAGTTAGAGATTTGATAGGTGAAATAAAGCCTAAATGGTTAGAAGTCATTCCTCTGGTTGAAGATAAGGACTCACTTCTTAGCATAAAAAGCATAATCGAAAAGTACGTAAATTCGATCAAAGTTTCATACCTCAGGGTATTTATAGCGAGGTCTGACCCAGCCATGAATTACGGCATAGTATCTGCGGTTCTGCTTGCAAAGCACGCGCTTAGCGAGCTGAAGAAAGTCGAAGAGCTTTACAATATACCCATATATCCTATAATCGGTGTAGGAAGCCTTCCGTTCAGAGGCCATTTAAACCCCTTAAACGTTGAAAACGTTTTTAACGAATACAGAGGGGTGTGGACATTTACTGTACAATCTGCTTTCAGATATGACTATAAAGAAGAAGAAACCAGAAGCGCAATAAGATTTCTTAATATAAGTAAGCCTTACGAAAAAGAGAGCTTTAGCGCGGACGAACTCAATACGTTTAAGAAAATAATCGATACGTACACTCCTGTGTATCAAACAGTTATAGAAGGCCTGGCACCTCTGATAAACGAGTTAGCGGGCTTTGTGCCAAGAAGAAGGGCCAGAAAGCTTCACATAGGGCTTTTTGGATACTCGAGGAATGCTGGAAAAATAACTCTACCCAGGGCTATAACTTTTGTAAGCACTTTATACAGCCTTGGACTTCCGCCTGAAATTTTTGGAGCTTCTGCTCTTGATAAGTTAAACGAAGAAGAATGGAACATGCTAATTTCAGCCTACAGGTTCTTGGATATAGACCTTAAAGCTTCTATAGATTATTTTTCTGAAGAAAATTTAAAAATACTCAAGGATAAAATGGTTGTAAACGAAAAGATAATTCAGCAGATTAAAAATGACATCAGCTTTATTGAATCGAACTTTGGAATAAAGAAGCTAGGCGAAAAATACGACGTTTTAAAGCACAGGTTGCTCTCAACGTTAACTCTTGCTGCTCTGCTTGAAAATAACAGAGAAGAAATAGTAAAAAACATAACAGAAATGGCCAGGCTAAGGAAATCTCTTGGTTAAGCTCTAAAAAGCACTGCCCCAACCCAGAGCTTACCATGAAGCCCCGTGTTAACCTTCAGGACTTTGTAGCCTCTTTCTCCTAAAAGTTCTGAAAGCTTTTTATATTCAGTTGTAATCATCACTCCACAGCCATCATCTTCAAGAATTTTATCCATCCTTCTTACAAAAAGTTCATAAATCTTAAGCACCTTTTCTTTTCTACCGCTTCTTATGCCGTACGGCGGGTTTGAAATGAGGAATTTAAACTTTCTCTGGAGATCGATCTTTATTGAGTCCCCCAGAATAATATCTATACTTTCGCCGAGGTTGGCTGCGCTTACGTTCTTTAATGCGCCAGTAAAGTGCCTTCGGGAAACCTCTATACCTACGATTCTATCTTTAAGGTCAAACTTTTTACCTATATTTTTTAAAGCTTCTTCCTCGTCTCTATTATCGTAAAAGCTGAGCTTTTTGTACAGAAAATTGCCGGACGGCCTCACTGGTGATGATTTAGCGTAAAGCGCGGCTTCAATGGGTATGGTTGCCCCTCCAGTAAAAGGATCTATAAAGCTTGATCCTTCCCACTGAGACATTATAATAAGTGAAGAGGCAAGGGTTGGCTTTAACGAAGAGGGATGGTTATAAACTCTGTACTCTCGAAAGTTAAGCCCGTTACCTGTAGTGTTTACGCTTATGAAGAGCTCGTTACCTATAAGGTCAGCTTCTATTTCTATATCTGGCTCATCAAGGTTAACTTTGAGCCTTTTACCTGTGCTTCTCTGATAAGAATCTATTATTGCCTGCCCTACAACCTTTGCTATATCGATAGAGGTGAATTCATGGATTCCGCTTCTTTCAGATCTAACCGCAAAGGATTGATCATGCTTTATGAAGCTATAATCTATTGATAAAGCTTTACTGTATATATCATCCAAGTTTTGGACAGCTTCTCTGCTTAATAATACAAGAACTTTATTGATAGTTCTTGCAAAATTATTCAGCACATATATGCAGCTGTAATCCCCTTCAAGAACAACGCGAGCTTGTCTGGTCTCGATGGCCCTGCAACCAAGCAGTTCAGCTTCGTGAGCTGAATATTCTTCAAAGCCTCTTATGGCTGTAACAAGAAGGTTCAATCCCAGTGAACTAATGATTTTACTGATAAAACGGTTCCTATAAAATCATGAACAAACAGAACGATTAAAATATAGTTTGTTATAATGGGTATGAGTTGGAGCATGTCAGAATTATAGGTATAACCGGCATGCCGGGTGCAGGTAAGACCACTATAGCTTCTTACGTCTCCAGCAAGCTCGGGATACCCACTTTTTCTATGGGCAACGTAATCAGAGAAAAAAGCATAGAGCTTGGTTATGGGCTGAGCAAAGAAGGTCAGAGAAAAGTTGTAAAGATACTTAGAGAACAAGGCGGAAAAGACATAGTAGCAAAGCTTACGCTCGACAAAATAGAAAAAAGCAATTCAAAACTAATTATAATCGATGGTATAAGGTCTCCTAATGAAGTTGAATTCTTTAGCAAGAACGCGCGCATAATAATTCTGGCTCTTCACGCAAGCCCAAGAAGAAGATTTTATCTTCTTAAGAACAGAGGGAGAGAAGATGATCCCAAGGACTTTAACGAATTTAAAGAAAGGGATAAGATCGAGCTCGAACTTGGCATCGGTTCTGTGATAGCTATTGCTGACTATATGATCGTAAATGAATACATAACAGTTGAAGAGCTATACAAGCAGTTTGATGCGCTTCAGGAAAGGATCTTAAACGATTTTGAACGTCTGTAAACGTTTTTATTTTAAGAAGTTTATAATTTATACATGAGCTTGGAAAACATTATCAAAAAAGACATAATAACTGTTGACAAAAACAAAACAATTTCAGAAATACAGGATCTATTCGAAAAACAGAGGGATCTCATTGTCGTTTCTGAAGGTTTGTTCTATGAGGGAATAATAAACGAAAGCCTTGCTTACAAACTTAATTATGATCCTACAACCACCAAAGTGAAAACCCTTATGAAAGTGGCGCCTAAGCTATCCGGTAACGAAAACATAGAAGATATAAGCAGGCTTATGGTAGAAAGCGGTTTTAAAACTCTGCCATATGTTTTACAGGATGGTAGCCTTGGCGGCGGAGTCTTTGCTGATGACGTAATATTTCAAAGCCGCAACGTTTTCAGGAACGTAGCTGCAAAGGACATAATGACGCCCGATCCAGTTACTCTTGACATAGATTCAACAATAGGACAGCTTCTTTCTACCATGAGAAACGCTGGTGTTTCACGAGTTATAATCATGAAAGATAAAAAGGTAGCCGGAATTGTAACCCTACACGACATAATACAGAAGGTTATCAAGCCAAAATTCAGGCAGAAAAGGGATAGCCCTATTGGAGAGATGAAAGACATAGCCGAGGGCTCAGTAAAATCAATCATGACAGAGGATGTAAAGACGATAGATGAAAACGCCAATGCTTTTGAAGCTTTTGAACTGATGAAAAAATTCAGGTTTTCATCTGTTGTTGTCACAAAAAATGGGCATCTCAGCGGCATCTTGACAAAAGAGGACCTTCTCAAACAGATAGCTTCCATAAAAGTTAAAGAACCTGCAATATTCCTTCAGCTTTCAAGGAAAGGAGTCATAGAAGAACTCGAATATGATCCTGAGACGATAAGAAGCAGGATGGTAAGCTTGACAAGGAAATATTCAAAAATTTTGCAGAATTCAACGCTAACAGTTTACGTAAGCGGGGACCAAAGGCAGAGAAAAGGCAAACCGCACGTTATAATAAGGATACAGGCAAACGGTCCGTACGTCAAAACATCTGTTACAGGCGATGGATGGGGAATAAGAAATTCGCTTGTAGACGCTATACACAAGCTGGAAAAGGTTCTTGAAAAAAGACAGGTGAGCTTAACGAAAGGAGTTTCAGATATAGAGCTTCAAGAACTCTTGAATTCTGTGCTACCATAAAATTGTTTACTTTCTTAAAAATACCCAGTTCTGTCCCGGGTTTCTTTTCAGTTCTACCCTCTTAACATACTTAGCTCTTAGAGATACACGTGGAGGCGGATTATGCCTTTCTCTACCCTGTAGCTTTGGCGTTTGTGATCTGACTTTTCCCGCTTTTGTAATACTGCCGTGTGTAGGCATGTTAAATGTTCATAATAACCGTTTAATTAACTTTTTGGTGTTTGTGGTTTTGACCATAAATTCCATAATCTAATCATTAAGTAAGCTAACGCAATGGCTTTTCGTGATGCTTGTTTGCATTGCAGCAGATTAATTGTTGCAATGCTGCACCCTTAATGTCTGGAAATCTTCGAAATTGTTTCTACCTTTTTGTTTAAGATAGCTTTTTTACTGAATTTTTAATCTTTAAAAAATGTAACAGGGCTCATTTTTGTGTCGTTTTGGAGTGCTGGTTAAAGCTAAAATTTATATTTTGGTCTCGGCTATAGTCAAACATTTTATGAAAATGCGCGTTCTTATCTTAACAGTGTTCAGCTTATTACTGATAGCTTATGCTCCGCCCTATACCCATTACGTTGCGGCTCAGCCAGTTTACTATGTACCGATCAATCTGTATTCAAGCTCAGGCATAAGGGGAAGCTATCAGCTTAACGTAACTTTTGATCCATCTTTATACAAAAGTTATCTTTCTCCAGATCTCGGAAACATAAGGTTTATGTTTTCTAACGGGACAATGCTTCATGCATGGCTAGAAAGTTACTCCGGCACGTCTCCTTTAAACTCGCAATCCGCGCTTATCTGGGTTAACTTGCCTGACGGTGTCCCCAGAGGTAATACAGTAATTTTCATGGTTTTTGAACACAACCAGACTTTTGACGGTTATTGGATGGGAGAAGCGCCGCAGCTTTCGCCAAAATACGGAGAATACGACAACGGGATGTACGTTTTTGATTATTATACGAATTTTATGAACAACAGGTCACTCGATGTATGGGACCTGAACGGAACTTTGCCCGGGTTTGCGGTTTTTAATGATGGAATGTGGCTCAATGCAGGGCTTGTTAATGGCTATCAATTTACGATGAAGAAGTCTTATACAGGAAATTATACTGTTGACGCTTTTGAATGGGCGGCAAACGCATCTGTAAACTCTCAGTACCATATGGGGTCTGACAACGTATACCCCGGTATTTCTTTTAATCAGCTCAGAACATCAAACTACACTTTAATACCTCCGGGAAATTCCGGAGGGTTCCAGGAAGCAGAAACTTACCTTCCGACCTTTACAGAGTACCTTTCTACAACAAACGCTACAAGCAACGGCGCTAACGGGTATCCTCCCCAAATACAGACTGCCATACCGATTACATCACCTGCAGTGTTTACCATCGGATTTTCAGGAAGTACAGTTTTTTCACAGATCAACTATTCTTACACAATCTCGTACAAAAACTCGAACACTGCAGGCCCAAATTTTCCAGGATTAACAACCTTGGCTCTGGCGCAGACTTCAGAAGACTGGATTCATGTTTTCTGGTTCAGGGTAAGGACAACGCCTTCATCAGCTGTCAGCGTGAGCATCAGCAAAACGCCCACACCGATGCTCGTAGGATTAACCATAACGTCTGAAAGCGGTGGATCCGTTTCTTACTTTTGGAGCGGGGGGAACGGCACCGTTCAACCTTCGCAAACAGCAACGATTTACGTTGCATACGGATCTCAGGTAAAATTGTATGCCCATCCAAATTCCGGATGGGCTTTTGCTTCCTGGAACGGTAGTGGTTCAGGATCGTACTCGGGCACTAACAACCCAATAACTGTACAGGTTAACAACTCGATGACAGAAACTGCGAACTATAATGTGGCTCTTACGATATCAGCTAACGGTCTTGAATCAAGCGCACAGGGAACCATAGTTACAGTTAACGGCAACCCATACACATATTCTCAGTTACCAGCAACAATATATGTTGCCCCTGGATCAGCGGTAAAATACTCATTTAACTCTTCTGTTACTGGAGGCTCAGGTACACAGTTTGTTTGGCAGTCGACCAGTGGCATTGATAGCGCGCAGAGCGGTTCTTTTACGATGCCAGATGCCCCATCATACTTAACCGGTAATTACCAGACGCAGTACTACTTGACGACGGAGGTATCGCTTTCGAGCGCCGGCTCTGTAACGCCAGGTTCAGGATGGTACAACGCGGGTTCTCAGGTGCAGATCATAGCCACAGCCAACAGTGGTTATGCGTTTTTATCGTGGTCTGGAAGCGGTTCGGGTTCATACTCTGGTTCGAACAACACAGCTACAATAACAATGAATTCACCTATCACTGAAATTGCAAACTTTGGCGTTTCGCTGACGATCAACGCAAACGGGCTTAATCCGAACGCCCGGGGAACTACGGTTACTGTTAATGGTGTTTCGTATTCATATTCACAGTTGCCCGTTACAGTTTATATTTCGCCCGGTTCAACCGTAAGCTATTCGTTCAATTCGTCAGTACCGGGCATTTCCGGACAGCGATTTGTATGGAGTTCTACAGGCGGAATCGATAACGCACAATCAGGTTTGTTCACAATGCCAGCGACACCACAGACACTGACGGGTAATTATCAGGAACAGTACTACTTAAGCGTGGTTTCCCCCAATAACTTGGGCAATCCGCAGGGCTATGGTTGGTACGACGCAGGTATGATCGTAAATTTCAGCGTGATGACACCTGTCTCTACAGGTCCAGGACAGCGGTATGTATTTGTATCATGGACTGGCACAGGGCCTGGTTCTTACTCTGGCACGAACAATCCAGCTACTGTAAAGATGAACGGGCCCATAACTGAAATGGCGAACTGGCAGTTACAGTATTACCTTACAATGCAGGTCAAACCTAAGGGTGCAGGAACTGTATCTCCATCTTCAGGCTGGTACGATGCTGGAGAACAGATAACCATATGGGCTCTAGCAAAAAGCGGGTACAAATTTATGTCTTGGTCTGGAAGCGGTAAAGGTTCATACTCTGGTTCGAACAACACAGCTACAATAACAATGAATAGTCCTGTGAATGAAACGGCTAACTTTGATATCGGTATTACTTTTAGCGCGAGTGGCCTTAATAGCAACGCGCAAGGAACTGTTTTAACGGTTAATGGCCAAAGCTATACTTATTCGCAATTACCAGTGACGATTTATGCTTCGCCTGGTTCATCAATCTCATTTTCGTGGATTTCGCCTGTCTCAGGTGGAACAGGCACGCAATTCGTGTGGACAAGCACGTCGGGTCTTAGAACATCGCAAAGCGGTACAATAACAGTGTCATCGCCAGGTTCTGTAACGGCTTCATACCAGGAACAATTCTACTTAACCATTAATGCGAACCCGTCAAGTGGTGGTTCTGTGTCTCCGGGTTCTGGATGGTATAATGCTGGAACTCAGGTTCAAATTTCTGCAACCGCGAATTCTGGTTATCAGTTTGCTTCGTGGAGCGGTTCTGGATCAGGCTCATACACAGGAACGAATAATCCTGCTACAATAACAATGAATTCACCTATCACTGAAACTGCGAACTATAATGTGGCTCTTACGATATCAGCTAACGGTCTTGAATCAAGCGCACAGGGAACCATAGTTACAGTTAACGGCAACCCATACACATATTCTCAGTTACCAGTCACGCTGTACATAGCGCCGGGTTCAACAGTCACATATTCATGGAATTCTCCAGTTCCTAGTGGCACCGGTGTCCGCTTTGTCTGGGCCTCAACTTCCGGGCAAGCGACAGGAGAGACGGGTTCATTCTCGATGCCGTCATCTCCGGTAGCGTTGACAGGAAGCTATCAGAAGCAGTATTACCTGAACATGAGCGTTTATCCGGAAGGTTCAGCTTCGGTATCTCCATCTTCAGGTTGGTACGATTCAGGATCACTGGTCAATATCTCCTCACGCGCTAATCCAGGTTATGAATTTGTATTCTGGAAAGGCGAAGGAAACGGATCCTACACTGGTCCTTATGTAAAGTCCCGCGTAATTATGGATTCACCTATTACAGAGATTTCTGTATCTTATGTTGAAGTGAGCATATCTTCAACCCCTGGAGGTTATATCTACTTTTACTATGACGGAACCTCTTTTAAAGTTCAGAACTTCACAACTTACTTGCCTTATATGGCCAGTGTAAGTTTGAGCCCGGCAGCATATCCCGGTTACTATTTTTCAGGATGGAATCTATCTCCGGTAAACGGAACTTTTGTTCTTTTATATCCATCAAGCTTTAAAGCCGTCTTTCTGAAGTACAACGTCATTAACTTTTCTGTGATATCGTCCAGTTCCAGCCTGCTTAACGCGTACGGCGAGCTTGTAGACCAACAGGGTAACATAATAATAATAAATTCTGGGGAGCAAACCCAGGTAAAGCCGGGGTTGTACTTTCTGGTCATATCTCAGGATCAGTTTAACCAGACACCTTACAAATTCTATTTCGGTTCACAGAACCTTAGCGAGTTCAGCCAGATAACCATGGTGAACATAACCGGAAACGGTAAGAGCTACAGGTTGCTGGCTGTAGACCCTGTAAAGACTTCCATCAGCGTGCATGTTGTCTCTCTTTACGACCGTGAAGTTTACTTAACTGTAAGCCTGATTAATCAGATTACAAATGCTCCGATCCCGTACCAGGTCGTTCAGATAACTCTGTGGTCTGAATACGGAAATTATTCGGTAAGCGTAAATACCGGCCCTCAGGGAAGAGTTTCAATCGATATTCCATATGTCCACGGAGGAACTTACAGCTGGAGGGCCTATTACAGCGGTAACTCCAGCATAGGAACCGATCCGTGCGCATCATCCAGCTCGTTAAAAACTTCACTATTTTCTTCTAAAGTAAAGATTAACGAAAATGGGTTGCCAAAAGGAACTTCATGGTCAGGTTCGATAGGTGGCTACAGTTTTGTCTCTTCACAAGGTTCAGTGATTCTGAACGTTTATTCAGGAAGGTACAGCCTGGGCATAAACCCTGTGTTCACGCAACAGATTGAATACGTTCCATCAGCCTATCCATCTTTCATAAATGCTTTCGGAAGCGTTTCTATAAGCGTTAACTACAGCGTATACTTTTACGTCTACATAACGTCTGGAAACATTCACGGGGGAACAGTAAGTATGTACGGAACATACTGGTTCCCCAACGGTAGCAAAATAACATTAAGCGCTGATCCAAACGCTGGATACAGATTTTCTGGCTGGGTAACAACGGGAAGCTCTATAAAGATTTCAAATTACAGCGCAGAAGAAACAACAGTCACAATCAACGGGCCAGGCGTCATAATAGCTGAGTTTGAACCCGAAAGCTGATTTTCTGCAGTCAGCTCAGAAGGCCCCTATTTATTGTTCCTCTTTTTTCCATAAAATCCGTTAAAATAACGACAAGAGGAGGTAAGAGCAGCAGCGTAGCCAGAGCGCCGCTCACCAGCCAGTGCAGCCACCATGACAGGACAATCTGAAGAGGCGGGACTAAAGAATAAACAATTCCAACGCCCATGGTTGCCCCTGCGAGGTTGGCAAGAACAACATCTATAAGTAAAAACCAAACCCAGGCTGATTTTCTGTTTGTTATGCACGATCCTATCCTTTTATAAAACAGATCTCTCAAAAATGGGTCTATGCCTTTATTTCTGAGCGGACCCCTGTAGAAAAGAAAGGGTAACAAAGAAGCCGTTAAGTAAACCGCAGAATAAACCAGTGACTGATCAAAGCCTAGCCCAAAAAGCAGCCCCGAGCCTATAAAGCTTCCTGCATATACGCCTACCATTCCCCATGTACCCCACCACATTATGAAAGCAATGTAAAAAGGCATGGCCAAATAGAAAAGAGGAAAGCCGTTATAGCTCAGAACCCCGTAAAGGGCAGTGCTCAAGTATGAAATCAATATTGAAACGATTATCTGGAAAATGTAAACTGTGACTTTGCCTTTACTTACCATCAATTTTGATGATAAATTATAAAGATGCCATGGACACGCCATTGTTAATATATGATAATTTTAAATAATATAAACTATTGCTTTGTTGCATTATTTTGACAACATTGCATGATATTTTTTATTCTATATTAATTTAACCAAGTTGCATTATGTAAAATTATGACTGACTGGCCAGAGTATAACAAGAAGCTGGTTAATGAATAAAACAGTTGACGTATTTTTCAGCAAGAGCCTCCACTGCTTCTTTCCATTAACCTTCCTTTTTTCCACTCTATGCTGTTCCAAAGCTCTTCAAGCACTCTGTTAACAGCTTCTCTGTAAGCTTTGAGAAGCGGAAAGAGCTCATCTCCGAGCTCATGCTTGAGCGAATAGCTCTTTAGCACGCTTCACAACCTCCTAAGTCATCTTTCTGTGTACTAGAAGAAACTTTTGAATATCTAATAATGGTCCTTGAGTGAAGGCTAAGGAGCAAACATGCCTCTTTCAAAATCTTTCAGGCACAAAATATTATATGATAAGCACCTATATAAAGCTATTTATTTTGAAACTGTTCGTGACGGCGTTAAGTCCTAGCATTGCATTATCTGTCGTTCAAAATTCTCTTTCGGGAAAGCTTAAAGGTCAGCGTAAATCGTATATATGTGGAAAATTATAACTAGGGTAAAAGAATGAATTGCGAGATATGCGGTAAACCAATATTCGGCAAACCTATAACCATTGAAGTAGATGGCGCTTATTTGAAAGTATGTGAAGAATGTGCTAAGTACGGAAAAATAGTGAACGAACGCAAAAGCGGCGCCATAAAAGAAAACAGTTTAATCAGACCTTCAAGAAATCAGGTTGAAGATGAATACGAGCTTATAGATGGCTACGGAAGGATAATAAAAGAAATGAGGGAGAAGATGAACCTGACCCAGGAACAGCTTGGAAGAAAGATAGGAATAAAACCATCCCTCCTTGCCAAGATCGAGCAGGAAAAAATCATCCCAGATTATCCAACTCTAAGGAAGATCGAGTACAGTTTAAAGGTGAAACTCAGAAAGTGAACGAAAAGTCCATAGTTGTAACTTACAGAGAACCTTACTCTGAGCAAGAAGCACTTGAGCTGGTTTCTTCAGCGGGGTACATCCCGTTAGTTTCGTTTAAAGTAAAAAGCATGAAAGAAGGCAAGTACGGGATGCCAACAGGAAAGGCAGAAGAGTTAAAGAAGTTGACAGAAGAATTGAAACCGGAACTCGTGATAATCGATGAACAGCTATCGGCTTCTCAGATCTACCATCTTAGCAAGCTCCTTGGCGTAAAGGCCATAGACAGGATAAGACTGATACTAGACATATTTGAAAAAAGGGCTATGACAACTGAAGCTAAACTTCAGGTAAAGCTCGCAGAGTTACAGTATGAAGTACCACGTATTAGGGAGACAGTCAGGTTAGCGAAGATGGGAGAGCAGACCGGTCCCATGGGTTACGGCGCTTACGAAGTTGACAAATACATAAGGTTCCTTAACAGGCAGATTAACGGCTTAAGAAAAAAGCTCGAAAGAGAAAGAATGAGGAGAAGCCTGCACAGACAGAAAAGGCTTGAAGAAGATAAATTTATAGTTGCCCTAGCAGGTTATACGGGAGCCGGTAAAACAACGCTTTTTAATTCTCTTACAAACGAGAACAAAACTGTAACCGGAAAGATGTTCACTACTTTGACCACCACCATAAGAAAGATAAACGGATTGAATAACGTTTATCTCAGCGATACGGTTGGATTTATAGAAAGGCTCCCCCATTATTTGATCGAGTCTTTTAAGTCTACGCTTGAAGAGTTAAAATATTCAGACCTAATACTTCTTGTCCTTGATTACAGTTTAGATGAAGAGCTTTTCTGGAGAAAGTACATGGCGAGCCTGAACGTCCTTGAAGAGCTTGAAGTGAACCTAGATAACGTGGTAGCCGTGCTCAACAAAATTGATCAGAAGAAAAACGAATTTGTATTCCAGGACAGCAGAATAAAGGATTATGTAGAAATATCAGCCCTTAAGGGGATAAACCTCGAAGAGCTCAAGGACATTATAAAGCAAAAATATACTGAAGGAAAAGTTCAAGTTATCAATACAAAAGAAACTTTTTAATCGGCTTTGATTTTTCCCGTAAGGGTGTCAGATAACCATTTGATCCCCATCGTAGATATCTGATATTTTGTGGTCTTTGAATCCTGAATTCTCGTAATGTAGCCTGCTTTAACAAGCTCGCTCAGCCTGCTGCTTATCGATTTTCCTGGAAGTCCAAGGACGTTTATTAGATCCTGCAACGTAACAGGCTCATCCTGTATCTTGTTTAACAGATAAGCTATCCTGTTTCCAACCAGCTGAAGGGTTATCTTTTGTTTTATGCTCAGGTTTTCCCTGACAAGTATGCGGGGTCCTTCATCGGTGATCTTTACGTAGTCTGAAAACATCTGAATAAGTTCCTGCAAATCGTATTTTAGCAGAACCTTTTTTGCAACATCAATGGCTGGGACGTTAGAAGCCAGAAACCTGGTCACTGCAACGAGCACGTCATCTGGGTTGCCGCTGAACGTTGCTGAAAGCTCTCCATAGCTTATGTCGACTTTTAGTGGAGTTGAACTCATGCCATTTCACCTTGTTCCTCCTGTATTATCTTCGAAGGAACAGAAATATATACATATTCTCCCCTCTCGTTCTTAAACCTTCTAATCTTTCCTTCTTTTGCAAGCCTTAAAAGAGATACTGCTACCGTCTGTTTTGGATAGACGAGACCAAAGCTGTCGAGCACTTCTTTTACCTCAGAAAGCCGCCTGGGCTTCTTTCCCCATTCGCTTATGAACAGCTTTAATATGTTAGCCGGCAGGGACGAATTCGGATCGGGCTGTATGTCTGGAAGCTGGATTATGTTTTCGGCTTGCTTTGCCTGCTCTTCCTCTTTTTCTACGACTGTAACTTTGCTTTGCAACGAACCTGGACTTTTAGACACCGTGTCGTAAATTTTCAAAGCCAGCTGACCCAGGTATTCCATATCATCTTTTACTCCATAAATTTCTATCTCGTTTACACCAATTTTCAAACGAACCTTAGAATAATTCATCGACATCGGCTTTCACTTTAGATGATTTCTAAATTATCATATAAAAACTTTTCTTAAAAGAATGTAATAAAAAGTTAACCAGGGTGTTAATTATAAGAAATGCTTTCTGTATATCTACATATATTATTCTTTTTTCATACTTTTCTTATGTCATAAATATGGATGCAAGAAAAATTTAAATTAACTTGTTGTTTTGTAATCTCGTGCAAAGTATAGCTAAAATAAGCGGCAGCGCTATTGAAGACCTGAACTTAGAATACATAGGGAAGCTTATCGAAAAAAGGTACAAAAACTCCGGTGTTTTTGTTGTATCTGTTCCATCAGCTATAAAAAAAGATATAAAAAGATCCATTGAAACAGCCCTGCAAGACGATCAGAAGGCTAAAGATCAATTTAAGAAAATATATGAAAGGTTCAAAACCAAAGGTTTTTATGATGAAAAGAAGACGTTTGAATCGGTTAATGGTGCCCTTGAAATTCTTGAATTAATATCGAAGATAAAAGAAACGTACCCTGCACTGGAAGGCCAAATATACCTTTCAGTCGAGAACATGGTCATCTCATCGTTAAAAAAATTTTTAACAGAAAAGATCGATAGTGAAAAAATTAAAACGCACAACGGTTATGAATCCGGAATCATAGTGGACCAATCAAGAAACGAAATAATGCTTAACGCATCAATCCAGAGGTGCAAAAATTTTATAAAAAACGCAGATCCTGACAGCATAACGCTTATAGGAGGACTTACGGCTTCGACTTCTGATAAAAAGATAGTTAAGCTTCAGGACGGGGGTTCTGATCTTGTCGCGTCTTTTCTCGTTATATCTTCAGAAAGTAACAGGCTGGATCTGTGGACAAACGTAAAAGGGCTCATGAGCGCTGACCCCTCCATCATAGAGAGTTCAAGAAAAATAGACATACTATCCTACAGTGAGGCTTTAGAAATTTTTTCTTTTATCCCGAGCATATTTAACCCGGAAGCTATGGAACTTTTAAAGGCCAAAGGAGTTGAGCTTTATGTAAACGATATAAAAGCTCCGCTTGAAAGTGGGACAATGATAAGGGGAGAAGGCGTTGTTTCTTCAAACGTAGTTAAAGCTGTCGTGCACCTTGACAGCCTGGCTATTTTTACGTTAAAGGGTACTGGGCTAAAGTCGCTTTTGCCAAACCTTCTTAACAGTTTTTTGCTTTCTAACCTCAAGTTTTACACTGTAACTCAAAACGCATCCGGCTCCGAAGTCAACATAATAATAGACAGAAACGACGTCAACAGGTACAGGAACATCATAGAGATTCAGTTTATGGGTGAAAAGATTCAGGATTACAGGATACTTGACAACGTATGCGCCGTCTCAATCATAGGTGAGGGAATGAAGGGCACTCCCGGTGTGGCTAGCAGGCTATTTGGAGCTGTTGCAAAGGAAAAGATAAACATAATAATGATAACTCAGGGGTCGAGTGAGCTTAACATAGGTTTTGTTATAAACAGCCAGGACTGCAGAAGAGCTATACGCGCAGTGCACAACGAATTCATAAATTCATCTTGATCTTTGAATGACTTATTAAAAACTGCTCTTTCTTTTTAAACATCTTCTAGATATTTCTTAACGTGAGATGTCTAGCTATTTTTGAAAACAGCGCGTACAGCTTTGTAGACTCACAGAAACTTAAAACATTGTTGAGATCTAAAGGGTTGCAGGTTAATGATGTTAGGGTTGGGAAGTACATTGAGGTGGATTACATATCCAATTTTTTTGAGGGCGAAAAGATCGGTCAGATTTTAAAACTGAATAAGGTTGAAGAATGCGAATTAGAAAAGTGTAATCATGATCTGGAAGACCTTGTAAAGAAGGGAAGATGCTGGGAGGCCCATGAGCTTCTTGAAGGTTTGTGGCGCAAGGCCGATGGTAACGAAAAAGAAGATATCCACATAATTATAAAAGTCTGCGTCGCAGTGGTTCATTATCAGAGAGGGAATACTGATACTGCAAAAAGGATACTCGGAGAAGCGCTTGAAAAGGGGATAAACGCTGAGCTTGCAAAAAGGCTTGGTATAGGTTTTCTTGTACAGAAAATAGGTGAAGATAAAGAAGCAGCGCTGAAAAACATAGCTCTGGCCATGCAGGCATGATCTTGTTTAACCTTTAAAATGACGTTTTGCTATTATAATCCCCATTAAATTAAAATAGTTTGCAAGGCTACACTGTCTCAGCGTATGAATTTTGAGTTTGACATAAACTATGAGGAGATAAAGAAATTGGTAAAAAAAATAAAAGAGCAGGTTACGCCGAATCAAAAAGATAGAGAGAGGGTTAAAGAAGTTGAAAATATTATATCTGAAAGGCTTAGAATTAGAGGTTTAAAATTTATTATTGGCGGTTCTTACGCAAGAGATACATGGTTGCCAGAAGACGCCGATATTGATTTTTTTGTTCTGTACGACCCCGCTCTGGGAGCTGATGAAATAGGAAAAAAGGGGCTGAAAGACCTTGAAGAGGTCGTCAAAGGCCTGAATTACTGGAAGAATTATGCAGAACACCCATACGTAGAAGGCATGATAAACGGTATAAAGTTCAACCTAGTACCGTGTGCAGATGTTCAGCCCGGTAAGTGGATAACCAGCATGGACAGAAGCAGATATCACAATGATTACCTATTGAAAAAACTTAACCCCGAGCTCAGGGGCGAGATTAGAGTCTTTAAGAAGTTTCTTAAAAGCAACGGGCTTTACGGCGCTGAAATTAAAGTGGGTGGCGTTAGCGGTTATGTATCCGAAGTACTTGCAGTAAAGTACGGTTCGTTTACAGAGATACTTAAAAACATCGTAGCGTGGACACAGGGAGAAGTTGTGGCGCTTGAGCCTTACGATTATGATCCAAAAAAAGTTTTTACAACTCCAGTAATAATCCTTGATCCTGTTGATCAGAAAAGGAATTTAGCTCTCGCGATCAAGAACAGGATCTTAGCAAAGCTGAAAGTGTTAGCGCTAAACTTCTTAAAATCTCCTGATGCTATATATTTCACTGAAAGACAGTCAATGCCTGAAAACAGAGCATCCGGCAGCGTTGTCATGGTTTCTTTTAAGGCTCCTGATCTTGTTGAAGACATCAAATGGGGGATGTACTATAAAGCTGAAGAAGCTGTAAGAAACGCTTTTAAAAACAGCGGTTACAGAATTATCAGGTCTACAGTTTCAGAGCAAGATGCATGGGTAACGATAGCGGTTTTTCTTGAGTTCGATAAAAGAAACTTTGAGATAAGGTTAGGTCCATCCGTATACTCTCCCGAAAACGTTACAAGATTTCTGAAAAGTCACAAGTACGTTTGGGTCGAAAACGACATGCGTCTGTATTCTTTTGAACCAGGCAGATTTACAGATGCCAAGGATGTGCTGGAGAGTTTAAAAATTAACCCGACAAACTGGGGGGTACCGGCTGGAATTTCAAAAAATTTCTCTGAAGGTATCGTTTACCGTTATTCAGAGCTTGAAGATTCATCCTCACACTTTAAGAGCGCAAAAAACGCATTTATTTCGCTTTTTGAAACTTTAGCTATGGATTCTAACGAATAACTAAGATTCATCTATAGTTTTGTTCAAAATAATTTAAAGATGTATAATATTTGCATATATCATTGATTACGCACTGATTGCATTTAGGCTTCCTAGCGGTGCAGGTTGTTCTTCCGTGCTTTATAAGCAATATATGGGCTTTGATCGGATCGGAAAACACTTGAAGTAGTTTCTTTTTCATTCTGTCGTAGCTTCCTTCTGCTATTCCTATGCGTTTTACTACTCTTTTTATATGAGTATCTATGGGAAACGTCCTTGCGTTGAGATAAAATATGAGAAAAACATCAGCAGTTTTGGGTCCTATTCCCTTTAATTCTGTAAGCTCCTCGTAAACTTTTTCAGGTTCCTCCCGCTTCAGCTTTGTAAGATCTCCTCCGTATTTTTCAAGGCTCCAGCTCGCTAGGCTGATTATTGTCTTTGCTTTCTGTTCATACAGACCTGCTACCTTTATAAGCGGTTTTATTTTATCTGCACCCGCTTTCAAATAGTCTTGGGGGCTAGTAAGTCCGCTTGCCAGAAGGTTTTTCATGGCTTTTAATGCGTTTCTATCTGTAGTATTCTGACTAAGTATGATTGAAATAAGTATCAAGAATGGATCTTTAAAGTTAAGAGGGGCAAATTCTTCTTTATCTATCTTGTAAACATCAGAGAGCCTTTTTATTATGGTCTCGCCCAATGATAAGCTCATAAATCTTTTCTACCCTGTTTTTTATTTCATCATCATAGTATTTAAACTGAAAAACAGCATAGCCGGTGCTGAATACTGTAAACCGTGCATCTTCATAAAATCCTGCTATATAATTTTCATTTTTTAAAGCAACCTTAATCCGGGAATTTCTTGAAACGGTTTCAAGGTTTAAACCATCAACATAGTTGTTAACAAAAACTGTAGTAAACCCGTCTTTGCTGCAGCTAATTTCTACAAAGGGCTCTATCTCTGGTTTTGCCTTCATGCTGCAAACATCGCATTCTGGATCTTTCTTAAGATCTACTGTTTCAAGGCTCCCAGCGCTTAGGTCGAGCAGAGCAAGCTTTCCAAAAAACGGCGAGCTCCCCTTTAAAACAAGGTTTATCGCCTCGTTAACTTCCAAAGAAGCTATCGATGTAACTATAGCCGGGTTTACACCTGTAGTAGCGCATGTCGGAAGTTCACGGTCTTTAAAATCTCCGTAAAACTCGTTCAGACATGGAGTCTTACCTGGAACTATACTGCTAAGGTTTCCGTAGTTTTCTATAGCCGATGCAAAGACGTAAGGCTTACCCAGGGTTACCGCCATAAAGTTCAAGTTATACCTTGCTCGCATGTTGTCCAGCCCGTCTATTATTATATCTGAGTCATTGATTATTCCTTTGATCATATTGAAATTGTTAACGCTTAAAGCGTGCGGATAAATATTAACTTTAGAATTTATTTGCTTAAGCTTTTTTTCTGCCGCATAAACTTTTGGCACGCCGACATCCCCTTCATCATAAAGGATCTGTCTGTGCAGGTCGCTTAACGATACGACATCTCTATCAATTATGTGAATTTTTCCAAAGCCTATCCTTGCAAGGAGCGAAGAAACCATAGAACCAAGCCCTCCAACGCCTGCTACCGTAACCTTAGTTTTCAGAAGCATTTCTTGGCCGTCTAAGCCTATATCTTTAAGAACGATCTGTCTCGAATAACGGTTTAAAAATTCTTCATCAATCATTATGTTATATAAACAAGGTTGTTGTTTACATAAATGTTTTTAACTTTTTCCAGCGCTTACAAGAGCTGAAAGCTCTGCCTCATTTATATCGTCTTCAGATATTTTTTCGACATTTTTATCATCTTTCTCTATTATGTAAACAGTGTGGTCTGATCCGCCGCAGATTTTTTTCGCCAAAAAAATCTGATCTGTTCTTGCCAACCTCATAAGAAAATCTATCTCAGGCTTTTTTGCAAGAAGCTCACCATTCTGTATCGCAAAGATCGTCTGTAAAGCTACCAGGTAAAGAACACCGGGTTTCTTCACACATTCATCTTTTAGGTTAACCCTGAAAATAACCGGTCCATCAGGTTCCTTATCTATCAAAACCTTCAATTCTTACCGCCATGCGCCACAGGTAATATAAGCACTTTGTCTTCATTCTTAGGTCTGTAAGCAAGACCCCCAATAAGGGATGCCTCAGCATCGTTTACAAAAACCAGGATGTTTGGATTTTCTGGTTTTAAATCAGGTTCTTTTGTGGAAAGCTCTTCAAGTATTTCTTTTAGACTTTTTTCTCCATTTACTTCAATATTCAGTTCTTTTCCAAGCTTACGCGAAAGGCTCCCGTACAGGATTAGTTTCATAAAAGTTTTACCGTTTTAGCCATTTTTATTTTTTGCTGAAGTTACTGCCATCAGGCAAAAAATCGGTTAAGAGGGACGCAGTCTACCGAAAGTATTCTTATTTCTTTTAAATCTGGATCCTCAAACCTCATCGTGCTTATTGATGCGTTGTGTATCTCTATCTTCCTGACTTCTCTTCCATTAACATTAAGCGGAAGAGTAAGAAGAGCCCTTATCGGTTCCAGGTGGCTAACTGCTATAACTCTTGTGTAACCTTTTTTAAAAGTGTTCTTTACAAAATCTAGCATCCTTTCCCTGATCTTCTGATACTTTTCCAGCCCGTATACAGTTTCGGAATTAAAGTACTCCATGAACCAATCAGGGTCGTTTTCAAATATTTCCTTTGTGGGTCTGTTTCTAAGGGTTCCAAGCTCGACTTCTCTCAGTCTTTCATCTTTCACAACTTCAAGGGAAAGCCTTTCGCCTATTATCTTTGCTGTCTGGTAAGCTCTGTATACTGGGCTTGAAAATATTGCTTCAGCCTTTGAATCCAGTAAAAATTCAGCTGCCTGTCTGGCCTGCTCTACACCTTTTTCTGTAAGCCTGTAATCGTTTTTTAGGTCGTTGGGGAATAAACCGTCCCTGTTGTTTTCTGCATGTCCGTGTCTGACAAAGAATATAGTTAAAACCATACAATAACCTTTTTTTCTGAGTATAAAAACTCTTTTTAAATGTTTGGGGTTAAGGGGTGAAAGTCCCATTCCGTGAGCTTTGGATAGCCCCTTACTAAAAATGTTTTTATATAAAGAAATTTTTGATGCCCAAATGGGCTTTGCCTGTGGAACGCAGGCGAGACGACCAGGGATGAAAATGCCTCTGCGATAGTGGAATACTTGAAAAGTATTCAGCACGTAAGCGTTTCGATGAACGGGGAAGCCCTACCCGTAAGGTCAGGGCAGTTCATATGTTCACTGACTATATAAGAACAATAACGCAAGGTCTAAAGTTTATACCGTTAAATTCATTTTATGGCTTTTATAAAAAAGTTTATTTTCTGAACAATTAAAACCTTTGCATGGTTTATTTGATACTTGTTAGGCATGGGGAGTCTCTTTGGAATATGGAAAACCGGTTCACTGGATGGGTTGACGTTCCGCTAACTGAAAAAGGAAGACAGGAAGCAAAAAGCGCAGGAGAACTCATAAAGGAAAGCGGCATAAAGCTCAACGTAGCGTATACGAGCCAGCTTTCCAGAGCTATAGAAACTCTCGAAATAATACTGAAGGAAATCGGATACAGCGTGCCTGTCATAAAAGACTATCATCTTAACGAGAGGCATTATGGTGACCTTCAGGGGTTGAACAAAGCAGAAACAGCAAGAATCTATGGAGAGGATCAGGTAAAGCTCTGGAGGAGAAGCTATGACATTAAACCTCCTGGAGGGGAAAGCCTTGAAGACACCCAGAAGAGAACTGTGCCTTTTTTTAAGAACACAGTTATGCTGGACCTAATTTATTATAAAAAGAACGTTCTCGTAGTAGCGCACGGAAACAGCCTTAGGTCAATAGTGATGTATCTGGAGAACATTTCACCCAACGACATAATAAACGTTGAGATTCCAACAGGCGTCCCGATAGTTTATGAAATAAACGATATAGGCGGCGTCATAAAGAAGTATGAGCTTAAAAAACTTTTATTGTAGTGATTTTTAGATAGTAACGATGCCACAAATAAGGTACGATAACATAACTGGCGTTTCTCACATACAGTGGGACGCTAATTTTCCATTAAAGTGTCCTGTTTGTAACAATGAATTTAGTTCCATTTTTTCTATATCAAAGGAGAACGTGAACAGGTCAAGCTTTATCAGGATAAAGAAAGACGATATAGAAAGCTGGGACGTTTTGGTTGGAGAACATCCATTGCCGCTGGTCGATGATAAATATACAGGAGAATGGAACGACTGGCCTTACAAAAGCGAACCAGCTAGAGGCAAGCATTATGCCATTTTCATAGGGAAAGAACACGTGCCGTTTCACGAGCTTTCTAAAGATCAAATATACGAAGCGCTGTACGCTATTCAGGAAACTTACAAAAAGCTGGCTGATCTGAACCGGGTTATATACATAGGCGTTACAATGCTGTCTGCGAAGGGCGAGGATATGGAGGGACACCCCCATTTTGACGTAATAGGGCTACCTTTTGTTCCAAAAACCATAAACGAAGAGATGAACAGGTTCATGAAGGCTTTTGAAGAAAAAAACTCATGTCCATTATGCGAAGTAATAAAGGCTGAAGAATCTGGTTCAAAGTTGATATACAGCAATGAAAACTGGATAGCTTACTACCCGTGGTCCCCTTCACGGATCAACGAAATAAGGATAACCAGCACCACGCATTATAAACCTATAACAAAGCTTACGCAAAAAGAGCTGCAGGACCTTGCCTTTCTGCTGCTTACAGTTTCAAAAACTCTCTACAACGTTTCAAAAAGCGACTACGCAATAGTTTTTCACCTGCTTCCTCCCAAGAGAACAGTAACCTATTATCATAATTATATTCAGATGTTTACAGTAAACAGCGTTGTTGAGTCATTTCTTAATGGGTTTGGAATTTATGTCGGAAATTCAGACGCAGAATCTAAAAGGTTAATATCAAGCTTTAAGTCTGTTCTGAAGGAAATGGTTGGGCTTTAGTAAAATAAAAAGATAAATAAGTTAATTAACCAAGAATTTAATGGTGTTAACATAAATTGCAGAGCCAATCTGATGTTGAAAACAGAATTAACGAACTTGCTAATGCTATACAGGTTTTAGAAAATTACTACGAAAGCATAATATCTAGAATTTACCTGATCGGGCAGGCGATTGAAGAGACAAAGGCAGCGCAGGCTGCAATAGAAACCCTTCCTGAGGGCAAAGAATCAGAAATCGTAGTTCCTCTGGGCGGAGATGTTTTGTTAAAAACAAAAGCTGATTCTTCAAGCAAGATAATGTTAAAGGTTGGTGGAGGAGTTCTGATGGTCAAGAAAAAAGACGAAGCTCTGAACTTTTTAAAAGAAAGGATAGGGGAACTGGAAAAAGCTTTATCGAGCGCCCAGCAGGACAAAAAAACAGTGGAAGACAAGCTCGAAGAAGCAAGGTATGAGCTGAACGAGCTATTAAAGAGATCTCAAAATGTTCGATAAGCTGAAAAAGGTTTTTTCTGATTTTATTTCAAGCGTAACGGGCAAAGTAACCGAGAAAGATATAGTAGAATTTTTTAAAGAAAGGGAGATTGATTTTATTGAAGCAGACGTCTCTGTTGACGTAATAGATTATTTTAAAAGCAAGCTTACAGAAGAAGTAAAGGGCATAAAAGCCAACGGTACCAAACAGGAAACTATAAGGGAACTTCTATCAAGGACAATTATTCAGATTTTTCAGGATACTGAAACACTACCAGATATCTACAAAAAGGCTACAAAGAAGCCGTTTGTAACAGTTTTTCTTGGGATCAACGGTACCGGAAAAACCACGACAGTGGCAAAAGTTGCTTATTCGCTTAAAAAGCTAAAGTACAGGCCGCTGATGGTTGCGGCAGACACTTACAGAACAGGTGCGATAGAGCAGCTGGCTGAACATGGATCTAGAATAGGGGTAGAAGTATTTTCGAAAAAATACGGTGTTGACCCTGCAGCCCTTTCAAGAGAAGCTTATGAATATGCAATCTCAAACGGTCATGACATCCTTCTAATAGATACAGCTGGAAGGATGCAGACCAATGAGTCTTTGCTGAATGAATTATCTAAGCTGGTAAACGTTGTTAAGTCAGACCTTAACATTTTTGTTGGTGATGCGCTGGCCGGATATGACATGATAAACCAGGCAACGACTTTTCTTAAAACTCCTGGGTTTTCTCATTCAATAGTTACAAAGGTTGATGCTGAAGTAAAAGGGGGCTCTATACTGAACCTCGCTTTTTATACCAAGAAACCCATAATGTACCTTGGTACAGGGCAGAGCTACGAAGATCTTACGCCTTTTAAACCTTCATGGGTTGTTGAAAGGTTGCTGGGTTAAAATTGGCAGAATCTATTTTTTATGATGAAATTATCTCATGCAAGGCCTGTCCCAGGCTTGTAAAATACAGGGAATCCGTCCCTGAAGTAAAAGAAGCTTTAAACGGTTACTGGAAAAAACCTGTGCCAGGCTTCGGCAATCCACGTTCTAAAATAATGATAATAGGATTGGCTCCGAGCGCTCAGGGCGGTAACAGGACCGGGAGAGTTTTTACTGGCGACAGATCTGGAGATTTTCTTTTTGAAGCCCTTTACAGAGCTGGCTATTCAAACAAGCCGTTTTCTTTAAACACAAATGATGGGCTTAAGGTAGATCATGCATACATAACTGCCGTCGTAAAATGTGCTCCGCCAGATAACAAACCTACATCAGAGGAAGCCAAAACATGTAGCGAAAAATTTCTCAAAAGAGAGATCGAGATGATAAACCCTAGAGTTATCGTGGTTCTTGGATCTTTTGCTTATATATGGACACTAAAAACTCTTGAATCGCTCGGAAAGAAACCAGATAAGGCTCAAAAGTTTTCACATGGCTGTAAAGTTAAAGCTGATTCATTAACCATAATCTGTTCTTATCATCCTTCACCTCAGAACACTTTTACAAAGAAGCTTACCATGGAGATGCTAGTAAAAATACTAGAAGAGGCAAAAAAAGAAGCTTCTTTGTAATGACGTTTTATATCATTTTTAATTGTAAAGCATAATTAAGTAGCACCGCAAAAGGGTATAACCTAAGACCTCGTGAACCCTAGTTCCTTTAGAAGAAAGGGTTCAGACTAAAACACAGATATATAAGAAAGCAGAAAAAATTTAATTATTGAGGTCTGTCTATTAAGTTTATGTCAGATGCAACGAGCCTGAGGGGAATGTCATTTGAAAGAATAAAGGAAAAAGTTACAGATTTTATAAGAGAGGAAGTCAGGAACAAAAGAGCAATAATAGGGCTTAGCGGCGGCATCGATTCTTCGCTTACAGCTTATTTTGCTACGATTTCTCTTGGCAAAGAAAAGGTGCTGGGGCTCATAATGCCAGACTCTTCGTCAACGCCTTATGAGGATATAAGGGACGCTTTAACGCTTGCTTCATGGCTCGGGATAAGCTACCGTATTATTTACATTGACAGAATTATCGGTTCATATTTAGCAGGTTTTGATCTTACGGACAAAAGAGCTTTAGGAAACCTCAAGGCCAGGATCAGGATGAGCATATTATACTATTTTGCAAACGCAAACGATGCCCTTGTGATAGGCACAGGTGATAAGAGCGAAATATACCTTGGATATTTCACTAAATACGGTGATGGGGGTGTAGACATACTGCCCATAGGCGACGTATACAAAACAGAGGTAAGGGAACTATCTGTTCATTATGGGCTTCCTGAAAGCATAACTGAAAAAGAGAGCAGCCCAAGGCTTTGGCCAGGACAGACAGCTGAGGGAGAACTAGGCATAACGTATGAGGTGGCAGACAGAATACTTTACGAGCTCATAGATGTTAAAGTTTCGGAACAGGAGCTTATAAAAAAGTGGGGAAAAAGCGGTGAAAGGGTTTTAGAGCTTGTAAAGACAAGTGAACACAAGAGAAAAACACCACCTATAGCGTTGCTAACATAGTTCGCAAAACGTTTTTAAATGTATCTTAACAAAGGTATGCTAAGTTGAAAGGAAGAAATTACCGAAGACCAGAAGGTATGCCTTACGTAAGAAGAGAATATATTGACGCTATACCAGGCTTAAGGATAGCGAAGTTTACGATGGGAAAGCTAACGAGTGGCTACGATTATGTTTTAAGGCTAACTTCTGAATCGAGCGTACAGGTCAGGCAGAATGCGCTGGAAGCAGCCAGGGTTGGCGCGAACAAGGTTATAGAAAAAATAGGCGAGGAAAACTATTTCCTTAGGCTTGTTCCGTTTCCTCATGTAATTTTAAGAGAAAACAAGATGATAGCAACTGCAGGTGCAGACAGGTTATCAGAAGGAATGAGAAGGGCATTTGGCAAGCCTGTAGGTCTTGCAGCAAGAATAGAACCTGGAGATTCAGTACTGGAGATATACGTAAAAAAGGAGTTCCTTGAGAAGGCTAAGGAGGCTATGAGAATAGCAAGATCTAAGTTACCGATGAAAACTAGGCTGGAAATACTTCAGGCACAGCCAGCTTCATCTTGATTCGTGTAGACTGGGAGAAGGTAGAAGAAATAGTAAAAAAAGAGAGGCCAAAGTCTGCCATAATAGTTGGCCCTGATGGCATAGTTGATGTTTTACTCACTTTGGCTTCAAAGCTAGAATCAATAGGAGTTAAGGCGTTCGTATCAGGCGATCCTTCCTACGGATCATGCGATCTACAGATAAACAAAGCAAGCGTGACAGGGGCAGAGCTTATTTTTAACGTAGGACATACAATAGGGCTTGAAAAGATAGGAAACGTCAGGTTTATAGATTTTGAGTACCTTTTTGATGATCTAGAGATAAAAAACATAGCAGATCTCGTGTTAAAATATATAAACGAAAAAGGTTTACACGGAAAAATAGGTTTTTACACTATTTCAAACTATCGTTCAGCATACATCAGGCTTCTGGAATTTCTTAAAGGAAAAATAGAGGTGGCTGAACCAGCTAAGTATGAAACGCTTCTGAGAGGACAGATCTTAGGATGCAACTTCTATTCAGCTTTTGTTCCAGATGCAAAATATAATTTTTTCCTAGGAGAAAGTCAATTTCATGCTATAGGCTTGCAGCTCTCAACGGAAAAGGATACATTTATTGTTGACCCGCATGTTAAGGAAGTTCAGTACGTGGGTGATGAAGCTAAAAAATACCTTAAAGCTTCTTTCGTAAGAATAGCTTTAGCAAACATGGCTGAAAAAATAGGTATAATAGTAGGAGAAAAAGAAGGACAGGCAAACATTCAGAAAGCAGAGTTTATATCTAAACAGCTTAAAACGTTTGGGGTTAAAACTTTCAGGATAATAATGAATGAGATTACCCCGGAAAAAGTAAACAAATTTCAGAAAATAGAAGCTTTTATTGAAACAGCCTGTCCAAGGATACCTATGAACGTCGAAGGGTTTGAAAAGCCATTGCTCTCGTATCCTGAAGCTCTAGCTCTTATAAAGCTGAAGAAAAAGCTGCCAGTAGAAAATCCTTTTAGAGGCGCTTTATGGTTTTAACTTTATCGAGTTAAGGGACGAAAGCCCCATTAAGCGAGCTTTAGCCCCTTATAGAAATTTTTAAGCCTAGAATATAATCCTTAAATGCTGCCGTATAACCCTAAAAAGAACTCAACGATCAGGAAAGAGAGAAGAAACTTGATTAAAGATTAACAGGTAAGCTCTAAATGTGGAGCAATTTCGTTCACGAGTTATGCGTAAAAACAACAAGAAAACCTTGTTTTTTATGAAATTATTCTTATTTTGTCTCCATCTTTGAGGATAAAGTTCGGTCCAACTTTTAACCTTGAATTATCTCTGATGAGGTAAGCGAATTTAATGTTTTTAATGCTGATCTTTTCTGCAACGTCTCGTGGAGCGCTGTTTTCGTTCATAAGCAGCGGAGGACCTTCAACATTACCAGAAGAATCAAGCGTATAAACCCTTATGAGGCCTAAAGCTTTTAAAACGCTTTCAACGTCTTTTTCTCTGTCATAGCTCGGGAAGACGTAAACTTTCTGCATCCTCCCAAAGATGTAATCTTCAATGTCGTCTAGCGTGGCGTCTTCACTGATCTTTATAACACAGTTTTCGAGACCATAGCCCTTTAAAAACTTCCTTAGTTCTTCTTCATTAATATGTTTTGATTTACCTATTATTCTGATGCCGCCGCTTGGCATCCTGTCTATTTCAACAAGCCTTCTTTTGTTTGGCACCAGGACCACACCTTCGTTTTCAATGAGTTCTGCAGCCCTTTTATCTGCTATAAGCAGGACATCTGCCTGTTTGATGAGTTTTATAAAATTGCGAAAGTTGCCGGCTCCTATTGGCGCATAGTATGCCTGGAGCGTTACATCATTGGCCTTTATTGGCGCCACTACAGGTCTTGAAAAAACCTCATACTTTGAAGCCTTTATACCCGTAAGCTTATAAAAAGAATCTGAAAAATTAAAATCAACTACTACAGCTATTATGCCTTCCTTTTTTACGATCCATATATCTTTTCTTACAGCTTTCTTTTTTCTGCTTTCAGCTATCTCCTCCTTTAAGGAAGCCATCTGCCTTTTTATGGAAACTTCGAGCTTTTCTGTACCCTTATGATGCGGCATCTTAGAGAAGAACAGCTGAAGAAGCCTAAGCTTCTCGCTCGGATCCTTAGTCATAATGGCCTTTGCCCATATAGCCTTGGCTTCTTCTGTAAGGTTTGTAACCATCTAGCTCTAAAATAAACCTTGAAAGTAAATAAACAATACCCTTTATTTAAAAGCCTATATTCTTGGTTTGTTTTTACATAATTTAACGTGTTTTAAATAATATACAGCTTTGCCTTTAAGCGAAAAAACTGCAGACCTAACTTTAACTCCTTTTTCTAAGGCTTTAAAAAACAGCTTTTCAAACTCAGGGTCTGTAATATAGTTAGGATAAAAGCATTTAGCGCCTTCGTTCATTATAAGAAATAAAAGCTCTGCCCTGTAACCGGATTCAACAGCTTTTATCAAAGTTAAAATGTGTTTTTTGCCTCTTTCTGTAGGAGCGTCCGGAAAAAGAGCTACGCCATTTTTGATCAGAGTGCACCCTTTTGTCTCCACATAAAGGTCCGGTTTTATAAAAAAGTCAATCCTACTTTCAAAAACTTTTACTTCAGGTATAACTTTAACGTTTTTTGGGAATAAACATATAGCAAGTTCTCTGTGTAAAAGTGTATTGGTAATGACCCAACCATTTGATCCTTTAGCAGCTATTATCACGCAATCTGTTAAAGGACTTTTTCTGTTAATGAACAGCACTGAATTTCCCGGATAGATTAGTTCTTTTAGCCTACCTGTATCATGTAAGTGGCAAACCCTTATTTTTTTACCTTGTAAAACGTTAACTACAAACCTGTTGGTTCTCTTCACAACAATGCCTTCCTGAAGATCATCTTTGATCTTTAAGCATTCTTTCATAGACCCTGTTGTTATTGGTTATAATGACGATAATAAGCTCTTGATAAAATTTTAACTTAACGGGGGTTAAGGGGCGAAAGTCCTCTTCCGTGAGGGATGGATAGCTCCTTACAAAAGGTTTTCATATAAGAAATTTTATACTATTGATTCCCAACCTAAAGAAGAAGGATGGGGTTTCGCTCTACGTAGGCGTACGTAGGTACGCATCAGCATACCTACGTACGCGTAGAGCTTGGGCTTCACAACTTCATGCAACTCCCTCACGAGTTCATCGGGAGTTTTCCGCTCAGCCCCTGTCTCGACGTACCAACCCATTCATACGCCTTCTGCGTTGCTGAAGAAGGTATCATGGGGAACGCCGACCATCTTCAGTCACCTTCCTCCTATGTGTGTGCACGTACCCTTCCATCTTTTCCTAAAGGAGGTCTTGGGTCTTTGCTACCACCCTACTGCCCGTGCACACACAAATTGTTCAAATCCAAAATTATATATAAACTATCTATTTTGAAACTGCTGACTACGGCTTTCCCTATGGAACTTATGCTAGACTCCCGGGGATGAAAATGCCTCTGCGATGGTGAAATACTTTGCAAGTATTCCACACGTAAGCGTATAGATGAACCGGGAAGCCTTGCCAGTGAGGGCTGGGTAGTTGACGCAGTTAAATGAAAGCCTCATCCCTTCTGGGGGCGGGAGAATCTCATAACCACAATGGAAAGAACCTTTTTTCCATCGGTTCATTCTTAAATTTTCCCATGATCGGCAGTTTATAGCCGCAGAATTTGCACCTGTTATCATCGTCGAGGTTGTATTCTAGAACATCAAACCCGTACCTCTTTATAACGACGTTTCCGCATTTTGGACAGTACGTGTTTTCATATGGATGTCCAGGGACATTGCCAAGGTAAACGTAGTTAAGTCCTTCTTCTCTGGCCACCCTGTAGTGCTCTTCAAGAGTTTTTACAGGCGTTTCTGGTAGCCAGAGGAGTCTATAATCTGGATGAAAACGTAAGAAATGAACCGGCGTGTCTTCGCCAAGGTTTTCAGCTATCCATCTTGAAAGCTTTCTAGCGTCGTCTACGTTATCCCCAACCTTTGGAACAACGAGGTCAGTTATTTCTACATGAACGTTTTTTTCTTTTAGCGCTTTTAAAGTCCTGAATATAGGCTCCGGATCAGGCACCATAGCATACTTTCTTAAGAACTCTTTGTTTGCGTTTCCCTTGAAGTCGACAGTTATACCGTCAAGAAATTCTGAAAAGTATTCAACCCCTTCGTCAGTAAAATAGCCGTTGCTTACAAAAACGTTAAACAGCCCTGCCCTGTGAGCCATAACACCAACATCGTGCGCAAACTCAGCAAAAATGCTTGGCTCGTTGTAGGTATAGGCAAGGCCATCAGCTCCGTATTTTTTTGCAAGTTTTATAATTTCCTCAGGGCTTATATAAGTGCCTTCAACTTTTCTCCTCTGTGAAAGATCATAATTTTGACAGAAAGCGCAGGCCCAGCTACATCCGGTAGTTCCCATGCTGAGGACCTTGCTTCCAGGATAAAAATGAACAAGCGGCTTTTTTTCTATTGGATCCATATGGAGAGCATTGATAACTCCATAGTTGACCAGGTAAAGTTTTCCGTTGAAAACGCCCCTAACGCCGCAAAAACCAGTCTGCCCTTCGCTTAAAGTACATCCGCGTGCGCATGCAAGACACTGTACCCTATCATCTTTTTTCTTTAAAAGCTGAGCCTCCTTCTTCATCTATCAGGTTATTTGTACAAAGAGGATAAATAAACATCCCTGATTTTTCAGTTCAGAAAACGATAAATTCGTGGAGCTTTTAAAATCATACTTTTGATAAGTTTAGATAACGTATTTAAACATCTTTTTATGAGTGTTTGTATGAATTTTACGCTCATTCTGGGACTCGTAGCGGGC
>Ga0080003_1000244_pt1 | contig 38654 bp, 41 predicted proteins | sample JossMetagenome_FD_69206 | JGI IMG/M metagenome (GOLD analysis project Ga0080003, IMG submission 69206) | Hot spring microbial communities from Joseph's Coat, Yellowstone National Park, USA - JC2_E (SPADES assembly) (version 2) | ecosystem: Environmental > Aquatic > Thermal springs > Hot (42-90C)... | reverse complement strand
AAAAAGCATTAGATTTTTTGTATATTGTTTTACCCTTAAAAGCCTAAAAAGTATCTTTAGTTTATTGTAATCCATTTAACCAAGATTGAAGATATTGTACCTCTTTATCTGCATGTATTTGATTGAGATATTCTATAGCTCCTTGGATATAGGCTCTAGCTTTTATGGGGTCATTCATATCTTTATAATAAAAACCAAGATACGCATACGCCATAGACTCCCAATAACTATCATCCGCTTCCAAAGCCTCTTGATAGCCTTCTGATAAAAGCGTCAAGGCGTCTTTATAATCTTTGTTTTCTCTTGCTATCTCGCCTAAAGAGAGCAAGGCTATAGCCCTTGCATCGTGGTTTTTTGATTTTTTGGCAAGTTTTTGGGCTTTTTCTAAAATAGATTTCGCCTTATCAAGATTTCCTATATGATAATAAGCAAGACCTTTTAAAGCCATTATATCTGATTTTATAAAATCTGATTTAGCATGTTTTAAAGCCTCATCAAAATACTCTATAGCCTTTTGATAGTTGTTTTTAGCGCTTTCTAAAAATCCTTCAGATTCTAAGGCTATGGCAAGGGCGTCGCCCGTTGGGTTATATTTCATAGCGTTTTGGCAGTGCGTCGAGGCTTTATTTAAATCCCCGCTCATGGCAAAAACTTTACAAAGATAGCTTTCTGCCTCGGACATCATCGTTATATTTTTTGTATTGTCAAGAGAATTTTTCAAAAACACCACAGCATCTTGATAATCTCCGTTTATCTCACTCATGATTCCAAGACAAAGGCTAGCTGCTGGGTCTTTGGGATTTTTTATAAGTTCGTTATGACCTTCAAACACCGCCAACCTAAAATCACCCTGGTAAAGCTTTGACATACATTCATTGTTGAAGGGTTTTTTAGAGCAAGAGCTCAAAAGCACCAAGGCAACAAAAAAAACCAAGGGCTTTTTCATATAGATCTGATCTCTTGAATTATCTCCTGCTGAAGCTTCATGATAGCATTGCTTAGCTTCTGGGCATCTCTTTTGTCTATAGTCATCTTAAATCCAGCGTAAATTGCCTCATCTTCTTCGTATATATTTACAACGTTCGCTCTAGCGTTTATCAAGGTGCCATCTATATAAAGCTCCACAAGGAAAGTAGAATTTTTACTCGCTAAATCCTTTATCTTTTGTAAAACCTCAGCGTTGGCATCGCTATCTTGGTTTTTATGTATCTCTATTGCAAAGCCACGTTCACTTAAATTTTTTAGCGTGAGTTCTGGAAAACATACTTCTTCATTGTGATCATCGGGCTTTTCCAAGCAAAGCCTTGCATAAGCTTTGTGTTTGTTTTTGTTTATCTCCACTCTAACGCTTGATCTTTTTAAGAAAGGAGGCACCTCCACCAAAGATTTTGCTAAAAGCACAAGTTCGTCCTTCATACCAGAAAAAAAATCGCACTTTATATAAAACAAAAGCTCTTTTCCCTTATCGCCTATAGTAATCTTCACGTATATTGGATTTTTAGACTGGAAAGCGTATTTCATAGAAGCATTTTTCCAATTAAAAGCCAGATAAACATCTTTGGCTTTAGAAAAATCTATCCACGAAAGGGTGACTTTTATATTTACTGGAACATCTCTGTAAAGGGTATAGATACTATACTCTTTTCCTTTTTGCAATTTTGAAGCCAGTTCTCTTATATCTACATCAAAGACTTCAGCCATTAGAATATTATACTATATCTTCGAAAATTTGCAGTCTGTATACAAGATCTATCTTGTCTTTAGCTTTTAGTAAAACAGCATTAAATATACCTTGGGATTTATCCACCTCAAACCTCGTTGGTATTCCAGTTAGATATTTTGATATTGCATCGTAAGAAGTACCTATGATACTATGCCAAGCTCCTGTCATACCTATATCTGTTACGTAAGCCATACCAGATGGAAACAAAAAAGCATCAGCGGTGGGCACATGTGTATGAGTACCGTAGATACATATCTTGTTGGCCACATCTTTAAACTCGTTTTCTATGTAAAGGGCAAAAGCGTATTTTTCGGCGGTGGCTTCTGCGTGAAAATCTACAAGGGCTATATCAAAATCATTTTCACTCAAGATCTTTTTAGCCACAAAAAATGGGTTTTCAAGGGTCGGATTCCCCATAAACACCCTTCCCATAAGATTTAAAACAAATATCTTCTTACCTTGTTTTTCAAAAAGCCCAAAACCTCTTCCCGGCACACCCATAGGATGATTGGCTGGCCTTAAAATATCCGGTTTTTTGTCTATGAAAGAAAAAATCTCTTTGTTATCCCATATGTGGTTTCCAGAGGTAAACACATCAACCCCAAGATCTTTGAGCTCTTCATAAACCTTTAACGTAAGCCCAAAGCCACCAGCAGCGTTTTCGGCGTTTAATACCAAAAAATCTATACTGTGCTCTTTTATCACATTGGGCAATATATGCTTAAGCGTCCTTCTTCCAGTCCTTCCTATTAGATCTCCAACAATCAAAATATTCATAAAAGCCCAATACCGATGAATATAAAGAAGCATTTTTTCATAACTTTATCATTTTAGCATAAATAGTATTGCAATAAATGCTTGTGTAGTATAATATCTATATACTTGTTTTTTAGAGGAGGTTGTTATGGACTTTATAAATCCTACAAAGATCAAAGTGTTTGGTGTAGGCGGTGGAGGTTGTAACGCCGTAAACAGAATGCATTTAGATGGTATAGAAAACGTAGAGCTCTACGCACTAAACACAGACATCCAACATCTTAGCACACTCTCAGTACCAAACAAACTCCAGATAGGAGAAAAGATCACCAGAGGGCTTGGCGCAGGCGCAAGACCAGAGATGGGAGAGCAAGCAGCTTTGGAGGATTTGGATAAGATAAAAGAGGTCTTAAGAGACACCGATATGCTTTTTATAGCTGTAGGGCTCGGTGGAGGAACCGGTACCGGAGCAGCTCCAGTGATAGCTCAAGCAGCCAAAGAGATGAACATCCTCACCGTATGCGTTTGCACAAAACCTTTCACCTTTGAAGGGCCAAGAAGGGCTCAAGCGGCAGATGAAGGACTGCAGAAGATAAAAGATGTGTGTGATACATACATTGTGATCCACAACCAAAGACTTCACGACATAGCAGATAGAAACCTTACTATAGGAAACGCTTTTAAAATGGTAGACGACATCTTATCCCAAGCGGTTAGAGGTATCACCAGCATAGTGGCTACCCCTGCTCTTATAAACGTTGATTTTGCAGACGTAAAAACAGTCATGCAAGAAGGAGGGCTTTCCCTTATAGGTATAGGCACCTCCAAAAACAGCGACAAGATAGATACGGCAGTAGAACAAGCTATGCACAGCCCTCTTCTTGAAGGAAACTCCATAAAAGGTTCCAAGAGACTTATGGTGACCCTCTGGATAAACCAAGACACGCCGTTTACAGAGATAGAATCTTCCATAGCAAAGATAAGAGAAGAAGCCGACGACAACGCCCTAATTATATTTGGTGCTGTTATGCTAAATGAAAACGAAAGTCAAAATGCAAAAGTAGCTATAGTGGCTACTGATTTTGAGGAAAATATAAAAGTCCAGCAAGGACTAAAAGTTATAAAATCCCAAGAACGAGAGAGAGAACCAAGAAAAGAGGAAAAACCAAGGGTGGTGGAACCTCAAGAAGAAGAAGATCTACCAGCATATCTTAGAAGAAAAAGAAAAGTATGAAAAGAAGTATTTTTAGCCCAAAAGCCCCAAAACCATTGGGGCCTTACTCCCAAGCAGTACTTGTAAACAATATGCTTTTTGTATCTGGTAGCATCGGTATAGACCAAGAGGGAAACCTAAAAGATGATATAGCTTCCCAAACAAAACAATGTCTTTTAAACATACAAAACATATTAGAAGAGGCTGGATTTGATCTAAAAGATGTAGTAAAAACCACCATATATCTGACACGCTTAGAAAACTTTGCAATGGTAAATTATATTTATGAGGATTTTTTAAAAGAACTTGATACCAAACCAGCCCGCTCAACCGTGGAGGTTTCAGGATTACCCAAAAACGCACTAATAGAGATAGATATCATAGCTATAAAAGCCTAAAACTATGTTATAATATATCATTTATAGCGGATGTGGTGAAATTGGCAGACACACAGGACTTAGGATCCTGTGGGCGTAAAAGCCCGTGAGGGTTCAAGTCCCTCCATCCGCAGTCAATAATTTTTTGGAGGTATTATGTTTAGTATAACAAAAGAAGAAGGTATCTTTAAAGATTTTGTTTTTGATGTAGAAGGTCAAGAGCTTGAACAGGCTTACAAAACGATTTTAAACGAGCTAAAAACCAACGCAGAAGTGGATGGCTTTAGAAAAGGTAAAGCACCAGAGTGGATTATAAAAAGTAAGTTTAAAAAGTATATACTGGAAGCCCTCGTGGAAGATTTTGGGAAAAAAATCTACGAAACAGCAAAAGATAAGGGCTTTGATGTGATGGATATGAAGATCAACATGGACAAAAGTAGTTTTTCAGAAAAACCTATGAAACTTTCAATAGAAGGCTACATAGAGGTATTTCCACTTATAGAAAGCGATAAACTAAAAGATCTAAACGGTTTAGAGTTGGAAGTGCCAGCTCTTGAACTAACTCAAGAGATGATAGATGAAGCCATAAAATACGAATTAGAAGAAAAAGCCACACTAGAGCCAAAAGAAGGTACTATTGAAGAAGAAGACTATGTAGCCATAGAATACACCGTTACAGACAAACAAGACAACGAAAAGGTAACCCAAAAGCTAAACGGCATCCTAAAAGAGCTTGGATTAAGAGAAGATCTTTACAAAGAAATCCTCGGCAAGAAAGAACAGGATGTGGTAAAGCTTGAAAACGTTGCACTTCAAGAAACCAACGAAGAAAACACCCCAAAGATAGACATAGAGGCAAAGATAGAATCTGTTAAGAAAAAAGTATACCCAGAACTCACAGATGAACTTGCAAAAGAGCTACAACTGGGAGAAACTGCCCAAGAAGCCATAGAAAACATAAAACAAAAACTTCAAGATTATCTTGATCATCAAAAAGAAGACGCAAAAATAGACACCCTTACCAAATATCTACTTGAAGAATACAAAGACATCACAGAAGTATCAAGAACAGAAGCCATTAGAATAGCAAACGTGGTTTACGAAGAAGAACTAAACAGATTAAACAGCATGCTTGATTTAAATTCTTTTGATGAAAACACGCTAAAACTCATAGAAAGATCTACCTACGAAAAAGCTATGAAAGAAGGTATCACAAGTGCCAAAACAAGGTCAATACTAGTTTCTTACGCCAAAAAACTTGGCATAGAAATAAATGATGATAACATCAAACAATACATAGACGAGCAAGTGGAATCTTATAAAAGTATGCTACCACAAGAGCAAAAGGATGAAGAAGCCGTAAAAAGATTAAGAGAGAACATAGAGGCTTATTTTTCAAGGGAAGACAGAAAGTCTGTATTGCTAAAAGATATACTTGCTTCAAAAGCTATGGACAAACTTTTAGAAATGATTAAATTTAAAGAAGTATCACCCAAAAAGGAGGAAAAAGTTGGATAATTTGAAAGATTACAAAAGCATCATAGATCAATTGGTACCTATAGTGGTAGAGCAAACGCCACGTGGCGAAAGGGCCTACGATATATATTCAAGGCTCTTACAAGACAGAATTGTAATACTTGGCTTCCCGATAGATGACCATGTATCTAATCTTATAGTAGCCCAACTTTTATTCTTAGAAGCCCAAGACCCCGAAAAGGATATACAGATGTACATAAACTCCCCCGGTGGTTCAGTTACCGCAGGGCTTGCCATATACGATACCATGCAATATATAAAACCAGATGTAACGACAATCTGCATAGGTCAAGCTGCTTCAATGGGTGCTGTACTCTTGGCAGCAGGTGCAAAGGGTAAAAGATACGCCTTGCCAAACTCCCGCATCATGATACATCAACCTTTAGGCGGTGTGCAGGGTCAAGCTACAGATATACTTATACACGCCGAAGAAATAAAACGCATAAAGCATATACTAAACTCTATCTTAGCAAACGCCACCGGCAAAACCCTCAAACAGATAGAAAAAGATGTAGATAGAGATTATTTTATGTCAGCAGAAGAAGCCAAAAGCTACGGGCTTATAGATAAAGTTATCAACAAGAGGACATAATATGGCCAACAAAAAAGACTATTGCTCGTTTTGCAACAAATCCTCAAAAGACGTATCCATCATGATATCAGGACCAAACGGCGTAAATATATGTAGCGAATGCATAGATAAAGCTTTAGATCTCATCAAATCCCACGAAGCCCAAGAGATAGCAAAAGAAGTAAGATCTATACCAAAACCAAAAGAAATAAAGAAAACCCTTGATGAGTTTATCATAGGTCAAGACGAAGCCAAAAAGATTTTATCGGTAGCTGTATACAACCATTACAAAAGGATCATGAGAAAATCAGATACCGAGATAGAAAAAAGCAATATACTTCTCATAGGGCCCACAGGCAGTGGCAAGACGCTCTTAGCAAAAACGTTGGCTAAAATCTTAGATGTGCCTTTTGCCATAGCGGATGCCACAACCCTAACAGAAGCTGGCTATGTAGGAGAAGACGTAGAAAACGTTTTGGTGAGGCTTTTACAAAACTGCGATTACAACATAGAAAAAGCCAAAAAAGGCATCATCTATATAGACGAGATAGACAAAATAGCTAAAAAATCTGGCCACAATCCATCTATCACCAGAGATGTATCTGGAGAGGGTGTCCAGCAAGCTCTTTTAAAAATTATAGAGGGTACCGTTGCAAACGTACCTCCTCAAGGGGGAAGAAAACATCCTCATCAGGAGTTTATACAGCTTGATACCACCAATATTCTTTTTATATGTGGCGGTGCTTTCGTAGGTTTGGAAGATATAATAAAAAGAAGGCTTGGTAAAAGCACAGTTGGCTTTGAATCGGAAATATCAAAGTACAGCGAAGAGGAAAATATACTTTCAAAGGTAGAACCAGACGATCTTATAAACTTTGGTCTCATACCGGAGTTTGTAGGAAGATTGCCTGTGATAAGCGTATTGAACGAACTTAGCGAAGATGACCTTGTAAGGATACTTACAGAACCCAAAAATGCCGTTATCAAGCAATATAAAGAACTTCTTAGGATGGAAGGTATAGAGCTTGAGTTTACCGATAAAGCCCTCAGAGAAATAGCCCAAGAAGCCATCAAAAGAAAAACCGGTGCCAGAGGACTAAGAGCCATAGTAGAACGCATAATGACAGATATTATGTTCGAAGCACCTTCTTTGGCAAATGTAGAAAAGATCGTCATAGATGAGGGCAAAAAACCCGTTTATCTTTACAAAAAAGCTGGCTAAAAACTAAACAAGACCAAAGCGCTTTACAAAATCTCCAAATAACTCCAAAGAGCGCTTTTGGTTCTCGTCAAACCCAAGGTCAAGACATTCTAAAAAATACTTTTTGAAAAAAGGCTTGTCTACAAAGTTATATCGGTCAAAAATATCTGGTTCTAAAGTCTCGTTTTTTAGCTTTTGATAAAAAATATCTATAGAAGAATTTATGGCGTTTTTGAGTTGTTCAAAAGGCATCATCTTATCTTTTTTGTATATAAAAAGCGCAAATACAAAACCAACAGCGTATTGCTTAAACCACTCTTCTCCAAGATCTATGACGGTTTTATAGTTTTTAGAATGAGCTTCTTTTATAGCCTTATCCCCTATGTAAAGGATTGTATCAGCCTCATCTTCTTTTTCCACATAATTTGGTTTTAATTTAAGGATATGCTCTAAATACCAAATCGTCAAAACCCTTGAACTAACAGAAGCTTTTGTGAGATAGACATTTTTTATATGATCGGTTTTCAAAAAAAGCAACACAGAGCATACCATCTTTTTACCAGATATAGAAATTCCATCAAGATAATCATATTTGTCTTTGTTGCTTAGATATACCGCCGACGACAAAATGCCTATGTCTATCTTGTCCTCTTCAAGCATTTTAAAAAGCTCCGATGGATGACCTTCTATGACCTCATAACCAGAAAGTTTATAAAACATAGGTAGCGTATTAAGATAAGAGACTTTGCCTACTTTCATCATAAAGCGTTAGAACATTCTACCAATTCTTTTAGCTTTTCAAAAGCTCTCTTAGATAAAACACTATCTTTTGATATCTCCAAAGCCTCTTTAAAATCTATATCCTTAAAAGCCATAATACCAAAGCTTGCGTTTATAAGCACTGTATCAAGGGCTGCGGAAGGCTCTCCTTTTATAGCCATATAAAAAAGATTTAGGCTATCTTCCAAAGTGTTTGCCGTTATTTCTTTTTTATCTTTTAAAGAAAAACCGTAAAAAGTTGGATCAAATTCAAAAAGCTCTACATCATCTTTTGTTTGTTTTGCCACAAGCGTTTTTGAGCTTATAGAAACTTCATCCATACCATCAAAACTACTAAATACGAAAGATTTTATATTGCCAAGCTCTTTTAACACATAAGCTATTTTCTCAACAAGAGATATATCGTAAATACCCATCATTTGCCTTTTAGCAAGCGCCGGATTAGAAAGAGGACCCACAAAATTAAAAACTGATTTTATACCAAGCTCTTTACGAGGTTTTACCACATTTTTCATAACAGGATGATAAGAAGGGGCATATATAAAACCTATACCTATTTTTTCTATACATCTTGCCACTTTATTGGGGCTCAGATTCAAGTTGACCCCAAGAGCTTCCAATATATCAGCGCTACCGCACTTCGAAGACATAGATCTGTTGCCATGTTTTGCCACTTTAAAACCAGCCCCAGCTATCACAAAAGCGCTGGCTGTGGATATGTTGAACGTGGATGAGCCGTCTCCGCCGGTGCCAGCAGTATCAAGAAGTTCATCAGGATTTGAAACAGGGATTCTTAGGGCTTTTTGTCTAAAAAAATTGGCCATATGCGATATCTCTTCAACGGTTTCTCCTTTTAGCCTCATGCCCATGATAAAAGCCCCTATTTGGGCTTCGGTAGCTTTACCTGAAGCGATGAGATCAAGAGCAGTTTCTATATCTTTTTTGTTTAAATCTTCTTTTTTTGAAAGCTTATAAAGGATATCTATCATTTTGTTCCGGTAGAACCAAAACCGCCCTCCTGTCTTTTGGTAGAGCTTAAAGAAGAGACTTCTACCACATTAGCCCTTTCTACTTTTGATATTACCATCTGGGCTATCCTCTCACCTTTCTCGATCACAACTTCTTTGTCGGATAGGTTTATAAGGATTACCTTTATCTCTCCCCTGTAATCCGCATCTATGGTGCCTGGGCTGTTTAGGACCGTGATACCTTTTTTTAAAGATAGACCGCTTCTTGGTCTTACTTGAGCCTCATAGCCCTCTGGAAGTTCTATAGAAATACCTGTAGAAACAAGGACCCTTTCAAGAGGCCTTATAACTACTATATCATCTGCACAAACAAGATCAAGCCCGGCAGCAAGCTCTGTGGCATAAAAAGGTAAGACTGCGTCTTCTTTTAATTTTTTTACTAAAAGCTCCATAAACTATTTTCTATGATAAGGCTTTTTTGAAGAATTACGCCTATTAGGCCTTTCTTGGTTTTCTGGCTTTTGATAATCTGGGCTGCAAAGGTTTAACCTGTTTTGATCATCTATAGACATAACTTTTACTTGTATAGTATCACCCACTTTGATATCTGGCTTTTCTGATGATTTGGTCATGGCAGAAAAATGAAGCAATCCTGATTTACCTGGAATTACTTCCACAAACAAGCCATAATTTTCCACCCTTATAACTTTACCTTCATAAACAGTCCCCACTTCTACTTCCTGGATAAGGGAGTTTATAAAATCTACAGATTTATTGAGATCTTCAACAGTAGGAGCATTTATATAGGCGTATGGTCCATCTATCCACACGCTTGCACCAAACTGCTCTTTTATATACTTTATATTTTTACCAGCAGGTCCTATGATTAGACCGGTTTTATCTTCAGGTATCTTTACAACTTTTGCTTTTGGAGCGTATTGTGATACTTCCTTGTTGGGAGATGGTATAGCCTCGTAAAGCTTATCAAGTATAAACAGCCTCGCTTCTTTGGCTTGGTTTAGGGCTTTTATCATGATATCTTTGCTAAGACCTTTTATCTTGATATCCATCTGGACGCTTGTAACACCGTCTTTGGTGCCAGCTACCTTGAAGTCCATATCCCCAAGATGATCCTCATCCCCAAGAATATCGGTAAGGATTACAAAATTATCCCCATCTTTTATAAGCCCCATAGCTATACCAGCTACATGTTTTTGCATAGGCACACCGGCGTCAAAAAGCGCCAACGATCCAGCACACACCGTAGCCATTGAACTTGAACCGTTTGATTCCAATATATCGGAAACAACCCTTATGATGTATGGAAAATCTTCTTCTTTTGGCAAAATAGGTTCTAACGCTCTTTCTGCCAAAGCACCATGGCCTATCTCACGCCTTCTCGGAGGACCCCAAGGTCTCGCTTCCCCTGTGCTAAAAGGAGGAAAATTGTAATGAAGCATAAATCTTTTAAATGTCTCCCCTTCAAATATCGTCTCCACCATCTGGGCCTCATCTTTTGGAGCCAGCGTAACGGTGCCTAACGATTGAGTTTGTCCTCTTGTAAACACAGCAGAACCGTGTGGCCTTTCAAGAGGATGCATCTCTATGCTTATAGGTCTTATATCTGTTTCTTTACGTCCATCTATACGTTTTTTATATTGAAGGATTTGATCCCTCATCAAAAGGCTTTCAAGCTCTTTGAAGGATACCGAAAAATCAAACTCTTGGTCTTCGGATATACCCAAGGTTTGCATCGCTTCGTTGTATATATCTTTTATGGCTTTGCCTCTTTGTTTTTTATCTTCCATACTAAAAGCCTCTAAAATTTTAGAAGAATAAAAGTCTTTTAGCTTTTTAAAATCCTCTTCCGATAAACCAACATGTGCTATGGGTTTTTTCTCTGGTTTTAAATTGTTTATCAGTTCTTCTTGAGCTTTTATTAGAGACTGACCTTTTTCTAAAGCATAAAACAGTGCATCTAACAAAACAGGCTCTTCTACTTCTTTCGCCCCGCCTTCCACCATCACTATCGCATCTTTTGAAAGAGCCATAACGATATCCATATCGCTGTTTTTGCGCTGTTCATAGGTGGGATTCAGGACAAACTCACCGTCCACCCTACATACCCTTAAACCGGCTATTGGACCTTCAAAAGGCACGGAAGAAGAAACGAGGGCAGCAGAAGCACCTGTGATAGCTAACACATCAGGATCGTATTTGTCATCGGCTGAAAGCGTTAGACAAGTAACCACTACCTCATTTAAAAATCCTTTGGGCATGAGAGGTCTAAGAGGTCTATCTATCACCCTTGAGATAAGCACTTCTCTGTCGGTGGGTTTTCCTTCTCTTTTTATAAACCCTCCAGGTATCTTACCCCAAGCAAAAGAACGTTCTCTATAGTCCACTGATAAAGGGGCAAAATCTATACCACAAAGGGGCTCTTCCGATGTACAAACGGTTACCAACACCTTGGTTCCCCCTTGCGATACCAATATGCTTGCATCCGCTTGGTGGGCATATTTGTTTGGTTCTATATAAACAGGTTCTTGGTTTTCTATCTCGGCTTTTAAAATCATAATTAACCTTTAACTCTAAGGTTTAGTTTTCCAGATACCTCAAGATATTTGGCATAATCTTTTCTTTTTAGATAATCCAGCAAAGCCTTCCTTTTGTTAACCATAGCTATAAGACCGCGTCTTGAATGAAAATCCTTCTTATTTTTCTTCATGTGCTCTGTAAGCTTGTTGATACGTTCTGTAAGTATAGCTATCTGTACCTCTGGAGAACCCGTATCTTTCTCGTGATGCTGAAAGCTTCTTATAAGCTCCCATTTTTTCTCTTTCAAAATAGGCATATCATAACCTCCAATTAATCTTTAAGTGCGGGTCCGGAGGGAGTCGAACCCCCGGCCTAGGGATTAGAAATCCCTTGCTCTATCCAACTGAGCTACGGACCCTTTCAAAAATATATATTATATCAAAAACCTAAAACTTTATCAATAATAATTTATTTTTTTATGCTCCTAACTTTCAATAAAATCTATCAACTCGTTTATTGGCATTGGTTTTGCCAACCAAAAACCTTGAACAATATCGCACCCTAAAGACTTTAGCAACTCAAATTGTTCTTTTGTTTCTACGCCTTCTGCTATGGTCTTCATCTCAAGGTTGTGGGCTAGTTCTATTATAGTTTTCGTGATAGATCTTGATTTTTTATCGTTTAATATCTGCCTTACAAAAGATATGTCTATTTTAAGATAATCTATTGGCAAATCTTTAAGATAGGAAAAAGAACTATAACCAGTTCCAAAATCATCAATAGATATCTTAAAACCAGAACTCTTAAGCTTCTCAAGCGTAGATATAGCTTTATCAAAATTTTCTAAAAATAAACTCTCGGTAATTTCTATATTTATATAGCCCAATAAAGTGTGCTGTAAGCCGTTCTCAGAGCTATTGAGTGCCTTTGAGACCGTGGCAGACTTGTCCTGTTCCTCAGAGTTGAAATGCGCTGATTGCGCTCTAGTGTGCTGTAAGCCGTTCTCTGAGCTATTGAGCGCCTTTGTCTGTTCATTAGCTCCGAAATGCGTCTTTGTCGCTCTATCTATATTTTTATATCTTGAGGTAATATTTACAATTTTTTCATATACATCTTCATTTTTAAAAGAGGTAGGTGATATATTGACAGATACGGGCATTGGCACATTTGCGGATAGCTTCGTACTATGTATGCGTTTTAAATCGTTACACGCTTGATTTATAAGCCAAGTTTCTAATTTTGATATAAGACCAGACTCTTCAAGTATAGGTATGAAATGCATGGGCGAAATAAAGCCGAGTTCTTCAGAATTCCATCTTGTAAGTGCTTCAAATCCAGCAATACAAAGAGTGTTGATATCAAAGTAAGGCTGATAGTATATCACAAACTCTTCTTTCTCAAAAGCTTTCTCAAGGCGTGTTTTGTAAAGTAAAAACTGGGAAGCTTTTGAGTTTAGATCATCGCTGAAAAATACATAACTCCACTCTGTATTTTTCTTAGCTTTAGCTAAAGATATATCAGCATTTTTATACACCTCTTTGGCAGATGTCCCGTTATCTGGGAAGATAGCTATACCTATTTGCATAGCTACACTTATGACATTGCCATTTATATCAAAAGGTTGCTCAAAAGCTTTTCTTAATTTATCTAAAAGCAATATTACATCTTCCTTGTCCCTTAAATCTGTCAAAATTATACCAAAGGTATCTGAGCTAACTCTACCTATAACATCTGTTGGTCTAAACATATCTTTCAATTTTTTGCCAACAGCTTTCAAAAGCTCATCACCTACACCAAAACCGTATACATCATTGATATAAGTAAATTTATAAATATCAGCCAGTATAAAAGCCCAAATTCTATTATAAACAGTCTTACCAGCGTTGGTTTCATTCCCATCAGAACCAGCAGTCGATAACTCATTTCTACGTTTACTTATTTCCACTGCTCTTCTTACATGCATATCAAGTTCTGCCATCAAAAATGAGTTAGAAAATAAACCAGTGACAGAGTCTTGGCTTAAGAGAAAATGCATTTGCTCTTCCAAATTTTTCTCTTTCGATACATCTTTACCTACCAATATAAAATTGTCGTTAGCCACCGGTATAGCTATCAAATCCACATAAACATTATTGTTTTGTTTCGTCCTAAAAAGGACTATACTACTATATTCTTTACTTTGGGATATAGCCTCTAATAAATCTTTATAATTAAATAAAATATCAACTTTTTTACCTAAAAGCTCACCTTTGTCGTATCCAAAAACCTTCAACGTTTTATCGCCTACATACAATATCTTACCGTCGTTGTCTGTCATGATAAATAAGTCCATGTAAGAAGAAAGCCCAGATTCTACAGCCTGAAAAAGCCAGTGTGTTTTTATAGCGTTAAGAGTCATCTCTATGTCAATAGCTAATTCCTCTAACAAGCTTCTTTCTTCCTCTTGAAAAAAGTTTATCTCATCCGCATACATCTCAAACACACCTATGACATCACCGTTTTTTCTTACAGGCAAAGTAGCGCTTGAGCGAAATCCTCTTTTTAAAGCTTCCTCTTTCCAAGGTACCATTCTTGGATCTTTTTCTATATCCTCTATTATGACAACGCTATTTGTTTTAAAACATGTAATTATAGGTCCTTTTGAGCTTATATCTGACTCATCAAGAGGAATTTCCAAAAATTTAAGATAATCTATATATATATTATCCTCGGCTGATTTTTTGGAGTAATAAACTGGTATTATTTTATTTATGCTTTTTATATAAAAACCTATAAAGGCAAACTTTACAAAATGCTCTACTACTATATCGCAAAGATGCTCAAAAAATGAAGCTTCATCGTGAGGTGTTGAAGCATTTACGCTTCTACCAATCTCTTGGTTTATAGCCCTCATCAGCCTATACAACTTTACAATTTTATTTTCCATTTTACATTCCAAACAAAATCATTTTTTTATGTATTATACCAGATTAGATTGGTTATGATAAAATAAATTTATGATAATAAGCAAAAATGCGGATTTAAAGGATTATACTACTATAAAAATAGGCGGAGTAGGTTCATATATGTTTTTTCCAGAAAACGAAAAAGAGTTCTTAGATGTTTATAAAAAACACAAAAACGATAAACTCTACATGCTTGGGAAAGGTTCAAACATCATTTTTGGAGATTTTAATGGGGTGCTTATAAATACAAAATATTTTTACGATGTTAAAATCCAAGAAACAGAAGAAGGTATCACCGTAAAAGCTTCAGCAGGAGTACCTTTGAAAGACTTAATAAAACTATCTATAGAAAACAGCATAGAAGAGTTTTACAAGTTGATAGGTTTTCCAGCGAGCATTGGCGGTGCCATAGCCATGAACGCAGGGGCCTACGGTGTGGAGATTTTTGATTTTATAAAAGGTGTTTGGTGCATAGAAAACGACGAAATAGTTTACAAACCAAAAGAAGAAATATTTTATACTTATAGAAAAACCGAGTTTGAAAATAAGCCTGTCCTTTACGGGGAGTTTGTTTTTAAAAAGACCAAAGAGGATATAAAACCCTTAGCTCATCACATAAACCAAAAAAGAATAGAAGCCCAGCCTCTAAATATGCCCACTTCTGGTTCTACATTTAAAAATCCAAAAGGCAACTTTGCCGGTAAGCTTTTAGAAACGGTTGGCTTAAAAGGATGCAGAATAAAAGATATAGGTTTTTCCCAAAAGCATGCAAACTTTTTGATAAATTATCAAAACGCGTCTTTTCAAGAAGTGTTAGATATATTGAGCTTAGCAAAAGATAAAGTTTACAAGGCTTTTAATATAATATTAGAAGAGGAAATAAAGTTGATATGCGTATAGCTATTATAACTGGTGGAGAGTCTTTAGAAAAAGATATAGCACTAAAAGGTGCAAAGGCGGTGGAAAACGCTTTGAAAAAGTTAGGACACGAGACCGCCTTGATTGAGATAGATAAACATATATGTGAATATCTAAAAAACTTTGGTCCAGACAAAGCTTTTATCGTAGCTCATGGAACTTACGGTGAGGATGGCAAAATTCAAGGGCTTCTTGATATACTTGATATATCATACATAGGTTCTGGGGTTAAATCAAACGCTATTTGCATAGACAAAGATTTTACAAAACAGATGTTTAGACAAAACAATATACCAACCCCAGATTGGCACGCTTACAAACCAAAAGACGTTATAGATTGGAATATTTTCCCATGTATAGCCAAACCTGCTTGCGCAGGTTCAAGTTTTGGGCTTTTTAAAGTAGAAGATGAAAAATCTCTTAAAAAAGCCGCTCAAAATATATTTAAAATAGACGATAAACTTATTGTGGAAGAGTTTATAGAGGGTAAGGATATGACGGTAGGGTATTTTAAGGGAAAAGTGTTAGAGCCCATAGAGGTAGTACCAAAAAAAGGCATATACGACTATGAAAGTAAATACACAAAAGGCATGTCAGAGTATCTGTTTTTAGAAGATAAAGAACTTGTAAAAAGACTAGAAGACATAACATCAAAAATCGTAGATATTTTTGAGCTAAAGGATATAGCAAGGGTAGATTTTAGAGTAAGAGGTGAAGAAATATACACCCTTGAAATAAACACTATACCTGGGCTTACAGAGTTGAGTCTCTTGCCGATGGCTTTGAACAAAGATGGAATATCTTTTGATAGTATGGTGGAGGCACTAATAAATGGCTAACATGTACTACTATAGAGGAAAAAAAGAAAAACCATCAAAATGGACCTTGGTAAAACAAGCCCTTCCTTTTGTATGGCTTTTAATGTTTGGTTTATTTTGCTTTTTTGCACCGTTTTTAATCGACAGCATCAGTTTTTTCAAGGCAAAAGCCGTAAACGTTTACGGAGACCAAACTATACCTTCAAACATAGTAGCGCAGATCGTAGGAACTTACAAAAGAAATTGGCTTTTCATCAACGCTTCAGGTATAAAAGATAAGTTAGAAAAAGCCACTGGTAACGCTGTAGCTTCTGTGGCGGTGAAAAAAGATTTAAGCGGTATGCTAAACCAAAGTGTGGTGGTAGATGTCTATATAAAAGAAAGAAAACCCATAGCGGTAGTGGTAAATCAAAACAAAAGCTATCTCATGGACGACAAAGGCAATATCTTTGACAAGAAATATTTTAATACAAAAGGTCTTACTATTATATACACTCCTGATATCACCAAAACTCAAGAAGAGGTAAAACTTTGGTTAAAACCAATATCAGATTATCTAAATCAGTTTAAAGATAAAAATATATTTATCACCAACAGCGGTATTTTTGTAGATATAAAAGATATAAACGGAGAGCTTATACTACCTCTTACAAGTAACTACGACAAAAAACAGCTTTTACAAAGGCTAAATGTTGTTTTAGATAACGGGACAAACTTTTTAGCCAATAAGATAGTAGACTTACGCTACAACAAATTTATCACAATAAGGCAAAACAATCAAACCAACACCAAAACACAAACCCAAAGCAATGCGAGCAAGCCAAGCAATACAAGTATGCCACAGTTTACAAACGCACATGGCAACAGTTCTAAAACTAAAACCTTTTAATATTTATATAAATTTTATAAAAATTTTATAATCTACTGATATAATAAAGTAAGGAGGTTATATGGAAAGAAGAGAGCTTTTAAAAAATTTAGCTTTGGGGTCTTTAGCCCTTGGGATTAGCGGTGTTGCTAAAAACAGTTTTGGACAAATTGCTTCAGCACAAACAAGCGCTAGCAAAAGTATAAAACCTTGGATAGCCCTCACCATAGACGATGGATGGTTTGACAGAGAAAAAATGGTCAACATTGTAAATCACTATAAAGTACCTGCAAACTTTTTTATAATAGGACAGGTTATAGAAGAAGATTCAAAACCTTGGATAAACGCCATAGAAAACGGCCATGAGCTTGGATGCCACACTTACTATCACGATTTTTTCTCAAAAGAAACTATATCAAAAATAGACGAAGACTTTAGCCTATATGCAAAAACGTTTATAGACAAGCTTGGAAACGAAAATTTTAACAACATAAAGCATTTTAGATATCCATACGGAGACGTTGGCAATTATATAAACAAAAAATATATCTCACAGCTTGTAAAAGCCCATGGTTGGGATGTGGCTTGGTGGGACCTTGACCTATCTTTTTATCATAGACCTCATTTTGGAGCTTATAAAAACCCCATACAACCCTTAGATAAATTTAAAATTTATATGGAGCACATGGAAGAACTGTCTATGAAACTTGGCAGGCCAACAAAAACAAAAGTATTGATGCACTTCAAATATCCAGATGACCTTACGCTAAGAGACGTTATAGAGTACTCTTTAAAACAAGGTTATGAGATAAAGAGATTATCAGAATTAGAAGCTTAAACAAAACTTTTTGTGGTGTGATATTATATTTTTATGCACCATGAAAGTAGTGCTTCTATAGGTATAATAGGTGGAAGCGGTTTATACAAAATATTTGATGATGTTGAGGAGTTAGACATACAAACGCCATTCGGGGCGCCGTCTTCTAAAGTTTTTCTAAAAAATGGCGTTGGTTTTATATCAAGGCATGGCACAGACCACTCCATACCACCCCATCTTGTAAACTATAGAGCAAACATCTACGCCCTTTATAAAATAGGTGTAAGAAAATTAATCAGCATAGGTGCTACAGGAGGCATAAACACACTTTTTAAAAGCGGTGATATCGTTATAACATCAGATATAATTGACTTTACCAAAACAAGGGCATCAACGTTTTTTGAAGGAAGTTTTTCAAAAGATATAAATGAAGAAAATACCTCTTTTTATAGGCTCTTAAAAGCAAAAAAAGTAGTGCATACAGATATGTCAAACATATTTTGCGACGAGATGAGAGCTATTGCAAGTAGTATTTTAAAAGATCTAAACGTAGATTTTCATCTAAAAGGCGTTTACGCCTGCACCGAAGGACCAAGATTTGAAACCAAAAAAGAGATAGAGATGTTAAAAGATTTAGGTGCAGATATGGTAGGTATGACCGCATGCCCAGAGGTATTTTTGGCGAGAGAAATGAGTATGCATATTCTTCATATAAGCGTAATAACAAACCCAGCTGCCGGCATAGAAGGCAATAAACTTACCTCAAAAGAAGTTATAGATATGATGAAACAAAAAGACGAGGAGATTAAAAAGTTTTTAACGCTTTTTATACCAAAAGCCCAAAAACAGTTTGTATGCCAATGTGAAAATGTCCTTGAAGGAGCCGATGTGTGAAAACTATAGATGTAAGCGATAAGATAGAAACCCTAAGAGAGGCAAAAGCCTACGGATTTATAGAGCTTAGCAAGGAAACTATAGAAAAGATAAAATCAAACGAACTGCCCAAAGGCAATCTCATAGAAGCCACAAAGCTAACCGCTCTTTACGGAGCAAAAAACACCCAACAGATACTTCCATTTTGTCATCCTATAAGCATTGATTTTGTAGAAGGGGAACTATATATAAAGGAAGACGGTATAGAGGTATTTGCCACGGTAAGGGGCATAGCAAGAACCGGTTATGAAATGGAGGCCTTAAACGCTGTTAGCACAATGCTTTTAAACATCTACGATATGTGCAAAGGCGTAGACAAAAACATAGTAATAAAAGAAATAAAGCTAATATCTAAAAAGGGTGGAAAATCAGATTATTTTGAAGATTTATCTGGAGAAAAAGCGGCGGTAATAGTCCTAAGCGACAGAGCTTACAAAAAAGAATACGAGGACAAAAGTGGCAAAGTGGCCATAGATATACTAAAATCGCTAAATGCAGAGGTTGTCCATTACGAAGTGATACCAGATGATAAAGATATGCTTGTAGATCGTCTTAAAAGCCTACAAAACAAAGCAAATGTTATTATAACAAGCGGATCAACGGGTTTTTCAAAAAGAGATATAGCCCCAGAGGCCACTAAAGAGGTTATAATAAAAGAAATGGTGGGTTTTGAAGAGATAATGAGGGTTTATGGTTATAGAAAAATGCCAAAAAGTATCATGTCAAGAGCAGTATGTGGGATTTTAAACGAAAACTCCGTAGTTATAAACTTACCCGGTAGCACCGGTGGGGTAAGAGATAACCTAAACATGATAGGCAGACTCATAAAACACGCTCTTAAAATGGCAAGAGGAGAAGGACACTAAAAACGTTGTTAAGCAGTAAAAAAGTTGTTGAGCAGTAAAAGGGTTGCTAACATGTTAACAAAATTGTTAACAAAAGTTTTGGGCTTTTAAGAGCAAAGTTTTAATTTAAGTGATTTTGAAGGTATGGTATTATATTTGATATAGGAGGTATAATATGAAGAAGATAGAAGCTATCATAAAGCCGTTCAAGTTGGATGAGGTAAAAGACGCTTTGACGGAGATAGGCATAGGTGGTATGACCGTCATAGAGATAAGAGGCTTTGGCCAGCAAAAAGGGCATACAGAGGTATATAGAGGCACCGAGTATGTAATAGATTTTTTACCAAAGATAAAAATTGAGATTGTGGTAAAAGACGAAGAGGTTGAAAAAGTGGTAAATACCATCATAAAATCTGCCCAAACTGGAAGGGTTGGCGATGGGAAGATCTTTGTCCTACCAATAGAGAATGTGATAAGGATAAGAACAGGGGAAAAAGGCGAGGCCGCTATTTGAAAAGAAAACTATTTAAGGAGGTTTTAATATGAATCAAGCAAAGGCTCAAGAGGTCTTAGACCTAGTCAAAAATGAAGGCATTGAGTTCGTGGATCTGCGTTTTTCAGATCCGTTTGGCCAATGGCAGCACCTTACCATACCAGCCTATGATGAATCAAGCAAAGGCTCAAGAGGTCTTAGACCTAGTCAAAAATGAAGGCATTGAGTTCGTGGATCTGCGTTTTTCAGATCCGTTTGGCCAATGGCAGCACCTTACCATACCAGCCTATGAATTATCTATGGATACCTTTGAAAACGGAAGAGGTTTCGATGGTTCTTCCATAAGAGGCTGGCAATCTATAAACGAATCAGACATGCTCGCTTTCCCGGACCCAGAAACATGTTTCATAGACCCATTTATGGAAAACACAATTGTGATGATAAGCGATATTTACGATCCTATCACAAGAGAAAGGTATTCAAGAGATACAAGATATATAGCCCAAAAAGCAGAGCAATATCTCAAACAAACAGGCATAGGCGATGTAGCTTATTATGGACCAGAAGCTGAGTTTTTCATCTTTGATTCTGTAGAGTTTGGAAACACCGGAAACGCCTCTTTCTGGAGAGTAGACTCAGAAGAAGGCTGGTGGAATAGAGAATTCACATCTTCTGGTTATAAGATACCAAACAAAAGAGGATACTTCCCAGCTCCACCTCTTGACAAAACCCATGACCTAAGATCAGAGATGGTAAGCATAATGAGCAAATACATGGATATCGTAGTAGAGCTTCATCACCACGAAGTGGCTACAGCCGGTCAAGCTGAAATTGATATAAGATACGACTCTTTGGTAAAACAAGCCGATAATCTTTTTAAATACAAATACACCGTAAGACAAGTAGCAGCCAAATATGGAAAATATGCTACATTTATGCCAAAAGTGTTGCCAAACGATAACGGTACTGGTATGCACACTCACTTTTCCATATGGAAAGGAAGTCAAAATCTTTTTGCAGGATCAGATTACGCTGGCACATCAGAAATGTGCAAACATGCCATAGGCGGTATATTAAAACATGGTCCAGCCTTAGCAGCTATCACCAACCCCACGGTAAACTCTTACCATAGGCTTGTGCCTGGTTTTGAAGCACCAGTGAGACTTGCCTATTCAGCCAGAAATAGATCTGCTTCCATAAGAATACCTATGTATTCTCAAAATCCAAAGGCAAAACGCATAGAGATAAGGTTCCCAGATCCTACCACAAACCCATACCTTGCTTTTGCAGCAATATTGATGGCAGCCATCGATGGTATAGAAAACAAACTAAACCCCGGAGAACCATTTGACAAAGATATATACTCATTACCACCAGAAGAGCTTGAAAATATCCCACAACTCCCAGGCTCATTAGAAGAATCTTTGAAAGCCTTGGAAGAAGATTATGAGTTCTTGCTAAAAGGCGGAGTATTCACCGAAGATCTCATACAAATGTGGATTGAAACCAAAAAAGAAGAAATAAACAAGATGAGATTCACACCGCATCCTCTTGAGTTTGAACTTTACTTCGATATGTGATTATCCATTACTTTAAGGGGCTTTTGGCCCCTTTTATATGAAAAAAAAGTTTTTAAAAATATTACCCTCTGGTTTAAGGCTTTTAAGAAAAGCTATAAATATAACCTGCGATAGAGATGACTCAAAAGACAAATCTATCATATACGCACTTTGGCATTCACAAGCCCTATTGGTAGCCCTTTATGGTATAGATAAAAACATATACAGCATGGCAAGTGAAAACAAAGATGGTGATATAGCAACTATCTTGTTAGAAGGTCTTGGGTTTGGAGTGGTAAGAGGATCCAGCAACAAAGACAACAAAGACAAAGGAGGAGCAAAAGCACTTATAAAGATAAAAAAAGTCTTAGAACAAGGTCATAATATAGCCATAACGGTAGATGGGCCTACGGGACCGCCAAAGGTGGTAAAACAAGGCATCGTTTATCTGGCTCAAAAAACCAAAAGACCCATAGTGGGCATATATGCAGATGTATCAAAATGTATAAGACTTAACTCTTGGGACAGGTTTCAAATACCTCTTCCTTTTTCAAAAATAAAACTTTTTACCACAGAAGAAATATACATAGAAGAAAATGAGAATTTAGAAGTATATAGAAAACTTTTACAAGACAAGATGATAGAGCTTGAACAAAAGCCAAATACCTAAACATGTAACAAAGCTTAAAATATAGTATATGCCAGAATATCGCCAAAATCTACCAAACTTATACGACAACAACAGAAGCCTTATGGATGGCATCTCATTTCCTTGGGATGAGTCTGCCGAAAGATCCGTGCTTGGTTCCATGCTCTACGATATGGCCAACATCCCCCTTGTGGCTGAGAGCCTAAAAGAAGAAGATTTTTTTGATACGACCCATAGAGAACTTTTTAGGCTTTTACTGGATTATTATTTTAAAAATGCAAATTTAGAAGCGGTAGACAGGGTTTTGTTAAAAGATTTTATAGCAAAAAATATCCAGGGCTCAGGAAGAGAGCAAAATGGGGTTTGGACCGGAATAACGGAAGAGTTTTTGGAAGCCCTTGTTTTAGAAGCAGTTTTAGATATAGAGATTTTACAGAGCATAATAAAGATAATAAAGGAAAAATCCATTCAAAGAGCCCTAATAAACTTAGGTCTTGAGATCATCAACAACGCAAAACAAACGGAAGACCCAAACGCCCTCTTAGAGAATATACAGAGCAAGCTCATAAGCATAGCTTCAGAGAATATAACCACCGGATATTTTGAGTTAAAGGATGTATTGGAAGAAGTTATAAACATCATAGAAAAATTTGCCCACAAAAAAGAACTGGTCACCGGTGTGCCAAGCGGTTTTGCCGACCTTGATAGAATCACAACAGGTTTTCACGAGGGAGATCTTGTCATCATAGCAGCAAGGCCTGGTATGGGTAAATCTTCTTTTATGTTATCCATGATGCACAATACCGCCAAAAAAGATATACCAGTGGGCATATTCTCTTTAGAAATGAGCAAAGAACAACTTATATTTAGGCTCTTGTCATCAGCCAGCAAAATAGATATGCAAAGACTAAGAACAGGTATGGTGGTAGAAGAAGAGATAAGACTTCTCAACAACACAAAAGAAGAGCTATCAGGTCTAAAGATGTATATAGACGATTCTGCAGCTATAAGTATATCTGATTTGTGGATAAAAGCAAGAAAACTAGTAAGGGAAAAAGATGTAAAAATGATAGCCGTGGATTATCTTCAGCTTATAAGATCCACAAGATCAAAAGGCAACAGGCAAGAAGAAGTAGCAGAAGTATCAAGAAGTTTAAAAGCTTTGGCAAAAGAGCTAAAAATACCTGTGATAGCCCTGGCTCAGCTCTCACGCCAAACAGAACATAGATCAGACAAAAGACCACAACTTTCAGACCTCAGGGAATCCGGTCAGATAGAACAAGATGCGGACCTTATTATATTTTTACATAGGCCTGAGTATTACAAAAAAAACCCGCTGCCGGAGGAAAAAGGTGTTGTAGAAGTCATCGTTGCCAAACAAAGACAAGGACCAACTGGTATACTGAAACTTGCTTTTTTAAGCGATTTTGCCACATTTTACCAGCTGTCTGAAAAGCACAGCCAAATGGGTGATTCTTCTTATGAAGATGGGTATAGCGCTGGTTATGAGGATAGCGATATCGTAGATACGGATTTTGATGTAGATTTTTGAAAATGCTTGAAAACTTGATACAACCTTTTATAATAGTCTTTGAGGGCATAGATGGAAGCGGTAAATCTACACAAGCAAGCATAGTTTACGAGCTTTTAAAAAGTAAAAACATCGACGTAAAACTCTTAAGAGAACCAGGAAGCACAAAGCTTGGAGAGAGCTTAAGAAATATATTAAAATCAGAGCATCTTGACCCAAAAACCCAAACTTTTTTGATAGAAGCTTCCAGAAGCAATATGATCCAAACTGAATTTAAAAACTTCAAAGGCGTCATAATCCTTGATAGATTTGTATATTCCACAATAGCTTACCAAGGGTATGGCTTTGGTCTTGATATAATGTTTTTAAAAGCCCTAAACGATTTTACTGTAGAACCCTACAAACCCAACATGGTATTTTTGTTTGATATTGACCCTTTATTGTCTCTTGATAGGATAAAAAGGGATAAAGATGTGTTTGAGGATTTGGATTTTCTGAAAAAAGTTAGAGATGGCTATCTTAAAATGGCTAAAGAGTACAATTTTTATACGATAGATGCTTCAAAAAGCGTTGATGATATTACCAAAGAAATAAAAACCATATTAAAAAACCACAATGTAATATTTTAATTTTTGATTTTACTAAAAGCTGAAATATCATATCAATCAGAGCATAAATATATTTTAGAGAGTAAAATATCATCTTATGCAAATAGATATAATAAACTTGCCAAATCCTCATTTTTGGTCTTATTTTGTATACGGGGCTTTTGTAGTAGTCTTGGCTTTTTATGTGAGAGCCACAATAGGCTTTGGTTCTGGGCTTATTGCGGTATCCCTTTTAAGCCTTTTGTTTCCCGTAAAAGAAGTGGTTCCTGTGGTGCTTATCCTGGATCTTTCTGGGTCTATTTTGCTTGGGGCGTATGATTTTAAACATGTAAGGTTTAACGAACTATATTGGCTTTTTCCAGGTAGTATAATAGGACTTATTATAGGTACTTTTATTTTGGCAAAAACAGACGCTCAAAACATAACAAGATTTTTAGGAGTATTTATCATATCCTATGTGATATACGCTGTTAGTTTTAAACCAGAAAAGCTGCCGATTATAAGAAAATTCTGGGCATTTCCATTGGGTGTGCTTGCCGGTATTATAGGAAGCCTTTATGGGGGTGGTGGACCGCCTTTGGTGGCTTACCTTCAATTAAGAAGGATAGAAAAAAGAGCCTTTAGGGCCACATTCCAAGTGATAGCATTGCTTGACAATATACTAAGAGTATTTACATATCTCGGTGTGGGACTTCTAAACATCAAACTTTTTGAGATAAGTTTAGTGCTTATACCTTTTGCTGGTTTAGGGCTTTTTGGAGGAAACAAACTGCATATGAAAATATCAAACGAAACCTTTATGAGACTTACACTCATATTTTTATTTTTAATAGGTGTAAAATACCTTATATAAATTTAGTAATAGATTGGCGGGCAAGAAGCCCGCTATTTACCCTAAGATAGTTATTGTTTTTGAATGTTTGGTTCGTCGTTAAAACCCTTGAAAATCTCACCTTCTGCATCTGTACGGGAAGCGTTAGCAACACCGTACAAAAACGTAGCAAATATCCAGCCATAGAAAATGATAGCCAAAAACATAGACAACTTAAAACCTAAATACATATCATTTTACCTCCTTAATAATATAATAGCACAAAAAAATAATTTTTCAAGCTATTGTTTTCCCGGTACACCACTACAATCAGCACATGGCTCTACTAAGTGAAGATCGAACATCGTTTCAAGACCCATCTTTTCAAACCATGGTTCTACATCGCCAAATTTTACCTTCCATAAGAAATATTTTTCAAAGCTAGTTTTAACCCAGTGCATCCACTTTGATTTCTTTTGAAGAGTCCAAGCTCTTGGTGGTATAACTGGATAAGCTATAAAACCAGCGGCATCGTTCCCCATATCAGCTATACATATAGCGGCCAAAGTAGGCACATACCTTTCTGAGCTGTTTCTTATATCAGATACTATGTTTAAAGCGGTGGCCAAAGCCATACCTTCTATCATCTGACCTGTTTTTGGGGTGCCTGTGGGCACTGGGGTTTGCTCTACTGGAGGTATAGCAGCCACTACGCCAACGCCGTAAATATTTCTATAAGTTGGATTGTTGAAGCACTTATCCACTATAACCATCTTGTTGGCGGGATTTGCTACTTTTTCACCAGCACTTGCTACTACATCAGTACCCATAAAGCTTGGCATAAGCATGGTAAGAGAAGATTCTACTTGATATTCTTTGCCGTTTAAATCCTCATAAACAACATGATCTTTTTCAACTTTCTTTGCTTTTACATTTACCGTTGGCCTTACATCCCTTTCAGCCATCAAGTCTTCCATAACCCTTTTTGAACTTCCAACACCACCAAGCCCAAGATGACCTATGAAAGGTTCTGAGCTTATATAATATATTGGAAACTTATGCCTTAGGCCTCTTTTTTTAGCCTCGTAATTTAGCATAAAAGCAAACTCATATCCAGGTCCAAAACAACTTGTGCCAGGTTTAGCACCAACCACTACTGGACCTGGTTTTTCAAAAAACTTTTCCAAAGCTTTGTTGAGCTCTAAAGCATGATCCACTGTACATACCGAATGTCCATTTTCTTCTTGGCCCTCTGTATATACAAGTTTTGGACCGGTAGCTATCACAAGATAATCGTATTCTAAGACTTTGCCACTTTTCAATATAACTTTGTTGGCATCTGGATCTATCTTCTCGGCATCCTCATTTACAAAATCTATGTTCTTTTTCTTCAAAGCTGGTTGAAGAGGAGTAGATATGTCACCAAATTTACGCCATCCTACAGCCAAATGAGGATAGGCTGGAGTAAAACCAAAATAAGGTCTACCAGAAACCACTTTGATGTCCAGATTAGAATCCAGTTTTCTAAGATTGTAAGCAGTAGAAACACCACCTACACCACCGCCTATAATCACAACTCTTTTTGCCATAATACCTCCTAAAGTTAGATAATATTAATTATAATATAACTGCATACGTATAAGTAAATAAATATATCTTATTAGTATATAAAGAATCCTTATATATTAACCATGCTTTGACACATAGTTAAATATGATGATAAAAATAGCTATAACTATAATTACCACCGTTGGTGTAAGAACAAATATAAACTTGTCATGAGCGTTTAACTTTTTTCCCATACTAACTACTCCTACGTTTTATAGCCTTTAATAAAAATATAAACTTAAAACAATTTGGCAATGATTAGGTGTTTTGTTTTCTAAACTTTTTAAGAAGTATCTTTACATCAAGCACAAGAGCCGATGCCACAAATATAGAAGAAAGAGTACCCACTATAACCCCTATCAAAAAGGCAAAAGATATATCCGATAGAACTGTTCCACCGAACATATATAAACCCAAAGAAGACAGAAATACCGTAGAAGAGGTCATAATAGTCCTTACTACGTTTTGATTTACCGAAAGGTTTATAACCTCAGATAAGTCCATACCTTTCCTTAATTTTAGATTTTCCCTAATTCTATCAAAGACTACTACCGTATCTGTTATAGAATAACCGGCCACCACCAGTATAGAAGCCAAAACATCCAAACTTACTTCTTTGTAAGTGAGCGAATAAGCTCCTACCACTATAAAAACATCATGGGCCAATGCCAATATACCGCCGATAGCAAACAAAAACTCATATCTAAAACTAAGGTATATAAGTATACCCACCAAAGCGGTTATTATGGCAAGTATAGCTTTTTTCTTAAGGTCTTTGCTTACCACAGAACCTATATCTTCTCTTTGTAAAAGCTCAAAACTACCTATGCTGTTTAAAGCTTTTGTTACAAACTGGGGGTTTTCACCTATTCTGGTCTTTATAATGATATCACCGGTATTTGTACGCTGCACCACAGCATCTTTTATATTATAAGCTTCTAAAGCCTTATCTACTTGCTCAGTATCCACTGGCTTTTGAAATCTAACTTCCATCATAGTACCACCGGTAAAATCGAGCCCAAGGTTAAGCCCTCTCGTATAAAGGCTAAAAGCTGAAATAAGTATAAGTATTATAGAGATAATATAAGAGTAAAACCTGTATTTGATAAAATGTATGTATTTAATCCTCATATTTGTATTAGTATATCACAAATTATTATAAAGATTACTATGATACAGTATAATATGAAAAATGTTTAGGCATTTTGAGGAAGAGCTAAATGTTATTAAAAGCCAAAAACTTTATAGACAAAGATCCATAGTAAAAGACAAGAAAATCTTTTGCTCTAACGATTATCTTGGTATGGCTCAAAACGAAGAGATTGTAGATTATGTGACCCAACATTTAAGAAAAATAAACACAATAGGAGCCACAGGCTCAAGCTTGGTAAGTGGTTATACGGAATATCATGAAAAGCTTGAGCATATTCTTTCTAAATTTAAGGATAAAGAGGATTGTATTGTATTTGCATCGGGGTATTGCACCAATATAGGGCTTCTCCAAGCTCTTGGAGACGAAAAAGACGCTTTTTATAGCGATGAGCTAAATCACGCTTCTATCATAGACGGCATAAAACTATCAAAAGCATCAAAATATATCTATAGACATAGCAATATGGAAGAACTTTTTGGGCTTTTAGAAAAAACAAGAAAAAACCATAGAAGAGCTTATATAGTATCTGATTCTGTATTTAGCATGGAAGGGGATATAGCCAAGCTAAAAGAACTCGTTGAGATCTCAAAAACCTTTGAAGCATATCTTATCTTAGACGAGGCTCATGCAAGTGCCACTGTTGGGAAAGGTATATTTGATTTTTATGGGCTTTTGCCAGAAGAAAATGTTATACTAATGGGGACTTTGTCAAAAGCCATTGGTTCACAAGGAGGATTTGTTTGTGCGGATAAAATTGTCATTGATTATCTTGTAAACAAAGCAAGATCTTACATCTTTTCCACCGCCTTGGGGCTTCCTATGGTGCTTTCTTCCATAAGAGCGTTGGAGCTTATAACAGCCAATCTTAATATGTATACAAAAGCCCTCAGACAAAGAACAAAAACCATTTTGAATATTGTAAAAGAATGTGGCTTTGAAACAAAAGACGATTGTAATAGTCCCATAATACCCATCAGAATAGGCAAAGAAGACAAAGCTATAGCTTTAAAAGATGAGCTTTTAGAAAAAAATATTTTCATACAAGCCATAAGATATCCAACTGTGCCAAAAAACAAAGCTATACTTAGGCTCACATCATCTTTATCCTACACCGAGGAAGATGTGAATTGTTTAAATATGGCTCTTAAAAGCCTATAATCAATATTTCTTCATGATTTTTTCATCAAAAGTTAATATATTCTTAACATTAAAAAGCTATACTTAAATGTAGTATTTAAAGGAGGTTTTTAAATGGTAAGTTTACCGAAACTAAAAGCGTTAAGTAGAGTAAGGGTAATAAGATGTAAAAGCGAAAAGTCTTTACAAAAAACCGAAGAAAGGCTTATCAAGATGCGTAAAAAAGTGGCTGTTATTAGTGAAAAAGATTATAGAGCGCTGGAATCGTATTTTACCTCGAGGATTGATAAAAGAACAGGCAAAGACGATGAAAGAAAAGCAGAGCACAGAGCGCCACAAGCGCATTTTACCTCGGGTAAAGACGAAAAAACAGGCAAAGGTAATGTAAGAAATGCACAGCACAGAGCGATGGAATCGCATTTTACCTCGGGTGAAGAAGGTAGTGTAGGGAATGCACAGCACACTGAAGATAAACCTGTTAAAAAGCTTGCAAGCCTTTCAAAAATAGACGTTATTTTGCTTTTAGATGAAAACAAATAAGTGTTAATAAAAAATTAAAAAATCTCACTTATAATATTAACCATGGTAGAACAATCAAAAATAAGCATTCTTGCAAGGAAAATCATCGCACCATTTTTGATTTTAGGCCCTGGGTTTTTAGTGATGATGGCAGATAACGATGCTGGTGGTATCACCACCTATGCCGTTACAGGGGCTCAGACAAAGTACACGCTTGTGGGCGCTGTAGTTATTATGTCGCTCCTTGCTTTTGTGGTGCAAGAGATGACTGTAAGGCTTGGAGCTGTTACAAAAGAAGGGCACGCAGAGCTTATATATAAAAAATTTGGAAAGTTTTGGGGTATGTTTTCTTTGGCAGACCTTTTTATAGCAAACACATTTACCCTTGTTACTGAGTTTATAGGTATAGGTGCCGCTGTCAAGATGGTCTTTGGACTTCCATACGAGGTGACTATTCCAATAACCATAGGGGCTATGATACTGCTTGTTTTAAGCGGTGGGTACATGTTTGTAGAAAAATCTCTTATAGCTTTTGCCCTTTTGCAGCTAGTTTTCATACCAGCTGCTATAAAAGCTCATCCGGATATAAATGAGGTGCTGAAATCCTTTACGTTTCAAAGTATAAATATACTTTCACCTACGTTTTTAACGCTTTTTATAGCAAACATAGGTACAACTATCGCCCCTTGGATGCTTTTCTTCCAACAAAGCGCTGTGGTGGATAGAAAAATGGGTATAAACGATATAAAAATAGGAAGGATAGATACATTTGTAGGTAGTCTTGGTACTGCTATTGTAGCCGCTTCTATCATTATAACCACAGGAGCAGTTCTTTATGGACATCCACCTTACAACAACATACAAGATGCTTCGGAGGCCGCAAGAGCTTTGGTACCATTTTTAGGTAAGTACGCTGGGACTATATTTGCAATAGGTCTTTTCTCCGCTGGTGCTGTAGCTGCTGTAACGCTTGCTCTTTCCACTTCTTGGGCTTTTGGAGAGGTGTTTGGCTGGGAACACAGTTTAAACTTACCTTTTCAAAAGGCAAAATGGTTTTATACAATTTACATACTTAGTGTAAGTGTAGCTGGTAGCATAGTCCTTATACCAAACGCTCCTTTGGTACTTATAAATCTTTTGGTGCAGGTTATGAATACATTTTTATTACCACCTGCTTTGTTGTTTTTGCTGCTTTTGCTAAACGACAAAGAACTTATGAAGGATTATACCAACAGCGTATGGTCAAATGTTTTTGTAGCTTTGATTATCGTATTTGTAATGATTTTATCTTTGATATATGCGTTTCAAACTCTATTTCCATCAGGAGTTAACACGTGAACAATCAGGAGCTAACATATGAATAAATATAGTTTTTGGGTAAAGTTTTCTTTGATATTTTTAAGGGTATATGTGCTTTTGATGTTGGCTTTGTTGTTTTATAAATTTTATCAGCTTTTAGCCCATTAGATGATATCTTCTTTTTTTATCCGTGGGTCGTTGATAAAAAGAAGTATATCTGCAATGATGTTTCCTACAATAAGCATAATAGAGCCTATATAAAGACTTCCCATCACCAAAAACAGGTCTTTTGATAAGACGGCGTTTAGGATAAGAAGCCCCATGCCAGGCCAATTGGTAACGATCTCCACCAAAGCAGCTCCCGATATCAAAGAGGATAACTCATATCCAAGAAGCACTATAAAAGGTGATAAGGCGTTTCTCAAAACATGGATTAGCACAACAGATGTTTTAACCTTTGAAGCTTTTAGGAAAAGATACATAGGGCTGTTGAGTATTTCTAAAACATATGTGCGAACAAGCCTTGAAAGCCCACCAAAAGAAGATAACACCAAAGCACTTACCGGAAGCATCAGATGTTTGAGATTTACTCCACTTAGCATATCGGAAAGATCCACAACGTGGGTTTTGTAAAAAAATAGCATTACCAAAAAACCCATCACAAAAGAGGGCACAGACATTGAAACATAAGATATAGCTTGAATAAATCTGTCCAAGATACTATCTTTTTTAAAAGCCGATAAAACCCCCAACAAAAAAGCGATATTCCAAGACAAAAAAGCGGATGGTATTGACACCATCAACGTATTTGGTATACGCTCCATAATAAGTTTTTTTACACTCTCTCCGTACTCTATAGAATATCCTAAGTTAAACCTCAAAGCGTTTAAAAGCCAGTCTATATATCTTATCAAAAGAGGTCTATCAAGACCGTAAAACGTTTCCAATTGTTTTATAGTCTCTTGGGATACACTTGGATTTAGCTTAAGCTGATCAAAAAATCCGCCCGGGGCGAAGTTGATAGCCAAAAATGAAAAAAAACTCACAGCTATCACCACAAGTAAACCTTGAAACAACCTAAGCACTAAAAACTTGAGCATCACTTAGTCCATCTATCGTTTATAGACACTTCTGTTTCTACTTTTACATCTTTTAGCAACATAGAGCCTGCTTTTTCCATAGCACTTTTCAAAAGCTTCGAGACCTCTTCTTGATACTCTTTTTTTGCCTCTACTACAATCTCATCGTGGATAAGGTTTACCACGTTTGCCACATCATGATCTTTAAAATATCTTTTTAGTTCTTGGGAAAATATTAAAACAGATAATTTTAAAAGCTCAGCACCGGTGCCTTGTATAGGGTAATTGGCAGCATCTGTGAAGCTATAAGCCACCATTGGTTTACCGCCTATGGTCTTTAGTCTAACCTCACCCTTTGCCTTTAGCTCTTTTTTGATTTTTTCATGCCAAGCTTTTATTCCTTGAAATGTAGAAAAAAATACTTCTCTAAACCTCTTGGCATCTTCTAAAGACATATCTACACCGTAAGAGTTTTTGGCGTAAAGCGATAAAGACCTTTCAGATATGCCGTATATAAGACCAAAATTTGCCGCTTTTGCCATCTGGCGTTCTTCTTTTGAGATGTTTTCTACAGGTTTACCCGTTATCAAAGACGCTGTAAATCTATGAAGATCTTCTCCTTTGTTGATTACAGATATCATAAGTTCATCTTTTACATAATCAGCGGCTATCCTCAATTCTATCTGGGAAAAATCTGCTATTACAAACACATGTCCTTCTTTGGCTTTTAAGATACCCCTTAGTTCTCTTGGTATGTTTTGAACGTTTGGTCTTGAAGAAGACATACGCCCTGTGATAGCTCCTATTTGCCAAAACTCTGGATAGATCCTATCTTCTTCTTTGTGTTCTAAAATTTCTATTAGCTTTTCTTGGAGTTTGTGAAGTTTTCTAAATTCCAAAACACTATTTACCACATCCACTATCTTTGGGTTTTTGTTCTCTGTGTATTCTACCAAAACGCTGTCATCGGTGATGATGTTTTCTTTTTCGGTCCTTGGAAGTGTAAGCCCCATGTGCCTTTCTAAAAACTCTCCAAGCTTTTTGGGACTGCTTATGTCTATCCTGTATTTTATATAAAAATTCATGGCAAGCTCTTGGGTTTTTTTCTGAAGATCTTTTTTGGCAAGTTCTATCTCTTTGGTGTCTATGCCAATGCCAGTGTGCTCAATCTTTGCAAGCTCTTGAACAAAACCCATTTCTATGATAGCGTATGGACTTTCAAGACCAAAAACCTTAGCCACTCTTGATTTCCTGAGTATGTCTATAGGTATAGGTTCTTTGTCGAGCTCTTTTTTTAGCTTTTCATATAAAAGCCTTAAAACCTCCACATCTTTGGCGGCATAAGATATCTGGCTTTGAGTTAGCTCCTTTGAAGACCAGTTAGAAAATTGTTCTTTTTTATCCAAAGGCTCCCCTGTAAAATGATTGTAAACACTTGCCAAAGATACTCTATTTAAACCTATAAGCTGGGCTCCTATCATCGTATCAAAAGTCGTGTAAGGGTGTATATCGTATTTCATAAGATATTTCAAATCGTATTTGAGGTTGTGTCCCACTATCCCTTTTTTGACTATTGCATCTTTTATAAGCTTTGGGGCTTCTTTCACAAACCAAAAATCCACAACGTAAACGGGTCCTTTTTCCAAAGCTACTTGAAAAAGCCTAATACTTCTGGGAGTGGTCTCTGTATCTATAAACCAAATATCCCCTTTAGAAAGATGTTCTATCGCCTCTTTTAAAAGAGGTTCTTTATCCACATACAAATAATTCATTATCGGTTTAACTGGCTATGCTTGTATCCATAAAATATATATATTAAAAGCCCAACAACACACCATAGAAAAAACCTAATCCATGTTATCAGAGGAAGCCCCGCCATAATAAGAAGAAGTGTAAACAAGTTTAATGGTAAAAGTATTTTTGCTATAGGTATTCTAAACTTTGGCTGATAGTCTTGGGATTTTCTTATCATAACAATACTTATACCTACCATAAAATAAGCAAACAAAGTGCCTATGTTGACCATTTCCGCCAGATCTTTTAAAGGAAATAAACCCGCCGCCAAAGAAAGCACAAAGGCTCCTAAAATAGTGGCTTTGTAAGGAGTACCAAATTTAGGATGAATATCAGCCAAAGACTCAAATAAAAGCCCATCCCTTGAAAGAGCGTAAACAACCCTTGTAAAACCAAGACCCATAACCATGATAACGCTTGTAATGGTGATAACCGCCCCTATTGATATAACGCTTGCTATAAAATGCATATTTAGCTTTTCCATGGCAAAAGATAAAGCATCTGGCACATTTAGTTCTTTGTAATTTACAACACCAGTTAGCACAAGACTAACCACTATATAAAACAATGTGCTTAAACTCAAAGAGCCTATTAGACCTATGGGTAAATCTTTTTTTGGATTTTTTACTTCTTCCGCCACCGTAGAAACCGCATCAAAACCAAGATAGGCAAATATAATAAGCCCTGTGGCATGCCAAACACCAGAGATACCGTAAGGTAAAAAGTCTTTGTAGTTCGAAAACTTTATATGAGGGAGAGCAAACACTATAAACAAAATAAGCACCAAGATTTTAAGCACAACGATGAAAGAGCTTACAAAAGCACTTTCTTTTATACCTAAAATCAAAATACCAAACATCAAAAGGATGATTAAAAAAGCGCCTATATCTATGTAAGTCCCACCAGATGGATTGTAAGCTCCAGTAAGAGCATGTGGCAACAAGATACCAAAGCTGTTTTTAAGAAAAGCCCTAAAATAAGAAGACCATCCTACTGCCACCGCCGCTGTGGATATACCGTATTCTAACACCAAATTCCATCCTACAAGCCACGCTATTATCTCTCCCAAAAAAGAGTAGGTATAGCTATAAGCACTACCAGAAACTGGTATAGCAGAACTGAGCTCAGCGTAAGCAAAAGCGCTAATCCCAAGGGATATAGCCCCAAACACAAAAGAAAGAACGATACCAGGACCCGCCATAGTAGCTGAAGCCATACCTGTTATTACAAATATACCAGCTCCTATGATAGCCCCAACGCCCATCAAAACAAGCTCTAAAGCCCCTACTTTCCTTAAAAGCTTTCGCTCTTCTATATATCTTTTTTTCCTAAATATATCCAATTTCATACATAAAAAAATATAACATAAGATTAATTAGTTGAGCAAAAAATATGAAATAAATATGTTTTAAGGCTTTTATGCAAGATATAGTTATGCAATACTTAAAACACCTTTTGTTGCAAACTGATGCAACACTGATGCAACATGAAACATTTCATCTTTTTAAAAGTACACAAAAAACCTATCTTTTAGTTTGGCATACTATTTGCTATATCATATGTATCAAATGTTAGGAGGTGTGGCTTATGGCTACAGTTAGCAAGCTAAAAGAGCTCATGACTCTCCCGGGGGCTGTTGCAGCGGGCGAGTTTGCAGACGATGGTAGGTTGGTAGCCTACTACGGGGATCTTGATGAAAAATCAGCTGAAATTGCAGCTATGATGTGTGCTGCCAACAAGCTTATGGGAAATATGCAGGCTAAAGGCTGGAGCACTTACACTGGCAAAGATGGTTTTTATCCAGTAGAGGGCTTTGCAGTGGCTGGTGGTAAATATGTAGCTTGTATCTTCGGTAACATCGGTGTGTTTTTGGAACTTTCAAAAGCCGATTTTGACAAGGCCTTTGAAGTACTATCAAAATATATTTAAGGAGGTGTAATATGGCAAACCTTGATCAACTTTTAAGCATAAAAGGTGTATGGGCAGCTGGCGAGTTTTCTCAGGATGGTAAACTATTGGCTTACAAAGGCAACATAAGCGAAGAAGAAGCTGCTATGGGCGCTATGATGTGTGCTGCTAATGCAATGATAGCAGAAATGCAAACCCAAGGTTTTACAGCCATGTCTGGCAAAGAATGGACTCCTCTTGCAGGCTTTGCCCTTACTGGCCCAAAACATTCTGTTTGCGTTGGAAAGGGTGTTGGCGTTTTTGTAAACAACGACGAAGTATCTTTTAACGAAGTATTCAAAGCTCTTTCTTCCTAAGGCTTATAGCATATAGGGGGCTCTATTGCCCCCATTTTTTTAGGAGTGGTTTATGTATAAATTTTTATCTTATAATTTTATAAAAGCTTACAAAGACCAATGGAACAACAATGAAAAACTCAAAAATGACCTAAAAAACTTTTCTGCTAAGCTAAAATATTATATAATCTCTAAAGAAGGTGAGGCTGTGGAGCTTGTTGTAACAAATGGCGAAGTGGTAAGCTGTGAAATGGCAGACGGCAAAGATTATGATTTTGAAATGTGGGCTACATTGGAAGATTGGAAATCGCTTGCTACAGGACAGATGGGACCAAAGGCTGCTATGCTTACAAAGAAGTTAAAGTTTAAAGGTTCTATGATCACAGCTATGAAATATATGGGGGCTTTTGAGGAGAGTTTAAGGATGATGGGTAGTGTACCTGTTGATTGGAATGCTTGATATGTTTTATGGATTTTAGTATATTTGATGAGCTTCTTGACGGGGTTTTGGTAATAGGCTTAGACTATAAGATAGTTTATGCCAACGATTCTGCCAAAAAGCTTCTTAATGTAAAAGAAAATGATTTTTGTAAAGGACTTTTTAGTATATGTGGCTCTTGTCCCTTAAAGCTTGTTTTGGAAGAGAGAGAAAGCGTACAGGTTTACGATATAAAAACCAACACAGATGTTCATGCTTGTTGGAGTATGAGCCCTCTTTTGAACGGTGATAAATGTGAGGGGGTAGTGGAGGTTTTTAAAGACGTTAGCAACGTAGTTTCTTGTATATTAGAATCCCAAAGACAAAAAACCTACAAAGAAACCATTTTAAATTCCATTGTAGAAGCGATGCTTGTTTTAGATGAAAAAGGTTATATAGTAGAGCACAACAACATAGCTAAAAAAATGCTCTGTAGAACTCAAGAAGAGTCTTTAGTTGGAAGGCATGTAAAAGAGCTTGTTAATTTGAGTTTAGAAGAACTTCCGCCAGAAGGAGAAAGAGCAGATATATACATAGAAACTCCTTGCGGTAGGCAAAAAGCCTCAACATTAGTATCTCCCATGCAACTTGGTTTTGGATATGTGGTATCCTTTTATGTAATTCAGCAAGATCAGATGTCTTTTTGCGATAAACCAGACTATGTTTTCACTAAAAGCCCAACATTTCAAAAGATACTTGATCTGGTAAACTCCTGCGCAGAGCACAATGTAAATGTACTTATAGAAGGAGAGACTGGCACCGGCAAAAGCCTTCTAGCAAAATATATACATCTTTTGTCCCCAAGAAGAGATGCTCCTTTTGTTAAAGTAAACTGTGCAGCTATACCAGAGAGCCTCTTGGAGGCAGAGCTTTTTGGATATGTAAAAGGAGCTTTTACTGGAGCTACAAAAGACAAACCAGGTAAAGCAGAGATAGCAGACGGCGGGACTTTGTTCTTAGATGAGATAGGGGATATGCCACTGAGCTTGCAAGCAAAAATCCTTCATCTTGTAGAAGAAAAAGAGTTTGAAAGACTTGGTTCAAACAAGTCAAGGAAAACAAACATAAGGATTACGGCTTCTACCAATAAAGATCTAAAAGAAGCTATGAGACAAGGACGTTTCAGAGAAGACCTTTATTATAGACTAAACGTTGTAAATATACGTATACCACCTTTGAGGGAAAGAAAAGAAGATATACCGCTTCTGGTAAACTTTTTTATAGAAAAGTATGCAAAACTTTATTCAAAAAAGGTAAAATTTGTTTCCGGCGATGCCATGAAGATACTTCTTTCTTACGATTTTCCCGGAAATGTCAGAGAGTTAGAACATATAGTAGAAAAAGCTGTTATAACAAGCAAAGGCAGTGTTGTGGGCGTTGAAGACATAAGCTTAGATTTTCAAAATCATAATTATCAGCAAAAAGAAGAAAAAGAAAACATAAAAGCTATCTTAGAAAAGGTAAATTACAACAAAAGCTTGGCGGCAAAAATGCTTGGAATACACCGCACCACCCTTTGGAGGAAGCTGAAAGAATTGGGTCTTAGCTAACCTTATCTCTACGCTTGACCTACAATATAAAAACTTGGTAAAATAGATGTATGAAAACAGATGAAATAAGAGAAAAGTTTTTATCTTTTTTTGAAAATAAAGGGCATACCGTCGTGAAAAGTGCTTCTATTGTGCCTAAAAGCGATCCTACGCTTCTTTTTGTAAATGCTGGTATGGTACCTTTTAAAAATGTATTCTTAGGGCTTGAAAGTCTTCCTTACAAAAGAGCTACCTCTTGTCAAAAGTGTTTCAGAGTATCAGGCAAGCACAACGACCTTGAAAGCGTAGGAAGAACCACAAGACACCATACGTTTTTTGAAATGCTTGGAAACTTTT
>Ga0080003_1000242_pt1 | contig 38797 bp, 32 predicted proteins | sample JossMetagenome_FD_69206 | JGI IMG/M metagenome (GOLD analysis project Ga0080003, IMG submission 69206) | Hot spring microbial communities from Joseph's Coat, Yellowstone National Park, USA - JC2_E (SPADES assembly) (version 2) | ecosystem: Environmental > Aquatic > Thermal springs > Hot (42-90C)... | reverse complement strand
TCCCTCATATCCACAATGGAATACTTGAAGGACATAAATATCATCTATGCTGCAAATGGAAAAAGGGTAACAAGGAAAATAGAGTGTAAATCCCATATATCTGATCTAATAAGAAGAACAATGAATCTGGATGGCATGATGAAAGACTAGTGCACCCACACAGTGATTTCAGAAAAGCATTGGAAATGGGCAGTCTGTGTTCAACAAAAATTGAATGGGTGTAAAGTCACGAATCACATTATTAATATTTTCTTCTCTTTTTAAATTCAGATAGTGTATTGAATCTGCTGTGATATTAAAATTCTATCCATATTTAGTTATTTCAGTCTAGAGACAAATATTCATCATTATTTACGTTAAAATGTAATGTGTGAAAATATAAATAAAATATAAAAAAAGATTAAATTTACTGCTTCTTCATTTCGTCAATTTTCTTTGCGAGTTTGTTGGAACTGTTCATTGCAAGACCGGCGAGGACGAGTGTTATTAAGACAAGAATCAGGACTACAACTTCAAATATCATTGTGTTCCCGACGCTTGAAGATACTGTTCCAACCTTGCTGTTAACTCCGTTAACTGAAGTCTGCAGTGTTCCGAGAGATGTCTGTATTGTAGCAACCCCATTATTTATGGATGTTACTGTTCCGCTCAACGTTCCCAGAGATGTCTGGACTGTTGCCACATTTCCATTTATGGATGTGACCGTTGCGTTAAGTGAGTTCAAGGATGTTTGAACCGTTCCCAGAGATGTCTGGACTGTTGCTATATTCCCGTTAACTGCTACGAGCTTGGCATTTATTGCCGACAGTGAGGACTGCATTGTTGCGTTCAGTCCATTTATTGATCCTACAACAGTTGCCGTTCCATTGTGTATTGCTGTTATTGCCATGTTTCTGAATGCTGTTAAATTCATGTTTATGTTGCCGACCGTTGTTCCTATTGTCATTACTGATCCATTTATATCCATTATGACTGGTGCAAGATTGTTCAATGTGGTTTGTACTGTTCCAAGTGAAGTCTGGAGTGTCACTATTCCTCCATTGACGACTGCTATGGATGCATTTATTGATTGGAGTGAAACTTCCATATTTCCGAGGTCAGTTGAAAGAACCGCCTGTCCCTTCATTATTGATGTCACATTCGCATTTATGGCGCTTAATGTTGTTGTCAATGTTCCAACAGACGTACTGAGCTTCACGGCTGTCCCATTTATTGATGCTATAGTTGCATTGAGTTCACTCAGAGGTACCTGCAAAGCCTGATGCAATCCAGCTGCTATAATGGTAGCAACCTGTGAAGGAGATATTGTTACCAATGCTCCAGCACCTGAATACAGTTGCATGTAAGTAACACTGTTTCCGGTATAAGAGGACTGCTGGAAACTGATTGCGCTTCCACCTAAAGTTGATTGATATGACGATGTCTGTGACCAGCCGAATGATACACCCCAGTATGAACCTGAAGCATCATTGGGCATGGCGAATGAGCCATTCAAATATGTGACTCCGGCTACAGTGCCATAGGTGGCTAATACCGTCGTGTAGGCCGTGCCATTAAGATATACCGTCACGGGGATAGATGAATAGGCAGTGCTTGGCGGATTAGGTGGAGTTGAAGGCTCCCATGAGAAGGTAATCAGCTGTGTTGGGAATGCCAAGTTACTGAGTCCACCGTTAATAACAACATTAGGTGGATTCGATACTACCAGCTGAGCGGAAGCTACGGATGTTGAAGTTCCTGTTGGATTTAACGTCACATTATATGTGCCCGGCGCAATTAAAGGAATTTCAAATGTATAGGATGGTGAAGACGGGGCGGTTATTGTACCAGATGAATCAGATTCCAATGTCGTCTCATACATCCCTGCGAAATAGACATCATAGTATGTGTTGGGTTGCAGGCCAGAGGCAGATACGTATACCGGTGAATTTATATATCCCACCGGCAAATTGATTAGATTATATGTAACAGACGCCACATTAAGACTGGCCATTACGGTGTATGATGAATAGAATGTATTTGTGGATGTCCCCAATGTTGCAGTTAGGAATACAGCGTATGTTCCAGCTGGCTCATAAGGAAGAATAAGGTTATAAGCAAATGCTCCTGATGATGCTCCCACTGAAGGTGTAATTGATGATGATACTCCAGAGTAAGTCATGTAATAAAGGCTGAAGGTAGCGCTTGGATCTAGACCGTATCCTATTATCTCGTAACCTGATAGGACACCAGACTTATATATAGGCACTGTGATTAGAAAACCTGAAGAGAGAGACGTTCCGGGTGATGAAACAACAACCGGCAGAGTTGCGATTGCTGCACTCACGGGCTGCTTGTAATAAACAATGCTCTCATTTGTTAAGCCGTTCGGGAATGAAGACGGGACATTAAAAGTGACAGTTGCGGTTGATGTTGAAGATGTGAAGTAATTGTTGCCATTCGGGAGTGTTATCAGTTGAGAGCCAAGATACATGCTGTAAACATTGCTTATTCCTGGATAGAACGCTGTAGCCCCTGAGGGTATAATATTTGATACCGTAACCGCCTGTGTTTTCTCTCCCGGATAATATATGGTGTAAGGCGAAACATGTGTGATTGAAACAGGTCCGACTGCGCTGTAACTATCTGAACCGGAAGCTGCTGAGACCGCTGGACTGAACGCTATGGTTGAGGCAGTTCCAGTAGGAAGGGGAACTCCGGTGGAACTGTATAGAGAATATGCCGCTGTGTACGTGAATATTAGAGTTCCATTACTTGCCGGAACGAATGCATAGTAAGGATAGCCTAAAGCTGTTCCCACACTTGTTGATACTACATCCGGTTCCACGTTCCCTACACTGTAAGAAGCGTACGCTGATGGGAATTCATCCGTTATGGTATATGGGGTTTGAGGAGTCAGACCAAATGCTGAAACTGTAAGATTCCCTGTGTTTGGCACATACTCACTCGAAGTAACAACTGCTCCTGAGGGGTCGGTTATTTCGAAGAAAGCTGTAACAGTAAATGACTGAGCTTTTACATACAATCCAAGAGTAGATGCTACTGCCGTGGGATAATAAATTCCTGCCGGCATTGCTGGAAGAGTGGCTGTGGAAGGGAGCTGGGCGAATCCATTTGAATCAGTTGTAACAGTACCTACTAAGACCGATCCCAGATATATGCTAACGCTTGTCTGTGCAGGGAAATCGTAAACTGCAGCCATTATGGAATCCCCTGGGTATCCTGAGTAAAATGAAGATGTGGATGAATCATAAAAGAAAAGACCGAGTTCAGCTGGGTTCGGTGCTGAGATATAGACTGCATCAGAAAATGTATCCGTAGTAGAAGGACCTGAGAGTATTATTTCCAAGTTATATGGTCCCATTGTTGTTAAGGTATCGATTAATGTTGCTGTAACAGTAAAAGCTCCATTGGAGCCAACTGTAACTGCTGGGTTGTAAGTGTACGTTGACTTATAAGGAGAATTTACGGATGATAACTCGATTGAAGTTCCCGGAGAAGTGCTTGATGAAGCTGCTATCGTCTGCCCTGCAACAAATCCGCTACCAGTTATCGTTATTGTCGAACCAGCCGTACCTGAGATTTCTACTGGTGAAACCACTATGGATGGCATGACATCAAACATGCTATCTGCAGTAATTCCCCCCTCAGGGAAACTCGCTGAGAGTGTGTTCATCTCCTCAGCAACAACTGTATAAGATGAAACGCCTGAAATGGAACCGCCCACAGAGTTGACTGTGCCACTTAGAGCGGGTACTGTAAATGTTGCCTTGAAGTTTCCGGCTGAATTCGCAGTAGCAGTTGTTAGGACGACGGAACTGCCAGGATAATTCAGGTATACATTGATTGATGCTCCAGCGTCGAAGCCACTTCCGACCGCAAGACCAGTGCTACCGACAGTTAGGGCGTTTGTGCCAGTTGCCGCCGATAGAGTCGCCAGGTTTAATATTGTTAACGCTGGGACTGGGGATACAAGTGTGACCTGAGGTCCAAGTGCATATGTTCCACTCGGATTGCCACTTATATAATCTTCAGCCAGTACGTAGTATGTCCCAGCAACAGCTCCAGATTGCATTTTGAATGTTACTTCATTGTTAAGGGTAGTTACACCTGCGTTCAGCGTTACAGAACCTATTGTATTTGATACTGTTCCTATAGTTCCTCCTGATCCTGATACAATTCCACTGCTTGATTGCGTTGATGATAAGAAGAAATAGACCGTAGAACCTGCTCCGAATGTACCTCCTGATACGTAAGCAACTGTGCTTGTTCCAGTGCTTGTTCCAGCTGCAAACGTAGTTGGGTTAACTGTAAAGTTACCTGAAGCGGCGTAAGCACCTGTAGTAAGCACTGCGAGTGCTGATAATACCATCACCGTAGCGATGATGAATGTTACCAGCGATTTGGTTGAGGGTTTATTCATAATATTTAACCTCCATTTAACTGATATGGATCACCATATAAATACTTTATGAATAAATTATCTTCTGTCATACTTATAAGAATATTTTTATTACCAGTTTCATGCAATAAAATCATTAATTTTAATGTGAATTAAATGAACAAATGTATGACAATTGTCCTATTCCAAAAAATAAACAAATTGTATGTATGCAACTCTGATCTAAACTTCCTTATAGTTTGATACAAGACCATTCACATTGTAATATAAGTAGATAATTCATAAAGTCTATTAAATTATGTGCTTTACTATAATATAGAGAGTATCGATGAAAAGAGCGGAGCAGAATACTTTGCAACATTCCCAAGGAAGATGGATAAGATTGTTGACCTGTTGAGTGGAATAATATTTCTGGGTTATATTAAAGGGTTCAGGCTGCAACTCTTTATACTTGCTATAAAGTAGCATAGTTTTTTAATGTATTTGTTATATTCATCAGATGCAATTCAAAATAATATTGACTGTGCTTATAGCATTATTTATAGCTTTAAATTCTATTTCATTGTCCTATGGTGCCACGGCCAGCTTTTATCAAGTGATTTTCCATAAAGATGGGCTTCCACAGGGAATGAACTGGACCATCAGCTTTGGAAACCAGGTAAGATCCTCCAGAGGAGATATAATGTTTTATGCTATGAGCGGTCAGCACCTGTTCAGGGTTCAACCGATAAATGGTTACAGGGCCAGTGAATATAATGTGTTTGTTAACGTTACTAATTCATCCATAAATGAATACATAAACTGGACTAGGGGGTATTATAGCGTATATTTCAATGCTGAAAACATTAAAAATGGAACAGGGTGGAGTGTCACCGTAAATGGTTTAACGGAGAGCTCAAATACTTCACAGATTTATTTTGCACTACAGAATGGTTCATATGATTATAGCGTTGGCAATGTTTCAAATTATACAGACGAATATTCTTTTGGAACTTTTGATGTCCAGGGAGAGCCTGTTTTTATAGATGTAAATTTCATTCCCTTAATGAATATTACATTCTTCATGTCGGGCCTGAATAACGGACAGTTATGGTCCGTAACAATTAACGGTGAAACATACTACAGTACAACACCATTCCTCTATGTAAATATAGATAATGGTTCATATCACTATTATGTTCAGGTACCTCAGAATTATTATGCCACTCCTTCTCAGGGAACAGTTAATGAAAATAATAATTTTGTGTTCATAAACGCAAATTCATATCTTCCGTGGGAGATACTCGTCGCTTTTATAGTAATTATAGACGCTTTGCTTATTATAAGATTGAAAACGCTTAAAAGAAAACAGAATCATTAATATATTAATATTATGATTGTTATTATTATAAATATATTTTCCAAAATTATATTATGATTCCAAACAGCAAATGAAACACTATATTACATTTCCATCATATCTTAATATAAAATACGATTCAGAATTGAAACAATTTTCAGGGTGCAGGATGAGCGCAGAATAAAAACAGAATCAAAGAGTATATGGGTCACATACTTCCTCTTCGCATATGAGCAGCTGATTGAGGCCTTATGGTATCTTTTCTATTGCAAGGAGGTGAATTTCAAGAGATTTATCATGGAGCTGAGCAGCGTGTGCAACACGCTGGTTGAAAACGAAGAGATAATGGGATCACCCGTCAGTAGAACATGATGTGTCCACTGGATGGCCAGCTGATCCCTGGCTCTCAAGTTTGATAAGCGTGGGTGCTCTACACATCCGCATTGGCAAATAGGTACAGGTTAGGGTTATAGTTAGGGATAGGGTTATCATAACTAATTAGGTGTGGGTCTGATGTGTTAATCCGTGAAAAGTATCGAACATGTCCGTTTAGCTCCTAATCGGACATGTTTAAGCCCCCTGTAACTAGTTACGATATCCTTAACCCCAATATTTTAAAAACAGGAAAATATGGAAAAGTATTCCCGTAATACAGCAAGCACGGTGAACAGGGATGAAATTGCCCATAATCTGCATTCCTTCTCTGGCAGGGAACACAATGCCTTCAGAGGTGCTCTCCCTTCTTGAAACAATTAGGACAGTATTAACTAACATTGACCTCTTTCTCTTTTACAGGATCTCTATTCAAAGGACCTGATTGTAAGGCTGAGCAGTATTCCAGTCCCATATCTGATATTTGCGCCGAATAAAGAGATGGAGAGGACAAACTGGAATTCATGAGATACGGGGGGAAGAAGGTGATAATCTATGAATTATCCTTCGATTCAGAAAATGGGAATAAAAGGGGATATGAAGCTCGTATTTCTCGGGAAGATATTCGATAGGAGAACTGAGAAATACCTGGACAGGATGTTTGCCACAAATCTCGATGAGTTGAACCTTGATTCCATAATATAAAATAATAATAAATGAAAAAAATTATAAAATTATATGGAAACGTTCACTGAAATATTGGCTCCATTTACTGTAATAGTATTAGGGAATGAGAAATATTGGCCTGTTGATGTAACAACCATCACATAGTATGTACCATTGTAAGCCGGAACGGTGATTTTTGAAGAACCTGAAGAGCTGAATAGATATCCCTGGTATCCGTTCTGTATAAGATAGACGAAAGCAGTTGAATTCACGGGAAGGTTTGATATTTGCACGGTAACATTATACAGTATAGGGAATACAGGTGAGAAGTCACCTCCGCTTGCTATGAGTCCATAATCATTGTATGCCTGTCCCTGTACTGCATCCCAGTATGTATTTCCAGATATGAATCCCTGATTCACCACGGATCCTGTTAATGAATATCCATTGAAATGCAATACTGTGGATGAGGGGACAGCTGTTATGTTGTACGTATTATTGTAATAAACAGTATAAGCAACGAAAACTCCTGGAGGATAGTATATGCTGTACTGCGGTGAATATACTGTCACGTAAACATTGAAATTGTTGTTTATTATTGTATTTCCCGAAGAGTACATGCTCAATCCTATAGGTGTTCCTCCGAGTTCCAGGGCACTGGGTTGTGCAACTGATGCGGCCTGCTGGAAATAATTGCCAAATATCATGTTACCGGAACCACCGTACATGAGCATTGACTGCCCCATACCCTTGAAATTGTTGTATGCAATGAGTGTGGATGTGCTGTTCCATACTATGAGGTTGGATGCCGGGAATCCATTGAGGTAAGATGTGAACCATCCAGAGAACTGTGAATTCATTATTGATACATGGGATGTATTGTACAACTCTGTCTGCAGGAAGTTAAATGCAGGTAGGCCGAAATAGTCAAGGTATCCGTATGTGAACTTCGGGTAATAGAGCAAAAATGGAGATGCATGATTTATTGTAACGTAAGCATTGGTGTTTGCTATTATTATTCCCGGGAATACGGGGAATGAGAAATCGTTGAATTCCCAGAATAGAGGATTTATGGCAGAATATTCATTGTTGTATACCAAATAAGGATTGCCTTCTGTGCCATTACCTCCCATGGATATTGCTGCTAATTGACTGTTGCTGAAGGCGAAAAGAGGAGTGTAAACGCCCATTGAAGTATCCTTCTGAAGGTTGAAGTTCACATTCTCGGATGATCTGAATATGAAATTTGTCGGGTCATATTCACTCATTAGTATTTTACCGGAATAAAGTCCTGGCGGTAATTTATAGTCAAACTGTCCATTCTGGCCCACTGGTGCCCATGCAGCTACTGTTTCGTTGAATGGGCCCTGGTTCATGAATATGAATGAATTCCCTGGATTCACTGAACCCTTCATCTCCTGGTATCCTGAGTTCTGCGATATGTTCCACATTGGATAGAGGAGCGATGGACCTGCACCTAGATGAACTGTGTTGCCGCTCCACCATTCCGCCACTCCCTCCGAAGTTTCTCCGGTTGCAGTACCGAAATCGTATGCAGATGGTACAGATACGTAACCCTTTCCATTGTAATAGTTGAGATTCATTGTAGCATTTATCTGGTATATGGATGATGTACTTCCTCCTCCTGGACCACCTATCATGAGCTCTGCGTCATAAGGTATGTACCCGGTGGGGGTGACCTGGAATCCGTTTATCATGTAGTGAGATTTTGGAGTTACAAATGATGAAGGCATTCCGTATGTACTGTTGAATATCACCCTGTCAAAAGAACCTGATATTGCAGAACCTCCCGTGAATACTGTGTAATTGAAGAACACTGCATCCCTGTTGTCTATTACTGTTGTATTTAGATAAAGATTAACTGTGAAAGGTGCTGTCACATTGTATACTGGCCCAACAGCATAATAATATTCAGGGACCACAGGGTATCCTGTGTAATTGTAGAATGTGCTCAGAGTTATTGGTGCCGATGGAGAAGAGAAATTCCATATATTGTCTATGAAATTTATTGTTTTAGTTCTTGCAGAATAGAAAAGAACGTTCTGGTTCCAGAAAACGTAGCTTGAATTCCCGAAGAGGGTGACATTTGTGAGTATTGCGTTGAGCTGCATTGAGACGCTGTAAGGCCCGTCATTGTCAATATAGAATGGTGTCAGGCTGTTCACAGTCACGGACCCTTCGAAGCTCGATGTGTTCAATATGTAACCCCGAAGCGCTCCTGACTGGTTCATCACTCCCCATGAAGCTACACCCATTGGTGCCGGACTTGAAAAGTAAAGCGGAGTGACAAGACCATCCTTCCTTACTATCTGTGTATGCATATTAGGAGGGTAGAAGTATTTCTGGGGTACTTCCGGATTCTTTATTTGAATATTTCTATATCCTGAAGGATTTACTGTTGATACAGAAGGCGGGGAAATTACCTTCTGCGTCGGTGCCTGCCCTGTGAAAACTCTCCCTTATAAAAGCATGATTGCCGTTAGCGATATCACAATAATTGCCAAAGTTAAGTGTCGCATACTATCTCATGAAAATACAGATATTTATTCTATATCTTATTACATTTTATAATTTTCCTTATGATGAAAAAAGATAGGAAAATTTTCATCTCATAGCTGTGAAAGCATTCTCCAGGTCAAGTATCAAGTCTTCCACATCCTCGAGACCCACTGATACCCTTATCAGATTTTCACTTATACCTTTTTTCCTCCTCTCCTCCTCAGGTATGCTTGAATGCGTCATGAAGTAGGGTATTTCTATCAATGATTCCACTCCCCCCAGGCTCTCTGCAAGCGAAAAATATTTCAAAGTCCTTAGAAAATTATTGATATTTTCCCTCTTGCCCTTTATGTGAAAAGAGAGCATGCCACCGTATCCACTCATCTGCTTCATTGCAATTTCCTTGTATTTGAATGATTGAAGACCTGGATAATAAACACTTTCCACCTCCTTTCTCCCCTCCAGAAATTCTGCTACCTTCATGGCATTGCTCTGGTGCCTCTCCATCCTGACCTGGAGCGTTTTTATGCCCCTGAGCGTGAGGAATGAGTCGAATGGACTCAGCACAGCACCGATTGCATTCTGGTTGAACTTTAATTTCTCATGGATATTGTCATCATTCACCATTATTGCCCCACCGAGAGAGTCACTGTGTCCGTTTATGTATTTGGTAGTGCTGTGTATAATAACGTCAGCCCCCAGCTTCAGCGGATTCTGGAAGTATGGACTTGCGAATGTGTTATCAACAACGAGAATGGATGAATTATCATGGGCCATTTCCGCCATTTTTTTAATATCAATGACCTTCATAAGGGGATTGGATGGTGTTTCAAGCCATACTATATTCTTCCCTTTCATTATTCTTTCATCAATTTCACCCGTCATATCTGTTGTTATATAATTGACGCCAAAATTCTTCATCACACTTTCAAATATTCTCCTGGTACCACCATAGAGGTCATCCGATGCTACTATTTCATCACCCTTCTTCAGGAGGGAGAGCAGTAATGTTGATTCTGCAGCAAGTCCCGATGAGAATGCAAGACCATATTTTGCATCTTCAATGGCAGCAAGTTTCTCTTCTAATGCTTTTCTTGTAGGATTCCCTGTTCTCGTATACTCGTAACCGCCGGTGGGAATCTCTGGATTCATTCTTGCAAATGTGGTGGAAATATGTATTGGGACAACAACATCCCCCTTTCCATCAAGGTCCGGTTCTTCTCCTGTGTGTATAGCCTTGGTTGAGAATCTCATTCATTCACCTCCAGGAAATTATTGCTCAGCATCCATTCATCACTGTAAATCTTGCTCAGATACCTGTAACCGGAATCTGGAAATATGACCACTATATTCTTACCCCTGTATTCGGGAGCTATTTTCATTGCTGCAACCATGGCTGAACCGCTTGATCCCCCTGCAAATATACCCTCCTCCCTTGCCAGCCTTCTTGTCATTAAGAATGATTCCCTGTCATTGACCTGAACTATATCATCTATCACGGAAAAATCAACGGCCTTGACAAGATAATCTTCACCTATGCCTTCAACCTTGTATACATGCGGCTCTATAATTTTCCCCTCCTTGAAATAATTGTAGAATACCGAACCTTCCGGATCTACACCTATAATCTTCACATCGGGATTCTTCTCCTTCAGGAATCTTCCTATTCCAGAAATAGTACCGCCCGTCCCTATGCCGGCAACGAGAACATCTATGTTTCCATCCATCTGCTTCCATATTTCTGGACCTGTGGTCTCATAATGGCATCTTATATTCATGGGATTGTTGTACTGGTCTGGATAATATGCACCTGTATCCTCAGATATTTTCTTTGCTTTGGAATAATAGCTTTCGGGAGAATCGTATGGCACATCAGTCTTAGTAATAATCACTTCAGCACCGAATGCCCTCATCAGGTTAATTTTCTCGTTGCTCATCTTGTCCGGTATAGTTATAATGGCCCTCTTTCCCTTCACTGCAGATATCATGGCTATTGCCGCCCCTGTATTTCCGGATGAATTCTCCACTATTCTGTCCCTGAGATCACCTGACTTCTCGGCATTCTCCATGATGTAAAGAGCCATCCTGTCCTTTATGCTCCCCCCTGGGTTAAAAAATTCCAGTTTCCCGTATATATTATAATCCTTTCCCGCTATCCTGTTTATTCGAACAATAGGGGTATTTCCTATTGTTTCCAGTATACTGTTATAGATTTGCATTGATCCTCATACCTTCAATGAAAATAAAATTGTCCATGAAAATATCTTAAATAATGTAATTTGCTCAGGAATACAATGAATGAAATTCCCCTTAAAACAAGAACTAAAATAATTGTTGATTTTGTGAAGGGAATGAGGGCCGAGGATATATCATTCAATGAAAGAGTACCTCTGGATTCCGTTAAAAATGCAATAAAGGAGTGGGAAGATGGTTACCTGAATGTTAACATAGGCAATGATGTCCCGACAGAAATAAAGGATATTGCAGCAATGATGAGAGATAACAATCTAACGGTTCAGGATATACTTGAGGGATACAGTTATTATGAGATATTCAAGGATAAGGAAAGAGAGAAGGTCATAAGGATTGTGGATGAAATATACGGTATGAATGACTCGGAGAGGAGGAAATTTATTGATACAGCGATGAGGATAATATCCTATAGAAAATACGACAACATTGATTTCACTGAAATACCAAAGGCACTTGAGGACATGGTTTACAGGGGGAAAGAAATAAACAGGGAGATAAAGAGCAGGGAATTTCACCTCCTTGACCTCAACAAACAGATTCAAGATATTGAAGGACAGTTAAAGGATATGAACAAGGAGAGGGATGAATTAGCTAAAGAAATCAATTTATTGAAATTCCTGAGGGAAAATGTTGGAGGGGATGATGATTCAGTTAAAAATACAATTGAAAGTTTGAAGCACAGCGGTTTTGATGCAGAAAGTATAAGGGAGCTCTCAGAATACATAGTGGCAATAAAGGGCAGGGGAATGAATATAGAACAGTTCCTGAAAATAACAAGATATTTTGATGATCTCATGAAGCTTGGACTGAATGTTCAGATGATGGAAGACCTTCTGGACAGGGTGAAGGAGAGCGGTATGGATATAGATGATTACCTCAATGAAAGGTATGCCTATGTCAGGGATAAAAGTGCATATATGAAATCCGTGAAGGAATTGGTTGATGTACACAAAAAGCTAGAAAAGGATATAAAGGTATTAGAGGAGGAGATACAGAAGAGAAAGAATAAAATTGAGAGGATTTAAATTCCCTTCATCTTCCCTATATTTGTAATATTGATGTATTTCCCCTTTTTGTTTATATTTGCAAGTGTTTTTAATACGTGAATAATATACCTTTCCTCATATAGCCATTTGATGGAGCATTTTCCATTTCCACAGGAGGCCTCGAAATAAAGGGCTATGATATAGTTGTTGATGATGTCCCTCATACTTTCAACCATTATTTCCGGGGGTATTCCAAGACCCGAGAGGAGATCATTTATATTCAAAGTGCCTGTATTTCCTGCCATCTTCACTGTGAAATTGACGTTTTCTAAATCCTGTGAGTGATTCTTCTGTATACCCTGTGCCTCTATTTCAGAAGGAATTTCTATCTCTATTTTCCTGACCTTTTCCCCATCCCAGAATCTTGAAATTAATTCACTTATTTCTTCAGAATACTTCATCTCATGAATAATGAAAGAGTGCCTTCCGAGGTTCCTGTTATAGGCTGCAGATAGTGCTATTATTCTCCTGCTCACCTCCCCGGCAGACGATTCATTGTACTGGCATATGTGATACAATCTCCCTTCCCTCACTATTGATATGGGGTAAAGGATAACATTTTCCATATCCGAAAGTGTTTTCCCTTCCATCATTTTTCCCATATTGATGTTTGAATAAATGACATTGTCAAAGCTTATCCAGAGTATGTCTTCATCCTCCTTCATTATTCCTTCCCTCTTCCTCAATCTTATCTTCTGATCACTGTACTGGCTCTCGCTCTTCATTATTGAATAATAGTACCTTCTGTATTTGCTATCATAGTAGGCTATTCCAGAACTCATTATTCCCGTAAATTCAGGATATGCTTTTGAAATATCCACTGAAAATATCACCTGCCTCTTGAAAAATTCTCTATTGAGGTATTCATCCCTCTTATTTTCAATACCCTTATCCCCTATTTCGGTGATACTCTCTATCCTCAATTCAATATTCTTCTTTATTGAGTCATAGAGATTGTCTACCATACCTTCAAGGAGATCATTCTCTATAAAGGCTATAAATTTCAATTCATTCTCTGTGAAATATGTTTCCATGTAAAGCGCCGATATTGATTTCCTGACAAATTTTTCAAAGAATTCCCTTATTGCTTCCTCTGGCCCGTCCACATAATTCAGCATGTCCTCGAGATGCATTGTAGTCAGGGTCCCGTCTAAGAGTGCGGGCCATCTGGTTATATGTTGACCCACATCTTTAAAAATAGAGGTTGGTTTGTTCCTTCTTTTCATAACTATTGAGACAATTTTAAATCTTTTATCAACTGAAAATGAATCCAAAATTTCAGGTATGGTTCTGGAACTGTCAATATATTCTATCTTGAATGCATTCTGCCAGAATTTACTGTTGTAAATATCATTCAGGGACAGGAGTCTCTCACTTATCTCACCCTCAACATTGATATCATATTGAACTATGAAATAAACACGCCCCTCCCTCATTATGACGAATGGATAAATGAGAGCATTAGGAATATCTGAGAATGCTCTTCCTTCAAGCAGATTGTTTATCTCCCTGTTTGCCAGTGCTGGTATATCAAGCCTGACCCAAACTATATCTCCTGCCTCCTTTACGACATAATTCATCTTTTTTATTCTCATTGCTATCTGAGGATAATCCTTTGAATCTTTGAAAAGGTAAAAGAATATGCTGTTTCTTGCAGCATTAAAGCGACCGAGGCTGTTACCAATGATGCTGTAAAGTTCATCACTGAATACCCTGGTATCAATGGAGAAAATTACCTCCTTATTGAGTATTCTGATATTCATATCAAGATTTTGTTCCAAACCTTCCTTTAGGGATTCATTTTCCATTGATATTGTATTATAAAGCTCTTATTTAAATATAATGATAGTCGAACTCAAATAATGCGGAGGGAGGGATTTGAACCCTCGGATCCCTACGGAACCAGACCCTCAATCTGGCACCTTTGACCTGGCTCGGCAACCTCCGCCCTGACATGTGAAAAAAACATACTATTTATTGATATCCATTACCATTTCATTCCTGTTATTCTTTCATACAGCGATTTATACAGGGACGATGTTCTATCTATCATATCTTCCGGAAGTGCTGGAATTGGAGGTTCATTAGCTCCTGAAAATCTTGCCTTCATCAATTCATCATAGTATCCTATGCTCCTGTAATACTGCCTAACAAATTCTTTGCTATTCTCTATAATATTACCATTTTCATACTCATTCTTTTCCCAGAACCTGTCCTCATCGGCAGTCCCGAATGTATCTACAATCACAGGACTTCTTTCAGAGTCGAGGGCGAACTCTTTCTTTCCATCAGCATGAATAAGTCCTCTTTTTAAGACTTCAGAATTTATTCTTTCATCCATCTTCAGTATTATTTCCTTTATGTCCTGAATATCTTCATGCAATAATCCTGCAATTTCCATCGCTTCCCTTTCATCCAGAAGCCTGTCAGTTTTTTCGAACTTCGTTGTCATCTCAAATAGAGGTTCCGGTAGCTTTTCTCCATACTCTGGCTTGTTCCTGAAGCCAATATTTCTATAATCCAATTTACCCTTTTCTATCCTGTCATTCAGGGAACCAGCTACATAATACCTCATCACAAACTCAAGAGGCACGAGATAATTCTTCTCCCCCTTTGGAACTTTACCTTCAATTATACTGAACTTTCTCACTATCATTCTATTCCCATTTTCCAGAGAAATGAAATGATTTTTCAATCCCATTTTATACGCGATGGAAAACCAGAATGAAGATGTCCTTGCGAGAGATGCCCCCTTATCAGGTATCATAGAAGGAATTATCTTGTCAAAAACAGAAATCTGGTCAGTGAATATAAAAAGCAGGTTTTCCCCTAGGTCATAAACTTCCTTCACCTTACCCTTTCTCAGCAATTTCATGTTTCCTTATAAATACATATAAAAAAAAGTTGTCTATATACATTGGAAATATATATTTCTCTGATTGCAATGTTCCTTTATGTCATATGAATTGAATGTTAAGTACGGTACAGACCTCCTGAAGAAGGGATTTGCAAAAATGACAAAGGGAGGGGTCATCATGGATGTTACAACTGCAGAACAGGCCAAGATAGCTGAAGAGGCTGGAGCCATATCAGTCATGGCTCTTGAAAGGGTGCCCGCCGATATAAGAGCAGAAGGCGGAGTCGCCAGGATGGCCGATCCACTGAAAATAAAGGAGATAATGGATGCTGTCACCATTCCAGTAATGGCAAAGGTCAGGATAGGGCACCTTGCCGAGGCAAAGGCACTTGAAGCACTTGGAGTTGATATGATAGATGAATCCGAGGTTCTGACTCCGGCTGATCCATTCTTCCATGTCAATAAGAGGGAAATAAAGATTCCATTCGTATGCGGTGCAAGGAATCTTGGTGAAGCAGTGAGAAGGATATGGGAGGGTGCCGCTATGATAAGAACGAAAGGAGAGGCAGGAACAGGAGATATAATCGAGGCAGTGAGACATGTAAGAATGATGAATCAGGGCATTATGGAAGTGAAAATGTCGGATGACAATGAAATATGGGACATGGCAGTTCACATAGCCAAGAGTTATGAGAACCTGATTGCCCAGACAAGGGAAATGCTTCACGGAAAGGTTGTGATCTCCGATGAAGATGTGATATTTGCAAATTTCACATACGGGGAAATAAAGAAAGGAATGTACGATGTCCTCAAGGAAATAAAGGCAGCAGGAAGACTCCCGGTCGTCAATTTTGCTGCGGGTGGAGTAGCAAGCCCGGCAGATGCAGTTCTTATGATGGAGCACGGAGTAGACGGTATATTTGTTGGGAGCGGTATATTCAAGAGTCAGGACCCGAAGAGAATGGCAAGCTCTGTTGTACAAGCCACTGCTGCATGGGATGATCCTGAAATTCTGGTTGAAGTTTCAAAGGGACTCAGCGGAATGAAAGGTAGAGACGTGGAAAAGATGGATGAAAGCGAAAAAATACAGGGAAGAGGGTGGTAAGGGATTCAAGAAGATTTCCTGACTGTTGTAGGGCATATAAATCAGGATATATTAATGAGCGTTGAAGATATACCAAAATTTGGCAGTATAGAAGTGAAGAGCCTGAAAATACTCCTGGGTGGCACGGGAGCGAATATAGCCCTGGTGGCTTCAAGACTCGATGTCCCGCTAACACTTCTTTCAAAAATATCAAGAAAATTCCCGGAAGAAATATTGTCTCCCCTCCATCACAGGAATATTAAATTGAAGCTGGAAAGGGGCGATGAAGAGGGTCCAATATGTTATATAGTTGATTCGAGGGAAGAACAGATTGCATTCATGTTCCAGGGGCCGATGAATTCTCCAGGATTTCTGTACAATATAGAGAGCAGATACTGCCATTTTGCAACCTCCAATCCCCAATGGATTCTTAGTCTAATGGACAAATGCAGAGGTAAAAAGGTATTCGATCCCGGGCAGGAAATTTCTTACAGGTGGAATTCAGAGGATCTTAAAATGGCAATGAACAAGAGCGATATCATAATATTGAACAGGAATGAGTATGAATTTGCAAAAAACATAATTCCTGATGGGAAGGATTTAATCATAACTCTTGGAAAGGAAGGATGCAGTTACAACGGAAAAATTGTAAAGAGCAAAAAAATGTCTGGAAAAAGCACTGTCGGGGCTGGGGATGCTTTCAGGGCTGGCCTATATGCTTCCCTTTACAGGGGGAAGGATATGCTGTCGGCATGTGAATGTGCCAATGATATTGCAGGTTATTATGTGGAGAATGAAAGGTCGCTAGATTTATTAAATTGGAGAGTATTGTGCGAAGATAATGATGTTTGATGAATATAGAAATGAAATGCTGAACCTTTTTGCCAGAATGATTGAAATTAATGCTGTGAATCCTTCAGGAGGTGGCAGAGGGGAGGAGGAAAGAGCAAATTTCCTGAAGAAGGAGATTATGAAATGGAGTGATGATATTAAATTTGAAGAGTATGTTGCCGTATCGGATGGAATAAAGAGACCGAATCTTCTGTTCCATCTTGATTCTGGAAAAAGTTTGACCATCTGGTTCGTGGCACACATGGATACCGTGAGCGAGGGAGATATTAACCTCTGGAAATATCCGCCTTTCAAGGCCACAGTAGAGGGAGATAAGATATACGGAAGAGGTACCTGTGACAATGGGCAGGGATTGCTATCATCACTCATCGTGCTAAAATATTTCATTGATAACAGATCCGAAATGAAGAGCAATGTTGGGGTCATATTGGTTTCAGATGAGGAAGCAGGAAGCAATTATGGGATAAGGTATATCCTTGAAAAAAGGAAATTCAATCCGGGAGATAAGTTCATAGTTCCAGATTTCGGTACACCCGACGGATCAATGGTCGAAGTAGCTGAAAAGGGGATATTCTGGCTCAAGACAACGGTCATAGGTCAACAGTGTCATGGCTCCACCCCCGATAAAGGAAAGAATGCTCACAGACTTGCAAGGGTGCTGGAAGGCAGAATGGATTCAATACTTCACAGAGATTTCAATCATAATGACACTTTGTTCAATCCGCCTTACAGTACATTTGAACCGACCAAGGTTGAATCGGGAACTACATCAATAAACATAATCCCAGGAAAGGAGAGTTTCTACTTCGATATGAGAATAATTCCTGAATATAAGACGGATGATGTCTTCAATGAGATAAAGAAAATAGTGGATGAGTTCAGGAAAGAGTTTGGTGTAGAGGTCATACTGGAACCTGTTCAGAAGGATGAACCATCATTCAACAGCAAGGAGAGTAAGGAATTTGTTGATAAATTCATTAATTCAGTCAAGAAATTAAGGGGAATAGATGTGAAAAGTGTGGGAATTGGAGGGGGAACCTGTGGAGCATTCTTCAGAAGGATGGGTTATGATACAATTGTGTGGGGAACACTTGACGAAGTTGAGCACATGCCGAATGAATATGCGAAGATATCCAATATATTCGGAGACGCAGAGGTGTTCGTACATCTGATTAGAAATTACTAATATAAGTTTTTAATGTCCTGAAAATGCAATTACAGACAAAAGGAGACAGGTGGTTCTTCTCATATTTCCCTGTCAACACGGCAGGGGGCTTGTCATCTCCACTTGCCCCTCTTTTCATCACGGAGATACTTGGAGGTGGTGTTATTGACTACTCTCTTTTCACAATATTCTCTTCAATAGCAACAATAATCGGCCTGTTCCTCTGGGGGTATCTTTCTGATAAGCTTGGTAAGAGGAAAATATTTGTGATTATTGGATTTGTTTCCCTGGCTGTTACAAGTTTACTCCTTTCATTTTCATTCAGTGTGCTCTATTTCATTTCCATATCATTCCTCTCAGGATTGTTCGGAAGCGCTGCATCTCCTATCGCATCAGTCCTCATTATGGAACTTACTGACAGAAAGGATTGGGTTTATAAAATTTCAAAATTCTCGCAATATTCATCTTATGGTCAGATAGTTGGAGTAATATTTGCAGCTATTTTTACAGGTTACAGTTATGATATGAGGACACTTAGATATCTCTACATAGCAGCATTTCTATTCTATGTTATTTCCGCAATAATGAGTTACATCCTCATACCTGAGCCTAAGAGCAAAATAAAGAGGAATGAGATTGATCTGAGAACGTTCCGAGTTTTCGAAAAGATAAGATATTTCCCCTCTCACATTTTACACTTCAATCTACATTTCAGGGATCTTGATGCCGATCTGAAAAAAATACTGATAGGATTTTTTATAATGATGACAGGCTTTCAACTATTCTTCGTAGCTTTCCCCATACTTCTTAAAAATTTGGGTGTCAATAATACAGTATTCTTCCTTATATATCTTGGTAATTATGTATTTGCTGCAATAACATTCAATTTTTCTGGAGGCCTCAATGCAAAGTTCGGGAACAAGAGGATGACCTTTTTATCAGTTATGGCAAGAATATTCATATTTCCTTCCGTCATACTTATCATATCTTTAATACAATCCAGACCTTTGTTATTCATCCTGCTGCTGTTGATATATTCAATTCTTGGTGCACTCTGGTCCTTTATATCAGTTGGTACCGCCACTCTTGTATCGAATCTATCAAAACCAGAAGAGAGGGGAAGAGTTTCCGGGACATACAATGCTGTACAGAGCTTTGGAGTTGTGGTAGGTTCAGTGGCCACAGGTATTATAGTCAGCAAGGCAGGATACGATATAAATTTCATAACAGCTTCCACTGTGACCGCAATAGGTCTTTTCATATTCATGGGAATCAAGGGAAGATAATTATTGCATCCTGATGATTTTTCCCTTACTGTAAATCGGGATTATATCGGTTATTCCCCTTTGGAGAGAGAATTCTATGTCTTTCTCAAGATTATGATTCTTCAGTCTTTCCGCACCGTTTCCATTTCTTGACATTTCTAAGTTCACACTAATATCTGCTCCAGGCTCAAGTATGAGTTTGGACAGCGCATATGCAAATTCATTGTCCTCTGTCGCCTTACCTCCCTTGATATTAGCAGGAAATATATGAACTTCCTTATTTCTAAGGTATCTTGAAAGTGCATCTATATTCAAAAAAGATCCTATAAGCACCCCTTCTCCAGCTTTCAAAATGACATCGCTGCCATTAGTAGTCTTTATTGCCGCTTTTTTACCCTTAAGATCAAGTGTGAATGTCTCAGATGGAGAATTACCGTAATCAAATCCTTCTATTTTTTCTGTATTTTCTTCACCGAATATTATATAACCATCCCTTTTTAGAGAGAATGCTTCCTCATGGCTTCTAACGGGTATAACTTCTTCAGCACCTTTCATGAACATTGCAACTATGTTTGTCGTTGCCCTGAAGATATCTGCAACGACAGGAATACCATAAACATTCCTTATGTACTTTCCGTCGGTTATCCTTATCATTCTATCATCTCCAGTTCTACCTGGATACCCTCATTATTGAATGCCCTCCAGGAATCTATTTTGAATGGATAACCGACTATTATATGAATTTGACCGAACTTTGAAAATAAACTCTTGTCCTCATCGCTTGGATATATCAGCCCGGAAGGATGTGAATGAACAGTCCCCACATAATTCAGATCAATAGGTCTCAGGAAAATCTGCATTATTGCACTTGTCTCTCCCGATATTGTACCGGGGAGCAGTGCTATCTCATAAATTACCCCTCTCTTGGCTTTGAGAATTGCAGCAAATTCATTTGGTAGTGAGCTCTTGCTGCTTTCCATAACCAGTTCTATAACTCCCCTTCTTATCTTCATGGCATCTTTTCTCTCATATTCTTATAAAAATCTGAGCTAAATCTTACAAATCTCGCAGGCCTCTCGCTTTCTGTGAATGTTATCTCATCATGATACCCAACTTCCATTGCTTCCTGGCCATCCATACTCATTTCAAGATTCTTGTTTTTATCAAGTATTTTTACCCTTATTGTGGATTCTGACGGAACAACAATACTTCTTACATTCAGGCTGAAAGGTGCAATGTGCGAAATTATGAGACCCTTCACCTTTGGATCCAGTATCGGGCCACCTACGCTTAGGGAATAGGAAGTTGAACCAGTTGGAGTTGCTATTATTATTCCATCTGCCCTGATATTGTGAATGAAATCATTGTCGAGATATATTCCAAACCATCTTATCTTTGAAGTTTTAATTGTTTTTATAACAACCTCATTTACGGAATCAGCCATCCTTCTTGAATTAAGGACAGTTTTTATCCTGGCTCTCTCCTCTATCTTGAATTCACCCCTCATCAGCCTGCTTAGAGCTTGCAATGCATTATTGGGATTTACTTCAGAAAGAAAACCTAAACTTCCAAGATTTATAGGTAATATTGCTGCCTTTACTTTTTTCAGAGTCCAGAGGGCTGTTCCATCTCCCCCTACTGTGATAATTATTTCTGCATCCATATTTTCTATATTTTCGCCATCCAACTTCATTTCAGCTGCAGTTGACTTTTCTAAGAGTATGTCATTCCCCTCAGAAATGAGATAACCCCTGAGTGACGAAATAACGTCTATGCATCTTGGACATTCAGGTCTGGATACGAATCCAATCTTCATTGAAGTACATCATCTCCGGTATTCTTAACAAATAATGTATTCCTTAATATATCTTTATTCCTTCCCCCTCATGTTATTCAAATGATGCACCAAAAATTGAAAATATAAAGGGATGATTATTGTTTGAAAAATGAAGGAGAGGAATTTAGAAATAATCATAGCTTCGGCAATAATAGTTTCCGGGATAGTAATACGTCTGATACCTAATATCTTATACTATGCATGGGGCAATGATTATGGCATATATTACTATCTCAGCCAATCATTTCTGACGGGGAAATCCCTTCTCTATCCCCCTAATTCACCCTGGGGAAACGATGGGTATCAGTATTTTCCCGTTACATACATAATAGTTTTAGGAGTTCACTATATTCTGAATATCCCTCTGAATGTTTCACTTAGCTATTCAATCCCCATACTGGGGGGTTTAACTCCCTTCCTCCTCTACCTTATTTCAAGAGAACTTGGGTTCAACAGAATGATTTCGGCACTTGCTGGTTTTCTTCTAGTTGTAAATCCCGTTCAGGTTTACCAGACCTCACAGGCAAATTATCTGACAACTGGACATTTCTTCCTTCTTCTGAGTATATTGTTTTTTCTGAAATTTCACAAGAATCTCAAATATACTATTCCCCTTATGCTTTCAATAATTCTTCTTATACTGAGCCATCAGCTTTCTACTTACTTTTTCCTTATTTCAATCATGGGAATGGTAATTTCAGTTAATCTTCTTAGCAACAGATGGAAAGATTATAATCTTTATGATTTTCTGATTATAGAATTTACAGGAACTGCCATGATTTCCTACTTGCTTCTGAGGATACCCTCGATGGTTGGTTTCTTCTCAAAGGCACTGCTAGGTCTTGGATATGGTGGTGTGCTTGGATTATTTTACGCATCATCAATAATATTGTTTGAAGTTCTACAGAGATGGGACAGCGATAAATTCAAGAAAAGGGTAGACAATTTTCTGGTGAAGTTAAGGTTAAATATTGACCCAAGGAGGGATATCTATTTGACAGCTATTTCTACCATTTCAATAGTGCTTGTTCTGCTATTATTTATGGTGATAGGATATCTGCCCTCATACATAACATTAAGTGCAGTAATTATTTCGTTACCATTTATACTCTTTCTTGCGATCTCAGTTGTCGGCATAAAATATTTCCTGACAGAGAGGAATATATCAGAGGTATTCGGTTGGTCTATGGCAATAATAGGGTCATTGCTTTACAGCATAATTTCTAAAAATACAGTTTTGCTCCCAGCCAGGCATTTCGAATATCTAGCAGGTCCATTTTCAATAATTTCTGCATATGTTGTAAGCAAATGGTATTTCTATTACAGGGAGAATGGATCAAGAAATTCCTATTCAGAAAATTTTGTTGCGGATCGAGAGAAACTCCTCCCTTCACCTATAATTGATTCTGAAGGAAGACTGTTCTTTTTCGTTAGAAGACAGATTATACATACAACAAGAAAAAGCTATTCCATAAAAAAATCAATTGCAGTTGAGAATATTTTATTGATTGTCATAGTTTCAGTTGTCCTATTGATGGGTGTTTTCAGTTATCCTATAACCTCAGACTTCATCCCTTCTCATACGGAAGCACTTACTTTTCAGGATGAGGCAGTTATACAGTATCTAAACAGTACGGGTAACAGATCGCTTTCCGTGGCCACAGATCACCAGATTGGAATACTCTTAAAATCCTATGGTTTCTCGTCACCCTTCAACAACCTTTCTATTTTTTGGAATTGCACTAACTGGACTAAGTCCATATGGCAGATCTCTGGAGAGAACGGAAGTTATATGCCGATTGGATATGTTCTGATTTCTACATATATGATACAGTATGGTGTCTGGGGATATAACGGAACGGATAATCCCAACCAGCCACCCATTTATCTAAACGTTACAACATTCGGGAAATTCTTTAATCAGCCCTTTAGTTTATTATATGAAAATTCCTCTGCAACTCAAAATATTTCTAGCTATCTTTTTGCTGTTAACTGGACTTATATAGATAATTATATGAATTCCAGAAACATGGGAAATTTATCATATTTTGAAAAATTATATGAAAATAAAGAGAATTTAACTGATTTTAACCAACCTTCTCCCATTTCTCTAGTTTCTGGACAGATGAAAGGGTACTCCCTCTCTTTATCTCTTCTCTCACCCTGTTTTCTCTTTCCATCACATCTATTGCCCTGTTTGCTATCTCCTGTGCCTCCTCTTCCGGTATTACGACAACCCCAGAATAATCCGCGACTACATAATCTCCAGTTCTGATTTTGTGTCCATTAACCTCAATTTCGCTGCCTATCTCCCCATATCCCTTTGGATCACCGGCATTTGACGCCACATATCTTGAAAAAGCCGGGAAAGGTATTTTCATGATATCATCAAGGTCCCTTATGGCACCCCATATTATTACCCCCTTCAGTTTCCTGGAAACGGCGCTCCATGATGCAAGTTCTCCCCACACAGCATCCTCTCCTCCGTCAGCATCTATGAAAAGAATATCCCCTTCCTTGGCCTTATCTATTGCCTCAACAGGTTTGGCCCAATCACCATTTACTGTTTTAACGGTAAGAACTCTTCCCGCAATCCTAGTACCTAATTCTATATGCGGGATAAGACCATGAATAGCACCGCCCCTGTGCATAGCATCTGATACGTTGCAGCTCGACACTTTCGATAAAGCATCAACTATCTCACTGCTTGAATATTTTTTGTAGAGATTGCTTAGCTCTGGTTCCATGGTTTTGATAACCTTCTTTATACTTTTCGTTTCTTCCGTTACATTCGGGGCTTTGATAATTGCCCCTCCAACTATCACGATGGATGCTCCTCTTTTAAGCACATCTGGAATGGATTGTTTGTTCAATCCACCCGCTACCGCCACCGGTAGCTTAGTAGCTTTTACAACCCTTTCAAGTTCATCTAATGGATTCTTTCCTATCATCTGCATATCTATTCCTATATGGACACAAAAATATTTCACTCCGAGTTTTTCAAGTTCCTTTACCCTTTCTTCCACATTCTCTACCTGGAGGAGGTCTATCATTATTTCTGCCCCGTATTTCTTTCCAGCCTTGACAGCCTCTGTAATCGTTGGATTATCACTTATCCCAAGTATGGTAACTATCTGTGCGCCACTTTTAGCAGCAAGTTCGGTCTCGAATCCTCCGACATCTGCAGTCTTCATATCAGCCACTACAACTTTATCAGGAAAATTCCTCTTTATTTCCCTGATAGCATTCATTCCTTCACTCTTTATAAGAGGAGTCCCGGCCTCTATCCAATCAGCCCCTCCTTCTACCGCTTCCTTTGCAACCTGAAGGGCCCTGTGCAAATTTTCAAAATCCAGGGCCACCTGCAAAACCGGTTCCATTTTTTCACCACTTTAATATGCATAAATACTACATTAATTTTGGTTAATTTCATGGATGCTTACCAAAAAAATGTTTTATCGTAACATATGAAGGAAGTTATCTAACATTGAAATATATCAGAATTTTCTTATTCTGTACCCTGTATCAAGTGCTATTAATTGATTATTATTTGGGAATTTAAAGATAAGAAAGATGAATCAATTCTTCTCTTTAAAAGGTGGAATCTTTTTGCTCGAATAGAAAATTAGCATATATTTACACTTTTCATATCCCATAGAAAATTTTAATATTTAATCGCGATTAAATGATTATGTTTTCAGGTGACGATCCTCTCGGAGATTGCTTTTATGGCAATGATTTTTTGGTTTATGTATCGGGCTCTATGATATCATCTGGATCTTATGGACATTTAAGTCAACGGACCCATAATATCATTTTCATGGATAATGATAAGAAAATGCTGGCTGAAGTTAAATCCACAGATCCGAGATCGCAAATCATAAGAGACCATATGGCCCTTTATACGGCAAATCACGAAATTCTGGTCTCTATTGATTTTCAATCTACTTATGGTTTTTTCCCCAAGATTACATCTTCTGTAAAGGATTATTTGGGAAGGGAATATGCGAGTGCAAAATTTGATAGTTTCCAATTCCCATATATTCTGGTCGGTGAGGAAAAGATAATTTCTTCGAGTTCGCTTGGCGAGCTGAAAAATTTCAATCATGGGGCTAAATTTTATGGTAATAATAATGTTGTAGGTACAGTAATGATGAATAAAGATGGGCTTATTCATTTTGATGGTTATCGTTTAAATATTATTGACAGGGAAAAACTCAGATACATTATTCCTTGCGTTATTTTATACCTTAAAAATTATGGTATGATTTCAACAGTATAATAATTCATCCACATTAATTCTGGTCTCCTTGTTTATTATCTTTCCTGTTTTCAAGAAATAGAATTGAATTTAAGAATACTTTGTTTAGCAACATATCCATACAGTATTTTTCTCCTTTTCTTATTAATTCGCCGGAAATAGAGTCAATCTCAGTTCTTTTTCCACTGTTGAGGTCCTGCAGCATACTGCTTACATTTTTTGAAGTCACCCTGCATGTTTCATAAATATCATTTTCCACATTGAAATTATATCCCATTTTTTCCAAAAGTGCTTTATTCTCTGCGGCCATTATTCTGGCAATTGACCAAAGATATGGATTTTCTATAATAGAGCCATTTTTTACTTTGAATAGAGCGGTTATTGGATTTATAACTGAGTTTATAGCAGCTTTTCTGTATATCTCCTGAATTATATTATCGCTCCATTCTGCATTAATCCCACTATCCGTGAATACGGATAGATCCAAATTTCCTGTTCCTCCAACCCTGAAATAGCCACGGCCAGTGATTTCAACTTTACCTTTCTCTATTCTTCTGCCAGCCCAAGTAGTGACAGCAAAAAATTTCTCCATTCCCTCCCTTTCAATATTTATATGTTTAAGACCGTTCTGGATGAAAAGGACTTTCCCCTTTGGCTGATATTTATCCAAAACATTTTCAAGATCGTACGATTTAACCGCAACTATTGTCAGGTCAGCTTCCATCATTCTACTTGATACCTTAACTAATATTTTTTCTTCATTTTCACCGTCTATTACTGTTATTTCCGCATACTTATCTATATCCTCTTCCTTCACTATAAGTAAAACGTCATTTCTCTTATGTAAATAATATGAGAGAATGATACCCATTGCTCCCGGGCCTATGATGTTGATTCTCATTTTACTGCTTCTCTGCCCATAGCATTCCTGCCTTGCAGAAATGCATTTTTGTTTATTTCCATATATCTGGAACCGAATGATTCCTCAACGGCCCTCATTATGCTCTCTTCCTTCAGTTCAAGGGTTCCAGATGCGTAGAGCGCACCTAGCATCACCATGTTAACACTCTTCTTACTTCCAAGTTTAAGGGCAATTTCATCGGCTCTTATCCTTATTACATTGAACCTGGAAAGTATTTCCTCCATTTCCTTTTCAGGATAATTCTGCGCGTTTCTTATCAATGTTATAGGATGGATTCTTCTCTCATTTATGATAATAATACCATCTTCTTTCATCTTTCCTATGTTTCTGACGGCTTCCATCTCCTCGAATGCAACAATAACATCAGCGCTGCCATTTGGAATTATTGCGTTCCTGTAATTTCCAATCCTGAGATCAACTGAGATTCTCCCTCCTCGCTGAGCCATTCCATGAAGTTCTGTCATCATAGCATTTTTTCCTTCAATTACAGCTGCCCTGCCAACTATATTGGATACTGTTATAACTCCCTGCCCACCTATACCCGCAAATACAATACTTGTCACTGCTGCCTCACCTCTATTGCATTGAATGGACAGACAAGTGGTTCAGAGCAAACGGAACATCCGTCGCAAAGTTCTGGATCTATCTTAACCTTTCCATCTTCTATATAGAAAGCTGCGCAGGCAAAATTCTTAACACAGTTATAACATAATTTGCATTTATCCTGGTTCACTTCATAAACTTTAATTTCATCCTGTGTTTTAATCCTATCCGCTTCCAGAGCACAGTCCCTCTTGCTTATTATGACTGAAAGTTCCTTTGAGTCTAGCGCTTTCTTGAATGTTGCAAGCGAATTATTCAGATCGTAGGGATCCATTTCATAAATATTCTCGATGCCTATAGCCTTCACTACATTTCTGATATCTACTTTTCTCATTCCCTCACTATGCTCAGGTGTTGGCTGTCCGCCAGTCATCGCGGTTGTTGAATTGTCCAGGATTACCAGGAGAAAATTATGATTGTTATGGTAAGCGTTTATAAGTGCAGGAATTCCAGCATGGAAGAATGTACTGTCGCCTATAAAAGCAACAACCTTCCCATCAACATTATATGTAAAACCATTTGCAGAACCAACAGATGATCCCATGGAAAGGAGAAAATCTCCAAGTGAATATGGTTCGTAATATCCCAGGGTATAGCATCCAATATCCGTTGGAGCAACAAAATTTTTGATTCCCTTCTGTCTCAGGGCAATTTTAGCAACATAGTAAGTGGCCCTATGAGGACATCCGGGACATAAAGCAGGTGGTCTCTGAGGCATTTCATAATTCTTTCCCTTATTCTTATAATCAATCCCATATATTCCTGCAAGTATTTCAGATACGCGATCAACATCCATCTCATATGATTCAGGTACTTTCCCATTTAATTTGCCATATATGTCTTTATCTATGTGTTTTATGGCCATCCAAGATAGAACCTGTTCTTCTATTAGCGGTCCACCTTCCTCTATGAATATGACCTTCTGAGAGTTAATTATCTCTTTTTCAATCGCATCCATATCGAGAGGATAACTCGCGCCTATTTTCATTACCCTGAATTTTTTCTCTATATTTTCGGCCGCTTCCTGAATATAATTAAAAGAGGAGCCTGAGGTTATGATGAGGTCATCTCCATTCCCCTCAGTTACGTTGAACATCTTTGAATATCCCTTATTCATGAAAAGATCAAGCCTTTCCCTTATCTTCTTCTGTGCCGCATAAGCATTCTCAGGTAAGAGAACAAGAGAAGATGGGTCTCTAATAAATTTACCTTTACTCTTCTCCCTGACTTTAGAAAATTTCACAGGCGCCCTGACGTGTGAAACCCTTGTAACGCTCCTTATGAGAACCGGGTGCTTTATTTCCTCAGAGATATCAAATGCCTTAACTATGAAATCCTTCAGTTCCTGAGGACTTGATGGCTCAATCACTATCATTTTCGCAAATTTTCCAAGGAACCTGTTATCCTGCTCATTCTGAGAAGAATGCATAGATGGGTCATCAGCCGATAGTATCACCATACCACTCTTTACGCCAGTACCGGCCAGAGATACGAATGAATCCATAGCAACATTGAGACCAACGTGTTTCATGAAAACGAATGATCTTTCCCCAGATTCAGAAGCAGCGGCTGCAACTTCCAGGGCAACTTTCTCGTTTGTTGAAAATTCAAATTTAATTCCCATCTTCCCTGAAATTTTGTAGAGGATGTCCCCAATTTCAGAACTTGGAGTGCCAGGATATGTCGCTGCTACTCCAACTCCTGCTTCATATAATCCTCTAACTACTGCTTCATTTCCAAGCAGGAACTGTACTTCCCCTTCCTTCCCCAGAAGTATTTCTTCCTTCAAATTCAATTACCTTCCTTTTTTAACAGGAACTCCCATCTCTCATTCACAAAATTCTGTATTTCCTTGATCTCATCCTCTTTCAGATGCGCAAATCTTCCCTGGATCTTTAGATATTCCTCAACGGGTACAAATTTGCTTGTTTTGTAAAGACTGAATTGCCCCTGATTGTATTCATAGAGAGGGAAAACCCTTGTTTCCACTGCTAGTCTTGAAACTTTTATTGTGTCTTCAGAATTATGATACCACCCAGGTGGACATGGTGAAAGTATTTGAATGAATTTTGGGCCCTTTATTTCCTTTGCATTCTTTACCTTTCTTATAAGATCCTCTGGGAAGGCGACCGATGCAGTTGCAACATAAGGTACCCCCTGAGCCATCATGATATCCGCAACAACTTTCTTCTTCTCTTTCTTGAAGGTTCTGTCCTTCCCTATGGGGGTAGTCGTTGTCCAAGCTCCGAACGGTGTACTACCGCTTCTCTGAATTCCCGTATTCATATAAGCCTCATTGTCATACATGATGTAGAAAACGTTATGCCCTCTCTCCATTGCAGCACTTAAAGCTTGGAGGCCTATGTCAGCTGTTCCGCCATCACCTGCAAATCCAACAACATTGTAATCTTCCTTTCCTTCAATATCGAGACCTTCCCTTATACCAGATATTGATGCACCTGTTGCGGCGAATGGAGTATAGACCATAGGTACCTTCAATACTTCTGCAGGGTAATTTCCAGGTATTACGGCCCAGCAAGATGCAGGAACCGATACAACTGTTTTTTCACCGAGAGCCTTCAAAACATATCTCATAGCAAGGACTGCGCCACAGCCTGCACAGGCAGCATGACCTGACATCATTAATTCTTGCTTAGGAATTGATGTTGGCATTTTATTTACCTCCCACATTTATCCATTCCATAGAATCCCCCCCTTCCATTAGACCTTCATACATCCTCTCATAATCTTTTACTCTGATATCCCTTCCACCGAGTCCAATTATATAGTTCTTTATTGGTATGTCTGTTTTGTTATAAAGTGATGTTACCACATCTTCATATACAGCACCCCTTTGACCAAATGTGATGCTTCTGTCCAGAACCCCAAGACCCTTGAGACCTCTTATGGATTTCAATATCTCCTCTGCAGGGAATGGCCTATAGAACAGTATCCTGATCAGCCCCACCTTCATACCCTTTTCCCTCAGTTTCCTCACAGTATATTTTCCTGTCGAAGACATGCTTCCCATAGTAATCAGAGCATAATCAGCATCCTCCATCATGAAATTCTCGATGAGGCCTGGAAAATCGGCATTGAACTTATCATTGAATTTCTTTGTTTCTTCCTTCACAACATCAAGAGCCCTATACATTGAATCCCTCATATCTTTCTTGAGTTCCATGAACGGACCGTCCGGTGGCATCAATGATCCATAACCCAGTGGATTTTTTAGATCTATGCTGAATGGAAGATTTAGATCCCCGATGTAATCATAAGCATCACTCTCATCCCTTATTATAACTGGTTCAGATGTGTGGGATAATGTAAATGCATCCTGCATGCTCATTATTGGCAGCATTACATTCTTGTTTTCTGCCACCTTATATCCTAAAAGTATACTATCCATTGCCTCCTGGTTTGATTCGCAGTAAACCTGCATCCATCCCGTATCCCTTTGTGTGATGCTGTCGGTTTGGTCTGCCCATATGTTCCACGGTGGTCCTATGGCCCTGTTCACCACCGCCATTAGTACCGGTAGCCTTGAGCCTGCTACCCAGTGAAGCATTTCATGCATGTAGAGTATTCCATGTGAGGATGATGCAGTAAAAGATCTTATTCCTGTTATTTCACTTGTCATTGTTGAAGCCATTGCACTGTGTTCACTTTCCACTTCTATGAATTTAGCATTTATCTTGTTATTTGCAACCATTTCAGCCAGTTTTTCGACTATAGCTGTCTGTGGTGTGATGGGGTATGCTGAAATAAATTTTACCCTGGCGAGTTTTACGCCGGTAGCTACAGCTTCATTGCCAGTCATTATCTCCCTAGTAATGTTCTGTGCTTTCATTTATTCTCACCTTCCCTGACCATTTCGATTGCATCAAACGGGCATTCATTTGCACAGATTCCACACCCTTTGCAATGATCGTAGTCTATGAATGGAGCCTCCATCTTCTTTATTCTGTCTGCGGGGGCTTCATAATCTGGATTTTCGTTTATATCTATTGCAACATCGGGACAGAATTTCCAACATATCATGCATCGCGTACATTTCGAATAATCTATAACAGGTTTTGATGTTCTCCATGATGATGTCTTTATGTTGGTGGTGGGGTAATATGCTGTTGGAGTCATAACCATTTAAGCCACCTCCACTTCTTCATATGCTTCCTCTATTGCATTAACATTCTCATTAATCTTTGAAGGTGATATATCTCTTACAGCACTTTTCATTGAATCAACAGATACTATTCCACTTACCTTGGAGAAAGCTCCCAATATGGCTGTATTTACAATAGGGTGCGAAGGATCACCAAGATGATTCTTCAGCGCGATGCTCGTTGCATCAACATACGCAACCTTGAAACCGTTGTTACTCTCGAAGTCTCCTTTTTTTCCATTTATCAAGACTAATCCGTTCGGTTTCAATCCCTCTGTCACATTCACCAATTTTAACAGAGATTTATCAAGGAGGATAACAGCATCTGGCTCATATATCTGGCTTCTAAGTTCTATCTTGACATTATCAATTCTTGTGAAAGCAGTTACGGGTGCACCTCTTCTTTCTGTTCCATAAAAAGGAAATGTTGTTACCCATTTGTTCTCCTTAAAAGCAGCCATAGCCAACATCTTCGATGCAGTCACAGCTCCTTGTCCACCTCTTCCGTGGAACCGGATTTCATACATTCCTTACACCATTCCGAAATCGCAAGATCGTATAAAAGGTTATTTGAAATAACCGTTGGGAAAATCAATATTAACCAGATTTATAATATGAGAAATCGATGGATTTACGCATTTTCATGGAGGAGATAATCAGGAAGATGGGTTACAGGGTGTATCCTGGCTATCCACAAGAATATATCTGGATAGATCACGGAGATAATACGGGGGAAGTAATATTATTAATGGATGATAATGATCTTGAAAAATTAAGGGAATTCTATTCGTCGACAGTGAATTATCCTGGAGAAAAATATGTTTTCATACTTATTGATGATGATAAAGAAATACTTTCTTATTGTAAGAGCAAAGGTCTGATAGGGATTAGGAAGGATACTGTAGCTTCGCTGGTAGGAAAAAGCATAATAGATATGCATCTCAGTAGAGGGAAGAGAGAGATTGCTGAGAAGGCTGAAGGAGACGATTCCATTTACGTTTATCTTGAGGAAGGTAACAATCCTAAATTCATTAAACCAACTATAACCGGGGAAAATGTTTCAACGGCAATTGGTTTAAAGGCCGATCTCATCTTTGTGCCTTATTACTTCTTTTCCTATTCCTTAAACGTTCTCGAAGGTGGATTATATGAAAAAAAAGAAGGAATATTGATGGTAAATTCTGTCAATGGAAATGTAAGTGAATCAATTAACGGCTATGAAGTAATAGATAAATGGCCTATGAAATACAAGGAAGTTGAGCCAAATTGGGAGGTAAATTCCTCAATTGAAAAAATAAGGAGATGGATTCAGGAAAATATGGAAAGGGAAATTATGGTAGAGGAAGAATCTAAATTTTTCATAATTTTTTCAAGGAAGAAAGTGAAGCCTCTGGATGATACCATAAAGATAAAGTATAACAGCACTTATCTCTATCCAGTGTATACTTCCTCAACGCTAGTTATGGATGGATTTACTGGAGAAATAAAATCAGTGACTGATTTCATATAAGCTACTTTATATTATAGAAATTTCAAATTTATTAAGTGTAATATCAGTCATTATTAAGAATTTAGAAAAATATTTTTTAATATTGAAAGAAGACTAATCAAATTTAATGAAAAAAGATAATAATCAGTTTATTATAATGATTTGGATTTCCATGCAAGAGGCCAGTGGCTCAGATTTAAAATTCATTATAAATTATGTGAAGGGTAAGAGAGGAATGGTAGGGATAAAAGCAATGCTAAAAAGCATTAATTCTGGATCTGTGCTATTATCCGATGTCAATGAAATAGGATCTACTGCAAGCTATACCGAAGATACCTATAAAAAAATTATAGAGGCCGCAGCGGTAGCGCTCGGAGGAGATTTGAACATAAGGATGAACCAGATAGGATATGCGCTAGGCGACAGAGCCAAAATGACAAGATTCGTGGCAAAATTATCCACTGCAAAACAGGTTATAAAGATATTAGAAGATAGATTGATAACTGAAATTCCATATGTTAAATCATCAGTCCAGGAAATTTCAAAGCACATAGTAATATTGAGAGTTACTGCCAGGAAAAACGGAGAGAATTTCCTTCAGGTCGCAGACGGTTACATTTCTGCTGTTCTTGATCAGCTCAATAAATCCATGACAGTTTCAGAAAAGAAGATTGACAATAATGAACTTGTTTATAAATTCACACTGGGTGAGAAGGATCAAGAATGAGCGTCCTGAAATCCTCGTTGACTGGCAATATTCTTATTCTTACTATTAACAGACCTGAAAAGAAGAATTCACTTACCATGGAAGTTGTTGAGGAAATAAATAGAGCCCTTGATGAAAATAAAGGATACAGAGTTGTTCTAATAAAGGGTGAAGGGGGATTCTTCTCCGCCGGAGCAGATGTTTCAATATTCACAAATCTCGCAGGAAAGGATGCAGAATCCTTTTCGAGGAGAGGTAATGAAATAATGGACAGAATACAGAATAGTGATGCAATTTCCATAGCGGCCGTAAATGGGGGAGCTTATGGTGGTGGTTTGGAACTTGCACTGAGCTGCGATGTCAGAATAATATCCCCGAATACTAAGATAGGACTTACGGAAGTGAATCTGGGTATATTTCCTGGATGGGGTGGAATAAAGAGGATTAGCCAACTTGTGAACAAAAGCTATGCAAGATATATGGCATTAACTGGTAAAGTGCTGACCGGAAAGGAAGCATTCGAAAGGGGAATTGCACAAGTTCTTTCTGAAAATGTTGATAAGGATTCTATGGACCTGGCACAATCACTCGCAGAAAAATCTGAGGAAAGTGTAAAGAGGATAAAGAAACTTCTTTCACAGGACGTCTATTCCACTGAACAAGAGAGTAGATTGTTTGGTGAAGTGATAGAGACGAAACAGGCAAGAGAACTTGTACAGAAATTTCTTAACAGAACGAAATGAAAAAATTATGAAAGAGTAAGAGATGGTTTTCCGGGATATGCTTTCTTCATTCTTCCCGGGGGAATTTCGCCATTTATCTCTATATCTATATTCAGTAACTTCTTAAGATCTTCTTTATATATTTCTAAAACATCCGCTTCATTCCTTATGCCCGTCTTGATATCTCCTTTTTTTATGAGCTGAAGAACAAAATCCCTCTTCTCTCCATCTATATCTTTAATTATACGCTTTCCTTCATTCTTGTATCTTTCAAGTAATTCCCATTTCCAATCCTCTGCTGTATTTATTATAAGCTTTGAGTGCGTGTCCTGTGATATTTTTAATATGTTCCTGTAATCTTCTATGATAGATTCAATGAAGAGCCATTCTTTTTCATAACTCTCAAATGAGTTATCGGGATCTGGGTATTTCTGGAGACTTGCAAATTCATTCCCTCCATAAATGCTGTGTATTTCTTCAGATATATATGGTATTATGGGGGAAAGAGAGAGAGCCCATTTATCTGCAAATTTTTTAACTACTCTGAGCATTCTTTCAGTACCCGCAAAATTTTCAAGATCACGCACATCGTTTAGCATATTAAAGAATAGCTCCACAGAAGCATCTCTTATTTTCATAGATTCAAAAGATTGTTTCGCCCTAGCTAGTCTTCTGTTAAATCTGGCTATAAGCCAGAGATCCCTTTCATCTGGTTCCCCATTCACTTTTGATGCTTCTGAAGCAAGTTCAAAAAAGCGTTCCATCTTCTTGGTGTAATTTTCTGCCTCATTCGATCTCCAGTCCACGTCATACCACACATCAGCGTTAGATGCTAAATATAACCTGAAGAGGTCTGCCCCATATTTTCTTTTTACTGTGAGTAGAGGTATTACATTGCCCTTACTCTTGGCCATCTTCTGCCCTTCTGAAATTACTATTCCCCCCGTTGAAATACCCACTGGCCAATCTTTTTCAGGGAATATTGCTACGTGCTGGAAGAGGTAAAATGTCAGATGATTTGAGATATGGGGGTAGCTGGTATGTCGTAGATCTACCGGATACCAGAACTCAAATTCTTTCCTGGCATTTCTTGCAATTTCTTTTATTCTTTCATCTTTATGGTCCAGAACATTTTTGCCAAGGAAAATAAAATCAAATATTGAGTCATCAAGATTTTCGTAACCTATCTCTCTAAGATACCTTATTACAGGATATAGGGATGTGTAAATAGTGGAATCACTAAGGCTCTCGATAATCCATTCCGGATCCATCGGAAGTCTGGTCCCAAGCCCTCTTTTCCTGGCACAAGGTCTTTCCCTTATCCAGTCTACCATCTGCAAGAATTGAGACTTGAGCGGATCAGGCTTAAGTTCCATCCTATCGATTAATTCCCTCACTTTTTCTTTCCATTCCTGTTTAGAATAATCAATGAACCACTGCCCATTTATTATTGCAACAATTACCCTGTCACCGTCTCTTGTATATGCCTTTCTGGATGTTTCATAAAATTTTATCGCCATTCCCCTCGAAATAAAGTCCTCAACAATCTTATCCTTTATCTCCCTTATGAATTTTCCATTGTAATCTCCTCTTATTATTTTACCGTGATAGAATTCCCTTTCATATAGGAATTTTGTCGCCTCTTCCAGTTTTTCCGCGTCATTGAGGTTAGAAATATTGAATTTTTTTATTATTTCTTCCATGTTTTCCTCTTCATCCATTTCAATGACCTTGATCGGTTCTATACTTGCACCTGATTCCTTCAGGGCAACATAATCCCATATGGAATGATATGGGACAGAGAAAACTATTCCACTTGCATTATCAGGATCCACGAACCTGCCCTCTATTATAGGAATTGATCTTCCATGTAATGGTTCCTTAACGAATTTACCTATCATATCATTTCCTTTAATTTCTCCAATTTTTTCAACTTTTAACTGGTACTTGAGCTTATTAAAGCCATCATTGCTTGCAATGAATTTCTTACCATTCATTATGAATATGGAATAAGTTGAGCCTGGATTCACAAACAGATTGGTTACACCCTCTAATGTTTCAGGTCTGAGAGTAGAAGCCAGAAGATGGTATTCCCCCATTTCAAAGAAAACAGAAACAAACTCCGTAATGGATACTTTATCTGTATCCCCCTCCTGAATATCATCTTCTCCTACTGGATTTCCGTCGCTTGGCGAATATAGCAATGGATAATCACCCTGTTTCAGATATCCTCTTACCATTAGCTTCCTGAATTGCCATTCAACGAATTTATTATAGATTTTTTCCCCAGAATTGAACTGCCTTGTCCAGTCAATGGATAATCCAAGATTTTTAAAATCTAGAACAATCTTATTTGCAAAATAATTGGCTATATTTTCTGGTTTTGAGAATTCATAAACCTTCTCGGGATCATCCCCATAAAGCTCCATATAAGATCTGTAAAGGTCTATTGTTGCCTTGTCGCCCCTTTCAATTTTTTTGCTGAATGCGAGAATAGGTGTACCTGAAATATGAAATGCCATAGGAAATAACACATTGTATCCACTCATTCTTTTGAACCTGGCAAATATATCCGCAATAGTATAAGTTCTTCCATGGCCTATATGAAGTGCTCCGTTGCAATATGGATACGGCACAGTGATAAGAAATTTCGTCCCACCCATAACCGGTTCATAAATTTTTCTTTCATCCCACAATTTCTGCCATTTATCTTCTATGGCCTGGTAATCGTATTTCATATAACCACCTATATTATCATAACAGCAGCGGCTACGACTGTCGTCCATTCGTTGACATCCTTCACCACTGCAGATGCAGTTATATTATCAGTCATTAATATTGCATCATTTAACTTGAATTTTCCAGTTTGACTATCCGTTTCCAGATAAGAATCAAGGCCCATTGTACTTGCTAGCATCTCTGCAGCCAGGCTTTCAGCGAATTTACCAGCTGATTCTGCTGTTTCCCCGTAACTATGATGTTCACTAAGGTAGCCATACATAGTTCTATTCCGGGGTATAGCCAGACCCACAGATGCTGTTATAAGTCTCGATAATTCATTTGAACTGTTTCTTGCAATAACAAGGAACAGTATCTGACCAGGCTTAAGTTCACTAAGTCCCTCTTCTCTATCCACAATTTCAGCATAAGGTGGGAAAATTGAACTTACTTCAACAAGATTATATTTCGCAATTCCTGCATCTCTGAGTGCATTTTCGAAAGAGCCCAGTTGGCTTTTATGAGTTCCAATACCCTTCGTAAAGAATATTTTGCGGGGGATCATGTTGGACATTGTGAGGTTATAATTATCTCACTTTAATTCTTTACTGTTATATTGACTCCTGCCAATTTTAAGCCTTTACAGAGATATAAACAAGAAGGCTCCGGTATTTAGGAAGGTATTGAAAAGAGAAATACTACGGTTGAATGAAAACAATTAATCCAAAAAGGATAAAATGTATTTCATAATTCCTTCTGGATTTAAAGTAAAAGGTAATAGGCTCATCGTTCCTAAATTCACAGAAGGCATAAAGTATAGGGATAAATCCTCCATTCCTAATAATATAAAACAGATCGTGGTGACAAAGGACGTTGATAGATACTACGCTTCAATTCAATATGAATCACCTGAACAACCGGAGAAGGGAGAAGGTGTTGTTGGCATAGACATGGGAATAAAACATTTCCTGACAATATCCAATGGCATAGCAATAGAACCAATTAACGTCTATATAAAATATGAGAAGAAATTAAAGAGGGAGCACAGGAAGCTGTCTAGAAAGAAGAATGGTTCAAAGAATAGGAAGAAACAGATATTGAAGCTTGAGAAAATCTACCGGAAGATAAAGTATGTGAGAACAGACTTCAACCACAAGGTATCCACTGCGATAACCAAGCATTATGATACCGTTGTGATTGAAGACCTAAATACACAGGGAATGACACAGAATCACAGGATTGCAAAGAGTATACTTGATCAGGGATGGTATCAGTTTAAGAAAATGCTGGAATACAAACTTCAATTGAGGAGTAAAGAAATAATAAAGATTGGAATGTTTGATCCATCCTCTAAAATGTATTCTAAATGCGGTAACATAAAGCATGATTTGAGACTTTCAGATAGAACATATCACTGTGATTTCTGTGGTTTAACAATTGATAGAGATTTGAATGCTGCAATAAACATACTCAATATGGGTATGATAAGAGTAGGGAAGGGCTTTCCAGAATTCACGCCTGTGGAGATACCTCAGGCGGGATACCTGAATCATGAG
>Ga0080003_1000237_pt1 | contig 39079 bp, 38 predicted proteins | sample JossMetagenome_FD_69206 | JGI IMG/M metagenome (GOLD analysis project Ga0080003, IMG submission 69206) | Hot spring microbial communities from Joseph's Coat, Yellowstone National Park, USA - JC2_E (SPADES assembly) (version 2) | ecosystem: Environmental > Aquatic > Thermal springs > Hot (42-90C)... | reverse complement strand
AAACGTGCAATGTTTATTCATAAGCTTTTCCGTAGGGGGAAGTCCGTGTATCTCCTCTCTGAAGATAGAAGTTTTACAGCTTCCCCCAAACCCCTAACGTTTCTATAAGCACAGTTGAACTATTATTGATATAAATGATACCAGAACTAGTTACTGGCAAGTCTGTAAGTTCCTTCTGTTGAATTTCCAATAAAGATTTTTCACTGATATATGAACTATCATTAAAATTACTTATATAAAAAAATGAAACTGAAATTAAAATAGCAACCAGCAAAAAAGATAAAAATATAATAAATAAATTATTAATCTTCATATTCTCACCTTTTCAATATTTCATCCTTCATTTTCTGGTATTGTTCTGAGGTTATTTCTCCCTTGGCATATCTTATATTAAGAATGTCTAATGCCTCATCCTTATCTGAATGTTCATCATAATATGTCCCGGAGGTAGGATGATTTGATACAGCTGATATTATCCAGTAAATGAATAGGAAAAACAATATAAGAGGTATTATCATAAATATACCCCCTAAGAACCACATTCCTGACGCTGCTCCCATCATACCATATCCATACACTGGATATCTTGCTGAAAAAATGATTCCCATAGCAATCGCTGCCATCAGGATTGCTAAGATGATCACAAAGAATATCCAGAAGATATTCACTATATTATTTCTAGCTTTCATATTTTCACCAATTAACTATTATGATGAAATTGTTAATAAATGTTGAATGAAAAGTAATGCAAACATATGAAAAAGTTACCTTGTAACTCTTTTCAAGATTATCCTATTTGTAGATCCGTGCCTGATTTTTTCAACTATTCCTTTCTTCTCGAGTTTATCTATAATTCTTGATATGGTTGCCCTCGAAAAATTATCCAGTCCTACCAAATCCTTTTGTAGCAAGGAACCCCCAGAGTCAATAAGTAATAAATAAACCCTCCTTTCTCCTTCATCTAGGTATCTCAGAATTTCTTGATCTGGATTCAAAATAACATCACTTTTTGGAGTTTCTTCTATTTTTTTAGTTATTAATAATTCTAAAGATAATTTTTTAATATTTTTAATCAAGTAAATAGATGATAATATAATGACTAAAAATAAGGTAGTCAAACTAATAATAATTAGATAGTCTGTTGAACTGTTAAAATAAAATATTGAAAGTGCGTTGATATGATATATAATAGGTACCAATAAAAGTAAGATAACAATCATCACAATTGAAGATAGTAATACTATAGAACTGAATATGATATTTAACAACATAATATATATATTATTTTTTATAATAATATTATTTTTATTTTTTTTATTAAATATCATAAGCACTTTTACTCATTATCATCTGTAGTAATATAAATATTATTAATAAATATTAAATATTAATTGCAAGCACTATTATGGCCAAGAAAGAAATAATCATATAGATCATATACCATAGAATTGAACTATTCATGAAGTGTCTGGAAAATGATCTGGAATATTTTCTTAGGGAAATTGCAAATCTATTCATTTTATTCCAGAATATATCTGGGACCAAATATTGCTCCTGTTCAGATTCATTAATACCTTTTTGAAGGATCCTCTTTAGCATTAGCCTTATATTATTTGAATAAGCAAAGGAAGTATATTTTTCATTAATTGGAATTCCAGAGTTCCATACTCTGACATTTCTCCCAGCAGGATTACCGAACGAAACATAAACAACCAATGTAATTATGAGAATTAGACCTGTAATGTAAAATGGAGTTAAAATCCCGAATATGTTGGAATTTAATTTGGAAATTATTGAAAATCCATTTGGTATGAATAGAGAGGGGTTTCCACCTACAAAGGGGGAATGCACAATTAGCGTTGAAATTATAAATATTAATATCAGTGATAAACCTAAGGAAAATATAACCACTGATTCCAATCTTTTATGGTGGGCATTCCCGTTATCTTTGCTAGAGAAAAATGAAATAATTTTGAACATGGCACCAGATGACATACCCTCTGAAATTGCTAAAATTGAACCTGCAATTATTGCTACTGCACCAATATAGCCACCCAAATATGCCTGCATAAAGAATGATTCTAGTAACATCCAGGTTGCTAGTCCTCCAATAGTTGGAAATAACCCAGATAATGATAAAGTAATTAGGAATAAACCTAAATTATATATTTTACCATTTTTCTGTTTTAAAGTTGCAAATTCTTCCGTGCCGGAAGTTCCAATGGCTAGGAAAAGACCAGTCTTTCCTAAACTGTGTGCGAAGGAATAAATGATTATCACAATTAAAATAAAATCTTTAATTAGTAAATTGGAAGAAATAAGGTACAATCCAAAAGCCATCAATATAGCGCCTTGATTTTCAATTGTGCTGAACCCAGCCAACATTTTCGTATTTTCTGAAATATAAGCATAAATGGATCCGAAAAAAAGTGTGATCACACCCGTTATTAGGAAAAATAATCCTATATATTGGAGATAAACATTATATCTCAAGAATAAAGTCATTTTATATATTAAAAATACACCCATTAGGGTCATAGTAGCACTGAAAATCCCAGATGCATTAGCGGGTGCACTTCCATGAGCTATCGGAAGCCATTCTGCAATCATGAATGGGAACATTCCCATTTTAAGAAATGCTCCTAATGATACCAGTAAATATATTACAGGAGACACTGGGCTTTCTATCGCAAAGGATCCTGAAATTGAAAAGGTTAAAATGGCCGAAATTATGATAGAAACAGTGCTAAATTCACTGAATACCATGAAAACGAATGCAGGCCTATTGATCATTTTATTTATACCTATGATCAGGTAAGATGATATTGACATGATCTCCCATCCAGTTATGAGCCACAAGTAATTTGTTGATAGCAGTATAAGAGCCATTCCAAAAACATCTATCGAAATTAAAATATGAAGCCATTTGCCATAATCGTTACCGTAACTTAATGAGTATAGGCCAACAACTATCCACACTAAAGAAGAGATCAAAATAAAATATGAGCTTAAGATATTAAAATTAAAACAGACAAATATAAAATATATTGAAGTTAATATAATCATAATGTATGAAAATTTCCTACTAACTATCCCTATTATAGAAGCTAAAAGGAATAAGATCGGAATTATAAAATCCATCATGGTTTATCACCTTTTAATTCAATGAGTGCTTCCAGAATTGTGTACGGGGATGGGGGGCATCCAAATATCAGTGCATCTGACTCTAAGAATGAAATTTTAGAATCTATGCCTGCACCACTTATTGCACATGTTCCCATCTTGACTATACACTTAGGTTCCGGCATAGACTCATAGGTTTCTTCTAGTACGGATTTCATTCCTTCGCTTTCTACACCCATTAACACTAAAACATCAGCATTCCTAGGGGTATTGGTTAAAAATATGCCATATCTATTCGCATCGTACTGTGGAGAAAATATATTTAAAAGTTCCGCGTTGCAGGCACCGCATGTTCCACTATCTATGATATAAATATAAAGAGACCGCTTAAAGACGTTCATTTTTCTATTTATTTTGAAAAGTTTTTGATCACCCGTAAAATGCATTTCCATACTGCATTTATCGCAAAATATGCATTTTTCCGGATTCCATTTGTTTTCATTTAGGGCCCCTACAGGGCATTTAAAATTGGTCGATCCCTTTAATAATGATGGTCTAAGTGGCGGTTTTTCAGGAGGGAATTGTGGAAATCTCTCAGTTAAAATTTCCTTTTTCACTCCTTTAATGAACCATTGATTACTCATATAAACTCAACCCCCACTTCAGATACCCATATACCGAAACTTTCAAAATTGAAATGGAAATCGGTGAAAATAGTATTTATAGCTGACTTCATAAATGTTTTCAAATTGAGATAGCTCGGGGAGGACATCTGAATATCTTTTATTAGTCCATGATCTATATTTACGTAATAAAATAGATCCCCGGATGGGCTCTCCAACCTTGCTGCGCCTTCTCCTGAAAAATTATTGTTATAATTATATTCATTATGTTTAGCCCTTTCCAGGCCATTTATACAAAGATCAAATGATTGAGAAATCTCCAGCCCCCTAATATAGAATCTGCCGAATGAATCTCCTTCATTAAATATAATCGGTTCAAAATTAAGTTCCTTGTAGGGCAAGATAGAAATATTAGACCTTGCATCTCTTTTAAAACCTGCAGCTCTTGCTGCTGGTCCAATTAATGGATCATCTCTAATTATTCCATTTTCCTGTAACCTATTAATGAAAATTTTAGACTCTAGAAGTCCATTAAATATATTTTCGAATTCCCTTTTAATTTTGATTAACGTTTGGATATGTGATGACAAGAGTCCAAAATCAACATCAACTCTGTTTAATTTATTTGTTGAAAAAAAGTATCTGTGCCCAGATATATCTGATATAATCCGGGAGATTATTTCATTAATGTAGGAAAGTTGATACATAGGAACTCCGAATCCAGCAGGCTCACACATGCGTTTCAAAACAAATAAATGACTTCTAATCCTTTCTAGTTCGAGAATAACAATTCTGCCGTAATATGTTCCTTCTGCTATATCTATATTAAGTGCATCTTCCACCGATGATAGAAATGCTATTGAGTGACTTGCAGAATGATACCCGTTTATTCTTTCAACTAAAAGGAGGCACTCATCTATTGTTTTGTTAAGACATCTCATGGTTCTACTTTTAACATATGGATTTACAATAATCCCCTTTATTGTCTCTCCATTTGTAATTATTTTAAAATCCAATGGTTCTATAAGTCCTCCTGTAGCGGGGCCGTACTGAAAATTGAAATGATTTTTATCATTAATTTTTGGAATAATTTGTAATCTTTCAAGTGGTTCATCTCTTCTTATCATCCCCTTTTCATATATTGAGAATTTCCCAGTTTCCCCTATGTAATAACCATCTCTAACATTAAATTTGTAATATTTCATATCAACCCTCCCATCAAAATTAAAATATATCCTCCAATAGCCAGAGGAATGATTGATGATATAAGTGCAATTATTTCCATTGTTCCTTCAATTTTGGAGTTATTTTTTTCATTTCCAAAAATCATTTTAGTAACATTAAAATTTATTGAAATAAAAACCGATATAACAGATATGATAACCAGTATAAATGGAACCAAGAAATGTTGTTGATAAAGTGAGAAAAATATAATAATCTCACCAAAGAAAGAACCAAATGGCGGTGTACCAGAGGCACCAAATGAGGAGAATAGAAGAGCTATAGCAGTAATTGGAGAATTCTTATACAATCCATTTACATCATCTATTTTCCTTGATTTTGTTAATCTTAATATGTTTCCGGAAGAATAGAAAGCCCCTGCCTTTGAAAAACTATGGGATAAGAGAAGAATAAGAGCGCCCACTATCCCAGGTCCCCCTAGAGCGAATCCAATTAGGGCTATATTCATGTTTTCCATCGTGGAATAGGCAAACATTCTTTTATATTTGTCCTGATAAATTAAAAATATAGCAGCCATGACTATTGATAACGTCGCAATCCACACATAAACTATCTTAAGAGGATATATCTCATAAATTCTGTAGATAACATATAATGCTACAGGTAAAAGAACTCCAGAAAACATTGCGCTAACAGGCGAAGGTGCCTCGGAATGAGCATCAGGTAACCAAGTATGTACAGGGAATACTCCAGATTTTGTGCCAAATCCCATTAATGATATTGCCACTGCAAGAACCAAAAATTTAGACTTAAAAGAAGAATTAATAAGTGTTGATACGGTCAGTGTTCCGGTAACATAATATATCAAGATTATTGAAATAAATGCAAATGTTACTCCAGCTGATACAATTATTATATACCTCCAAGCAGCCTCCAAGGACGTTTCATTCCTTTCTGTGATTATTAATAATGCTGATGAAATGGTAGTGGACTCAATACCGACCCACATCAATCCAAAGTTATTAATCTCCAGTGTAAATAGCATGGAAATTGTAAATAAATTGAGTAAAAGAAAAAATAAATCATTGGAAATATATGTATTATGTTGACTGAAATATTTTATTGAGTATAATGAAGAGATAAAATATATAGATGTAACCATAAATATAAAAAATACTGAAATATTATCTATGAAAAATAATCCCGGAGCAGGTTTGTTAATATAAAGCAATAGCGAAAGAAATATTTCTATAATGCCCGATATCAAGGTGGCAAGTTTTAAATTTCCCCATTTGAATGTAATTGAAGCAATTGCTGGTACCAATAAAATTAAAATAGGTAGAGCGGTGTTATTGAGCATCATCCTATCAAATCCTCCACCGGATTATGTTCATTTTTTTCAAGCACAATTATTGATGATATCACAACTAATGCTAACACATCAAGAAAAATACTAGCCTCTATTATTAATGGAATTGGTAGTAAAAATATACCGAAAAGGATCATTGCATTTTCCTCTTCCACGTATCCAATGATTTGAGTATGAGTGGATTTCCTAGAAGCTATCAGGAACATTCCTTGAAAGAATGTTATCAATGGGAATACGAGAATATTAGAAGGGACTATACTTTCACGTAAAATCATTGAAGAAAATACAAATTTATAAATCAGAATAACTGATAAAACAATAAAAATAAGGTCCACAATAAGAAGGTAAGGTACACTCAAGTATTTTTCAACGGAAAATTTTCTCTTTTTTGGAATTGTTCTTTCCAGAAAATAATTGATTAAGATAACTCTCAGTATAACAACCATTATTCCCAGAATTATAAGATCCAAAGATCTCTCCAAAAATCCCATTATAAAGGATAAAGAAGCAATCAGTATTGACTGAATAGATTGACCTCTAATATTTGCAATAATGAATTCTATCCCTTGTATATAAAAACCACTAATTGCTACCATGCTGGCAATTAAAAATATAATGGATTGAATCACATTCATACAGATATCACCTCAGATAATATTAGGAAAAGAACAGAGAAAGTAAAGGCAACTGCCAAATAATCAATAATCCTAAAAAGTCTTAATTTTGCCAAACTTGTCTCTATAACAGTTATGATGATTATTAAAATCATCCATTTCAAAAACATTATAGGTATATCAATAAGGAAAAGTGGAATGCCTGAAAAAAGGCCCCATGGAAAAAGAAATACATTTATAAGAACAGAGCCTAGGAGGTATTGTTTGATATAACTGCCCCACTCATTTAATGCCAACAGTTTCCCACTATATTCGAAATTCAAGCCGGAATCAATCATACCCAATTCTTGGACTCCTTTACTTTCCAAAGGAATTTTACCCGTTTCAAATAAAAATAACATAAAAAAGGCTATTAAAGAAAATAAATGTAAAAGAGAAAGATTTGAAAGTGGATTAGAAGTTAATAATTCATTAGTTGTGTATGGATTATTAGTCCCGGTTAGAATAGACACACCGAAAAAAACAGTTATCAAAGTTCCCTCAGAAAGGAAATTGAAGGACATTATCCTAGATGCACCTAATTTTGCGTAGTTACTTCCTGAGTCAAAGGCTGCTAATACCTTAATAAAAGAAGCCGTAGAAAAAAGAAGTGCACCCCCAAGGAAATCTGCAGATGCGGTGAATATAACCGGGGTAGGAATTAATACTGGAATGATGAATGAAATAAATAAATAGATACTAAATGAAAGATATGGGCCTATTTTAAAGAAAATTCCAGAGCTGGATGGAATAAGAATCTCTTTTTTAAATAACTTAATAAGGTCGAAATATGGCTGAAATATACTTGGCCCTTTTCTTGATTCAACATTTGCCTTTAATTTTAACATTATACCTGAGAATAATGGCGCCATTACCAGCGTGAATAACACCTGACTTATCGTTTCTAATAACAATGTTTCCTCCAATCATTCCACCTCGTTTATAGGCGTTATCAACTGAGTTCTTACTCAGTGGTTATGGAGGAAACGCCATTCCTCTTGAATGGTAATTAATAGCATTATATCAATTTTTTTATAACTTTAATATTTGAACTTTCATTGCTATTCTGTTCCATAATTCATAATTCATCACAGTCATTGTAAACTAAAATCTATTAGTGAATAAAAAATTATAAAAATATAAGTTTAATGGAAAGTTTGGAGTTTGAGGGAGGAGTAAATCTCAATTGCTTTAGTGATGTGATACACGGACTTCCCTCAATTGAAAAGTTTGGGAAAAATGTGGTGAAGATAGGAAAATTTGACCCGTCTTCCAGGATATGTTCTAAATGCGGTAGCATAAAGCATGATCTTAAACTGTCCGATAAAACATACCACCGTGATATATGTGGTCTAACAATGGACAGGGATCACAACGCATCGAAAAATATAAAGAAGATAGGACTGATAAAAGTAGGGCTGGTGCAGCCCGAATCTACGCCTGTGGAGATCGCTACTTCGGGCTTGTATAGAATATATCCATACAGGCAGATGTCGGTCGTTGAATCAGGAAGCTCCGAAGCTTTCAGCTGGGGAGTAGCTCAGAGATATCAATGAAGAAAAAATAATAATATGATTGAAAAATTCATAATGGATAAATTTGAAAATTAAAATCCCAGATATTAAAAAGGTACAAAATTTCTTAAATTCTACATATATGGGTAAATGGGCTCTCGTCGGAATATTAATAGGAATTATAGCTGGGTTCGGGGCAACGGTATTTTATTTCTCAATTAAACTTGTAACTGACTATATGCTAGGAGGAATAACAGGCTTCATACCTCCCAATCCCGCTGGAGACTTATCGGTTTTGCCTTCATTAAATCCAAGGTATTTCTTGATTCCAGTATCCACAACGCTGGGCGGTTTAATAGCGGGTCTTATAATCTTCTATTTTGCTCCTGAAGCTGAAGGGCACGGAACAGATGCGGCCATAGATGCCTTTCACAACAAAAATGGAATTATAAGAAAGAGGATACCTTTAGTAAAATTAGTTGCATCAGCCGTAACAATTGGTTCCGGGGGGAGTGCTGGAAGAGAAGGTCCAACCGCGCAGATTGCTGCTGGATTTGGATCGATTATTGGCTCAATATTAGGTTTTTCTGCAAAAGATAGGAGAATTGCGGTTGCTACTGGAATTGGGGCGGGAATAGGAGCCATATTTAAATCACCTTTTGGTGGAGCAATTTTAAGTGCAGAAATATTATATAGTGCTGGAGATATGGAAGTTGAAGCCCTTATACCATCATTTATAGCATCTCCTCTTGGCTATGTTATTTTTGCTTCCTTTACCAATTATGAACCCATATTTGGTAACTCATTTTCATACACCTTTAATCACCCAATGAACCTTATTATATTTGCTATACTTGGATTAGCAGCGGGGTTTGTTGGTAAATTTTATACAACAACATTTTATTGGGTCAAGGATAAATTTTCCAAATTGAAAATACCTAAGTATACAAGACCTGCTCTTGGTGGATTATTAACAGGTATCATAGCAATGTTCTTTCCAGAAGTTACAGGCATGGGTTATGGCTATCTTCAATATTTAATAGATGGTAAATTATCATTGATTCAAAGTGAATATATAATTTTGCCACTTGCACTAACAATATTGATAATTATTTTTGCAAAAATTATAGCGACCTCTCTTACTATTGGTTCTGGAGGAAGTGGAGGGGTTTTTGCACCATCTCTTGTGATAGGAGGATTTCTGGGAGCGTTAATGTGGATTATAGTCCATTCAATATTTCCAGGCATAGTCCTTGAACTATCTCCAATGGTAATAATAGGGATGATGGCATTCTTCGCCGGCGTAGGCAGGGCACCAATTGCAGTTATATTGATGGTGAGTGAGATGACCGGTTCATTATCAGCAATAATCCCCGCAATGGTCGCTGTTGTAATATCATATTATGTAGTAGGTCCAAAATATACAATTTACAAAAGTCAGGTCAGAACCAGGGCAGATTCTCCTGCCCACAGAGGTGAATACAGCATTCCACTGCTGGATAGAATTAAAGTTAGAGAGGCCATGACATATGATCCAGTAACAATCAATCCTTCCGATAACATTTATGATGCATTATCAATATTAAATAAAAACAGATTTAAAGCACTTCCAGTTGTTAGCGGTAAGGAATTGGTGGGGATAGTCACAAAGGGGGATCTGATGAATATACAAATGGATTCATATAAAATTACACCTGTTTCAAAGGTTATGACTAAGAACGTAATCACAACAACACCCGATGAAAGTCTCCATGAGGTCCTTAAAAAAATGTCTCTGAATGAAATTGGAAGATTGCCAGTCGTTAATGGTTCAAATGATGGTTCAAAAACTCTTATAGCTATCATAACTAGGGGTGATCTTTATAGAGCTTATGAAAGGAGTTCAGGTCTTTATGAAAATCTGGAAAATTAATTAATGTCAATTTAACTATACTAAACTATGATTGATATAAGTGAAAAGGAGGATATGCATAGAATTGCTACTGCATATGGGGAAATTGTTCTTAAAAAGGAGACTTTAATTGCTATAGAGGAAAAAACAGTAAAGAAAGGGGATGTTATAGAAATTTCAAAAATAAGTGGAATAAATGCTGCAAAATCGACATTTTTGAACATACCTCACTGTCATCCCATTCCCATAAGTTATGTGGAGCCGACGATTGAAATGAAAAAAGATAGAATTGCAGTGAAATGTACAGTTAAGGCATATTATAAGACTGGAGTTGAAATGGAGGCCCTTTCTTGTGCAACATCCATGCTTCTTACAATTTGGGATATGGCAAAATATCTAGAAAAGGATAGCAATGGAAACTACATGGACACTAGGATAACCAACATAAAAGTCATCGAAAAATGGAAGGGAAAAAATGGTGCATAAGGACGATAAGAAATATGACCTGAAAGTCATGGTACTCACGGTATCATCAACCAGAAACATGGAAAATGATGAGACAGGGAGAAAACTTGAAACTCTTTTCAAAGACGATGGATACGCAGTTTCCAGAAAAATGTGTGTGGATGACGAATCCGAAATATTGAAATTAATTTTCTGTAATTATGAAAATGATGTATTCGTTATAAATGGAGGAACTGGTACCAGCAGAAATGATCTCACAGTTCAGGCAGTAGAGAAAATTGCTCAAAGGGAAATCAGAGGATTTGGCGAATTATTTAGAGAGAGATCAGGGGGCATATTACCTTACATTTCAAATGCGTCTCTATTTATCAGGGATAAGAAAGAATTATTCTGCATACCAGGTTCACCTGATGCTGCCGGGACTGCATATGAGATCATAAGAGGGATGATTAATCATATTTACACTGAGTTGAACAAGGAATAGAAAGAAATCAAACTATCCTGTTCCCAATGTCATCCCCTACAATGTATCCTGGAAAATGATACATCAATTCTTTTATATTCTTAAGGTTGCTAATGAAAAGCCTTCCCTGTTCCGAATCATAAAAATTTTTTGAAACTAATATATCATAATTTTCATCCTTAATCTTATAAAATTTTAGATTGAGCACAGATGCATAATATTTTATTGATATACCTACATCTGCCCTTCCTTGCTTAACTGCTCTTGATACTGCGCCATGGCTCTTAGCCTCCCAGAAATATCCTCTTATATTTTCTTTACGGAAATCATCGCCGAGTTCATCTTTTATAAGGCTATCAATCAAATCCCTTGTACCAGAACCCTTGTTCCTGTTGACGAAAAGCAGATCATCATCAACAATTTCCTTGAATGATCTTATCCCCTTTTGAGACACGAAACCCTGCTCTCTAGAAAATCCTCTTAGAAGGATGGAGTTTTTCTTCAAACCATCATCCATTACAAATTTGTTATATTCCCCATCCTTCATTAAATGGATTCCTCCCATGTCTGATTCACCGATTCTCATAGCTCCAACTGCCCCCTGAGATCCTGCATTTATGATTGCCGGATACCTGAATGTTTTGAACAGGACCCTTTCTAGAAGAGGATCATTGCTACCAATGCAAAGCACATCCTTCTCCCTTCTTTTCATGGTGAAAAAATCAACTTCTTCATTTTCTTCATAAAAATTTCTGTCCTTTGAGAGCACCATTATTCCATCTGAATACACCATTCTGCTTATAGATCCAGAATCACCGAAAATCGGGTAAACTCTGTTATTCCTGCTAACTATCGCAGGTATAAGATAATCCTTTCCCTTTTCACTATTTATTCTGAATGGTATTTTCATTTTCTTAAGATTGAAATTATCAATTTTATAGGCTTTAGTTATTCCAGGAATTACTATATAGTTGAGTACAGATGCTGAGGACAGTGGGAATCCCGGCATCCCTATGAATAAAGAGCCTTTCACTTCAGCCAAGAATGTGGGTTTTCCTGGTTTTATTGAAATACCATGGAATAACATCTCTCCGCCGAGGGAATCAACAACTTCGTATAACATATCATGAAATCCTGCTGAAGTTGAACCTGAAGACATAACTATATCATAATTCTGTAGAAGAGGTTCAATTGTTTTGATTGCAAGATCCTTATCATCCCGTACTATTCCTACAAAATCAGCATTCAGGATCCCGGTATTATTCAATGCGGAGATAAAGTAGGGGGAGTTGACATCATAGATCTCTCCATCATTCAGAGATTCCCCTGGTTCCTTAATCTCATTTCCGCTAGAGAATACAGCAACTTTAATCTTTCTGTAAACATTAATTTCACTCTTTCCAGCTGCGGAAAGAAGTGCTACAATCTCAGGATCAACAAGAGTTCCTGGATGTGCCAGAACTTCACCAAATGAAAAATCTGACCCAGCATGGGAAATATTCTCTCCTGGTGAAACAGACCTGTAGAACTTTATAAAATTCCCATCCCTTGAGGTATTTTCTACCATTGCAATTGAATCCGCCCCCCTAGGTAAAATACCCCCTGTGGGGATATATACAGTTTCTCCAGGCAATATTTCTATGTCATACCTTTTCCCTATCTCTATTTCTCCCTTAAGCTTCAATGTAACAGGGCTGTCTTCATCTGCCCCCTCAAGAGAGCTGTGTATTACAGCATATCCATCGACTTCTGATCTATCAAACGGTGGAATATCTATTTCTGAATATATATCTTCGGAGATAATCTGGTTGATCGAGTATTTTAGCTGAAGCCTCGTTGAAGAAATTCTTTTACTTATTAGCGATGAAATAATATCCCTTGCCTCACCTGCCGATACAAGTCTATGAAATATTTTTGTCATATCACCACCTCAATAAATGTACCTTCACAGTATCTCCTTCTTGGAATCCTTCGTTATTTTCATCCACTTCCAGAATCCCATCTGCATCTATTATGGAGTAGATGACACCGGAACCTGTGACCCTTATAGGGATTATTCTTGGAGGGTTATTGCTCCAGTCAATCTTAACCCTTACGAAACTTCTGAATCCAAGAGTATTTACAATAGATCTAGAAAGTTGCCCTTCCACGTAATTTTTCTTATTCAATTCAATCCCAGTCCATTGTGAAATTATGGGGAGAAAAATGTTTTCAACAGCTATAAGAGCTGCGACCGGAAGTCCAGAAAAGACAAAAATTGGCTTATTCCCGTATATAAACAAACCACTTGTTCTTGCCGGTCTTATTTTTAATCCATGGAAAATTTTTGTTGCATTATTTTCAAGGAAATTTGAGAGGACATCCCTGTCACTTGGTCCCGTACCCCCCGTTATTATAAAGATATCATTATTTTCCTGTTCTATTTTCTTTCTGATTTCATCTTCATCATCTCCTACGGTGCCCAAGCTATCTGCTTCAAAACCATTCCATTTAAGGTATTCTTTTAGAAGAGGTTGAGTGGAATTGATTACCTTGCCATTAACTATTTCATTACCGGTAGAAATAATTCCTATTCTGAAGTCGTAGACCTCAATATTTTTTATTCCAACCTCCAAGAAAGCTACGATGTGGGGCGGGGTTATTCTTTTCCCCTTCCTAACAAGAACGTAACCACGTTCAATATCCTCCCCTTTAAGACTCACATTCTGAAACTTCCTAACGGGTACAAATATTCTGACATTATCTAATAAAATCTCTGTATCTTCCATCATCACAACTGAATCTGTTCCTTCAGGCAACTTTCCACCAGTATATATTTTCACGGCTTCTCCTTCTTTTACAATTCCTTCAAAATCCTTTTCCGGGGATGATTCTCCTACAACCCTGAAAAATGAAGGATTTATCCTTGAAGAAGATATAGTGTTTCTGGATTGTATAGCATAGCCGTCGACGGCACTTTTAGAATACCTGGGAAAATCATCTGGTGATAGAATATCTTCATAGGAGTAATACCCCACAGAGTTCAATACATTTACCTTTCTTTTTCTTGGATTGAATGGAAATTTCTTAGATGCAATTAAGGCTTCTGATAAAGAAGAATAACTTTTGAACTCCATGATCAATGATAACAAATTAGGTTAAAAATTATTCATTCGAATTCATTAAGGAAACGCTTTAACTGAATAATATTATAAAATTAAGGGCAATCAATAAGGAATTTCTTCTATTGCATCCTCAAGGATTATTTTTTTTCCGTCAATTCTCCCATGAAATCTTATAAAGGCGTAATTCCCCTCTATATATATTTTTAGCAGATGCACTCCCTCATTGTTGAAAACTTCAAAATCATATCCTCTGAATTGGTCAAATTTCATTTTTTCTTCCGATATCCTGTAGTATTTACCATTAAGTTTGATAATTCTCGCATAATCTAAGAGGGAAAGTGTTCTGTAATGTATTATTTCTTTAAGAGAATGGACAGATTCTACTATATTTCCTTCGTCTAGGGTAACGAGGGTAGAAAATCCAAGATCGAGATCCTTTGGATTATGGGTAACATATATGTATTCAAATCCATATTTTTTAGATAAATCATCGATTAGAGAGAGTGAATTAATTCTCGATATTTCGTCCTGCATCGAGAACGGTTCATCCATTAGCATCAATGAGGGAGATGAAACAAGGGCTCTCGCAACGGCCACCCTCTGGGCCTCACCCTGTGACAATTCCCAAGTTCTTTTTGAAAGTAGCTTCCTTATTCCAAGAGCATCAATTATTTCATCTAATATACTATCCTTTCCTTTACCATATTTTATAGAGATAGTGATATTTTTAATCACATTCATATTTGGGAAAAGATCGAGTTCCTGTGGTATTAGGGCGATATCCCTTTTCTCAGGTGGAAGTTTAGTTATATCACAATTATTCTTCATTATTTTGCCTTCATGCATTTGCAATCCCGCTATGCATAGTAGAAGGGTACTTTTTCCAGAACCATTTCTTCCGAAAACAAAGGAATTCCTTCCTTTTATTTCCAGATTTGGAACGGATAGAAAGAAATCCCCTCTCCTAGTTCTTAAATTCTTAATTTCAAGCATTATCTTCCCTCTCAAGAATTTTCATAAGGAGTAAAATTATCACTCCAGTAAAAATAAGAATTGAACTGGACGCAACAGCAAGAGGTAATCCAGTTCCAATGAACTGTGAATAGATGAAAACCCCGGCTAGATGGATAAATCCAGGAAATATATAATAAGCCACTATCAAAATTGATCCTACTTCTGATATACTCCTTGCCCAGCTCAGAATCATACCCCTCAAAAGTGCTCTTTTCATCAGGGGGAGTGAAATTGAAAAATAGCTCTGCCAGGGTTTCATACCGAGTGTTCTGCCCACAGACTCATATTTCATCGTGTTTTTGAGATAACTAACCTGAACGGTCCTTATGGTGTAGGTTGAAGAAAGAAAGAAGAGTGTCACTATGACAGCAAAGAAAGTATCATCAAAAACATAATCTGGATAAATCTCTGTTATAAGATGGCCCAGAGGCATAGTCGGTTCAAAGGTGATGAGCATCATAATACCTACAACCGTGTGGGGAATCATGATGGGCAATTCAATCAAACTATCCAGTGCCCTAGCTGTTCTACTTCTATTTCTTGAAATGAAATAGACATAAGGAATCGCGAATCCTATGGATAGAAGAGAAACTATGAATGCCAACCCATAGGTATAGTAAAGGCTTGTCCATATCCCTGTAGAAGAATCCTCAAGAATGTATGAAAAACTCTCAAAAGTTATTACCCTTATTATCGGTATCAAGAGGAATAATAGATATATTACAAAAAAGGGTAAAAAAAGATAATAAAGATATTCCCGTCTCTTCATATTTCCTCATATGAAGATGTGGGGATATAGGATGGAACGGGAATTGTTATTCCGGAAAGAAATGATGGTCCCTGACCGTAAAGAAATGGGGTTGCTATAGGATCAAATTCACTGCTTGAGAGGTAACTCTGTCCCAGTGATGTTATCAGGTAATAGATGAACTGATTTGCAACTGCCTGATTCTTTGTATTGATAAGAATTGTTGCAGAATAAAGTATTGGTCCTCCAGGGAAATTCCCTATATTATCTACAGAAGGTCCGGAAGAATTGACTTCAGTGTAGAATTCGACCATTGATCTATTAACGCTTCCCAGATTGATCCATCCAGGGAGGCCATTCCCCCCTTTGGAATTTTTATAATAATTCAATCCCTGATTGATTGCCTGTGATTTGTACGTGAGAGCATAATCAGCTGCACCTGATTGAAGATATCCGTCAAGACCTATTTCAACAGTTGTCAATTTAAGATCTCCTACCTTGAGTTTATATTGAAACAGTTGGTCATAGAGGGCCATAGAATCATTGTTAGGGTAATTACCTCCGTAATTATCTTTTGCAAGCTGACCATTTGGACCGAACCACTGATTCCATGCTTTGTTGTAAACCATAAACTGTGAGAAGTTATTTTCGAATGCTTCCTTTACATAAGGATTGGACCAGTTTGTGTAGAGTATACCTGCAAGTTTTATCATCTCTATTGCCTGGAATCCACTTGGATCAAGCGATGCGTTAGAGGCTGCTACTATTATGTGAGGGGCACTTATATTCTCAAACCAGAACTGGTTGGAAGGTATGTTATAACTACTGTTTGTCCATGTGACAGCCATTTCGTTGGAGGAGAAAATCACCATCCATTTTGTGTAATTTGGCATAAGAATCTGAGGGATCACTCCAGCGGCTGCTGAAATGAATACATCATATGGCGTTCCTGCAGTTACCTCCCTGGCTCCTCCTACCGAACCTGAAAATGTCATCCCGACCTGTATTCCTGTAAGATTTTCAAAAGTAGGTTTGAAATTGTCTCCGAGAGCGTACTTCAGTGAACCGGCGGCAAATACAGAAAGCGGAGCAATGGATTTTGTACTCTGATGATTCTGTGTTCCAGCTATTATATATCCTCCAGCAAATCCTATTATTAAAAATACTATGAGTAAAATAACTACCGGTACAATAGATTTCTTTTCAGCCACAATTAAGAATGTATTTGTTATAGAAAAAAATTCCTATAAAATAAAAGGAAATGAAGAGTTTAGAGATTTCCAATCGTTTTTAAGAGAATTATCTTTTCCGCATGGAGTCTATTTTCCGCTTCATCAAAAATCACGCTATTTTTAGAATCAGCGACCTCATCTGTTACTTCAAGTCCTCTATGAGCTGGGAGACAGTGCATGAAAATATAGTCCTTTTTTGCATGAGATACAAGTTTACCATTTATCTGGAAAGCCTTAAATTTCTTTTCCTTTTCCTCACCCTCTTTCTCCTGTCCCATTGAAACCCATACGTCTGTATAGATCACGTCTGCATCCTTGGCTGCTTCAACTGGATCATTGGTAACAGTTATGCTGCATTTGTTTTTCTTTGCAATGTCCTTTGCTTTCTTCACAAATTCCTCCATAGGTTCGTATCCCTTGGGAGTAGCAACATAAAAATCAATTCCAAGCAATGCTGCACTCAGCATCAGGGAATTACAGGTATTGTTCCCGTCTCCAATATAGCTCATCTTCAACCCCTTGAATTTTCCCTTGTGTTCTAGTACGGTCATGAAATCTGCAACCATCTGTGTCGGATGCTCAAGATCATCTAGCCCGTTTATCACCGATACTGTGGAATATTTAGCCAGTTCCTTCACATTCTTATTATCAAATGCTCTGTAAAGTATTCCATCAACCATTCTTGATAGGACTCTTGCTGTATCGGCTACTGTTTCCCCTCTTCCCATTTGCATATCTCTAGGAGATAGGTAAATTGCATGACCCCCAAGCTGAGTCATTGCGGTTTCAAAGCTGACCCTTGTTCTTGTAGATGGTTTCTCAAATATCATTGCCAGTGTTTTCCCCGTAAGGGTATTGTTGATCTCACCTTTCTTAAATCTTTTCTTCAGCTCTATTCCTTCTCTTATGAAATCTTCAAAATCTTTTTCCATGTCTAGTACCGAAACTATATCCCTTTTCATTTTAACACCTCTTTTAATAAAGTTGGAACCTCATACGGATAAGCTGCAACCTTAACACCCGCGCTTTCCAGTGCGCTTATTTTAGATTCTGCTGTTCCTTTCCCTCTGGTTATTATTGCTCCGGCGTGACCCATCCTTTTACCTTTTGGGGCACTTCTTCCTGTGATATAACTCACAACAGGTTTGTTGAATTTATCCTTTATAAATTCAGCAGCTTCCTCTTCTGCAGTACCTCCAATTTCTCCCACAAGAACAACCGCTTCCGTTTCATCATCATTTTTGAATTTCTCTAATACATCAATATAATTCAGGCCCGTTACCGGATCTCCACCAAGACCTATCACAGTGCTCTCTCCAAACCCTGCTCTTGTTACTTGATCAACAATTTCATATGTTAAAGTTCCACTCCTAGAGATAACACCCACATTTCCTTTCTTGAAAATCTGATTAGGCATTATTCCCAGTTTGCTCTTGAAGGGTGACGTAATTCCAGGGCCATTAGGGCCTACGACAGTCTTCCCATACTTTTTGGCCATGTTAACTATTTTCATTGTATCCTGGTAGGGCACCTTTTCAGTGAGAATGTATATAATATCAAGTCCATTGTAAAGAGCTTCCTTTGCAGCATCCAGAACGTAAGGTGCCGGCACTGATATAAAGGTCGCATTTGGCTGCTCTGACATGGCATCAGAAAGTGTGTTGAATACCTTTACTCCATGAACTTCCGTCCCCGCCTTCCCGGGAGTCACACCAGCAACGATCCTTGAACCGAATTTAATCATCTGTAATGTATTGAAGGAACCCTGGTGGCCCGTTATTCCCTGAACCACTATTCTTGTATTCTCATCAACAAATATACTCATAGTTTATTCACCTCCTTCACAATTTCATTAATTGCATCCATCATATCACCATAAGAATGTATTCCATTATCCGATAGTATTTTCCTTCCTTCATCCTCATTGACACCAGACAATCTGACAACTATTGGAACATCAATCCCAACTCTTTTCTTTGCTTCAATGATACCCTTTGCGACCGTATCACAGTGCGTAACTCCTCCAAATATATTTATAAGAATACCTTTTGGTTTTGCGATTTTCAGTATCTCGAACGCACCAACAACCTTTTCGACATCATCACTCCCTCCAAGATCAAGGAAATTCCTAGGTTTTCCACCTTTCAAGGTGAGGCCGTCCAGGGTTGCCATAGTCAAACCCGCACCATTTGCTATAACACCAATATTTCCATCAAGTTCTACGAGGCTGTAGCCCCTTTTATATGCTATTTCCTCAAGCTCAGTTCTCTCGGCCGCATTTTCCGGTATATCCTTGTGTCTGAACAGGGAATCTGAATCAATTACAATCTTAGCATCACCAGCTATAATTGATCCATCCTTTGTAACCACAAGTGGATTGATCTCAACAAGCTCTGCATCATAATCGTTGTAGAGTGATGCCATTCCCGCAAGAATCGCCTGGAACTGCTTGGCTTCATTATCTGGAAGTTTGAGCTTGAAGCTTATATCCTTACCAATGAAATTGGAATATCCAATAACAGGATCAATCCAGTATTTTACAATCTTTTCATCCGGGACATCCTCTATTTCCACTCCTCCCGAGGTGGTAGCCATTATTATCGGTCTTCTCTTACTCCTGTCAAGTGTTATTGAAACGTAATACTCCTTCGATATATCCAGCTTCTCTTCAAGGTATACACTATTCACTTTTAATCCCTTGATTGTCATAGAGAGTATTTCCTTCGTTTTATCAAGAAGTTCTTTGTGGTCATTCGCAAATTTTATTCCACCTGCTTTTCCTCTACCGCCTACTAGAACCTGTGCTTTAACCACAACAGGAAACTTGTCCCATTGAAGGTTTGAGGGAGATTCTATATGTTTACCAGCTGGCACTGGTATGCTATATTTTCTAAAAAGCTCCTTGGCTTGATACTCATATAGATTCATTTCTATCAATCTCGTATACAGGATTCTTATAAATTCATTATGATTGTGAATTCCTGATTAACCTCTCGTATATCTCAAGATATTCCCTTCCATTTTTTACTGCTCTCTCAGCTTCCGGTATTTTAATATTGGAAATAAAATATTCAACCTTGTCCCTGTTTCCAATACCACTTATTGCAATTAGATCTTCAATGAAGAATGAGATACTTCCGCTTCCCTTATATATATTGTATACAGCATCATAATTTTTGATTGTCCAATCCCATAAACCCCTCCTGAGTACCGGGTTCCTTGTTGCATATACTAAAGAATATAGCAGATTTCCCCTAAGTTCAGGTTTATCCTTTGCCTCATCAATGAATCTGAAGAATAAATTGCTATCCCTTGTCATCGTAATTGAAACCATCCTCCTGACCTGTTCCATATCGTTTTCAGGTTTGTTTATTTCGTCAATCATTTTTTCAAGCCCGAAGCCCTCTATAGAAGCAGCAATAAGAACCCCCGTCCTTTCTTCGGCAGGGATATTCTCATATTCCAAGTACTGCCTGTAAATTTTTTTTCTGAAATTTTCATCTATTATTGGCAGTATTGTATATATCTTCTCAATTATTACCGAAGAATTTTCATCTTTGGATTCCCTGAAAAATTGAAGCTTCTCAGTAAGATATTTTCTTGAGAAATCATTAATTTGCTCATTATCCAGAATGGATATTAATCTCTGTATGAGATCAATTATAATATTTACTAAAAGATAGTCATTATCCAGCTTGACGTAATCTAGAAAATTGATGAAATCCTTGATATTAATTTTTGATGCAAGCAGAAATGAATATGAATCATCAATCATTCTAGTCTTGAATTCTTGGCTATTATTCAATGTAAACAAATTTTTTAAGATTTCATTTGAATATAAGACTCTATAATATCCAATGCCTTTTGGGTTCAGAATAAATTTATCACTATAAGGCAGATAAATCTCTCTGGAATCCATAAGAATATTTTCTTCTTTTTCATCTCTATTATAGAAAACAGGAATTGACCAGATGAAATTATCATCATTATCAAGATAAGAGAACCTATGTTGCACTATTTTAATTCTTTCTCTCTCTCTTGCCACTTCAAGATAAGGGTGACCTTCCTTTTCTAGCCATGTTTTCATAATCCTGTCAACATTTATCCCTCCAGATATTGAAAGTGAATTCCAGAGATCCTCTCCCTTTGCATTCCCATAAGAATGTTTTTTAAGATATTCTATAACACCCTTCCTGAATTTCTCTTCTCCAATAAAATGTTCAATCATTCTCAGAACTGAGGCTCCCTTACCATAACTTATTGAATCAAATATCTCGGCTATTTCGGCAGGATCTTTTACTGGAACCCTTATTGGATGCGTATTCAGAAGGCTGTCTTTCTTCATAGAAGGGAGCGTGCTTTCGACAAGAAATTCTTCCCACAAATGCCAGTTTTTTTCGAGGCTATCCAGTATCTTATTACCCACGAATGTTGCGAAACTTTCATTCAGCCAGAGGTCATCCCACCATTCCATTGTTACAAGATTTCCGAACCATTGATGTGCCATCTCGTGAGAGAGGGTTTTACCTATTTCCTTCTTGAATGAGAAACTGACTGACTGATTAAGCAAAATCGCTATCTCTCTAAAAGTAATTGCACCCCAGTTCTCCATAGCACCAGCTCCAAACTGGGGGATTGCTATGAGATCCATCTTTTCAAGAGGATATTTTATTTCGTAATATTCTTCATATTCATCCATTATTCTTTTTAGCAATTCCAAAGCAAATTTTCCCTGTTGTGATTTTCCAGGAGTAGTGACAACTGATAATTCTCTACCCCTGTGCTTTTCCTTAATTCTTTCAAAATTACCTATACCAAGATAGATGAGATATGTAGACATTTTTGGTGTTTCCTTAAATGAGAAGAATGAACGGTTCTTACTCCTCTCTATAAGTTCCGGTGGGGTATTGGAAATAATTTCAAGATCCTCGTTTACCTCGACCTCTAATTTAAAAACAGCCTTGGCAGAGGGTTTATCAACGCAAGGAAAAACGGACCTTGCACCTGTTGGCTCCATTTGAGTTGTTATTATATATCCTCCATCATACGTGCTTTTATGTATACCCATAAGCGATTTTTCAGAAATCTTTCCTGTAAATTTTATATTTATTTCCCTAGACGAATCCTTCCCAATTATAATTCTATTATTTTCTATTTTTGGTTTATTATCAATGAATCCTGAAATTTCATTGATTTCGAGTTCTTCAAAGTCGAGATTTTCACCGTTAGTAAAATCTCCCAAAATTGTTTCATAGCCTTTATAATTTAGATTCTTAAAATCCACATTCATTCTTACTATATATTTTTCTATCATTTTATCATCACAATAATTAACTCTTAATATTTACAGATTTGTTCTTTCTACCGATTAATTAATATTATCCCATTAAATATAATCATACTTTATCAATAGATTTTTAAACAAAATAAAATTGTGGATTCATGAACTATAAAGCATTCGGAAGAACAGGAATTAAAGTATCGGAATTAATTTTTGGCACTTGGTACCTACCAAATAATACCGTGGAGGGAAAGAGAATTGTTAACAAGGAGGAATCAATAAAAATAATTCAAAAGGCCTATGATCTCGGTATAAATTTTTTTGACACAGCTGACGTTTACAGGGGAGTATACGACAGGGATTCCTCATCAGTAAATTTTGAAAATATAGGACTTGCTGAAAAGATAGTTGGGGAAGCACTCAAGGGCTATGATAGGGAAAGCTTTATCATCTCTACAAAAGTAATGGGAAGAACTGGCCCTCTCCCGAATGATATGGGCGTCAATAGAAAACACATCAATCACGCTATCAGGAAAAGTCTTGAGAGATTACATATGGACTATATAGACTTCTACATTCTTCATGCTCCAGATAATATTACAGGGGTGGAGGAAGCTGCAAGGAGTATGAATAAACTCATAGATCAAGGGCTGATTTACCATTACGGTCTTTCTAATTTCAGCTCCCATGAATTAATGAAATTTATAAATCTTGACTTTCTTGAATCGCCTAAATTCATTCAGGATAAATATAATCTTATAGAAAGGGAACAGGAGGAAAGGAACATAAAGGTTGCAGAAGAAAATAGCCTTGCATCTATGATATACAGCCCACTTGCACAGGGCATCCTCGCAGGAAGATATTTTTCACAGGATATAGTTAATGCTAGGGCAAATTATGAGAAATTCTTTAAAGGCAATGATCTATTGAATAAAAATATTAAGGCCCTAGAAGAATACAGGAATCTAAGTTTCAGTAAGGGAGTAAGTATGGCACAGCTCTCTCTAGCCTGGTTAATAAATAAAGGTAAATTCATATTCCCAATAATTGGAGCAACCAAGGTTGATCAGCTCGAAGACAATGTCAGAGCTACAGAGGTCAGAATAACAAAAGAAGAAATGGAAACAATAGAAAAAATATTCAAAAAATAAAGAAATTTATTTTATTTCTTTCTTCTGTATGCAACAATACCAAGTGCTGCTATTATGATTATTATTGTTATTAAAACTCCGGCAATTATGGATTCCGAATTCAGTCCTAGGTATGAATTAGCAGAGCTATTCTCCAATATTAGAGTATTTGCTGAATTGACATTTGCATATCCCGTGACCGCTATCTGGGAAGATGGATCATAGTGTACTGAAATAGAATAGTTTCCAGAATTATTATTGTCGTTTCCGAAGAACCCATTCCAGGAACTGTTATACCATATATCCCTTCCATAGTTATAAGTGAATATTGTGATGTTGCTCGTTGAATTATATTGCCTATTCCACTCACTCAGAGGAACGTTGAAGACCTGGAAATCCAGTGAATGCATGTCCTTTATACCTTTCGGAATTCCCCAGTTATGGTCTCCAAAATCATCCCCTATGAACATCTGGTCCCCCATATCATTTATATCTATTTCTCGACCATTTATTGTACTCATTAATTCTCCCTGGATCCTGAATGCTCTCCAGCTCATATCAATGACATAATGTCCATTTATTTCCTTCAGTATATTTGTGATGCTCATTTCAAGCGTTAGATTTCTGTAAACTTTCATAGTTGTATTATTTGCAACCGCTTTATAGCTGTATAATATAGTAGCATTAACCACATGAGGAGTGAATCCGATTGTACTGTTATTGCTTTCATTCTCAATAGATTGATCCAGAACCCCCATGGAACTAGATGTTATAGTACTCGATCCGTTAAGGTAAAATTTTTCTCCTGATAGCACCTGGGAAAGCATTGAACCATTTGGGTAGTTGAGAACCATGACATAATTGCTAGTTGCGTTTACATTTGCAACATTGGTGTGCGTATTGATCGTAGCATTTACTTGGGCTCCACTGGCAAGTGGAACCATTGCCATAGCCAATATCAATACACCTACCATAATGGTTATTGATCTCATAATTTCCAATCAATGGACTATATAAACTTTTTATGGTACACAAATGGAAAATTAGTACAATTTTCAAAAAAGAGAAAAATTAGGGATATTTCTCTACAGATTTGATCTCGAGTTCCGACTCTTCAAATTCCTGTTCGCTTATCCTGGAAATTGATTTGAAAAACGAATCAAGAGTATTCTTTTCAAATACCATGGAGACCTTTGCCCTATCTCCTTTAAGCTCCATCTCATAACTGAATGGTAGATCAAGATCGGATGTTTTATACGGATCTATGAGTATCCCTTGCTCAGGAACCTTGGCATAGAATATTTTTTTGTCCGAATTTGCTTTCTTGATTTTCATGTATTCTAACGCTACTTCAGCCAATTTCCTCTCCCATTCAGCGCTATCGCCTGAAACCTCATAGAATAGTTCTAAATATCCAGCAATATCCACATACCTCGTCGCAACCTCAGCCTCCAACCCCTTAATCTTCTTTGCTACCTCCAGGGTGAATGAATTCTTAGGTATAACATAAAAAACCAGTTTTCTCATTTCTATAGATTTTATATTTTCCCTCAGCCATTCCTCATTGCTTCTAACTGGACCAAGATAATCAATACTGAAATAGTCCCTCTTGTCAGCGTCCTTGAATATAACACGCTGTAATTGAGCTGAAAATTCATTAAAATATTTAATTCTGAGAATAACATCCCCATCCCTCACAAGAACAGGAATCTCAATAAAGGCTCCCTTCACGCTCAAGAGCATATCAATCATTTCGCAAATGTAACATTCTTCAGAAATTCTCACCGTCACTCCAGCCTTCCTTTCTGTCATTTCAATTTCTTTTGCTCTTATGGCTTTCCTGAGATCGTCCATAGTTTTACCTTCTCTCAAGAAAGTGACTGAAGCTTCCGTATTTTCTCCTCTCTTGTAGAAGTTCAGAAATCCATTAAATCCATAAACCTTTGAAAAATAGCTGATTGGAGATCTCATATCCTGAAATCTCACAATCATTTCACTGTCAAATTCTATCATATCGGATTAAGTTTTTTTTCATTAAATATTTTTTCTAACAATCCTTTTTTTCATACAATTTAAATTTTCTAAAAAAAATTTTATAAATAATGTTATTAACATAGAAGTAAATACAAGGATGAAAATTTAGGTTGAAAATTAATTTAAATTTATGTCATTAAATATATTAACTTAATTTTCTTAAAATCTATAACTAAATTTATAAACTTTTTTGTATTCACATGTGCGCTCAAGTGAAAACTCAATGACTGTAACTGAAAACATCGTAGCTGATGGACCTATTACTGTGGACCTAATGGCCAGAGCTATCTCTAATGGGATGAGCAGGCAAAGTAAAAGAATGAGTGAACAGGAAGCTTATGAAATTGCCTTCCACGTTCTCAATTTCTTTGGGTATAGCAGATATGTTATAGATAACATGCTGGAGCCAGAAGACAGGGATGCTTTTTACATGCTTGAAGACCTAGGGATTCTGGATACAGAGAGAGAGGAAACAACTCTTTTCGATGGAAGGGAATGGAGAATTCATTACTGGCTTATCAAACCCGAGAATGTTAGAAAATTAGCTCAGGGGGATGGGAACGATTATGTAAAGGAAGTTCCGACAGAAGGCCTTGTTTATGATGAGCTTCCCGATGATTTCTGGAAAGCCAGGGAATGAGCGATGCATATAGCTATTATAGATAATGATAAGTGTCATTTCAAAAAGTGCAGACAGGAGTGCCAATATTATTGCCCCCCTGTTAGAAACGGGACTATGACTGTTGAATTTGGAGAAGATGGATATCCCGTAATTCATGAGGATATCTGTTTGGGATGCGGAATATGTGCTCACAGGTGTCCTTATCAGGCCATAAAAATCATAGGCCTTCCAGAGAGACAGGTGGGCAAGGAGGTTCACAGATACGGAGAGAATGGCTTTGCTCTGTACGGTATTCCCTCTATGGAAGTAAAGGGGGTCATAGGAATTCTCGGGCAGAACGGAACTGGAAAAACCACAATATTAAATATACTTACAGGCAATCTTATTCCAAACTTTGCGAAGGAAAATACGAGCAAAGATGAAGTTGTAAAGAGATATAAGGGGACGTATCTAGGGAAATACCTTGAAGACATTTATTCTGGAAAAAGCAAAATATCTTTGAAACCTCAATATGTAGATTTAATCCCAAAATATTATTCGGGTACCGTTCAGCAACTTCTTTCCCAGTATGGGGAAGGAGTTAGCGAAATATTAGAAAAGCTAGGGATGACGGGGATAGAAAATCAGGACGTAAAGATACTTTCTGGGGGAGAATTACAATCTGTGGCCATTGCAGCTGCACTACTCAAGGAGGCTGATGTCTATTTCTTCGATGAACCATCTTCCTATTTGGATATTTCACAGAGATTGAGGGTGGCATCACTAATAAGGGATCTGGCTCAAAGAAAGAAAATTATTATTGTTGAACATGATCTCGCCATACTTGATTTCATTACTGATAATATATATCTGACATATGGTGAATCAAGAGCCTATGGTATAGTAAGCAATGCATATTCAACAAGGCAGGCAATAAATACATACCTTGAGGGATTCATAAAACAGGAGAATGTTAAATTCAGGGATTATCAGATAAAGTTTGTTAAGAAACCCCCAGAAATTGATCAGAGCATTGCTCCCCTAATATCATGGGAAGAAATGCATAAGAAATTTGATAAATTTTCACTGAAGGTAAATCCTGGCGCCTTAAGGCATGGCCAGGTTGTAGGAGTAATAGGACCAAATGGCACAGGTAAATCAACATTCGTAAAGATGATGGCAGGCGAAATGAAACCAGATGATTATGAATTCAACATATCCCTAAAAACTTCCTATAAACCACAGAGTCCTCCTTCTGAATTTAATGAGACTGTTCTTGAATTTTTAGAAAGAGAGATAGGTGATAGAGCCGGAGAGAATGATTTTAAAAATGAAATTATGAGGCCCCTTAACCTTGAAACTATAGGAGAAAATCTTGTATCTGAATTGTCCGGGGGAGATCTGCAGAAGGTCCACATTGCGAAAACTCTCGGCAAGTCTGCTGATCTTTATGTTCTGGATGAACCTTCAGCATATTTAGATTCAGACCAGAGGATGATTGTGGCAAGAATGCTTAAAAGGTTCACGGAGAATAATAAGAAAACCGCTCTCGTTGTTGACCACGATATTTATTTCATAGACCTTATAGCTACTTCCCTAATGGTGTTCAACGGGGAAAGAGGCAGATGGGGTGAAACGTACGGGCCTATGAATATGAAGGATGGAATGAATCTATTCTTGAAAAATATCAATCTTACGTTCAGAAGGGATGAGAATACACTTCGCCCAAGAATAAACAAGCCGGATTCAAGGATGGATCTTGAGCAGAAAAAAGTTGGTGAATATTATTACTATTGAAGCACAGTTTCCAAAATTTTTTTGAAAAATAAGACCTAAACTTTTATAAATGATGATATTTTTTAGAATTGGGTGAATTTTTTGACAAGAAAAGTTGCCATGGTGGCTGGAGGAGTCACATATTTTTCAAAAGCAAGGAAGGATAAGACACAGGAAGAACTGGTGGCGGAGGCTGCCAGAATGGCCTTGTATGAAAACGACATAAATCTTGACAAGTCGGAAATAGATGGTTCTGTGACGGGCTATTTTTCAGATCATTTTGAACAGCAATTGAAATTTGGCGCTATAATCACTGACTATCTTGGACTAAATCCAAAGAGCCACGTTAGAATTGAGGGGGGAGGAGCAACTGGAGGTCTTGCAATAAGGGAGGGATATGCACAGGTAGCTTCAGGCTTACTTGATGTTGTCATGGTTATAGGTTTCGAAAAAATGTCTGAGGTAAACACAGCCAAGGGAAATGAGTTTATAGCCCTAGCATCGGATACTGATTTTGATTTTCCTGTAGGCGGTTATTATAGTGGATATTATGCGCTTATGGCCAGGAGGCACATGGAAGAGTTCGGAACTACAGAGGAACAGATGGCAATGGTAGCAGTAAAAAACAGGAATAATGCACAGTATAACAAATTTGCACAGACAAATCCTAAAATGAATCCTTATGGGATGAAGGACGGAGGTTCAATAAAGGTCGAGGATGTTCTAAAATCTCCATATATAGCTTATCCGCTTAAGAGGTTGGATATATGCCTGATGAGCGACGGTGCATCCGTTGCCATTCTTGCATCTGAAGAAAAGGCAAAAAAGATTACTGATACCCCTGTCTGGATAACAGGAACAGGTGCAGGTTCCGATGCAATGAGAGCTGGAGATAGACCGAGGGATAAGAAGAGCCTTCCTTTACTGCCGCACGAAAAACCAGAATGGTACAAGAATCTTGATTACCCGGGTGTGCACTCTTTCCGTGCCGGAAGAGAAGCAGCAAGGCAAGCATACAAGATGGCTGGAATAACAAATCCTTTGAAACAGCTTGATGTTATAGAACTTCACGACGCATATACCAGCAGTGAAATACAGACATATGAGGATTTAGGGCTTGCCAAGTACGGAGATGGAGGGAAACTTGTACAGGAAGGTCAGACCCTTGTAGATGGAGAGGTCGCAGTGAATCCCTCTGGAGGTCTTATAGGGAATATGCACGCTGTGGGTGCTACTGGAATAATGCAGGCTGTGGAGGTATTCTGGCAGCTGCAGGGAGTTGCTGGAAAATTCCATGGATCTGACAAAACACAGGTCAAGGGAGCAGAGACTGGCCTCATCCATTCACATGCAGGAACAGGAACTTATGTTACTGTATCTGTCTTGAGGAGGTGAGAAAGATGACAGAAGTTTTTTCAATAGATCCACTCATAATAAAGAATGATTACTATATAGAGTACAGGCATTCCTATGGTAAGACCAGCCCATTTTTCACAAATCTTGCTAAAGGCAAAATAATGGCAACACACTGTGAGCATTGCAACAAAACATACTTGCCACCGAGAAACGACTGCCCCGAATGCCTCAGGGAAACAAAATGGGTTGAGATATCAGGAAAGGGAACAATACACACATTTTCCACAATGTATTTTGCAGGGGAGAAATTCCTGAAAGATGTTCCATTCTACTTGGCCTATGTGGAACTCGAGGGAGTAGATACATTATTCTTGACAAGAATAAAAACGAAGAATCCAGAGAAACTCAAAATAGGAATGAAAATAAAATTAAGAACAGCAAGGGATCCAGAATGGAGAGCCACTGATGTCTGGGCAGAACCGGATGAATGATTCAGTATTTATAGAAACCCTCTCCACTTTTTTTACCTAATTTTCCTGCTTCTACCATTTTTCTCAATATTGGCGCCGCCCTGTATTTCGGGTCCTTGAATGATTCATATAGTGTATCCATTATATTAACCACGGTATCGAGGCCTATAAGATCTCCCAATGTCAATGGTCCCATGGGGAAATTTCCGCCAAATTTTAGTGCCTTATCTATATCTTCTTTGGATGCAAGACCTTCTGCATATTCAAACGCGCCCTCATTCACAAGCATCACTATTATCCTGGTGGTCACGAATCCTGGAGAATCGTTCACAACAACATATTCCTTTTTTATAGTTTTAACGTATTCAATGCTTTTCTGAACAGTCTCTTCAGATGTCCTTACCCCCTTTATCAATTCGACAAGATTCATCAATGGAACAGGGTTGAAGAAATGTATTCCTACGAATCTTTCAGCTCTCTTGGTTATTGATGCAAGGGATGTTATGCTGATTGAAGATGTGTTGGATGCCAGTATAGCATCCTCCTTTAGATACGGTTCAACCTTTGCATATATTTCCCTCTTCATGCCAAGATTCTCAACTACCGCCTCTATAACTATGGAACACTCGCCGAAATCCCTGTAATTATCAGTGAATTTTATCCTTGACAGAATTGATTCTTTTCTTTCAGAAATAATTTTCTTTTCTGTAAGTTTGTCAATGCTTTTCCCTATTGAATTCAATGCCTTCTCATAAATGGACCTGCTTACATCCGTCACTATAACCTCATGACCTGCGACCGCAGATACCTGAGCAATTCCACTCCCCATTATTCCCAATCCTATTACTCCGATTTTCATCTACATCACCTCTATGGCTATTGAATAAGCCCCTCCTCCACCGTGACATATCGTTGCCAGGCCTCTGTGAAGAGACATATCCTCCAAGGCCCTCAGTAGTGTTATCGTTATCCTTGCGCCTGAGGCCCCAAGAGGATGGCCCATGGCAACTGCTCCACCTCTCACATTAAATGTGTCCCACTCAGCACCGAGACCCTGCATAACTGCAAGTGAAGCAATAGAGAATGCCTCATTGTGCTCGACAAGGTCAAATTGCTTTATACCAAGTCCCAGTTTTTCCATGAGTCTTTTTGAGGAAGGAACGGGAGAATAAGGGAAATCAAAAGGGTCCATTGAAGTTGTGTCAACACCAAGTATCCTTGCCCTCTTTTTGAGGTTATATTTTTTTACAGCGTCTTCACTCGCAAGGACAACTGCAGCCCCTCCATCGGAGAGTTGTGATGAATTTCCTGCAGTAAGTATTCCGTCCTTTGCGAAAGCTGGTTCGAGTTTGGACAGCTGTTCCTTTGAAGTTTCCCTTATACCTTCATCAAAATCTAGCCCATCTATTGGAATAATTTCCTTCTTGAACAACCCCTTTTTTGTTGAATCCATAGCCCTTCTATAACTCTCATACGAAAAATTGTCTGCCATATCCCTGGTTATTCCATGTTTCCTTGCCCATTCATCGGCAATTGCCCCCATATGTCTATGGTATTTAAAATCCCAGAGACCATCATTGATCATTGCATCCATTACCGGTCTAGAAGGGTTGAGTCTCTTATCACCCCATCTGAAGCTTGAGTCAAGGATGAAGGGTGAATTGCTCATACTTTCCATCCCGCCGGCAACCATAATGTCTCTTTCCCCAAGTTTTATTGAACGAAATGCATTGGCAATAGAAAGCATCCCTGACGCACATACCATATTAACAGTGGAACCGGAAGACTCAACTGGAATTCCTGCCATGATTGCGGCCTGCCTCCCTGGGTCCTGACCAAGTCCAGCACTTATTACGTTGCCCATTACAACTTCTTCCACCTTTTCCTTCTGAATACCTGCATCCTCTATGGCTCCCTTAATAGCAAAAGCGCCAAGATCTATTGCGCTGAACGATCTCAGAGCTTTCCCATACTTGCCTATGGGAGTTCTTTTTAAACCTACTATATAAACATCACTCATAGAAACATCCTCCATTAAACATTACCTCAGCTGAAATTACAAAATTAATTCCATGTCCTAGATCATTAACCGCCAAGGATATCAATCCTATATGTGTTCATAAAATAAAAGCTTTTGAGCTACCCATAAGAGTGCATTCGAGAGATTTATTATCCCAGAAATTATTTGATGATATGAAATTTCTGGAACTTGCCATCGTCCTTGATAGAATTGAAAAAACAACAAAAAGATTGGAAATGGTTGACATAATTTCAGAATTTTTGCGTAAGGTTGATGACGAGATAAAGGAGACAGTATATTTATTGCAGGGAAAAGTGGCACCTGATTATGAGGGAGTTGAGTTAGGTGTTGCTGAAAAAATTGCAATAAAGGTTCTATCGACAATCACCGGAATGGGCGAAGGGAAGATTGAGGGAGAGCTTCTGAAGACTGGAGACCTTGGAAAGGTCGGAGAAGAACTTCTGAAGAATAAGAAACAGTCCTCATTATTTTACGAAGAAATGACAATTAGAAAGGTTTTCAGGTCATTCCTTAAGATGGCCGGAGAATCCGGAAGCGGTTCCCAGACAAGGAAGATTCAGATTCTCCAGGAATTACTCCAGAATTCAGAACCTATAGAGGCAAGATACATAATAAGAATAGTCCTTGGAAAAATGAGGATCGGAGTTGCAGACATGACTATAGTGGATGCGATAGCATTGGCCTTCGGTGCCAAGGAAGATGAGGATGAAGTGGAGAGAGCATATAACATACATCCAGACCTTGCTGAGATCGCTTTTATAGCTTATAACGGTGGTATAGAATCTCTTAAAGGTATAAAGGTAAAACCCGGGATACCTGTGAGATCGATGCTGGCTGAAAGATTGCCCTCACTAAAAGAAATACTTGAAAAAATGGGTGGTTCCTCTGCCTTTGAATATAAATATGATGGGCTCAGAATACAGGCACATAAAGATAGGGACAAGGTTATACTATTTTCAAGAAGGTTAGAAAATGTAACATCCCAGTTCCCAGATATCGTTAGAGAAATAAGGGACAATGTTTCTGCGGAAAATGCCATACTTGACGGGGAAGCAGTACCCTTCAATCTTGATACCGGGGAGATGCTCCCATTCCAGGAAATATCAAGGAGGAGAGGAAGAAAGTTCGATCTTGACGCCACTGCAGAAAGAATCCCAGTTGTTCTTTTCCTTTTTGATATACTGTACTATAACAATGAAAATATGATGAATCGACCCTATACAGAAAGGAGACTCAAGCTTATTAATAATATAAAGGAATCAGTAAAATTGAGGATCGGAAAGAGCAAGATACTTTCTGATGAAAATGATGCTGAAAGATTCTTTACAGAGGCACTTGAAGCTGGGTGTGAGGGTATTGTTGCCAAGAATATATCTGAAAAATCTATTTATAGAGCTGGTGCAAGGGAATTTCTATGGATAAAGTACAAGAGAGACTATCAGATGGAAATGGAGGATACAGTAGATCTTGTTGTTGTGGGGGCATTCGGAGGACAGGGAAGGAGGAGCGGTGGTTACGGTGCTCTTCTGATGGCAGTTTACTCAAAGGAAGAGGGGCTTTTCAGGACAATATGCAAACTTGGGTCTGGCTTTACCGATGATCAGCTCAACAATCTTCCAAGGATGCTCCGTCCATACCTTATAAAGGAAAAGGACAGGAGGGTGGACAGCATAATACAGCCTGATTACTGGTTTGAGCCCGCGAAGGTACTGGAAGTGAAGGGTGCAGAAATTACTATATCACCAACACACACATGTTGCAGGAACATAATAAAGGAAGGTGCAGGATTGGCAATAAGATTTCCAAGATTTACGGGAAGATGGAGGGAGGACAAAAATCCTGAAGAGGCAACATCAGAGGAGGAAATAATGGAAATGTATCATTCACAGAAAAAGAAAGTCCTGCCAGATAATCCTTAAATTTTTATCTTATCTTTAATTCCCTATTAGATGGTTTCCATATCAACCAGAATAGGTAAAAAGGTTATCGAGAGACCCGTTATGCTGGCAAGCGGGATACTCGACGAGACATCAGGTTCAATACTCAGATCCCTGGAATCCGGTGCTGGAATTTCTGTGACTAAATCCATAGGGATTCAGGAAAGGAAGGGCTACTCAACACCAATAATATCTGTTATTGAAACAGGGATGCTCAATGCCGTTGGACTCGCAAATCCCGGGATAGATGCTTTCCTCGAGGAATTTATAGAAGTGCAGAAAAAGGACAGGATAGCTGTTTCAATTTTCGGGAAAGATGCGGAGGAATTTTCATATCTTGCGAAAAGAGTGGAAGAGGCAGGTTTTGGTATAGTAGAATTGAATCTTTCATGCCCACATGTCCAAGGTTTCGGGTCGGAGGTAGGGCAGGATCCAGAACTGGTTGAAGATATAATAGTTGAAATCAAAAGAAAGACAAACCTTCAGATTTGGGCTAAATTGACTCCCAATGTTACAGATCTAATAGAGATAGCTAGGGCAGCAGAAAAGGCAGACGCCTACGTGCTAATTAATACCCTGAAAGCAACAGGCGTCGACATATATTCAAGAAATTTTATTCTCTCAAACAAGATAGGGGGATATTCTGGACCGGGAATAAAGCCAGTTGCCCTGAGAGCAGTTTATGATGTATTCAGGGAAACAGGAAAGGATATAATAGGTGTTGGAGGTATAACAAAATGGTCAGATGCTATTGAGTTCTTCCTGCTAGGGGCGAAGGCAGTGCAGGTTGGAACAGGTATTTATTATGAAGATTATGCGATATTCAGAAAGATAAATGAGGGCATCTCAGGTTATCTTGAACAGGAGAAATTCTCATCTCTCGAAGAAATAATTGGGTTGATGGTGAGAAAATGAATTTTTCTGAAATAGAGGAAATTAACAACTTGGGTAGAAATATTTTCAACATCAGATTCAAAGCTTCGGAAGAAGCCATGCCTGGGCAATTCCTTATGATATGGGTACCCGGGATAAAGGAAGTCCCGATGTCAATATCTTCTATGGATGAGGTGTTTGAGATAACTTTCAAGGTTTACGGGGAGGCAACAAAGAAACTTTCGGAAATGAATGCAGGTGACAGGATATTCTACAGGGGACCATATGGAAAGCCGTATCCAGAACCTTCAGGGAAGACTGCATATGTTGCTGGGGGGACAGGGTTTGCTTCCCTGAAACCTCTTATGAATAAATATGGGGGGGATGTTTACATCGGAGCCAGAACCAAAGATGAACTTTTCATTACAGATAGTAATTTTAATATTTCAACAGATGATGGTTCATTTGGTTTCCACGGAAATGTAGTGGATTTATTCCTCTCTATTGGTAAGGTATACGATACAATATATGTATGTGGCCCGGAAATAATGATGAAAAATTTCTACGACAAGGTGGGGAGGAAATACGGTAAGAATGTTTATTTCTCACTTGAAAGGCTTATGAAATGCGGTATAGGCATATGTGATAGTTGCTCCATAAATGGATTCAGAGTGTGCAGAGATGGTCCAGTTTTCAGCTATGATGAAATATCAAAGATGGATGAATTTGGCGTTAAAAGAAGAACTGAATCTGGAAAGATAGAACTTATGTTAAAAAGGTGATTAAGCTGAATATTCTTCAGAATTACTCATACATTTCTTCCCTCCTTCTCGTGATTCTTGTATATGCATCATATGAGGATCTCAAGTCTAGGAAAGTTACTACTCTGACTTTTTTGATAATGGATGTAATTCTGATGATATATTATGTATTCATAAACTGGTATATTTCCATACTGCTTATTCCAGTAATAGGAGAATATTACATCAAAAAATTCTCAATCTTACCCTATGCTTTAATAGCAATACCCTTGTTACTTGACCCAAATATTATTGTAATATCAATATCCTACTCAATACTTCTGATCAAAATTTTCTCAATAGTTATAAAAAATCTCGGAAGGGGGGATATTAAAATACTGCAGACAATTTCCGCCGCTTTTCCGATATACCCTCATCTCAGAATTATCTACTCAATTTTACCTCCCGTTATAGTTGTTATGCTAATAGCCTCATTAATAGGTATTGGATCCGGAATGATGCTATTCATTGAAAACAGAAAGGAAAGAGAATTCAGATGGAAATTTACATCCATTCCCCTCTCAAAAGTTAAGCAAGAATACAAGTATTGGATAAAGAATGACAGGGCAGTTTACAAGATTCCATTTGTGGCATTCATAACATTTTCATATACAATAATACTTATCCTTTCATTACTCCAATTGGTCTGAGTCTGGCAACAATATTAGAGATTCCTGCACATTTTACTGAGTTGGCGACCTCATCGACATCCTTGTAAGCATAAGGGACCTCTTCCTGTAGAACGTACTTGGTTGCAGCCCTTACATAAATTCCCTTTCTATCCAGATCATTTCTAACCCATTGATCCGTGTAATCCCTCACAGCCTTGCTTCTGCTCATAACCCTCCCTGAGCCGTGACATGTGGATCCGAATGTCTCTTCAAGGCTTTTGGGAGTTCCCACAAGGACATAAGAAGCTGTACCCATTGTTCCCGGAATGATGACAGGATGTCCAGTTTCCCTGTATTTACCGACAATTTCCTCCCTCCCAGCAGGGAAGGCTCTGGTAGCTCCTTTTCTATGAACAACAACGTCCATTTTAACTCCATCAACATAATGTTTTTCCATCTTTGCTATGTTGTGTGCAACATCGTAGACTATTTCCATTCCGGCATCTTCCGCTCTTTCGCCCGTTACTTTTTCAAAGCTCTCCCTTATCCAGTGAGTTATTATTTCTCTGTTGGAAAATCCAAAGTTGGCAGCAGCTCCCATAGCTCCAATATAATTCTCAGCCTCCTTACTCTTTATTGGTGCCGAGGCAAGCTGTTTATCAGGTACCTTAATTCCATATTTAATCATTGCATCTTCCATTACTTCTATGTAATCTGTGGCAACCTGATGACCGAATCCCCTTGAACCTGTATGCACCATAACAGTCACCTGTCCTTCCTTTTCTATGCCAAATTTTCGTGCGACTTCTGCATCGAATATCCTGTCAACAACCTGTATTTCTAGAAAATGATTGCCCGCCCCAAGGGAACCAAGTTGGGAGAATCCCCTTTCTCTGGCTTTTCTTGATACCTTGCTTCTGTCAGCAAATTTCACATGCCCTTCCTCCTCTATCCTTTCAAGGTCACTATCCCATCCGTAACCTTGACTGACCGCATATTTCACACCTTCAGAAAGGATATTTTCAACTTTTTCCCATCCGAGTTTTAATTTACCTTCCCTTCCAACACCGGAGGGAACATTGTTGAATATTGTATCTATTACCTCTTTTATTCTTGGACGGATATCCTTTTCCTCAAAATTTGTTCTGATGAGTCTGACCCCGCAATTGATATCATATCCCACTCCTCCAGGGGAAATTACGCCATTCTCGAAGTTGAACGCGGCAACTCCTCCTATTGGAAATCCGTAACCAAGATGGATATCAGGCATTGCAAGGGAAGCTTTCATTATTCCTGGTAGAGTAGAAACATTTACAACCTGCTTTAGAGAATCATCATTTCTGATACCCTTCATTATTTCATCATCCGCATAAATTATACCGGGAACACGCATTCCTCTGCTTCCATCTTTTTCTATTTCCCACTTACAATTGTCTACCTTTTTCAAACTTATTTCCATATCCATCTCATGTATTTTTAAGATAAAAATCTATAATAATATCCTAAATGCTTTCAATATATCGTGCCTTTCTGAAAAAAATTATACTCTTTTCCTGTTCTAAAATACGCTTCATTATGTCTTGTATCAATAGAGAAATATCTCAAAACGAAAAAATCACTTATATTAGGGTGTCCCAAGTTACGTCAAACAACTACATCCATTATCTGCCTCTTGGGTATCTGGTAAATCTGATTCATCAAAATTATGATGTTGTATGCCACAATTTTCATGCCGATGGTAACATCATAATTTCTGTGTCTTGCATACCAGAGGAATTCACATCCCAGAATGTCTTCAAGTATTGCAAAAGTCCTTTCAATCTTCCATCTGAGGGAATATCTGGATGCCTCTTCCCTTCTAATTTTCATTCCTTCCCTTCTAGAATGGGAGGGTTTTGAATCTATTATTCCTCTTCTTTTATTGGTGTCAATAACAGGAGAACATTTTGAATTTTCAAATATGTATTCATAAATATCAGAGGAATCATAAGCGGCATCCATCATCACGTAATCATAATCCCTGAGTGAATCTATTAGTGGAAATGCAATGTTTTTATCGTTAAGGGATGCTGTTGTTGTTTCCCATTCCACTATTGCAGTGGAATCTATATCTAGGGATATGCTCCTTCATAACACATTCCCATCCTTTAGTTGAGAAAACCCATAAGCTGTGTTGATCCCTGTAATTCCTGTATCTTTTCCTTCTAATTGCGGTGGAATTCTTGCATGTTTTCACTATGAATGAATCTATTGCAGCATTCTCCTTTTCCGTGGATATAAGGTCAAGGATCATCGCATTCACATAATGCCAGTCTATCATCCTTGCCCTTCCTGATAATGTTCTGAAATTTGGTATTTCATTGAGACATATGGCCTCTTTCAGATCGGGATGATTGTTGAAGAATTTCTCCGTAGATCTGTAGGATATCCTGTATATTTGAGTAATCAATAAAATCTTAAGAATAAGGGCATTTGAATACTTCCTCTTCCTGTCTTCAGAAATTATTTTATCCACCAAATCCATAATCACGGAGATATACTTGGCTGTCATATCCCCACATCATTTTTTCACGTATAAATATCCGACATTAGTCGGACATTTTACAAAAGATGGGACACCCTAAAATAATAAGAAAAATTTCAAAAGTTATTGAAAATACGTTCACTTCTTACCCCCCTTTTATACAGGAAGCATCGGCATTTGCCCTTAAAAATGGTGAAAATTATATAAGGGAAATGAAGGAGATAATGCTAAAAAGGAGGAATTTCGTCCTTGAAACCCTGGAAG
>Ga0080003_1000236_pt1 | contig 39132 bp, 36 predicted proteins | sample JossMetagenome_FD_69206 | JGI IMG/M metagenome (GOLD analysis project Ga0080003, IMG submission 69206) | Hot spring microbial communities from Joseph's Coat, Yellowstone National Park, USA - JC2_E (SPADES assembly) (version 2) | ecosystem: Environmental > Aquatic > Thermal springs > Hot (42-90C)... | reverse complement strand
ATGTCCTTTATCCTGACCTCCTGGCCGGCCCTGAAGCCCTTGGACGCCACCACCATGACCTTGGAGCTGGCGTCCTGGAGCCTGAAGGCCAGGACGTCGTCGCTGAGGCCCGTGTAGTGGATGGCCAGCACCGCGCCGAGCCTGTGGACGGCCAGGCCGAAGTAGACAGCCTCAGGTATGCTGGGCATCATCATTGAGACAACGTCGCCGTGCTTAACGCCGAGCTCCCTGAGGACGTGGGCGGCCCTGTTAACCTCGAGGTACAGGTCCCTGAATGTGATGGCCTTCACGTCAAGGGACTCGCTTGTCCAGTAGAAGGCCACCCTGTTGGGGAACTCCTCGAGGTGCCTGTCGGCGGCGTTGTAGGCAACGTTTGTCAGGCCGCCGACGAACCACCTCTCGTAGGGCGGTGTTCCCTCGAGCGCCTTCTCGGGGTACCTGAACCACGATATCAGGTTGGCCTGCTGGGCCCAGAAGCCCGCAGGGTCCCTGGAGGCCCTCTCGGCGAGGGCCTTGACCCTCTTGAAGGAGTAAAACTCCTCCACGCCTTATTCCCACTATTTTAGAACTCCTATAAAGCGGTATTAAGTCGTTAATGAGGGTCTGTATAAGATATTGTGGCCAACTATACGCCAACCAGATGCCTTGCAGACAGCGGCTGCTGGGAGGCCTTGGCTTGAAGGCTGTAATGCTGAATAGGTGGGGGCTACTCGACAACTGTTATAGAAAGACGCGGCAAGCATAATAAAGGTCAACAGCGGATTCTGCTAGGATGCCTATGAAGTACTCGAGGGCCAGCGCGCCAGCCAAGGTGATACTGTTCGGCGAGCACTTCGTGGTCAACGGCTCAAGGGCCATAGCCACAGCCCTTGACCTGCCTACAGTTGCAACCGCGATAGAGAAGGCCTCGTGGCCGCTCGAGATAGAGTCGACGTCGCTCGGCCTGAGGTGCGTCACGGGCCCTGAGCTGACGTGCAGCTCAAGGGAGCTTGAGCCCCTGTTATCAATAATAAGGGCCCTGCGCTCAAGGGACTATGACGTGCCTCCGGCCAGGCTCACCGTAGAGAGCGACATACCCCCATCGGCTGGACTGGGCTCAAGCGCCTCCGCCTCAGCGGCCGCCGCGGCTGCCCTTACAGCCCTGGCGGGCCAGGACATAGACCCTGAGGAGCTTTTCGAGGTGACCATGGAGGGCGAGAGGGTGGCCCACGGGAACCCAAGCGGCGTTGACCCCGCTACTGTGGTCTACGGCGGCACCATAGTCTTCAGGAGGGGACAGGGCGTCCTGGAGAGGCTCCAGGGAGGGCTCAGCGTGCCCCTGGTGGTGGCGGACTCTGGCTTGAGGAGGAGCACGGCGGCCCCAGTGCTCAACGTGCTGAAGTTCCTTGACAGGGTCGGCCCTCTCAGGGTCTCCCTGCTGGGCCTTGTCGAGCAGCTGATCGACCTGGCCTGGTCGGCCATAAGGGGCAACCAGCTCGAGGACATAGGGGCCCTCATGAACATAAACCACGGCCTCCTCTCCGCCATAGGCGTCTCAACCCCTGAGCTTGAGGAGCTTGTCTACGCGGCCAGGAGGGCTGGGGCGCTAGGCGCCAAGCTGACGGGGGCAGGCTGGGGAGGCTCAATAATAGCTATTACAAGGCCCGGCGAGGCCGAGAGGGTGGCGGCTGCCCTCACCTCCAGGTCGAGCTGGGTCAGGGTACTTGATGGTGGAGCCCCTGGGACAAGGGTTATCAAGGTGAATCCTTAGCTTCACGGAAGCCTCGCCCTGCTGGGTGACGCGTGGCGGCTAGCAATCTATCTTGCTCGTAATGATGCCAGGCGCGGGCCAAGGCGTCATTGCACGGCATCGTTAGGTAAGCGCGCTCTCCAAGCCTCCTCGAAGAGCGCGGGGCCTCATGGACTAGGGCTTTTATGCGTTTGAGAGCAGCCTTGCGGCCTCGTGTCCTAAGCGCTTGAGGTTATTTAGTGCTTCCTTCTCACATTGAAGACAAACCGCTGCAGTAAGTAGGGTTAGCCGTGAATAAGGTAACTAAAATGAATAAGGCCACCATAAAAATCGTGGTGGAGGAGTGCTAGGACAGGGAGCATACTGGCCGCAGGTGTTACTTGCCCCTCCCTGCGAAAGCCTCCTTTAGTCTAATGTTTTCAGGGAGTGGGCCTTGAGCCAGCAGTCTGAGAGGGCCGTCAGCAAGGAGACCCTTGAGGCCTACCTTAAGAGGAGGATACAGGAGCTCGAGGATGAACTTAACGCCCTCAGGACGCTGCTCTCATACATAGAGGACGCGGGCAAGGTGAGCCCAGCGGAGAGGGCCGAGGACGTCAAGGTGGGCAGGAGGAGGGTTGCCAGGCTCCTCAGGGGCGAGGGCTACGTGAGGGTTGTGCCTGACATACCGCTTGCGCTGCCCAAGGAGGTCAGGGAGTACCTCGACACTGTTGAGGCCGAGATCAAGGCCTACCAGGGCGGGGAGCAGGCTACTGGGGAGGGCGGAGGCGTGAAGCTCACAATCAAGGAGAGGCCTGACGGCAGCGTGGCGGAGATAAAGTTCGACGGCCTCTACTCCACGCTCGAGTTCCTCAAGGCAAAGGCTGCCCTTAAGTACGCCATGGAGGTCTCATATGAGGTCTACAGGGCCCAGATGAAGGGGGGCGAGGAGGAAGAGGGTCAGGATGAGGGAGGCGGGGGAGGCGAGGAGGAGGAAGGCGAGAAGGACGTTTAATTTGGCCACACACTAGGCCCCGGGACGTGACTTGGACGCGGGGGAGCTGGTAAAGGGCTTCATGAGGTCGGCAGCCCAGCAGGTCTACGTTGTAACGGCGAGGGGAGCCGGGGGCTCCTACGCGGCCCTTACAGTGAGCAGCATGACGAGCCTCAGCGTAAATCCCCCTCTCATACTCGTGTGCATAGATAAGTCCAGCAGGAGCCATGAGGTCCTTGTCAATGCCCCCCACTTTATAGTGACCCTCCTCTCAAAGGAGGATGAGTGGGTCTCCCGCATAATGGCTGAGCCAGGGGACCCCCTTGACAGGCTGAGGAGGGTTAACTACGTTGAGGGGAAGTATGGACCCATGCTGCCTCTCGCCAGGCCGTACCTTGTCGCCAGGAGGTGGGCTATCTACGACGGCGGCGACCACTCAATAGTAGTAGGCGAGGTCATAGATGGCGAGGCGCCCCAGGTCAGGTGCCCCCTGCTCTACTATAACAGGGAGTACACTACCACTCAGGGCTGCGAGGTCTCCTAGGCTCGCGGCTGGCCTAATTCTACTGTGAGGCCACGAAGGGCCTCACTGATATTCAATCGCAGGGGCCGCAGGCCCTTGTTGCCGCGCGCTAGCAAACGCATGGAGAAAAGGCCTTTAACAGTACGGGGGCCAACGCGTAATAAGGGTACCCACTACGGGGGATAATGAGGGGTTTGAAGAGGACCTAGGGTGGATAGCCATGGCGTTGGGAGGTCCGTCGGTGCCGTTTGTGCCCACGAGGCCAGAGGTGCTTGACCTTGTTTTCCAGGCGCTTGACCTCAAGGAGGGCGACGTCCTCTACGACCTCGGCTGCGGCGACGGCAGGATAGTGGTTGAGGCCGCCAAGAGGTACCCGGTAAAGAGGGCGGTGGGCGTCGAGCTGAGGGATGAGCTCTACAAGGAGGCCACCGAGAGGGTCAAGAGGGAGGGCCTCGATAGCAGGGTTGAGATAATTCACGGCGACTTCTTCAGGGTACCCATATCTGAGGCCACTGTCGTCTACATGTACCTGCTGACCAGCGTCAACGAGGCGCTCAAGCCTAAGCTCAAGCAGGAGCTGAAGCCAGGCACCAGGGTCGTGACGCTTGACTTCCAGATACCTGGCTGGAAGCCCGTCAAGGTAATAGGCGATAGAGGAGGCTGGCAGAGGACCCTTTACGTCTACGTCATAGGGGACTCTGACGTTTAAGAGGCATTTCTTTAGCTAGCCCTACTTTTTGCCTACTGCGCTTGCCGGGCTGTCCAGCTCGTCAAAGCCCAGCGCCTTCATGGAGCCCTCGCCGAGGCCGTAGTACCTCTCAGCTATCTTCCTGACGGCGGCCCTCACGAGGGAGAGAGCGTCCTCGAACTGAATGCCGAGCTCCCTTGAGACCTCGGGCCAAGGCCTGCCCTGCATGACCTTAACTATGAGCGCCAGCTCCTCCTCCCTCGTTAGGAGCCCCCTGTCGAGCGGCGCCCTGGCCCAGTAGGCGCTCACTACCTCCTTTATGACGTCGTTGCTGGTCTCATAGGTCATAGGTCCGTAGAGGTAGGCCCACAGCCTCTGGTACCTGAGCTCCGTCAGGGGAGGCACCTCCTCCGTCGCGGGCGCTGTTGAGCTCAGCATGGCGGCGGCCACGTCAGGCTCCATGCCCCTGTAGCTGTCCTGCAGCGCCTCAAGAAGCTTTACCTTGACCTCCCTGTTTGCCACAGCCGCGAGCTTTGAGGCCTGCTCGCCTATCGGCCTGAGGACCAGGACCGTGAACTCCCCGCTGACAGGGTTCCTGTCAGGGCTTACGTGTATCAGCTGGAAGCCGTTCCTGTGCCAGAACCTCACGAGCCTCTCGTTAACGCCGAAGCCGCTGCCCACCCAGTCGTAGCCCCTCTTCACGGCCTCGTCGTATATGAACCTCAGGAGGGCCGAGCCGACGCCCCTGTCCTGGACGCTCGGGTGCGTCGCTATTCTAACAATCCTCCAGCCCCTCAGCCTGCCGAAGGATGGCACCCTGAGGTGCTTTATGACCCTGTCAGGTATGATGTTGCCCTTGGTCTTGTCCTGGTTGAGGAGGGTGTTGCAGAGCTCCTCGTCAAGCCCTCCCTCCTCTGCGAGGAGGGAGGCCGCCACTATCCTGCCTGAGCCCGTCGCCACCGCCCTTATGCTGTAGTGCGGGGCGTCAGCCACGAGGGCCAGGTCGTCAGGCTCGTTCCTGTAGTGGGCCTGCACGTATATGCCGAAGGCCTGCCTGAGCAGGTCCTCCCTCTTGAGGAAGAGCTCCTCAGGCTCAAGCACGAGGTATTGGAGCCTCCCCTCCTTTATGTCAGCCAGGTCTGGCTCCTCGAGCTTTGCGGGCTCCGCGTCAAGGAGGAGCACGTCGAAGAGCCAGGCCTCTATCGGGTCGTCCTCGGAGTACCTTATGGGCTCCCTCATCTCAAACTGCCTGAGCTCAGTGTTGGGGTCCTGCTTGACCTCTCCGAGGAACCTGACGCTGAAGCCCCTGCCGGCCCCCTCGTAGCCGTGCACTGTTGAGGCGACAAGCACCCTTGAGTGGCTCCTCCATATCTTGTGCAGGAGGGGGACCGGCAGGCCGCTGGCCTCGTCTATTATAACTATGTCGGCCTCTGCCTCAGGCACCCTGTCTGGGCTGACGTACTTTATGACGAAGCCCTTCCCCTTGAAGCCCTCTATGAGGCCCCTGTCAGCGATGACTTCGACGTCGAGCCCCTCAGCCTCGAAGGCCTTCTTAGCAAGCTCCATGAGGCTCTGGGTGTTCTGGAGGTCAGGCGAGGTCACCACAACTCTGAGCCTCCTCTGGCCGCCCAGCGCCTTGGCGAGCCCCGCCATAGCTATGCCAGCGGCGCAGCTCTTCCCCCTGCCCCTGTCCGCTGTTATGACAAGCAGCTTCCTCCTGCCCCTCCCCGGCGGCTCTATGAGCCACTCTGCCTGCCTTATGGCCTCCACCTGGTCCTGCGTGAGGGCCAGCGAGTAGAGCTCCCTTGGGAACTCCGCCTCCTCAGGCAGGCTCACCTGCCTCTCCTTGGCAGGGGGCAGCTTGACCGGCTCCCCGCTGACCAGCCTGTCGTTATCAAGGTCTATCACGAAAACGTTCCTGTTGTGCTCCAGCAGCTTCCTCTTGAACCAGCTTATGAAGACGTGCCTCGGCTGCTCATGGCCCGGCACTACGAGGTTCCTCTTAAACTCCGTCAGCTGCTGGTCCCACGAATCCCACGAGGGGGCCTGAAGGACTATCATGCCGCCCCCCTCAACTATGCCAACTAGTATGCCGAGCCTGTTGGGCCTCAGGTCGTTGACAAGGTCGAGCACGAGGCCCTGGAAGGTGGTGCCGAGGTACCTCCTGGCGTCCTCCGACTTTATTATTGAGAGCTTGAGCAGGTTGCCCCTCTCCTTGACTGACCTCTTGACAAGCTCCTTCCTCAGCTGGGAGTCCTCAAAGTACTGGTTGAAGGCGTAGAGGACCCTTATCTGCGGCCTCCCCTTGAGCGACCTCATGACCTGCTCGTACGTTATTAACGTGAATGCCGTGGCGACCCCGACCTTAACTGGGTCGGAGCCGCTCAGCACGACCATGACCCTGGTCCCCGAGGCGGCCGCGTACTTTACGGCCTTCCTGAGGAGGCGCCTGAGCCTCAGCAGGGACTCAGGCATCTCCTTGCCGAGCTCGTATGAGGCCTCCTCAGCCTCCCTCTTTACCCTCTCCCTCTCCTCGGGACTCCTTCTCACGGCCACCACGGCCGCAGTTAAGGGTATGGGGCGGACTTATAACAAGCGTTCAGAGGCTATGTCTAAAGGCTTTGACGACGTTTGCCGTCGCTGAGGGGCCTGGGCGGCGATTGGAGCCATGCCCCAGGCAGCCAGAGGGCCTTAGTCACCGTAGATGGGGGACCTCGTGCCGTTGGGCTGACGGCCGCTTATGACGTACTTGTGATGCCGCTGAGCCTAGTGGAGATGTAGCGCCTCAAGCGGCGCTGCAGATGCTTAAGACGTTAGTTGTCATCAGAGGAGGCTGATAACTGGCCCGCCGCCAGGCGGCTCAGGCCTTGGCCTGGCCCGCTCAAGAGCTTCAGCCCCTTTAATAGGGCCCCGCAAGAGTATTACGGGGGCCGACTTGGAGACGAGGGCAATAGAGAGGCCAGCTGTCTGTCCCTCCTGCGGGGCCCCAGGGACATACAGCTACGTGGTGTCAGGGCCCGTCAACAGGGACGGAGACACCTTCATAGAGGTCAAGTACCACTTCAAGTGTGAGGTCTGCGGCCACACCGAGGAGGGCACTGTTTACGTGCCTCTTGAAGGCCTGTACAGGCTCAGGTACCTGCTGGTGCCCGAGGCAATGGCTGTTATAGAGAGGGCGAAGGTCCTCACGGAGGTGTCGCTCCTTGACATCAAGGCCAAGGCCGAGGCCAGGGCGACGGCCGGCGGCGACCGCTAGGCTTCTCCGCTGATAACGCTCCCTGGAGAGGGCCCGCCAGCTCGCTCTCGTCAAAGGATGCCTTAAAGCGGACAGACCGTTTGTCCCTACGCACTCACCTCAATCACCTGCCTATTCATGATAGAGCGCGGGGACCTCCGCCTCGCCCACAGGGCCCTTGGGATCCCTGCGGGCTCATGAGCGGCTGTAGAGCCCAGCGGCGCGGGCTTCCATCTAAGGCCCCAGTTCCCCTCGCCCTTGGGGCATCTCCCCCCATCAGGCGCGGGGTTCACCCACTTAGTCTGTTACAGGCGTAATACCATGAAGGATCTCTATTGATGTGAAAAGGGGTTCAGCCCTTTTACCTTCCTCGCGGGACTAGTGCTGGGTGCCCGGCTTGGTCAGGCTTAGGTTCGGGCCGGCGGGGAAGCCGACTAACTTCAGCGGCGACTACGATGAGGTTCCGCCGGTGCTGAGGCAGATGGGCCTCGAAGCCCTTGAGTACGAGGCCGTCAGGGGGGTGAGGGTCAGCAAGGAGAAGGCTGAGAGGATAAGGGAGGCGGCCCAACAGTACGACATAACACTCAGTATGCACGCCCCCTACTTCCTGAACCTCGCGAGCCCTGAGGAGGAAACTGTGAAGAAGAGCATCGAGAGGCTCAGGGAGGCGGCCCAGGCCTCGGAGTGGATGGGGGCCTATGCCGTGGTCTTCCACCCGGGCTACGTAAAGGGCAACCCAAGCAGGGAGGAGGCCCTCAACAGGGTCACAGAGGCGCTCAAGCAGGTCTTCGAGGGCCTTGAGCTGAGGGTGGCCTGGCTGGCCCCTGAGACGACAGGTAAGGAGTCCCAGGTGGGAGACGTGGAGGAGACCATAAGGATATGCCAGTCCCATGAGAGGGTCAGGCCTGCTGTTGACTGGGCTCACCTCCACGCGAGGACTGAGGGGAAGGACATAAACAGCGAGGATGACGTGATAAAGGTGATAGACAGGATAGAGAAGGAGCTAGGCACGTGGGCGGTGAAGCCTCTGCACACGCACTTCTCAAAGATAGAGTACGGCAAGGGGGGCGAGAGGGAGCACCACACGCTTGGGGAGCAGGGCTTCGGGCCTGAGTGGGAGTACGTCTGCAAGGCCTACGTTGACACGGGCATAGATGGCGTGATAATAAGCGAGAGCCCCATACTTGAGCAGGACGCGCTGCTCATGAAGAGGGTCTGCGAGAAGTACCTGTGACGATCAAAATCGTGCCGCTGACGCCGCTAACGTTAATGTTTGGCAATAACGCCCCCTCCTAAGGCTATTGAATTAAGGCGCCTGTAGGGCTGAACCCCTTTTCACATCAATAGAGATCCTTCATGGTATTACGCCTGTAACAGACCTAGCGCTCATGGACTATGAGGGCACTTTAAGCCGTTATATCGCTATTACTGGCGCCTCCCCGAACCTGCCCAGGTCCACCTTGTCGCCTGGCTCAGCGCCTTCAACAGGTATCAGCCTCACGCCCAGGGTCCTGCGCTTGGCCCTTGAGTATGAGGCCACGTCAAGTATCAGCCCAGCAATTCCGTTCAGGTCGGCTGGCACTACTGCCATGTCTAGGCCGGCCACGCAGGCCCCAGTGAGCATAGCAAGGTACCTGGCGTTGACGTCGCCCTCGCTTACCCTAGCCTTGAGCTTTGAGTCCTCGCCCACGGGGAGCATTACCTCGTTGAAGCCGATAGTCCTAAGGCCTGACGAGGCGGCCTCTACGGCCTCGTTGACCAGCCTGACGCCCACCACGAAGCCAGGCCTCGGCATCCTGACGCCTGAGACCTCCTCGACGAGCCCCAGTGATGAGTCCTCCATCCAGGGTGAGACGCTGAGGTCGACCCCAGCATACTCAGCATTGACCCCTGAGGCCACGGCCTTTGCAAGGGCCTCCGCGACCCCGTGGGCCTCAGCTATGGCCTTCGTGAGGCCGCTGAGCCCCCCTGACCTGTAGGCCGCTGCAAGGAACGAGGGGTAGGTCAGGGCGGCCGTGACCAGGCGCCTCCCAGGGATCGCTGAGGCCAGAGGGTAGTATGGTGTTATGAAGTGGTCCTCCCCAGAGACGTTGACAGCAACCCTGGTAGCAAGGGAGGGGTCCTCTGATGCCACAGACGCTATGAGGGAGGCCGCCGCCCTCGCCTGCTGCCAGCTCGGCTCCCTCAGCATGAGGGAGGCGTAGAGGCCGGCGGAGGCCAGCGCCTTAAGGTCCTCTGGGCTGACGCTCAGCTCCAGCTGCCCGACGCTTATAGCCGCCTGGGAGGCCAGCCCCTCGAGGGCCTTCGCGAGGCCCCTGAGCTCAGTGCCCCCTGGGCTGGGAAGGGCTACCCTGACGTACGTCGGCCTCCTGCCGACCTCTGATGCAGCTGAGTCGACGGCCTCCAGTAGGGAGCTCACCGCGCCCTCGAGGGCCTCTGAAAGCTCGTCGGCCTCCGAGGCCGTGACTCCAAGGTGAAGTGTTACTGCCCTGACCTCAAAGCTCACGGCTGGCACCGCCCCTTTTAGCAGCTCACAGTATATTAGCCTCAACGCTAGAGGTGTGCTGGGAAAGGTTTTGGTGCTGGAGGGCCTTAAGGAGGCAGTGAGGAAGTTCCTGGGCGGCGGGCCGAGCTACAAGGACTCAGTCGAGGAGTTCATAAGGGACCTGCAGAGGGAGCTGATAAGGGCTGACGTCAACGTTGCCCTGGTCAAGAAGCTTAGTGACTCCATAAGGCAGGCGGCCCTCCAGCAGGAGCCTCCAGCTGGGGTCAGCAGGAGGGACTGGTTCCTCAAGGTAGTCTATGACCAGCTTGTGAGCCTCTTCGGGGGCGAGGAGCAGCCAGGCGCTGAGCCGAGGAAGCTGCCGTGGGTCATCCTGCTGGTGGGCGTCCAGGGCTCCGGCAAGACAACGACGGCCGGGAAGCTAGCCAGGTTCTACAGCGCCAGGGGCTACAGGGTGGGCCTAGTCAGCACTGACACCTACAGGCCAGGGGCCCTTGAGCAGCTCAGGACCCTGGCCCAGCTCTCCGGGGCCCTCTTCTACGGCGAGCAGGCAGGCAGGGCCGAGGAGATAGCCTCCAGGGGCCTCAAGGAGCTGGCCTCGAGGGGGGCCCAGGTCATAATCGTCGACACCGCCGGGAGGCACGGCTACGGCGACGAGCAGGCGCTCCTTGATGAGATGAGGAGGATAGCTGACGCCGTGAGGCCTGACGAGGTGGCCCTCGTAATAGACGCCGCCATAGGCCAGAAGGCCTACGATTTGGCGAGGAGGTTCCACGAGGCAACGCCCATAGGGAGCATCATAGTCACAAAGCTTGACGGCACCGCGAGGGGAGGCGGCGTCCTCTCAGCGGTTGCCGCCACGGGCGCCAGGGTCAAGTTCATAGGCACAGGGGAGAAGGTGGAGGAGCTCGAGCCCTTCGACCCCCGCAGGTTTGTGGCGAGGGTCCTCGGCCTCGGCGACGTAGAGTCCCTGCTGGAGAGGGTGAGGGAGGCTGAGGCCGAGGAGAGGGCGGTTAAGGTCGTTGAGGAGGACATAGAGAAGGGCAGGGTCAACATGAGGACCATATACGCCCAGCTCAAGTCTATAAGGAGGCTTGGCCCCCTCAGCAGGGTCCTTGAGATGCTGCCCACCTCCACGCTCCCCGTCAAGATAGGGGACGAGCAGGCTAAGCTGGGAGAGGAGAAGATTAAGAGGTGGCTCCATATAATAGAGAGCATGACCTACGAGGAGCTTGATAACCCTGACATGATAGACAGAGGCAGGATGAGGAGGATAGCCATAGGGAGCGGGGCCACAGTTAACGACGTGAAGGAACTACTGGCCTACTACAGGTCGGTGAAGATGGTAGTGAAGAGGCTTAAGAGGGACAGGTCGCTCCTCAGGAGGTTTGGCCTGAAGGCTGAGGAGTGAGCGCCACCGCTATTTCAACCGCTGGGAGCTTCACCTTGCTGCCGTCCTGCATCGTAACCTCCTCGTAGTCCGCGCTGAACGACTTAACGTAGAGGTTCTTGAAGTACCTGCCCCTGACCGCCCCTATTACGTCAACTGCCTTGCATATTGCCTTCCCCCTCGCCTTTACCTTGACTAGGGCGTTGGGCGAGGAGTTGAAGGCCTCAATTATAGCAAGCACGTAGTTTACTGCCGGCTTCTTACCTATGAGCACCTCGACCTCCTGCTGCCCCTGCGACATCTACATCGCCTTAGCGGTCAGTAGCCTTAAGGAAATATAAGTGCTTAGGCCCTCCCGCTCAGCCAGTCATAGGCCACGGAGATGACCGCCAGGACTGCCGCGGCCGCGAGGGCCCCAAGTGTTGAGAGCCTCCCGTAGCCCGTGACCCTGTAGCTCACGCCAACGTTAACGACGGAGCTGTTGTCGCTCGGAATTGCAACCACTACTAGGCTGCTGTTGCTGTTCACAGGGCCGCTTACAGTGTAAAGCCCGTTGACCGGCTTGGAGTACTTTACGACGCCCTGGAAGGCCTGCTCAACGAATATAGGGTTGCCAGCCATGCCTGCCACCTCTATCAGCACGCCCGCCCTGAAGTCCTCGTGGGTCGAGAGGCTGACTACGGAGATGCCGACGCCGTGGAGCTCCTCAAGGAGGCTAAGCGGGTTGACGCCAAGGCTCAGGTAGAGCACCTGGGAGGCCCCAGTAACGTTGACCTTGGCTATTCCCTGCGAGCTGGGCAGCACCACTATAGCCACTGCGCCGACCTTTGACGATGGCACTGAAGTGCTGTATGAGGTGCTCAGCTGAGCGCCATAGTAGGTGGCCACGACGCTCGATATTATGAGCGCCACAGCTATGAAGAGCAGGGCCCTCGCCACGGCTGACCTCAGCCACCTCAAGTCGGCTCGAACCTCCTCTCGAAGTAGTAGAAGTAGAGGACTAATAAGACAACGTAGAGCAGCGGAACTACAAGGTACTCCCAGGCCGGGAAGCTCTGGCCAGTGAGGCCATAGTAGGCCACGTAGTAGAAGCCCATGGCGTTTGACGCGTCTATGAGCGGCTGTATGTTGTCAAGGAACCCTATGAGGTAGAGCACGCCCGAGAGGGCGACGTAGCCGAAGTAGAAAGAGATGCTGGCCACTATTGCTGTCCCTGTGGACCTGAACCTGCTAGCCAGCACCAGGAATATGATCCCGTAGAACTGGCTCTGAAGCAGGTAGGAAAGCCACATGGCTAGGTACTCGGCCGGGCCCTTCAGGACAACCGGGTAAAGAACTATTGCAGTTACGGCCGCCGGGACGCCGAGGAGTATCACGGCGGGCAGCAGGGACCTGGTCACGTAAAGCACTGAGGCCACGGAGCCCCTTGAGAGCGGGTAACTCATGTATACCTGCATTATGCCGCCCTGGATTATGTTAACGAAGTCAGAGGAGACCCTGATGGCTATGTAAATTGTCGTGACGAAGAGCGCCAGCTGGGCCGAGCTGAAGGTGAACTCTGGGCTGAGGGCCTCGACGGGGCTCGTGATGGGCTGAAGCACAGAGAGGGCTCCCCCGAGGGCCGCGACCACCAGGAGCATTATGTCAAAGGCCGGCGGCCTGAGGGCGTCCCAGAGGTCAAGGTAGAGCAGCTCAAGGCTCCTCCTGATGGACAAGGCTCACACCTCCTTCAGCAGCTCCTCCAGGCCGGGCTCCACCAGGTCTATGCCGTAATACCTGAGGCCTGAGGCCACGGCGTCAGCGAGGACAAGCAGCATGAGCCTCTCGTCCTCCTGGCCCCTCAGCTTAACTGTCACGTCCTGAAGCCCAGGCTCCGCGCTTAGCCCCCTCCCAGCGAGCGCCTTAGCTAGGGAGGCTGGGTCAGGGGCCCTTATCCTGGCTACCTTGAGCGAGCCCACGACCTCGTCAGGCGCTCCCTCAGCTACCACCTTGCCTGACTTGATTACGGCTATCCTGTCAACGACCTTGAGGACCTCTGAGAGCACGTGGCTCGAGAGCAGTATGGTAACCCCCCTCTCCTTCTTGAGGCGCGAGAGCAGCTGGAGCACGGCAACCCTCTCAACTGGGTCAAGGTTGCTCGTGGGCTCGTCTGCAACTATGAACTTGGGGTCTGAGAGGAGCGCGTGGGCTATAGCAGCCCTCTGCTTCAGCCCCGCCGAGAGCTGCCCGAAGGGCCTTGCCTCGTACCCCTTAAGGCCCGCCAGCTCCACGGCCTCCTTTACGTCGTCCCTTGAGGCCCCATATATCCTTGCGACCCTCTCAAGGAGCTCAGCCACGGGCATAGTGGGCGGCAGGGAAGGCCTCTCAAATATCACGCCCACGCCCTCCCTCGCAGTGGGGTCAATGAAGGGGTCCCCGCCGAGGAGCCTGACCTCGCCGGAGTCCCTCCTCAGGAGGCCGAGGGAGACCCTGATCAGCGTTGTCTTGCCTGCGCCGTTGGGGCCCACGAGGCCCATGAACTCGCCGCCGCCAAGCCTCAGGCTGACCCCCCTCAACGCCTCCCTGCTGCCGAACCTCTTCACCACGTCCCTAAGCTCTAATACTGTCTCGGCCAAGCACCCGGCCCCGCGGCCGAGGTGCCCAGAAACTTTAATAGCTAAGGTATTGCTGGCGGCTTAAGCTCAAATCCTCAGCCCCTCCTGGAGTCAATGTGAGCGCCCTTGATATGCTCAGCCGTCGTGACGGGCGCCAGCAGCGGCGTAGGCCTTGAGGCAGCCCACGCGCTGGCGTCAAGGGGCTGCGACCTGCTGCTCATCGCCAGGGGGAGGGAGAGGCTCGAGGGGGTGGCAAGGGACGTCTCAGCTAGGTACGGGGTCAGGGCCCTCGCTTACCATGCAGACATCTCCCAGAGGGGCTCGGAGTCAATAGTGGACGAAGCCAGGGGGAAGCTGGGTGACATAGACGTCGCAGTCCTGAGCTACGGCAACCCTCCCTGTGAGCCCTGCGAGCCCGCCGACGCCTCCTGGGACGACTGGGAGCAGGCCCAGAGGATGTACATAACCTTCCCCGCCAGGTTCATGGGCAGGCTCGCCAGGGTCAACGGCAAAAAGGCTACAGTTATACTCATATCTAGCTTCTCATCCCGCTCCCCCATGTGGCCAACAGGGCTGAGCGACGTTGTAAGGGCAGACCTCCCGGCCATGGCGAAGCTCTTCTCGAGGAAGTACCCCGACAGGCTCAGGGTGCTGGTCCTTGAGCTCGGCAGCTTCAGGACGCCGGGGGCGGAGAGGCTCATAGGTGCCCTGGCGGCCAGGGAGGGGCTCAGCGCCAACGACTACTGGACTAAGGTGGTGGCCTCCATGTCACCCCTCAGGAGGCTCGGCAGGCCGGAGGAGCTGAGGGAGGTCATAGCATGGCTTGCCTTCTCCCCAGAGTACCTCACTGGCGCGACGGTGCTCTTTGATGGGGCGACCCTGCAGGCGGTATGATATGGATTCCTGTTACATGGAGAATCCATATCGTAGCCCAAGGCTATCCCCTTTTAACTTTGCCCCCCTCGCAGACCCAAGGGGTCCCTTTGAAGTTCAGGAGCCTTGAGGAGGCCGTCTCAGGGAGGAAGGTGCTGGTCCTCGGCATAGGTGGCGGCGGCGACGTCGCTGGGGCGCTGTACCTGTACGAGAAGGTGAGGAGGCTGGGCGGGAGGCCTCTCCTGGGCTCGGTGGTCTGGGAGAGGTACAGCATAGACCCTTACCCAGGCCCCATACCGCTTGAGGCCATGGTTGACATTGACGTTATCGGCGACTCCGCCGCCCTCGTGGACAAGGGCTCCTACGCGCTCAGGTTCGGCAGGGAGGTGAAGCCTCAGGTCGTCAGGGCTGCAGAGCTCCTCAACGAGAAGGTCCTCTTCGTTGACCTGAGCAAGGGCAGCGAGGGCGTGAGGAGGGCCCTGGAGGCCTCAAGGGACCAGCTGGGGGTCGAGCTCGTCCTCGGCGTTGACGTCGGCGGCGACGTTCTTGCCTTGGGCTGCGAGGACAGCCTCTGGAGCCCCCTGGCTGACTCCGTGTCTCTAACGGGGCTGCGCTCGGCTAAGGTGGACAGCCTCCTGGCGGTTCATGGCCCCGGCGCCGACGGGGAGCTGCCGACAGAGCTCGTGCTGTCATATATCTCTGACGTCGCCAGCAGAGGAGGGCTGGTTGGGGTCTACGGCATAAACGAGGCTGAGGCTGAGGTCCTTGAGAGGGCGACCAAGGCCATTGAGACCGAGGCCTCCCTGATGCCGCTGCTTGCCTTCAGGGGGAGGCAGGGGCCCGTGAAGATGAGGGAGGGCAGCAGGTCTGTCAGGCTCTCCATGGCTCTGGCCTCGACATATGTGCTTGACACAGAGGTTGTCTACTTAAGGAGCCCCCTGGCCCAGGCAGTTGACGGCACTATGGGCATATCGCAGGCCAGGCAGTCACTCAACTCTAGGTGCATTTACACTGAGCTCGACCTTGAGTATGACCTGTTTGAAATGAGGGGCGCCACAAGCCCGAGGCCCATGACACTTGAGGACATCAGGAGGGAGGGTATAGGAAGGCTGATAAGGCAGGGCTGCAAGCCACTCAAGTGTTGACGCTCTCCTGCTCCACGTCGAGAGCCTTCTTAGCCTTGACCTCGCCCACAAGGTCCTCGAGGGTGTCGAGCCTCTGGAGTATGTAGTCCAGGGCCTCCTCCAGCTGCCTGTACCTGCCCTCCATCATTGTGACCTTGAGCTTCAGGTCCCTCTCGACCTTGTCAAGCCTGTTTGAGAGGTTAGCCATTAGGACGTCGGCGCTCCCCTCCTGCCTTGAGGCTAGGCCGCCCTGGAGGCCCATCTTTATGTATAGCTTTATCAGGTCAGTTATCTGGATCCCTATCTCGTCGCTCTTCTCCTTCAGCTGCTTGTACATGGCGTCGCTCAGCGAGAGGTGTACAGTTGGCACTCCCCTCCCCCTCTGTCTCTCCGTTGTAAGAGTAGTACTGCAGGAGGCCTAATATACTCTTATGCTCTATAGATTCCTATTGCAAGTGGACTCTTGTAGTCTGGCTCCGCTTTCAATAAAGCCTCTAGTAGTACCGAAGTAGTACCGGAGCCCTGCCAAAGGGTGCCAGGTGAGGTGTCCAGGATGAGGGTGTTAAGCTTCAAGCTTGAGGATGACCTGCTTGAGCTCCTTGAGGAGTACAGCAGGAAGAGAGGCATACCTAAGTCCGAGGTCATAAGGAGAGCCCTCAAGCAGTACATAAACGCCGAGAGGGACAGGCCCTACGTGGGCAAGTACGTGAAGATCTACACTTAAAGTCCTTACTGCGCTCCTGCCCTGCAGGCACTGTCCCATGAACGGCATGGCCAACGCTTTAGCGCGCAAAACACTTTTCTGAGCAAGACCCTCCTCTTGAAATAGAAGGTAGCTGGGAAGCTGTTTGACCACGTCATGAGCGGGCAAGTGGACATTGTCGCTGTAACTTACAGGGACAGGCTGGCAAGGTTCGGCCTCGAGCACCTCTTTGGCAAGCATGACGTCAGGGTAGAGGTCGTTATTAGGCGATGGGTCAGAGGACCGCCAGGAGCTGGTGGAGAACCTGCTAGAGGTCGTTAGCTCCTTTGCTGGCAAGCTCTACGGAACGGGGAGGCGCAGGAGGAGCTCATTGACGGCTTCAGGAGGCTACTGGAGGATCGAGAAGGGTGGGTTAAGTTGCCAGGACAGCTACCATTAGGTCCGAGCCGTTTGTCCCCACGCCCTTACCTCAGTCATTTTATGTGTGTTCATGATCGAGCGTAGGGACCTCTACCTCTTACCGCAGGGGTTCCCAGGGCCCTGTGGGCAAGGTGGAGGTCCTTAGGCGCAACGATTAAATATGAGGATTGATGAAGATTATTGCCTAGGGACAACGGTAGCGTGAGCTATTACGGTGGCTTCGAAGTAGTTGGCGCTGAGGAGATACATAAAGAGATAGAGGGCAGAGCCCGCTCGCTTCAGAGGCCCAGCGTCGAGCAGGCGGAGAGGGAGAAGGCCGAGGTAGTGAAGGCCATAGAGGGCTGGTCGCCGAGGGAGGTTAAACTGGGCTCTGAGATGCCTAAGGTGGAGGCCAGGCTGAGGAGGGCCACGGCCCTGATAGTAGTGCTGCCGCCCAGGCACGCCCTCCTGGCCGCCGAGGCCAGCTATGAAACAGGCCACCTGCTTGAGTGGGCCGAGGGAGTTAAGGGGAACATCGTCCTCGTCTACTACTCGAGGAAGGGCACCATGACCACGGCGGCCTACCTCTACCTAGGCAACATTATGGAGGATAGCAACGTAGGCATACTCTTCGTGAATGGCCCCCCGTCCGAGATAGCTGAAGTCTTCAGCACCCTTGACTCTAAGGGCGAGTACACGCCTAACGAGGAGAGCTACGTCAGAGTTGACTTCTGAGGAGGGGCCTGGCGCCGAGGGCCCAGACGCCGCCCTGGTAGGCCCACTCAAGCTCCACGTCGTCGCCTATGGCCTCTGAGGCCCTGAGGGCCTCCCTAGCCACCTCAGCGGCCTCGTCGTCGCTGATGGACTGGGCCCACGGGTCCGAGGCTGGGGCTGAGTCTATGCGGCCAGAGGAGTAGACCCTGACGAGGTCCTTCTTCATGACTCTTCTCTCAAGCAGCTGAAGCAAGGGGCTGAAGACAAAGGAGTCGTTGGGGGAGCCGACGCTCATGAAGACGTCGGCAAGACCTGGGACCGCCTCGACTATGACCTTCTTAGCCCACGTTATTGGGCTCGCCGTGTAGGCGGCGCCGGCTGCCTTTGGGATGACCAGGGCCTGCAGTATCAGGCCTGCGGGGCCCGCCCCGCCGAGAAGCCTTGAGGCCTCGGCCAGGAGCCTGAGGCCCTCCGCCCTGGCCTCACTTGGCGAGCCGGCCACCCTGAGGCCTAGGGCTGAGAGGGCGTACTCAACCCTGAGGCCCGCGCTGAGGGGCGGGCTGAGCCTCACGGCCACAGGGAAGCTGCAGCCAGCGAGCTCGCAGGCCCTGGCTATCTCCCTCTCACCTGCAGCGACGAGGTCCAGGGATGACATTACTACGCCCCTCGGCACCCTGAGGCCCGCCGACGCGAGAAGGCGGAGCCTGTAGGCCTTGGACCCGTGCTGGGGGCCGGCCTCTTCAAGAGGTGTCAGGCTCATTACAGCAGCCTCTCCACGGCCTCCCTTGCCTCCTCCAGCTTCACTGTGACCCTCTCGCCCCTAGAGGGCGAGAACAGGGTCACTGTTCCTGAGGCCTCCTCCTGCGGGCCTATGAAGGCGAGGAGCGGTACCTCAAGCCTTGAGGCCTTCCTCCTCTGCTCGTCCTGGCCTGACCTGTTCAGGTCAACCCTCACGCTGAAGCCCCATGACCTGAGGCTGTCTGCCACCTTCCATGCGTACCTGTAGCTCTCAGGCCTTACGTTAACCACCGCGACCTGCGTGTAGGTCCTCCTCGAGGCGCTGAAGAGGCCTACCTCAATGCCTGCGTCTATGAGCCTGTCAATGCCTATGCTCACCCCAGTTGCGGGCACTGGCCTCTTGGCAAACAGGGCTATCAGGTTGTCGTATCTTCCGCCCCCAGCGACGCTCCCGATCTTAGGCCTGTCAAGCACAACCTCCAGTATGGGGCCTGTGTAGTAGTCGAGGCCCCTCACCAGGGACATGTCGAAGGCCAGGACTGAGGGCCTCTTCACGAGGCCCGCGACCTCCTTCAGGTGCCCTGCGCCCTCAGCGACGGCCTTGTTTGAGCCGTGCTCCCTCAGCAGCCTGTCAGCTATATCGGCCACGTCACCCCTCAGCGATATGAGCTCCATAACCTTTGAGGCCGCCGAGGGGCCCAGGAGGCCCTCGAGCTCAGCCCTGACCCCCTGCTCGCCGACCTTGTCAAGCCTGTCTATTGCCCTGTAGACCGCCAGGGGGTTGCTCAGCGAGAGCTCGACCTCAAATATGCCCGCCAGTATCCTCCTGTCATTTATTAGGACCCTGTAGCCTGAGCTTATGCCTAGGGCCTCAAGGGCATCCATGAGGAGGTTTATGACCTCAGCGTCGGCCTCAGGGTACGGGCTACCCACTATGTCTGCGTCGGCTTGGTAGAACTCCCTGTACCTGCCCTTCTGGGGCTCGTCGTGGCGCCACACGGGGGCTATCTGGTACCTCTTGAAGGGCATCGGCATCTCAGGGTGGGAGGCCACAAACCTTGCAAGGGGAACCGTCAGGTCGTACCTTAGGGCGTACTCCCTGTCGCTCCAAGGGTCCTTGAACCTCCATATCAGCCTCCCCTCGGCCTCCTCGCCGTATTTCCCTGCCAGGACCTCCCAGTGCTCAACGGCGGGCGTCTCAAGGGGGTCGAAGCCATACCTCCTGTAGACTGCCTCAAGCCTTGATATGAGGTCCTTCCTGAGAATTGCAAGCTCCGGTGGCACGTCCCTGAAGCCCCTCGGCGGCCTCAGCTCAACCAAAGCTGACCCTAGGAAGGCTAGGGGGAGCGTAACTTAAGGCTTAGCTCAGCGGTGCAGGCCGACAGCCCCTCTACGGCTGCCTGGGAACCATGTATCTGACCCCCTCCCCGCCCTGAGGGGTGAGGCCTGTCGCTCATTTTGTCACGGCAACGAGGCTCAAAGCCTTGAGGCCAGCCATCTGGTCAAAGTTATATCGTCAACCGCGCCGCAGGCGCGCCTGCCGCAGAACACCACCGCCATGTCTGAGCCCACTGACTCCATGGCCTCAGCTACCTCCCCAACGCTGGCCCCCTCGTCTGCGTGAGCGAGCGGGGGCATGGGGAAGTCGGCGACCCTTGAGGAGAGGGCCTGGCTCCCTCCTGAGGCGTAGGCCTGAAGAACCTCCCTGACCGTCAGGGCCCCTATGAAGTCGTCGCCATCCATTATCAGGACCCCGCTCACTCCCCTTGAGCTTATGACGGATGCTGCCTCAAGAAGCGTTGCCTCAGGGTCAAGCGTCGGGTAGCCCTGGACTAGGGCGCCGTGGAGGTCCTCGCGGCCGAACCTAAGCGAGGGGAGGGAGAAGACCACGTCATGCGTTGTAAGTATCCCGAGCGGGTTGTCCTCGCTGCCCACTAAAACAGAGGTCACGTCCCTGGAGGCCATGATCCTCGCGGCCTCTATCACTGGCGTCGTGGGCTCGACGTAGACCGGGACCTCAAGGCCTGCCTCTGAGACGCTCTTTGCTGAGGGGTCGGTCCCGGTCGCGAGGGCCCTTATGAGGTGGAAGGCGCTAAAGACGCCTACAGCCCTGCCGCCCTCTGTTACGAGTAGCCTCCTCACGTTCCTCGAGGCCATGAACTCAGCGGCCTCCTTAACGCTGCTGTCAGCCCCTATTGAGAGCACAGGCCTCGAGGCAACAGCTATGACGTTCTCGCTCAACTTCCTGCCACCAGCATCACTCTGCCGTCCCTTTCCCTTGAGAACAGAAGCTTTAACGCCTCCCTGGCCTCCGTGAGCCGATGCCTCCTCCAGACCTTCACCTTGAGCAGGCCTCGGGAGGCCATGTCTATGAGCCTCATAAACTCGCCCCTGGTGCCGCCCGTGGTGCCCACTATCCTGAGCTCCCTGCTGTAGAGGTCCGTGGCCGAGAGCGAGAGGGAGCTGCCCCTCAGGGCCCCAAATATGATGAGCCTCCCCCTGCTGTCGAGTAGCTTCAAGCTTGTCGGCAGCGTGGGGGTCCCCACGGCGTCTACCACGACATCAGCCAGCCTGCCGCCCGTCATCTTCCTCAGGACCTCGTAGCTCTGCTCTACTGGCGCCACCTCGTCGGCCCCCAGCTCAAGTGGCCACTTCTTGCTGCTCACCGCTAACACCCTGGCTCCCATCATCTTTGCGAGCTGGAGCGCAAACTGGCCCGTGTTGCCCGAGGCCCCAACTATTACAACCACGTCACCCGGCGAGACGCCCGCCTCCCTGAGGGCGTGGTATGGGGTGAGCGCCGCCACCGGGAGGGAGGCAGCGATGTCCCACGACACGCTGTCAGGTATCTTAAAAACGTTGGACTCGCTTACTAGCGCCTTCTCAGCGAAGCCGCCGTTAGTCACAGCCCCAACGATGCCGCCGACCCTACAGAGGTGCTCGCTGCCGCTGACGCACATGTCACACCTGCCACAGAAGACCCTCGGGTAGACCACGACCCTGTCGCCCGGTCTGACGCTCTTTACGTCAGGGCCTACCTCCTCCACGACACCTGCAAACTCAGCCCCAGGTATGTGAGGCATAGGCTCAACGGTCCTCATGCCGCTGACGACAAAGTAGTCAACAGGGTTAACGCCGGCCTCAACGACCCTAACCACTACCTGGCCCCTGCCAGGACTTGGGTCCTCGACCTCCTCAACCGTCAGGGAGTCCACGCCGAAGGCCCTCATGAGGTTTGCCTTCAAAAGGATCACCGTGGTAGCAGTCTATCAATAAATATAAAAGCTTAAGCTTGGGCCTTAAGCGTCGAGGCTCCTTCCTAAGGGAGCATTAACATTGCCTAGGGCTCTGGGACCTGCGCGCACGACCTAACTATTTAACTCCCTGGATACCGTGACCAGCCATGGGGCCGACGCTTGAGGTTCGGCATAGTCACCAGCAGGCCCGCCGAGCAGGCTGTGAGAGAGGTGCTGAGGGAGGGCGGGGTGAGTGACTTCGTGGTCGTGGCCCTGCCCGTGCCAGCCATATCACTGCTGAGCGCAAGTGCAATAGCGTCCATACTGGCCAGCAGAAAGGACCTGCTCTCTCAGCTCGCTAGCTCCGACGTGGTTATACTGCCCGGGACTGTCAGGGGCGACGCCCTGGAGGTCTCAAAGGTTATCGGGAGGCCCGCCTTCAAGGGCCCAAGGGACCTCGGGGAGCTGCCCATAGCGCTTAGGTACGTTAGCGAGGGGGCCAGGCTTGACACTGTTAGGGCCGCAGACGAGGTCCTCGGCTCCGTGGAGCCCAGGATAAGCTACTCCGAGGCCTTCAGGCTGGGCGACGTCCCGGTGCCCCAGCGGGGGCCGCCTGTGCTTCTCGTCTCCGAGGTCGGCCCCGAGGTCAGCGAAGCCGACGCCCCCCTGATTGCAAAGAGGTACGTGAAGGAGGGGGCTGACATAATTCTTGTTGGAGCTGAAGGTGACACCGGGCCAGAGGAGCTCGCCAGGAGGGTTAAGGTCGTCAGGGCCCTAGGGAGGCCAGTCATAGCCGAGGCGCCCAGCAAGAGGCACGCCGAGGAGGCCCTGACAGCTGGGGCCGACGGCATAAGCGTGGCCGACTACCAGGTCAATGACGTCATTGACCTGCTTGACCCTGGCGTCGCGCTAGTGGTTGGGGGCGACAGCGTTGAGGGACTTAAGGCAATAGAGGAGGCCCTCTCGGCAAGGGCGAAGCTGATCATTGACCCCTCACTGGCTGTCCCCCCTCTGGGCCTCGCCCCCAGCGTCTCCAGGTACCTTAGGGCCTCCGCCGAGCTCAGGTCACCGATGCTATTCTCCGCCGCTAACGTCACCGAGGAGGTGGAGGCCGACAGCGCCGGCGTGCACGCCCTGCTCTCCCTGATGGCAGTTGAGGTCAGGGCCTCCGCCTACCTCGTCGTTGAGGAAACATACAAGTCAATCCACGGGACCTCCGAGGCCAGGGAGGCCCTCAGGCTGGCCTCAACGGCCTATGCAAGGAGGTCCAGCGAGAGGGGCATGTTTAGCAGGCTGCTGGTGCTGAAGCAGCAGCTCCCGCCTCCCCCGGCGCAGGCCGAGGAGGGCCCGAGGCCTGAGCTCGTGGACTATGTTGAGCCCGACGTGAGCACCAGCGAGTACGTCAGGATAGCACTTGACCACGCCAGGGGCCTAATGAGGGTCACCCTCTACAGGGGAGGGGCCGCCGTTGGAAGCCTTGAGGGGAGACACGCGCTGAGCCTCTCCAGGGCCCTCGTGAGGAGGTTCAACGTCAGCGCTGAGCACGCGGCCTACATAGGCTACGAGCTGGCCAAGGCGGAGCTCTCTCTCAAGCTGGGCAAGACTTACGTTCAGGACGAGCAGATAATAGTTCCCCCATGGGAGAGGAACGGGAACTCCAACAGCTGCTAGGAGGGAGGAAAAGGAGAAGCAATGGCTTAATCCCCAGCCCCCTCCTACTTCTTCTCCCTCTTGGAGGGCCTCAGCTCCGGCGTCGTGCACCTTTTCCAGAATATCTTGTATGGCCTCAGGTATTTGGACAGGTTCCTGAGACCTCGGGGATCCCTCGCCTTCAGGGCCAGGGAGGATGTCTAAGATTATAGGCTGTAATGGCAATACACATAGAAGGGCTTTAGTAAGCTGAGCATAATTTAACCTTTGCTAAAAGCTGAGCCAGCAGCTATTTAAAGGCTCCATGCAACACCCTACGAGATGAGCGAGCCGACATAGGCTGACGGCCTAGAGCCGATGAGGAGGGGTTGATTGAGCGACGCTGCGTTTGGAAAGTTTCCCTGAAGACCCAGCCGCCGCGCCTAGGGCCGTCCAGGTAGGCTGCGCTGTCCTGAGCCTCCTCGGCAGCCCCAGGGCCAGGCCTGCGGCAGAGTGCTATGCCCACCGAGAACTAGGCCAGCGCCGGTCGTCAAGGCTCACTTTATAATACGCGCCGGAGCAGCTGCTCAAGATGACGTCAAGGCAGCTCACTGCCACGCCCGAGCCCCCGACAGGGAAAGTGCCAGGGATGCCAACTTGCGCTGACAGTAGCAGCGGTAGACCTCCGCAGCCGCAAACAGATCTACTAACGTAGAGCGCTAGCATCACAGCGGTAGGATCCTTGACATCATTGTGAGATGTCGGCCACCAAAGGCTTGAGGGCCCTTAAAAGGTCCTTTACTGACACGTTGGCCAGGGCGTTTATTGAGCCCCCGCCGGTCCAGACCCTCTCCTTTGACTGTACGCTGGCGTCTACTATCACCTTCAGCCCCCTTATGCACTCGGAGAGTGGGGTGAGGCCGCCTGGCATCAGGCCCGTCAACTCCTCTATCTCGTCCGGGGACGCCATCCTTATCTTTGAGGCCTTCGTCAGCTCCGAGAGCTTCCTGTAGTCAAGCTTCCTGTCCCCCGGCAGGAGGACGGCCATAGGCCTGCCGTCAACTATGAGGAGCAGCGTCTTCACTATGTCGTTTGGGCTTGCCCCGGATGCCCTGGCGGCGTCCTCCACGGTCTCGACGCTCTCCTCAAACTCGACTATCCTGGCGTCTATGTTGTACCTCCTGATGAAGTCGCTGGGCGAGTCGACGCAGGCCAGAGCTCTCCACCAGGCTTAAAGGGGGGAGCTCAGGCTTTTAGGTTAAACAGCACCAGGAGATTCGGAAGAGGCCTTGAGCCTAATTGAGTGGGGATCACTGGCGCTGGCCGTGGCGGCCATGGCGGTGGTAGCGTACAGGGCGGTGAGGTCACGTTGGAGTGGTCGCTCTGCGCGAGCTTAAGGGTAAGCGTGGCGATGAGGCTCGAGTCCATGGGCTACGGCCTCCACGGACATGACGTTGAGGTCACGGCCTGTTACTGCTACAGGGAGGGCGAGGCGAGGGAGGACCTTGAGGCCATAGGCGAGGCCCTCGACGAGGCCTTGAAGCCCCTGAGGAGGGCCGCCCTCTGGGAGGTGACGGGCAGGGAGGGGACGCTTGAGGACCTGCTCCTCTACGTGGCTAGGTCGCTCAGCGCGAGGGGCCTGAGAGGGAGGCTGTGCTACCTGCAGGCCCGCGTCCCTGACAGGGAGGTCAGGCTCAGCCTTTAGCCGCCGCCCGTCTCAGGGAGGAGAACCACGATGCTGCCAGGCTTAACTGGGGTGTCGGGCTGTGCCCCCCTGCCGTCCACAAGGAGGACGTAGTCGTCCCTCCTCAGCTTCTTAATGACCGGTGCCACTTCTGAGACCTTGGCTTCCCCGTTGACCTCGACCTCGGCCTCCGAGGTCCCAGCCAGGTCAGCCAGATAGCCGAGGTACTTGACCTTAACCTTGCCCATGTCAGGCCCCAGCTATTCTTTGCCTGCAGAGGGCTCTAAACGTTTAGCACTTACGTCGCCAATGACAAAACGAAAGGCAGGCCTTGCCCCTTCCAGGGGCGTGGTAAGGCATAAAACATCTGAGCACTTGAAAGCATCGCAGAACAAATGGTGTCCCCGCAAGGGGATACCCCACAGGGGCCCCACATATCCCTGAGCCCCTGGGAGCTGGGGGAGGGGTCGAGGGCAACCCCCGGTGAGGGGTAGGGGTAATGGGCCGAAGGCCCGGCCCGCGGCCTACCGCTGGACGAGCGGAGCGGGGTGGGCGCATATGCGCCCGCCAGCCGTGAGGTGATGAAGGTGAGGGCAGTAAGCCGCGAACCAGTAAGCCGCCCTGAGGGAGCCCTCGCCCTTCAGGGCGGGGAGGAGGTCAGAGCAGTGGCCCAACCTCCGATACCTGGGGCCCCGACATACGTGGCGGCCTTTGTTAACTCCCCAGTTTACAGCGATGCCACCCGCGTAGTCAAGGCGCGAGGCGCCTTCTGCAGCTGCTTCGCGCTTCACATAGGTTTCAAGGTTAATTATACCACGCATGCTCATCGGCGAGGTCCCCTGTGAGGGGGTGAAGGGCCCTCAGGCTCTCCCCGAGGGTTACTCAGGGCGTGGGGCCCCCAGGTAACCCTGAGCGCCCCAGGCCCTACCCCGAGCGGGGCGCGGGAAATAAGGGTGAGGCGATGAAAACCGTATCACGTGAGCCTATGTGAGAGCTGAACCCCTTATACCTCAAGGCACACCGGATCCTCGGTGTCGGGCTTGAGGTACGAGGAGCTGAGCGCCGAGCAGGCCCTCTCGGCGGCCAAGGACCCAGGCTCAATCTTTATCATACCGGTGGGCAGCGTTGAGCAGCACTGCGGCGGCCCGCTCGGCACGGACCTCATGATAGCTGAGGGCGTCGCCGAGGCAGCCTGCGAGCACCTCACGTCATCCGAGTTCAAGTGCTACATGATGCCAGCCATAGGCTACGGCCTCTCAGCAGAGTGGTCCCTGGCCCCCGGCACGGTTTCGCTCTCGCTCTCAACCTTTGAGGGCCTGATAGAGGACGTGGTCAGGGGACTCCTGAGGCTTGGGGCCAAGAGCGTCGTCATAGTTAACGGCCACTACGGCAACTCGCCAGCCATAGAGGCGGCCCTGAGGGAGCTCATGAGGGAGCTGCCCCACGACGCAGTGATATTGCAGGTGAACTACTGGGAGGCACTAGGCATAGACGTCGGCCACGCGAGTGAGGCGGAGGCCGAGGTTATGAGGGCCCTCGGCTATAACGTGAACTTCGGCAGGTGCGGCTGCGAGGCCTCACCCTCGCCCCGCGGGGCTAAGGTCTACGTGAGGCCCCCCGAGGCCCCGTCACAGCTGAGGTCAGCCTCGAGGGGGGAGCTGAGCAAGGACTACATAGGGGCGGCCGTGAGCTCTGCGATATTGGAGGGGCTCAAGGCCAGCAGGTCCTCCAGGAGGCCATTGCCATAATAAATTTATAAGCGCCTCCATGTTTTCAGGGGGAGGTGAGGCCTTTGTTAAGCAGGGACCAGAAGCTGGTGCTCACATCGACAACGCTTGACATGTTCCTGGAGGGAGTCTTCGTGACGCTCCCAAGCGCCTCAGCCCTCCTCAGCTCCGTGCCCCAGTGGGCCTTCCCGCTGGTCTTCTCAACGATACCCGTGGGCACCCTGATAGGAAACCTGGCCCTCGGGAGGCTCACCGACCTCAGGGGAAGGAAGTCAACCTACATGGCGATGCTGGGCGTCTACGCCATAGGGGCCGCGCTGATACTCCTCTCAAGTAACCTGTATGAGCTGCTGGCGGGGCTTCTCATAGCTCAGAGCGCCATAGGTGGAGAGGTGCCCATAGTTCTCAGCTACATAGTTGAGAGCGCTCCCCAGGACATAAAGGAGAGGCTGGTGGTCCTGATAACCAACGTGGGTAACATAGGGGCAGTGGCGGCCTCGGCCATAGCTTTAGCCGAGGGAGGGCTCTCTACGTCAGCCGGGAAGCTCGCCATAGGGGCGCTCATAGGGCTTTCCCTGGCCGTCATGGTGCTCACGAGGTCCCTCGTGCCCGAGTCAAGGCCGTGGCTCTCCCTGAGGCCCGAGGAGAGGGGTAGGGTGAGGCTTGACGCGCCTGGCGTCAAGCTCTGGGCAACACTCCTGACGCTCATGGCTATATCGTCGGTGCTCACCTTCGGCCTCCTGGCACTCCAGGTGGGGCCTGAGGAGTTCCCCCAGGAGGCCCTTGAGATGCTGCTCATCTACTTCGCGGGCGAGGTGATAGGCGGCGTTATAGCCGCCGCCTTCGTTGGCAGCCTCGGCTCTAAGGCCTTTGCGCTGGCAAGCTACGCCGGCGGCTTCATAACGTCTGCCGTGGCGATCCCGGCCCTGAGGCTTGGGCTCATCCCGTTTCTGGCGCTGCTCTTTGTAAACGGGGCCTTCACGGAGACCGTCTGGGCCTCAAGGAACGTGCTGGAGTCCATGACGTTCCCGACGAGCTTCAGGGCGACTGGGATAGCCATGATCAGGGTTATCCCGTACGTCCTCATGCTGGTAACCTTCTTCGTGACGAGCGGCATGCCCGTCGCCGAGTTCCTCTGGTACGCCACCGCCATGTGGGCCGTCGGCCTTGCGGCCTCGGCGGCCTGGATGGTCAAGGGCCTGGAGGTAGTTGGCAAACCCATAGCAATGAGGCCTGATGACCTGGCGCCTAAGCTTAAGTCCGCGCAGGACAGCGGCCAAAGCTAAGTGCAGCTGCCCTCAGCCATCCTGAGGGCCACCCTCCTCCAGGCCCCCTCGCTGCCATTAGTGGCGAGGTCGCCGCCAGCATGCTCATAAATAGAGAACAGAGACTTAGAGGTTCAGCAGCGGCATGCCATAGACCTGGCCTCCTCCCCGCCCTGAGGGCGAGGCCTGCCGTTCATTTTGTCATAAAACCAGCGTCACCACGACCTTGGCCGTGCTCGCCTCAGGTTAACTCTGACGCCTCCCGAGGCTATCCTGTCGTAGCTGGCCTCGGCGAGCCTCGGGTCAAGGCGCCTGAGCTCCTCCCAGGCGTCCCTGGCTGAGGGGTAGGCCCTGCCGTAGCCTAGGGCTGCAAGGAGCCTTGAGAGGGCCTCCCATGACCTCAGCGCGCCCTTCGCAACCCTAGTCCCCCTGGCAAGGGTAAGCCTGCCGTCGGCTGAGATGTAGACCCCCTCCTCCTCAACGAAGGAGGCAACCGGCATGTGGACGTGCGAGGCGTACTCTACGCCTACCCCGGCCACCGACGAGAGGGCGACGACGAAGGGCACCCTGTAGAGGGCCTCCAGCACGGCCTCACGCATGGGCGAGGGCGACGCTATGTCACTGCCAACTATTACAAGGGCCCTAACCTTACCGTCCCTGGCGGCCTCCACCATCTCGGCAGTCCCCATGCCCTCCTCAGCTGGCACCTTGACGCCAAGGAGGCCCTCGACCTCCTTGGCCTCGCTCAGCCCCCTGCCGCCGGGCAGCCTGCTGGGGCTCACCCCGAGCTCAACGGCCTCGTAGTTGTCAAAGTACGAGAGCAGAGGCACGAACCCTGAGCCCTCCCTTGAAAGTGCCCCTGAGAGCGCTGCCAGGCTCATGGACTCCGCCGCCACGCCCGGCGTCGTGTCAAGCTCAGCTACGACTGCCACCCTCCTGCCTGAGGCCATGGCCTCTGCCGCCTCCCTCGCGGCGCTCTCCTCAACGCCTGCCTCCTTCGCAGCCCTAGAGGTCCCCAGGGACCTCAGGGACAGGGCGAGGGACCTGGCCTCCTTAAGGGCCGTTGACGCCCCCTCGACGTCTGCCTTACCCGACTCCACGAGGGCGGCCTCGACGGCCCTTACTGCTGGCGCCAGGGACCTGGCCTCCACAACTACGTCGGCCGAGCGCGACAGCTTGTCGTCAGGCGACGATATGACTACGAGCCTTGAGTGGCCCTGGAGCGACGCCCTCCTTATGGCTGAGGCCAGGGCCGGGTGGTACTCCTCCACCTGACCAACAGTAACTATGACGTCAGCGCCGCTGACGGACTCCACGGAGGTCGTCGGGAGGGGCCCTCCTATGGGCTCAAGCTCCTTAGCCGCTGGGAGCGCGGAGGCCGCCGCATCCACGTTGTTAGTCCCAAGGGCCGCCCTGGCGAGCAGCTGCGAGAGGTAGTAGGCCTCGGCCGGCAGCCTTGAAGACACTATCACGCCGACGGAGCCTGGCCCTCCCTCAGCAATAGCCTTCCTGAGGCCGTCCGCGGCGACCTTTACTGCGTCGTCCCAGGAGGCCCTGGACCAGGAGGCGCCGCTCCTCAGCCTCGGCGCCTCAGGCCTCTCGGGCACGTAGACCAGGTCCTCCCAGTGGTACTTGCCCTTGAGGCACTCCGCCGAGAAGGGCAGCTTGTCCCTCTCACCCTCAACGTAGACGGGCCCTGAGCCGTCAAAGCCCACCTTAAGCGGACATGAGAGTGAGCAGTAGGAGCACGCCGTCTCACCCCATGACGAGGGCTTGGCGAAGCCCATGACCTTGTCAAGTATGGCCCCGCTCGGGCAGACGTCGACGCAGGCCCTGCAGCTTATGCACGAGCTGGTGCCAATCCTCCCGGTCTCAGGCATGACTATGGTCTGCTCGCCCCTGTACATGGTCCTCCATATGAGCCTGCCCACATACTCTTCGCACACCCTGACGCAGTTAAAGCAGCCAACGCACTTGTTTAGGTCAACGTAGAGCAGCGGGTGGCTATCATCAATCAGCCTCGGACTCTCCTTGCCTGATGGCTCAACGCCGTACCTCTTGAAGAGGTCGGCGACCCTGCCGCTGGCGTCAGCTGGGTGCCTCTCCGCAAGCATCCTAAGTATGTTCCTCCTGTGCTCCGCTATCTCTGGGGTCTCGGTGACGACCTCCATGCCGTCCTGCACCGTTGTAAGGCAGGCCAGCCGCAGCCCCTTCCCCTTGACATCGACCATGCATAGCCTGCAGCTTCCATAGGGCTGAAGCCTCTCGTCGTAGCAGAGCGAAGGTATGTCAATGCCTGCCCCCCTGGCGGCGTTAAGTATTGTGGTGGGCTTCTCAAGCACGACCTCCTTACCATCTATTATGACCCTGACCGGCATGGCCTCTCACCTCACCACCTCGTTCCAGAACTTCTTAAGCGTGACAGCGACGGCCTGCCCAGTGGACTGGCCGTGGGCGCACAGGGAGGCGACGCTCATGGTGTTAGCTATACTCATGGCCTCCTTTGCCTCCTCCTGGGTCAGGTAGCCCTTCCTAAACATGGCCTCGAGCTTTGCTGTTCCGAGCCTGCAGGGGAAGCACTTGCCGCACGACTCGAAGGAGGCGAACAGCAGGACCTCATGAAGTATGTCGGCCGCGCTGCTGTCGTCGCTGAACGCTATCACGTTCCCATGGCCAAGGCTGGCCCCTATCTCCCTGAGCTCCTCGACCCCTAGCCTCACGTCAAGCTCCTCAGGCGTTATGAGGGAGGCAAGGGGGCCGCCTATCATGACCGCCTTTAGCCTCCTGCCGCCCCTAAGGCCGCCTCCCATGTCGTAGACAACCTCCTTAAGTGGGACCCCGAACTCCACCTCGTAGAGGCCCGGCCTCTCGAAGAGGCTGTTCAGGCTGAGCACCTTGGTGCCCCTGCTCCTGTTGTAGCCCATCTCAGCGTACTCGTCACCGCCGTGCTCAACTATCCAGGGGACGCTGGAGAGCGTCTCGACGTTGTTGACAACCGTGGGCATCCCGAAGAGGCCCCTCTCTGTGGGGTAAGGTGGCCTCGGCGTGGGCTCCGGCCTCCTGCCCATTATGGCGTTTATCATTGCCGTCTCCTCGCCCACGACGTAGGAGCCCCTGCCGACGTGGACCTCCACCTCAACGGGCAGCCCCCTTGAAGCTCCTGGGCCCGCGTAGCCCGCCTCGTAGAGCTCCTTAACTGCCCTCCTCACGGACGATATGGCCTCCGGGTACTCCCTCCTTATGTAGAAGTACACCTTTGAGGCGCCTATTGCATACGCCGCTATGAGCGCCCCCTCAAGCACAAGGTATGGGTCCCACCACATCAGGAACTTGTCAACGTACGCCCCCGCGTCCCCCTCGTCGCCGTTAACTATCACGTACTTCTGGGGCGCCCTCTGCTGGTACGCGGACTCCCACTTCAGTCCAGTGGGGAAGTAGGCGCCTCCCCTGCCCCTCAGCTGGGACCTCTTGACCTCCTCTATGACCTCGGCCTGAGTCATCCTAAGCGCCTTTGAGAGGGCAGCCATGCCGCCAAGCTCAAGGTACTTGCCGAGGCCCTCAACAGGGCCTTTAACTATGTGCCTCAGCACGACGGCCTTGCTAGACCTGACCTCAACTACTGGGTAGCCCTTAGTTGAGGTGCTCGAGGGCCCCATGTAGCACTTGCCAAGGCAGTAGGTTGGCGGCTGCTGGGAGACCGCCTTTGACCAGGCCTCAGGGTTGAGGGACCTGGCGGCGTAGCAGGCGAGGCCCCTGCAGTGCTCCTCGGCGGGCTCGGAGTCAGGGAAGGTGTAGAACGTGTTGATCTCCTGCTTAGGAAGGTTAATCCTTATCATGCCGGGTACCCAGGCTTGCGTGGCGGACGTCAAATAAATAGATACGCCCTTGGCCCGTCAGCTGAGGGCGGCCCCTATCCTCCTTACGCCCTCCTCGAGCCTGTCCGGCTGCTGGCTAACGAAGGTAACCCTTACGAAGGTCCTGCCGCTCGGGCCGAAGGCCGTGCCAGGCATTACAGTGACCCCGTGCCTCGAGGCCAGCTCTGCTGCGAAGCGCTCCGAGTCGCTGACGAGTGGCGACAGGTCTAGGTAGAGGTACATGGAGCCCTGGGGGACCATGAACTTGGCAGAGGGCAGGTGCCTCCTGGCCGCGCTCACGGCGGCGTCCCTTCTCCTCCTGTACTCCTCGACGACTGAGCGTATGAAGGCCTCCCTGCCCCTCCAGCGCAGGTACCTGAGGACGAAGAGCTGGGAGGCGTTCGAGGCCCCGAAGACCATGTGGCCGTTGAGCTCAGCGTAGGCCTCTACGAGCTCCTTAGGCCCGTAGACGTAGCCGACCCTGAGGCCAGGGACCCCAGGGTCCTTGGAGAAGCTGCCCAGGCCCACCACGTTGTCAGGGGCGTACCTCTGGGGGCTCTGGTACGATCCCTCGTAGACTATCCTTCTGTAGGCCTCGTCCACCAGAAGGTAGACGCCCTTGTCCTGGGCCACCTCGGCCAGGGCCCTGGAGGCCTCCGGCCTCATGAGTCTGCCCGTCGGGTTGTCGGGGTCCACAACAACTATGGCCTTGGTCCTCTCCCCAATGGCCTCCTTAATGGCCTCCACGTCGGGCTGGAAGCCCTCCTCAGGCGGCGACCTGACCCACCTGGCCCTGGCGCCTAGGTACTCTATCACCGGCCTGTACATCATAAATGTCGGGTCAGTCAAAATTACCTCGTCGCCAGGGTCGAGGATGGCTGAGAGGACGCCGAATATCGAGGTGGTGCCACTCGAAGTTATAGCAACCTCATCCGGGGTCGCATCAATGCCGTCAGCCCTCAGGTCCTCAGCAAGGGCCTCCCTGAGCTCAGGGAGCCCAGTGACTGGGGTATACGCGTAGGACTCCGGCCTCCTCAGGTCATCGACCACCTGGTCAACCAGCTCAAGGGGAGGCGGGAGGCTTGGCTCGCCGGCGTGGAGCCTTATCACGTTGGCCCCGGCGGGGCCCAGGAGGGAGGCTATAATTTTCATGGGCGAGTCCGAGAGGACCTTGAGCCTTGAGCTCAGACTGGGCCTCAAGCGGGTCCCCATGACGCCTTGGAGGCTAGGAATTTATGCTATGCGCCTCAAAGCTTTTTTCCTTGGCCGTCCAGCGCCTGAGGGAGATTATGAAGCTCTCAGAGCTGCCCTACTACGAGAGGTGGTTCATAGCAGGGATAGTGATAGGAGTCGCCGTCGGCCTCGCCGCCCTAGGCCTCTACTACCTTGAGCTCGCCATAAGCCGCTCTGTTCTCCTTGACCTCCTTCACATAAATGAGTTCGGCTTCAGCCCAGCCGAGTACTCAAGGGAGCTGCCACGGCTACTCCTGATGCCAGCCGTGCTGGCCCTGGCATTCCCGCTGTCGCTGATAGTTGCCTACGCCTTCAGGACGCCTGAGGTCGGCAGCGACCCGGCCGTCAGGGCGTTCCACAGGAACCTGAGGATGAGGGCCGAGGAGGCCCCTGGGGCCATAGTCTCGTCGGCAATAACGCTTGGGCTGGGCGGCAGCGCAGGCAGGGAGGGACCGGCATCCCACGCCGGGGCAGCAATATCCCAGCTTATATCAAGGGCCCTTAACATGAGCGCCGAGGACAGGAGGAGGGCTGTTGCCATAGGCCTTGGGGCCGGGATAGGAACCATCTTCAAGACCCCCTTCGCAGGCGCCCTCCTCGCGGGGGAGCTCCTCTACAGGAACGACATAGAGCCCGAGGTCCTATACCCGGCCTTCATAGCGTCGAGCGTCTCCTACGTCATATTTGGGGCGGCCACCGGCTACTCCCCGATACTTGGGGCATATGCGGGCCCCTTCAACGCCCTCTACCTGCCCATCTTCGCAGTCCTCGGCCTGATAGCCGGGGGCATGGCCATGCTTTACACGAGGTCCCTCAGGGGCCTCTCATCGTGGCTCAGGTCTGCAGTCAGGAGCTCAGTGGCGAGGGCCGCCCTGGGAGGGGTCGCAGTTGGAGCCATAGTGCTAGTGTTCCCAGAGGACATGGGTGAGGGGCTCGGCTGGGTCAGACAGCTCTCCAGCAGCGTCCAGCCGCCCTCGTTGCTGCCGTTCCTGGTTGTCCTGGCCCTTTTGCCCCTCTCAAAGATATTGGCCACGTCCTTAACGTTGGGCAGCGGGGCCAAGGGAGGCGTCTTCGCCCCAGGCCTTGACGTGGGGGCCTTCACGGGCCTCGCCTTCGGAGGGGCCCTCCACATAGTGAGCCCCAGGCTCTTCCCTGATGTTGTGCCGTTTGTAGTGGTTGGCATGCTCTCAACCTTCGGGGCCGCCTCGTCCGCCCCCATAAGCTCCATGCTCATGACTGTTGAGATGACTGAGAGCCTGGCACTCCTGCCTGGCGAGATGATAGCCCTGGCAGTAGCCATGATGGTGTTCAGGGGGCCGACGCTGCTGAGGGAGCAGGTGCAGAGCAGGGCCCACTCGCCGGCCCACGCGGGGGAGTACTCGGTCCCGCTGCTCAGGAGGATCAAGGTGGCCGACGTGCCCCCCAGGAGGGCATTCGTCAGGCACGACTCGAGTGTGTCGGAGGCGCTGAGCGAGGTCTCCGCGGCCGGCCTCCTCTCGCTGCCTGTAGTCGACGCAGTCAACAGGGTGCTCGGCATAGTTAGCGCTGTAGACTTGAGGTCGGGCAGGGCTGAGGAGCCCGCCATAAGGTACCTGAGGCCCGAGCCGGGCCACGTGAGGCCTGACTCCTCGCTCGAGGAGGCCATAAACATGATGTCCAGGACCAACTCCAGGTACGCAATAGTTGAGGAGGACGGCAAGTTTGTGGGCATAGTGACGCTTGATGACGTCGTCAGGGCCTACGAGAGGGAGGCGCTGAAGTTTAGTGGCAGGCCCCAGGCGTCAGCCTAAGCCTTAAGGGGCCGCCTGGAAGGCTGGTGCCGGCCCTGGTGGTCCTGAGGGAGGACCTGCCCAAGGTGGTGGACGGGGTGGCCGTGGTCCCAGTGCTGCAGCTCGCCGACTTCGTGAGGGACTTAGACGTAATAGTCCAGGAGTTTGGGATAAAGGGTTTAATTTTCAGCGGCTCGGCCCCCAGCGGCGATAGGCCTTGCGCACCGAGGCCAAGGGCCCCCTAGTCCTCACGGACGGGTCCTTCAGGTTCCTCCTGGGCGTCAACTACTGGCCCAGGGGGTCCAACATAATGATGTGGAGGCGCTGGGACGAGGGCGCCATAGCTGAGGACATAAACATGATGAGGTACCTGGGCGTCAGGGCCGCCAGGGTGTTCCTGCTGGACGAGGACTGGGTCACGCCGACCGGCGACGTGAGGGGGGAGCAGCTGGGCAGGCTCCGCTGGCTCCTTGACAGGCTCGGCGAGGCTGACGTGGCTGCCTTCATCACGCTGCTGGTGGGTCACATGAGCGGGAGGAACTGGGCTGTGCCCTGGGCCCCCGACAACGACATTTACTCGCCGAGGGGCGTTGAGGGCACAGCGAGGTTCGCCTCGGCCGTCGCCTCAGCCGTGAAGGGCTCAGGGGGGCTCGGGGGCTGGGTGCTGAGCAACGAGATGAGCCTCCTCAGGCGGCCGCCGTCGCAGGAGGCCCAGCTCAGCCTGGTCAGGGCGCTGGTCCAGGCGCTGAGGTCGGCTGACGGCGAGCACGTAATAGGCTCGGGCGACGTGGCCGACTCCTACGCCCAGAGGCCGACGCTCGTCAGGGGCCTGGTTGACTACGTCGGTCTCCACCTCTACCTCTACGACAGCGACCCAGTCAGGCACGGCTTCAGCTACTCAGGCATGATAGAGCTCTTCTCTGACGACGGCCAGGTGCCCGTAATACTTGAGGAGTTCGGCTTCAGCAGCCTCCAGTTCTCGGAGCAGGACAGGGCGGCCTTCATCTACGAGGCGTTGTACTCCGCCCTGGCCCACGGCGCCTCCGGCGCCATGGTCTGGTGCTTCTCCGACTTTCCGGCTGAGGGCGAGCCGCCCTACGAGTGGAGGAACCTTGAGCTCGGCTTCGGCCTCGTGGACAGGGACGGGAGGCCGAAGCCGTCGGCTGAGAGCTTTAGGAGGTTCGCGGGCGAGCTTGGGAGGCTTGAGGCCCTTGGGGTACACGCCAGGCTCAGGAGGGTCAGCAGGGCCCTAGTCCTCTCCCCATTCTACGTCCTCGGGGACTACCAGTTCGCTGACTACAGGGGGGCCCTCGGCGGCCTGTTGCAGGCGGCCAAGCCAGTGCTCGTGGCCCACCAGCTGCTCACGGCAGCGGGGGCCCAGGCCTCTGTCAGACACGAGCCTGAGCTTGAGCCCAGCAACCCAAGGAGGCTCATAGTGGTGCCCTCGGCCGTCTCGGGCCTGGCAACGACGTGGAGGAAGCTGCTCGAGTACGTTGAGGCCGGCGGCACGCTCTACGCCTCGCTGCTCAGAGGCGTCGGGGGAGTCAGGTTTGTTCATGAGTCGGGCACCCAGCTGTGGCAGGAGCTCTTTGGCGTGGAGCCGGCGCTGAGGGTCGGCTCCCCTGGGGTTAAGCTTGCTGGGAGGCTCAGCCTGAGGCTTGAGAGGCCCCTCGGCGACCTGAGGGAGGGCTGGGAGGCCGCCTTTGACGTTGAGGAGCCCATCTACGCCCACTCCGCGAGGCCCGTGGACGCCGACGTCATAGCTACCGTTAACGGCGAGCCGGCAGTCTTCATGGCTAGGAGGGGGAAGGGGAGGGCAATACTCTCGACCTTCCCCGTTGAGGCCGCCCTGGCCTACTCGGAGGCCGTGGGTGACTGGAGGCCCTACGCCGACCTCTACCACGCCCTCGTCGTGGAGTCCGGCGTTGAGGCGCTGAGGCCCAGCGACCCAAGGGTTGAGGTGCAGGAGCTGAGGGGCGACGGCCAGTCCCTCGTCATAGCTGTCAGCCACTGGCCCGGGGAGCTCAACGCTGAGCTCCCCATCAGCGGGGCCTCGCTCGTGGCCGGCAACGCCGCTCTTGAGGGCTCAGGCCCGGTGAAGCTCAGGATGCCGCCGAGGGGGGCTGCCGCCCTGCTAGTGGGTGAGCCCTAGGCCGCCACGGAGACGGCTATATTAATGCCCCTGCTGGCCCCAGTTTGACACCCTCTCAAGGGTCAGCCCAACAGCTATCATGGCCAGGGATGAGACGAGCACGAAAGATGACGACGTACGAGAGGCCCAGCAGGAGCCCCACCTGGGCGGCCAGCACGGCAACAAGTATCTTGGAGGGCGTTACCGCCAGCGCCCCCTGGGCGAGTCGCTGCCTGACTGGCAGATAATAATTAGGCTGGCCAACGCCATGGGCTACGGCAACTACTTCAGGTACTCGTCACCTGAGGACGTGTGGAACGAGATAAGGTCCGCCTGGCCCGCCGTCTACGGCATAACCTATGGGAGGCTGGAGAGGGAGGGGGGCCTCCCGTACCCGACCCCACGTCTCGACGCCCCGCCCGTGAAGGTGCTCTACGAGAAGGAGTTCGGGGTTGGCCGGAGGGCGAGGCTGAGGCCGGTGGCATACATACCGCCGCCTGAGCAGCCGAGCAAGGACTACCTGCTCCCCGAGGCCTGAGGAGGCCTCCAGGACCCTCCTAACCACGGGCTCGCTGCCCACGTTTGTCAGCAGCTTGTCGGAGCCGAACCTCCTCGAGCTGCCGCCGGCCACAATTATGACGTAGTCCAAGGGGGTCGCCCCTGCCTCACCTGCTGAGATCGCCGAAGATGCCGTAGTAGTCTGCTACGATCACAGCGCCCCTTAGCGCCCCGCGCAACCATGGCTTGCCCAACGTCTTCACCGTCTCCTCGGGGTCCAGCAGGCCATGTGGGCGAGCCGAGCAGCGCCCTTGACTAACCGCTCCCTTTCCGCAAAATTACAGTAAAAGAGCTTACTGATGCAACATAGCGGCCGATGACGGGTGAGAAGAGGAACAGGGGCAGGTAGACCATGCTCTGCAGGTAGTCGTCGAGCTGGCTGTTGGAAGGTGAGAACGGGTTAAGCGATGTTATGGGGCCCCAGACGGCTCCTCCCATGTAGACGGTCTCACTCCTGGGCAGCGCTATAAGCGATGGCGTCTGCGCCCTGACGCTCGTGACGCCAGAGAACGGCGACAGGAAGCCGACGAGGGACAGGGCCAACAGGACGGCCGCCACAAGGCCTAGAGCTAACTTCCTCAAGGGCATTTCGCCACTAGTATACAGTGTTGGGGGCATTTTTAAATACAACTTTCGTTATATGAAAGTAGATCCCTTTTCCTGTTTAATTCAAATAAACCCTTACAGCGCCTTGGCGGTCGCCCAGAGAACCCCTCCCCTGCCCCTCAGCTCCAGGTCCTCCTTGAGCTCCACCTCAGCCCTCAGCCTGAGGTCAGCCGATGAGGGGCCCGCGTAGAGCTCGTAGGTGCCCGCTGGAACTAGCAGGCGGCCCCCTGGCATGTAGACGGAGAGGGCCTCAAGGCCTACCTCAAAGCTCAAGCCCATCGACTCGCCGACCCCGAGTCGGACCCTCCCGAGGCCTATCAGCTCAAGGGAGGGCATCTCGTAGAGCCTTGAGGGGGGCGATACGTAAAGCTGGGGCACCTCCTCAACCTCCAGGGGCCCTTCGTTAGAGAGCTTCAGGCTGGCCCTCAGCACGCCCCCCTCAAGGTCCGCCCTGAGGTCTGAGTAGGCGACCCTTGAGTAGCTGAGGCCGTGACCGAAGGGGAAGAGGGGCCTTGGCCTTCTGGCAGTTATATCCGACGCCGAGGACCTGCGGAGGCCGTGATGGACCGGTACATCGCCTACGGAGGAGGGGATGGTCACAGGCAGCCTACCTGAGGGGTTTACGAGTCCCACGAGGGCCCTGGCTATGGCGTCGCCTCCCTCCTCGCCGGGGTAGAAGGTGAGGAGTACCGCTGAGGCGGCGTTGATTACATCCTCTGGCAGCGATATGGGCCTGCCCGCGATGATGACTATCACTAGCCTGGCCCCTGAGCCGGCGAGGGACCTGAGCAGCCTGAGCTGGCAGTCAGGGAGCGTCGGGTCCCTGTCAACGCCCTCGCCTGAGAGGACCTCGCTATCCCTAAGCCAGAAGCCCCCTGACCTTTCGCCCACGACGGCCACTACCACGTCATGGCATCTGGCCGCCTCCCTGGCGCCCTCTACCTCATCATCTCTGCACGAGGTGAAGCTGCTCACGGGCCAGTGGTCCAGCTTGGGCAGCAGCGACCTGAGGCCCTCAAGGACCGTGACCACTGGCGTCACCTGCCTCCCGAGGCCCCTGTGAGCCTGGAGGTGGTAGTCGAACAACATGGCCAGGGGCTGCGAGGCCCCAGGTCCTGTCAGCAGGATCCTCGAGCCCCTGCTGAGGGGGAGGACGCCGTCGTTCTTGAGCAATATAATTGCCCTCTCGGCCGCCTCCCTTGCCAGGGCCCTGTCCTCGGCTGTCTCAACAGGGCCCCCGTCGTAGCTCACGTAGGG
>Ga0080003_1000235_pt1 | contig 39138 bp, 34 predicted proteins | sample JossMetagenome_FD_69206 | JGI IMG/M metagenome (GOLD analysis project Ga0080003, IMG submission 69206) | Hot spring microbial communities from Joseph's Coat, Yellowstone National Park, USA - JC2_E (SPADES assembly) (version 2) | ecosystem: Environmental > Aquatic > Thermal springs > Hot (42-90C)... | reverse complement strand
CAGTTCCTCTAAGAGATGCGAAGCGAGGGTGCGGTAAAGGCGAAGTAGCCCGCCCGTCAACCTCTTGAAAAGCCTCCTCTTCTGCCTAGACAACGCCTCGCGCGCTTCGCTTTCCCCCATCTCCTTGGCCTTGCCCACCAGGGATCATACCTCGGCGATCCTCCTCCTTTCCAGGTAGGAGTGGTCCTCCTCAGTCCTTACGCCTTTGTAGAGCAACCAGGTGCCGTCGCCGACGAGGGCGCTGGCCAGAACATTAATTCCCAAGTCTGCCGAAGCTACCTTCTTAACTTTTGGGGGATTCGACTTGTATTGAACTCTGATCGCCGTGGACGATTTTTGACCCGTTACCCTCTTCTTCGTCTCAACACCTACTTCTACTGGGATTGAGGCGTACCAGGCGTTCTTCGTCTCGTCGCGGTATACCTCTAACCTACCCCCTTTGCCCAACCACATCAGCCTCCCGGCGAACTTGGCCTCGAGGCCGAAGCCCTTCAGGGTCAGTTTATGACCCTGCTCGTCTACGACGTACCCGTCCTGCCTCACGACGAGCAGCGACTTCCTCTTTTTGGTTACTTTATCCTCCCAGTACCCCAGCATCCCCACGCGCTGCGCGTAAGGCGGTAGATTTCCTTGTTTCTTTAGCCTAAGAAGATAAGATAAGATAAGAGAAGAGAAAGATGAGCGGACCTCGTCCTTCTTCTGCACGGCGGCCCGTGCGTTGACGCCCAGTTTGCCCTTATACTTCTCGCGATGCGCGTTCAACGCCCCCTCGAGGTCCACATCGCGCTGTTGGAAGAACCTCTGCCTCCCCTGGCGGTCAAGCTCGCTGAAGGGCTTGGCCGAGAGCCGCTGACTTCCCGAGCTCCCTCTCCCGAAAACCGTTTGGTAGAAGATGCACGACGTTTGTTCTTTTGTTGGCGCATTTGACTTCGTGGATTAGACGCCCTTCTCAGGTATCTCGGGAGCAAAAGTCGGCTGCCGCTCCCCATCTTCTAAGAGTCGACGGGAAGAACACGTCTTAAAAGAGGACGCGCTTTCTCTATGGTTAAAAACCTTTACCCCGCCCCTAGAACGGGCGAGGTTTGTCGCTCTTTTATCATCACATAGGTAACCGGTTTGGCGGCGTATCTGTGTTGCTCACTTGAAACTTGAACGCGGTATGCGCTGGACCTAGAAGGTTTAAACCTCGAATCGGGTTTGCGTATGATGGGGCGCTGCATAGGCTGAAGCCGTCCCGAAAACCAATTTACTTATTTATTTCTGCTGGATTTCAAAACCTACCACGTCATCGGTAAGCGTTAGCTACCCCTTGCGGGCGCGGTTTACCGGTTGGCCGGCGCGCTAACCGTAGGATGGGGAACGCGGGAAGTGCCCGCGGCTCTAGCGGCGGGGAAGCGCTTTCATCCCGGCAACCTCGCCTGCGCCCCAGGGGCAAGCCGGCCATCCTCACCATGGTCAATGCAACAACCGTTGCTATGCCCAGCTAAAAATCGGCCGTAAGGGAGCGGGCTATCCGCCCCCACCCTCCCCTCCCCCACACGGGAATTTTGCCCCCTTAGCCATCCAATAATGGGGCTTGGACCGAAAAACAGTTTGAGCGTCAACCCTTTACGGGCGAGCTGACCCCAGTTATTCATGCTCGAAGATGAGCTCAAGGCTTACGTAAGGACTGAAAGCGCCGTGCCAAAGAGCGAAATACTTTCGGCCATGGCAAAGAAGGGTTACGAAAAGGCGAGCGTTGAAGGCGCCTTGGAATCGATGGTTCGCAGTGGTATGTTGATATGCAAGCGCCGGGGTAGGACGGTTAGTTATGCCCTGCCGGGGCCGGATCTTTTGGCGATGCTCCAGCAATTGCTCGAAGGGCAGAGGCGCATCGAGCGCGCCCTGACTACGTCAACGGGGTCTTTCGAAAGGGAATTCGACTCAACTTATCAAAAGGTTAAAGACGTGGCGGGTATAGCCACGTTGAAAGACATAAGGGAGGCGATGAACATGGAGGCCCCCGAATTCTATGCCAAATTCGAGAAGATATCCAACAGGTACAAGTTGTCTCCGGGCGGCGTGGAAGGCTTGATCAAGGATGGGAACGTTTGGGGAGTGATCCTTGGAATTGCTCGAGCTCAGACAAAGCGGCACGGCGGCGAACCCTTTTCCCTCGACACCAGTAGCGACTGAAAAATACGCAGATAAGTTAGGGGGTGAGGCATGGAAGAAGGTTAGGGAAGACCTTCTCCTTATGGCGAAGCGCGTGGAGTACAGCGGGGAGTTCGGGGCAGCGGTGCTGGTAGGGCCTCCCGGCACGGGAAAGACGCACCTTTGTATGAACGTGGGCAAGGACCTGAAAGCTTTCTTTCCCGTATACGTCGACGCTTCTAGGTATACAGATTTAGCTCACGGTCTGCTCGATTCCGTGACCGAGGCTTCTAAGAAAATGGGCTTCTCAGACTTCTCTGACTACTTGTCTTTTCGCACCATGGAATACGCGCTTCAGAGAAAGGGGGACAGGTCCTTGGAGGACAAGATGCTCTACGAATTAAAGGATAGGGTGTTTTACTTCTCTTTTGATAGGTATGTCAGGTCGATTAGGGGCGGCAGGTTTTATCTAACCAAGCAGGCCCCTCTGTTGTTGAAAGCGCTGGCCAGGAAGCTAACCATATCGTCGCTGACTGATTTCATCTCGCTCCTACCTCAGCTCAGTCAAGAGATTGGTTTTCGCGTATTGCTGATGGTAGACGAGACCGAGCCTTCCTATGAAAGGGACCTCAAGGTCTTGTATAACGCTCAACCTAAGGGTTTAATGCTAGTTACCACATTCACGCCTGACAGATGGGCCGAAATAAAGGATAAGGCGCTGAAGGACAGATTTTACAGCGCATCCCTTTTCAGGCAATTGGGCTATCCAAGGGCGCAAGATTTGGCGGACATCATAATGTCTTACGCCGAGGGATACCCCCAGTTCACAAGGGACTTGGTCGAGGAGCTGGTAGTTAGGGGAAGCATGGTAGACATAAGGGATGCGTTGCGCAAGCTTCACGACGCTTACGATCAGTGCGAGGGACGGGTCGATTGCTTAGAAGAGAGGATATGCGGCGTGAGCGGAGATAAAAACGTGGTCTCCAGGGAAATAGAGAGGTACGTTCGCTGGCAGGTCCTCGGTACGCTTAGGTCAAAGGGGATAATATCGTATTACAGCGAGAAGGGGAAGAGGATACCCGCCATAAATTCGGTGGTTGACCTTGTATTGGCGACCGACGACACGCTTTACCTGGGTGACGTTAAGATAACGGATGAGGAAAAGACAGTGGTTGCGGATGACATGAATATACTGAGGGCTTCCCGTTTGGGTGGTATCGAGCTGAACGGGAAGGTGTACCAAAAACTAAAGCCATTCTTGGTGACCAACAGGCCGGTGGATGAAGGGATGTTCAGCATTACGCTAACGCCCGAAGAGATCAACCTGATAATGGAGGGATTCAACCCTCCATCGATAGAGGAGAAATTCGTGCGCATGTTGCAGAGCTAAGTCCCGAGATAGAGCGGGGCGTCTCAAGGGTTGCGGCGATTTTTGCCCTATAATGTGCTATTATTTGGCTTGCTCCTGGTCCTGATGGGCGAGCCTTGTCGTCCTTTCGTCGAGACGAAAATGCCAGGGCTATCCGACGTAACGGTAAAGGCTATAAGCTAGTGGTTTCAAATGGGGCTCAAACGTCTATCCTGAAGTGCGGGGGGGAGGGGAGGGGACGGGAGGGGAAGAAATCGGTAAGAAAGGCTTGGCCCTAGTCTTTAGGGTCAACCGGGATGTACCGGAAGCGCCCCGACGAGATTGCTCATTTCGTGATGGGTTTTCATGCGTTCGTGCCGACGGGCGACGTCGACGGCGCCTTTGCGGAGATCGCTTTGAACTTCTTATGGTCAGTCGTCGTCCTGCGATCTGACCTCTTCCGCGCCCTGAAGGCGAGGGATCCCCGAGGTCTCGAGGGTTACGCCCCTTTTACGGGCGCTACTCCGTTGTGGTCCACCAGGAAGGAAAGAGGTTTATTCACCCTTGAAACTGCCGCGTTGGCCTTCTTCAGGATGTTCAGCGCACAGTTTAGGTCGGAGTGCAGTTTACGCTCCAAGGGACAGCTAGATACGCCTCTCGGTCCTCCCTTGACTTCCCCGCCGTGATAAGCGCAGTACTCGGACGCGTCGCGCTCGACGACCTCGAAGGCTTTCACGCCATGCTCCTGGGCCCTCGACTTGACCGCATCCATCGGTTTGCGGTAGGAGCAGATATTCACGGCGAGCTCGTTGCCCTCCTCCTGAGCGATGTTGAACGAATAACCCGTGTAAATCGCGGACACGCCTAGTCCGTGCAGTTCCTCTAAGAGATGCGAAGCGAGGGTGCGGTAAAGGCGAAGTAGCCCGCCCGTCAACCTCTTGAAAAGCCTCCTCTTCTGCCTAGACAACGCCTCGCGCGCTTCGCTTTCCCCCATCCCCTTGGCCTTGCCCATTAGGGATCATACCTCGGCGATCCTCCTCCTTTCCACGTAGGAGTGGTCCTCCTCAGTCCTTACGCCTTTGTAGAGCAACCAGGTGCCGTCGCCGACGAGGATGCTGGCCAGAACAATAATTCCCAAGTCTGCCGAAGCTACCTTCTTAACTTTTGGGGGATTCGACTTGTATTGAACTTTTTTCACCGTGGACGATTTTTGACTCGTTACCCTCTTCTTCGTCTCAACACCTACTTCTACGGGGATTGAGGCGTACCAGGCGTTTTTGGTCTCGTCGCGGTATACCTCTAACCTACCCCCTTTGCCGAACCACATCAGCCTCTCGGCGAACTTGACCTCGAGGCCGAAGTCCTTCAGGGTCAGTTTATGACCCTGCTCGTCTACGACGTACCCGTCCTGCCTCACGACGAGCAGCGACTTCCTCTTTTTGGTTTCTTTATCCTCCCAGTTCCCCAGCATCCCCACGCGCTGCGCGTAAGGCGGTAGATTTCCTTGTTTCTTTAGCCTAAGAAGATAAGATAAGATAAGATAAGATAAGAGAAGAGAAAGACGAGCAGGCCTCGTCCTTCTTCTGCACGGCGGCCCGTGCGTTGACGCCCAGTTTGCCCTTGTACTTCTCGCGATGCGCGCTCCACGCCCCCTCGAGCTCCACATCGCGCTGTTGGAAGAACCTCTGCCTCCCCTGGCGGTCAAGCTCGCTGAAGGGCTTGGCCGAGAGCCGCTGACTTTCCGAGCTCCCTCTCCCGAAAACCGTTTGGTAGAAGATGCACGACGTTTGTTTTTGTTGGCGGATTTGACTTCGTAGATTAGACGCCCTCCTCAGGTATCGCGGGAGTAGAAGTCGACTGCCGCTCCCCATCTTCTAAGAGTCGACGGGAAGAAGACGTCTTAAAAGAGGGCGCGCTTTCTCTATTGTTAAAAACCTTTATCCCGCCCCTAGAACGGGCGAGGTTTGTCGCTCTTTTATCATCACATAGGTAACCGGTTTGGCGGCGTATTTGTGTTGCTCACTTGAAACTTGAACACGGTATGCGCTGGACCTAGAAGGTTTAAACCTCGAATCGGGTTTGCGTATGAAGGGGCGCTGCATAGGCTGAGGCCGTCCCGAAAACCAATTTACTTATTTATTTCTGCTGGATTTTAAAACCTACCATGCCATCGGTAATCGTTAGCTACCCCTTGCGGGCGCGGCTCACCGGTTGGCCGGCGCGCTAACCGTAGGGTGGGGAACGCGGGAAGTGCCCGCGGCTCTGGCGGCGGGGAAGCGCTTTCATCCCGGCAACCTCGCCTGCGCCCCAGGGGCAAGCTGGCCATCCTCACCATGGCCGAATCGCCAAATATTGTTCGGCCCAGCTAAAAATCGGCCGTAAGGGAGCGGGCTATCCGCCCCCACCCTCCCCTCCCCCACACAGGACTTTTGCCCCATTTGTCATCCAATAAGGTTAAAACGCGGTCCCACGTCAATTGTTGTCTTGAGAATAATAATGTTCATGGGCAAGGGCGGAACTGGAAAGACCTCCAGCGCTTTGGCGACCGCTGCGTTGGCCGCCCATACCGGTCGTAAAACGCTCGTCATTTCAACGGATGGTGGGCACTCCTTGCCTGATGCGTTAGACGCGCCCGTGGGCAACGAACCGACGCGCGTGGCCGACAACCTCTACGCCATGGAACTGGACGCCAGGAACGAAATACAAAAGAACTGGGGAAGCATAAGAGATTACATGAGCGCCTTTTTCGCCACGAAGCTAGATGAAAGCTTGGCGGCGGAACTTGCCCAGTTCCCAGGCATAGAAGAGCTACTGGGGATACTCAAGATCAAGGAGTTTAAGGAGCGGTGGGACCTAATGGTTTTGGACTCCGCCCCTACCGGGCAGGCACTTCGTTTTCTGGCAGTACCAGAGGTGATGGGGAGATTTGGCATGGAGTTGATCCGTCTTCAAAAAGCGGCGACCAAGCTCCTCAGACCGATGCAGGGGTTGCTGCCTTTTCCGGTACCGGATGAAACCGTATACGAGCAAGCGCAGGCGATGATCGACAACTTAAAGGAAGCGGGCGAGATCATGAGAGACCCCTCGACTTCCTCCATAAGGTTGGTGACGAACCCCGATAAGTTGTCTGTGATGCAAACTCAGAGGAATTTCACTTTCATGAGCCTTTTTGGCTTCAACGTAGATATGGTGATCTTGAACAGGTTTTACCCCAGCGAGGCGGGCGAGTACTTCGATGGCTGGAAGAAAATTCAATCCGACTACTCCCGCTTGGTTGAGTCATCTTTTTACCCAATACCCGTAAGGAAGGTCAGACTTTTCCCCTCGCAGATGGTGGGGCTGCAGCAGCTGGAGATGATGGGACGGGAGATCTATGGAGATGAGGACCCGTCGAGAGTATATTACGTCGGAAAGCCTTTCGAGGTCTCAAAGGGGGAAGAAGAGGGGCAGTATTTGTTGAAATTGCAGATACCCTTCACGAAAAAGGGGGACGTCGAGCTCTCTCAAAACGGGGATGAGCTAGCGATTTTGGTCAAGACTTCCGCTACCGTTTACGAGAGGCATATGGTACTTCCTTCAGTGCTGTCGGGGAAGGAAGCGAAGTCCGCGAAGTTCACTGCCGAGCAGCAATTGGTGATAACTTTCTCGCGATGGGAAGTGCAGAAGCGGTTCATCGCGAAACGGAAGGGAAGTAAAGCGAATCCGTTGGAGGAACGGGCCGCGGCTGAGATGGGCGTAAAGGCGTAAAAACACTTCCTTTTATATATCGGCTTGTCTGCCGGAGATGGAGACGGAGAGGGGTCGGGTGGGTCAAACGGCGAGGGCGTCGGCCGCAGTGGAGATCTTCTTGATCAGCTTTTCCAAAAGAGGCTAGCTGTTTTGGCGAACGGTCTGCATGACCTCCTAATAATGCCGCTGTTAGTCGCTGCGATGCTGGACGTGGATAACCCCCACGTCAAGTTGGCCAGGAGGGAGTTGCTCATGGCCATAAAAGAAGAGCTGGAAAGGGAAATAGCCAAAGGGGGGAACGAACCGCAAACCCGCCGCAAGAAAATAATGGTAGAGTAGCTTAGTCCTCGTTCGTGCACTTTTTTCCACATTTGACTCGCCAAAGACCCGTCATACTTGTAGATATTTATTTCCTTCATCGCCTTCTCCCTCATCGCTCTATGCTTTTCCAAGAAATCGTTCAGTTTTTCGACGAGGATCTGCTTTAGTTCCCCGGATAACATGTTGCCTGAACGATAATCCTCCTCTATCCTCATTATCCTCTGGTCATCTTCTTCGAAGTAGTAGTATAGCCACTGAAAGGAAACGTCTACGTCCGGATTGCCGCCGTACTTCCTCTGCAATTCGACCGTGGCTTGCCCGCCGGAAAAGGCGTACTTCATGATTTTCCTCTCGACCGTTTTCGGGTCGTCATCTAGATAAATGGCGGATTCTGGTACGGATGAGCTCATTTTTCCCTCGGGCCCGGTCAAGGGCGGTAAGAACTTGCTGTGTATCTGAGCTGCCTTGAAGTAGCCCAAGCTCTCTGCCATATCCCTCTGTAGCCTCCAGTAAGGATCCTGATCTATGCCGGCGGGGATTAGGCAGCGCCTTTTCTCGAACATGGTAGGGACGATTTGAAGCGCAGGGTAGAAAATTATGCCGATATTTGAAGAGGCGTCTAAGCCAAACGTCGCCTTAGCCTCGGAGAATGTTATCTTCTTGGCTACTTTAACGGCTAAGGGGTACATGTTTCTCACGTACTCGGTGTCTTGAAATATGAACGTCTTATCGGGGCTGAAGCCCACTGCTATTATGTCGGCTATGTTTTCTTTGGACCATTCTCTGGTTTGATCGAGGTCGACCTCTTGGTTTCTCAGGAACTTTTCATCATCGGTTATTTCTATGTAAACGTCAAGGTCAAACTTATCCTGAAGCCACTTGGTGAAGAGGAAGGGTATGAGGTGGCCTATGTGCATCGCCTGCGAGGGTCCCCTGCCCGTATACGCGTAGAACCCCTTGCCTTCTGCTTGTTCTTTGAGGATGAGGTCTAAATCCCTGTGCGAAAAGAAAACGTTCCTCCTGAGCATGACGTGTAGTTCACCCGCCTGCCTTGCTATTTCCTGCTTTATATCATCCGTCAGTTTCTGCGTTCCGAACTGTTCTATCAGCTTGTCGTAATCTACTTTTCCTTTGACTTCCCAGGGCGTTACTGTGAAGTCGTCTGGCATGAGGGGTACGGCCGATGGATTTTAAGCGTTATCTGTGTACATATTAGTACATGAAAGCCTTAAATATGCCAGCCTCGCTTACTTATGGCTAATATAGAGAAGATTCGGTATGATTTGAGCCAGGATGAGGAACCACGTCAATGGTATAACATACAGGCTGATCTAAGGGAACCAATCCCGCAACCCGTTGATCCGTCCGAAGACGGTCACAGGATGAAGGTTCTGGGGGAAGTGCTACCCAAGCAGGTGCTTCAACACGAAATGGGGACCGAAAGGTACTACGATATACCGGATGAAGTGCTAAATATGTACCTTCAGGTTGGAAGGCCGACGCCCATATTCAGGGCCAGAAGATTTGAGCAATACCTAGGCGCCCCGATAAAAATATTCCTAAAGGCTGAATCTCATACACACACGGGTAGCCACAAGATAAACAGCGCGATCGCTCAGGCCTACTTCTCGAGGGCAGAGGGGGCCGAAAGGGTTACCACCGAGACGGGCGCGGGTCAATGGGGGTCTGCAGTTTCCTTGGCATCTGCTCTGGTAGGCGTTCACGCTGACGTTTTCATGGTCAAGGTGAGCTACGAGCAGAAGCCCTACAGGCGGACGCTGATGCGGATGTACGGGGCGGACGTGCACGCAAGCCCCACGGATCTGACGGAATTCGGCAGAAGGGTCCTGAAGGAGAACCCCACCCATCCGGGAAGCCTCGGGATAGCCATAAGCGAGGCCGTGGAGTACGCGGAAATGATGAAGGGAAAGTACAACGTGGGCAGCGTGGTCAACGCTGACATATTGTACAAAACCATAGCGGGCATGGAGGCCAAGAAGCAGTTGGAGCAGATGGGAGAAGACGTTGATGCCGTGATAGGCGTGGTTGGCGGAGGGTCCAATTACAGCGGGCTAGCTTTCCCTTTCATTGGAGAAGAATTGAGGAAGGGGCACGTGAGGAGGAGGTATATAGCGGCCGGCTCCCTCGAAGTCCCCAAGATGACCAAGGGAATATATAGGTACGATTTCCCCGACACCGGAAACGTCCTGCCCGAGGTAAAGATGTACACGATCGGGGCCGATTTCGTCCCACCACCAGTTTTCGCCGGAGGGTTGAGATATCATGGTGTGGCCCCATCGCTGAGCTTACTCATGAAAGAGGGGATCGTCGAGAGTCGGGACTACGACCAAGAAACGTCTTTTGCTTATGCCAAGGAGTTCGCGCGGCTTGAGGGTATAGTGCCCGCTCCAGAGACTAGTCACGCCCTACCCATACTGGTCGAGTTGGCCAGGAAGGCCAAAGCGGAAAACCAGCCCATAAGCGTGCTCGTGAGTTTCTCCGGGCACGGGCTCCTTGACCTGGGCGGTTTTTCGCAGGTCCTTGGGCTTTAAGGACAGGATGGGCGGTCCTATCTGCTGGGCGGCGGCCGGTCGGTATCTTCCCCGCGTCATCGATTTCTTTTTTGTCTACGAGCGCTTCTTCGAAGCGCTGCCCCCCGCTCATTAGTTTGCCCATCCTCGAGTCCCAAATGGCAGCCATCCTCCTGAGCGTGTCGGAAAACTTGTCTGAAAGATAGTACATTCCCCTCTCCTTCCCCAGAACGCCAACCCCGACGAGCTGGCGCAAGGCTGAATAGTAGCTGGCCTGCGAGACGCCGGGATGTTTCTTGAGGAAAGTCCTCCACTCCGATACCGGCATCTCGCCGTGATCTGCGACTTCGTTGAGTATCATCCCCGCGACTACGGAGAGCTCTTCCGGTTTTCTGGGAAAAATGCACTTGAGGACGTCTTCCATAGTTGCCTCTCCCCAATCGGACCTGGGTTTAACTATTATAAGGGCGCTACTCTTCACGTGGAAGAAATGCTGACGGGGTTTTTGTGCGATCCCGCGAAAGTGTGCAGTTAAACCTACAACAAGTGTCCCATTGCTTGGACGCGGTAACGGTCGGGCTGCCGCGAAAGTAATTTAGTCGGGAAAAATCTTGGGCTCGTTCTAATATTACTGAAATGCAGGGTTTTTCTGAGGGTCGGGCCAAATCCGTCCATTTGGTGGAGAGGACAGAAGCTGAAATTGTGGTATTCATTTTCACGGGCCCCATTTCGCTGCGAGCGCGTGGGAAGGGGTGGGTATACCGAGCGCCGGGGAATCAGCGTGTTATCGGGTCACAGCGGTGAATTTTTCGGTTTTTGGTCGTTCGGAAGGCTATACTAGCGGGATGGGCGCTTCTGTAGGCCAGGTACTTTCACAGGCCAGCTCCTGCTCACCACAGGGTACCAAATCCCCAGCGCTAGTGGGCGCTTCCATGGGAGGGCGTGCTGTGCTCGGGTTTGCCGCGTCAGAGCGCAGTCGCCGCTGAGGTCCTTCACATTCGTAGGCCCTGTGGGCTTAAAAGAAAACTTGGAAAGCCTGAGAACGCTGGGAGATTACTGGTTATCGGGATATGGTGAACCGAGGACTAGGTCTCGTCTTCTTCAACAGTTTCAAAATAGGTAAGTTTATATATAATTGGATATGAGCAGTTCGTGTGTGCATGGGCAGTAGGGTGGTTGCAAAGACCCAACTCCTTTGGAAAGGGAAGGAGGGGTACGTGCACACGCAGAGGAGGAGGGGGACTGAAGGTGGAGGGCGCTCCCCAGAGGGAGTGGTTGGACCGCGCGGTCCTACCTTCGCTTCTGGGTGGGTGCGTCCTGACGGGGGCGGAGCGGAAGACTCCCGATGAACTCGCGAGGTCCCCGCACGATGCGCTGAAGCCCAAGCTCTACGCGCAGGAGGGGTATGCTGAGGCGTACCCGCGTGCGCCTGCGTAGAGCGAAACCCATTCTACCCCTAACTCTGAAGGATGAAGTGAAGCCTCGCCCTACAGGGCGGCGAGGAGGTCGGTTGCTGCGGGGTGTGGGTGCTCAGATAGCGCTTTTGGGGAAAGCTGCGCAGACATGTCACGCGGAGGAGCAAAGCCGCTTAAACGAAGTCGTCTCGCGCTACCTGAGTAGGATTGAACGCATCCTCAAGCTAAAATACTTTCGGTGTGGCGCATCCCGCTAATTGGGAATGTGCTGCCACCTTCGAGATTACTCCCCCTCTGCGATGCGCATACCACATGGTTTTCGCTCCCTCGGCGAGTTTTACTCAATAATTTCACCGTGTGGTTGATTATTGAGGAGGCGGCATGAGCATCGGATCGAAAAATGGCCAAATGCCCATATGACGGGACGGAGGTAAAGCATCCAACAAAAACATGGACTATGATCGGCAAGCCCATGGGAGGAAAGAGGGTTAAGCTGACGAACGGCATATTCCACTGTCCGACGTGCAACAGGAACTTCAGGGCCGTGATCAAGAAGGAAATAATACCGGCCTGATTTTTTGGCCGCATGGGGGTAGCGTAAAGTTTATGAATACACGAGTATTCATATAAATATGAGTAGCAAAAAGACCACTTGTTCCGATATCTGTTTTGCCCTTTCGGACGAAACCCGTCTAAACATACTCCTAATGCTGATGGACGGGGAAAAGGACGTGAGCACGCTAGTTCAAAAGCTAGGTAAAAATCAATCGTTGGTGTCGCACCACCTGAAGGTGCTCAGGGACGCGAACTTGGTTGAGAATCACTACCGCGGGAAATCGATAGTTTACGCTCTTTCGGATCCGGTAGTGAAGGAGTTCTTGGAGGGGCTCAGGAAGCTGACCGATTACATAAACCAGTTGGGGCTCTGCATAGAGAGGGGAAAGAAAGGCGTTGTGGTTTCCGATAAAAGGGCGGCGAATCCTGAAGAGTGCGGAGGTTTCATCAAACGCGGTGCTTAGCGCCTGAACACCTGCTCTAGAGCGATTTTACGCCGGACAAACTTTATAAACGGTAGTCGCGGACCCGTATCCGCGATGGTACAGAGGTTTTATTTATCGCTTGGTCAGTTTAGAGCTAGCTATCTGGCTACATCCGCTTTTTCCCGCGGCTCCGCAGGGGCGAAAACGGGGGACACCTGGCTATTGCTGCATGGCCTCGGGGGATCGGGTTCAAATTGGGCGGGTTTTATGGAGCTCGCTGAGAAGTACGTGCCGGACTTCAGGGCGGTTGCCCCCGACCTATTGGGGCACGGTGAGTCTTCCGCACCTGAGACGCGCTACAGCGTGGATTTGGAGGTGTCGTTCATCTGGGACTTCCTGCGCGCGCTCGGCGTAAGCGAAGCATCCGTCGCGGGCAACAGTTTAGGGGGATGGATAGCCATGAAGATGACACTAAAGAGCAAGGTCAGGTCCTTGGTGCTCGTGGACAGCGGTGGTATTCCCGGCTATAAGCCCAGGGGTCTCGACCCGAGAGATGAGGAGGGGGCAAAACAGCTTTTGGAGAGGATATTCGTAGGCGAAAGCTGGCACAGCGCAGAAATGGCCAGGAAGCTTTTGGCGTCCAGAGATGGTAAACTGGGTTCCGTGGTGAGGTCGTTTTTATCCTCCTCAGAGAACTCTATGTCTTGGAGGGAAATTTCAGAAATCGCCGCGCCTACGCTTCTGGTTTGGGGGTCGGAGGACGGGTTGATCCCCCTGAAGCTTGGGAAGGCTTTGGCCTCCGCCATCAGGGGATCGCGCATGGTTATCTTGGACGGAGTTGGCCATGAGCCCATGCTAGAAGACCCCGCTTTCTTTTTCGGAGCGGCGATTGGTTGGATGCTTTCGCATCGAAGGCGCACCCGCATTGGCTAACTCGTTTAAGTCAAGCGCCAATCCAGCAATGCCCTTGTACCTACCCGTTCGGTTTGCGTTTCGCGTTACCCTCGTAGCCGGGTTTTCATGCGGAGAACGCCATGGGGGGTCTCTTTTGATGGTGGGGGAAAATTGAGTTTGCATCGCGTTATGGCTTTCGCGCCCTCTTCGTCGGCGAACCTAGGTCCGGGCTTCGACGTGCTTTCCGTCGCCCACGACGCATACGAGGACTCGGTAGAGGCGGAGCTTATGGATGGTGATGAGCTGCGCGTGGAGGTGAACGGAGAGGGAGTACCACTGGACTACAGAAACAATTCTGCGGCGTGGGCCGTTTATAACATGTGCAGGCAGGAGGGCTTAAGAGTCGGCGTCCGCCTGAATATCCGCAAGGGGGTGCCCATTGGGCTAGGTCTGGGCTCCAGCGGGGCATCCGCTGCAGCGGCCGTAGCGGCAGTAGCGGAGCTCCTCGAGTTGAGGGTTTCGAGCGATAAACTTGTAGAGTACGCCATGAAGGGAGAGGAGGCGGCCGCAGGCGAAGCTCATCCAGACAACGTTGCGGCCAGCCTTCTGGGAGGGTTTACCATAACCGCGTCGCTTTCCCCCCTAAGGGTCAGAAGGTTGAAAACCAATTTGGAGGTCAACCTCATGTTGTTTATCCCTCAAGGGTACAGAATTGAAGGAAAGACCAGGTTGGCCCGTTCTATGTTGCCCTCCCATGTCCCCCTATCCTCCGTGGTACGTAACGAGTCGAGGCTTTCGGCGTTGTTGGCCGGTTTGATTGAAGGAGATAGAGAGCTCTTTTCCGCGGGGCTGGGCGATGACATAGTTGAAACCGCCCGCTTGCCACTTTTTCCTTACTTTCCCGAGGTGAAGGAGAAGGCGGTGGAGCTGGGGGCGCTCGGCGCTTGCGTGAGCGGGGCGGGCCCTTCTGTCCTTGTCTTCACGGACGGGCGGTCGGACGAGGCCGCGATCGCTACCTCTGGTTTAAATGTTTGCGGTAAATACGGTTACAAATGTTTTGTGAAAAGGGCGCGCGTAACAGGGGGTGTGAGAGTTGAAGTCGAGTGATCAAACCTCATCGGTTAAAGAGGACTTGGATGAGGCCACGGGTGCGATAACGACTCCGGTTTACATGACCACGGCTTTCGCCTTCCCCAAGGGGGAGAAGTACAGGTACAGTAGGGAAGCTAACCCGACAATCGATGAACTAAATAAAAAGGTGGCGGAATTAGAAGGTGCCCCAACCGCTGTCTCTTTCTCATCTGGTATGGGCGCCATAAGTACCGTTTCCCTCTCGCTGTTGAAGCCGGGTTCGCGGGTGCTCGTACACGGAGATATGTTTGCAAGGACGCTGAACTTCTTCAGGGGCTTCTTGGCCCGCTTCGGGGTGAACGTGGTCGTGAGCGAGCCGGGAACGCCCTCTTTTTTGGAAAGGCTAGAGTCGGAGAAGTACGACCTGGCCTTCTTTGAGTCCGTGTCGAACCCCCTTTTGAGGGTCATGGACGTGAGGGAGATCTGCTCCGCGGCTGCCGATAGAGGCACGCTGACGGTCGTCGACGCCACGTTTGCCACGCCGATCAATCAGAGGCCGTTGGAGTACGGCGCGTCTGTTTCGCTCCACAGCGCCTCGAAGTACATCGCCGGACACAACGACGTCATAGCGGGAGTGGCCGCCGGCCGCTCCGACATCATGGATGAGGTTGATCGGCTTAGGAGAAGCCTGGGGACATCGTTGGACCCGCACGCCGCCTACATGGTTATAAGGGGAATGAAGACTCTCAAGCTCAGGATGGACGCCGTGAATTCTAACGCTTTGAGCGTTGCTCGCTTCTTGGAAGCACATCCAAAGGTGAAAAGGGTTTACTACCCAGGCTTATCGTCGCACGTTGACCACGACATCGCTAGAAAGGTGTTAAAAGGCTTCGGCGGGGTGGTCAGCTTCGAGGTCGAAGGAGGTCAGAAAGAGGCGCTTGACGTGGCGTCTCGCTTGAGGTTGATAGTTACAGCTCAAACGCTAGGTGGTGTGAACTCCGTCATTTCGCACCCCGCTTCCATGACCCATAGGTCGCTGAGCAGGGAGGAAAGGGTAAGGCTCGGCATATCTGACTCTCTCTTGAGGCTGTCCGTGGGAATAGAGGGAGCCGAAGACTTGATCGCAGATTTGGACCAGGCACTTTCGTCGATTTGAGGATGCTCGATCCCGAAATGTTGAAGGCATTGGCCTTCTTGGTCCTTCTGGTCTTATCGCCCAATGGTGGGGTTTGGCTGCAAAGCGGTGTAAGCGGCCCCCCGTCTCGGTACAGCGGGGTGTCCTGCTTAGTGGAGATGGCGAGGGGAGTTCAGCTAGAGCGTGCTAACCTGCTTGTTTACGTCGGTGCGGTGGAAGGCCCCACGACGGTGATGGTTGGGTACGCGGTGTTCCCACCTTCTTGGAGGCTTGTGGATGGAAAGACGATTTACGTAAACGAAACCGTTGGTGTCGGATTCTACGGCTATGTGAACGAGAGCAACGCCTTTGAGTTGGCGCTTTTGCCCGTATTCCTTAGGCCGGGGACCTTCAATAATTTTACCCTGAGGCTTCAGGACGGGGAATGGGTGGCCTACATCAACGGCACCGCCGTTGGGGCCCTGCGCTTCAACTCCGCCCGGCCAGTGGAAGACGTGATCGTGACAGTTCAGCTGGCCAATACTCTCTCATCCAAGGCGGACTTCTCGCCCATATCTTTTGAAGACGTTAGCGTGTTAAAAAATGGTAAATGGGTACCGCTTCCTTCGGGGTTCTCGCACGTGGGTACGGCTCCCTGGTCGAGGCCGTCCGACGACCCGTACGGGGTCGCTGAGCGCGGGGACGAGAATGCCAGCTTTGTAGTGGGTTACGGTCTTCCCAACTCCTCGGGCGTCCAGCTCTGGCCGCTCTACTTGATCAAAGTTAAAAGTTTACAAAACCAAACGGAAAACTACCTCGTTAACGGGTCAGAATGCGAACTCGTGGCCAGAGGCACCAGCGAAGGCGGGATTAAGAAAGCGTTTGATAGATGGATCGGGGGCGCATTCGGTTACAATGGCAGTTCCAACCCCGCTTACTTCGTCGTCAGAGGGAGCACAGTTGAGGTCGCGTCGTATAGGACTTACTACAGAGTTGAGCTTCACTTCTCTGGGGTGAATCCAACGCAAGTCAGCTTAACCAGGGGTAGGGTGCCGTTGGTGCTAAGCGTTAATTCTACCCCTTTCTCCGCTTACCTTATTCCCGGTCGTTGGTCGCTCACCGCTTATTTCGGAGGGGTAAGGCTTTTTACTAATGTTTCGGCTTTCGCGCTCGACGAACCGGAAAACATCAGTATTGCGACTTCGCTGCTAACGGTTAACCTTACGTTGCTCGACCCCTTCCACGTCCCCCTAGTCGGGGTTCCGGTTTTGGTTAACTCCACTCTGGGGCGTACGAACAGCAGCGGCGAGATGCAGCTACCCGTAAACCCCGGCGAGCTAACGCTATCCGCCTCTTATTATGGGGCATCGTTTAAGTGGAGCGGCAAGTCGCCTTTGACTGCCAGATTGGAAATGAGTTCTCTCGAGTTGTTCTTGGTCAGGTTGCCGCTTTGGATCTCCATGGCCCTGACGCTCATCAAGGCCTTGCTTGGTTATGAAGGCGGATTGGGCAGACAACGATGAACGCGGTAGAACCCGGGGTTGGGTATGCCGCTTCGCGGTCAGGCCGATTGTTGATTAACCACGCGCCTCGCCGTTTCTATGGCAGCGTTGAAAAAGCCGAAGGCCGTCGAGGCGTCTGATTCCGAAAGGATTATCATGACGTCGACGTAGGAGCTAGCGACGTCGTCTACGTTTATCCCCTTTTTGCTGAGGATTCCCAGGAAAAACGACAAGAAACCCTGTTGGTTCAGTATGGCGGTCGGTCCCCTCACGACTATGGTGGCAAGGCCTGCTTTCTTTTCCAATAGCCTACCGCTGAACTTCGTCGCTATGGTGTCCAGGTCTTTCTCGTCGACCAGAAAGGTAACGGTCTCAAGGCCTTTGCTGAAACCGATTAGTTTTTGCCCATATCTCTCGAGGACTTCCATGTCGGACGGCCCTGCTTCCAAGGAGATTTTCCCAATCCCTGTCCTGACCGTTATGGTGCTTCCCGCGACGCTGCTGAGCACTTCGCGGCCCGACTTCTTGGGCCTTCTTTTGAGCGCACTACTTATGGCCGTAGCGCTGACACCCCCTCCGTAAATGCTCCGGATCCTCCTGGCGGCCTCGCTAACGTTTGCATAGCCCTGGTCGAGGGCCTCTTCGAGGCAGGGATCAACGAGGAGGCTTTCCTCTATTATTTGCGCGACTTTTCCCAATTTGTTCAAAAATGACCGAAAACGATATATACGTCTTTCCGTTGAGCCAAAATTGGCAGTCGAGGCCAGAAAAGATTCGGCGCTGAAGAGAGAGCTCGGGTTGCTCCAGCTCACCGCGCTAGGGGTCGGTGCGATAATAGGAGCCGGTATTTTTGTCGCCCCTGCGGCGGTGGCCTCTCTTGCGGGGCCATACGGCGTAATCAGCTGGATCATAGGCGGAGTTGCAATGACGATGATAGCTCTTTTTTACGCTGAACTTGGAAGCCTGAAGCCGACCACGGCGGGATTCTACGTTTACTCGAGGGAGACGACGGGCGATTTCGTTGGATTCATGTCTGGGTGGGGGACGTTTCTTTCCTATGTAACTACGGTTCCCATAGAGCTCTTCACCATAATGCTTTACTTGGCATCCTTTGTGCCGGGTCTCACATCTCAGGCAAATGTGCCCGTATTCGGGCACGTCAGCGTGTTCAGCGCGTTTGGTCTGGGAGTCTCGTTGACCTTGCTTTGGCTTCTAACCCTGATGAATTTGGTTGGGGTTAAATACGGGGGTTGGTACGCGACCGCTACGACGGGGCTAAAGCTCGCCGCCCTTTTCAGCTTCGTGGGGGCCGGAATCCTCTTGATTCGGCCGGCTAACTACTCCTTTTTGATCCCACCCTCGGGGGCCGGGTCGGGAATATTGCTCGGCGTATCCGCGACCGTTTTTTCCTATATGGGTTTTAGGCAGCCGGGCGACGTAGGCGGAGAAGCGAAAAACCCCAGCAGGAACGTCCCCTTGGCCACCCTGCTTTCCATGGCAATCGCTACGGCCATATACATAGCCGTTGGCTTGGTTTTCACGGGTATGGTGAATTGGTCGGCGCTGGGCTTGAGCCCTGGGTCATGGGGCGGACTGCCCAGCGATTACACGTTGGCACAGGTTGCTAGGGCCGACGGGGCGTGGCTTTTGGCATCGGTCATAACCGCCGGCATAGTGGTGTCCGCTTTGGGCACAGCTGGGGTTTTCACCCTCACGACCTCGAGGATCCCGTATCAGATGTCTGAAGGGGGATTATTCAGCAAAGTGCACGGCAGGTTCGCCACGCCCTACGTCTCATTAATAGTCGTAGCACTATTTCAGACCTTCTTGATGACTTTTTCAATGGGTTACTGGGGCTTGTACTACGTATCTGCGATCTCGGGGGTCGCGAGCTACGGCATAAGCGGTCCTTTGCCCGCAGCGATATACAGGGCCAAGGGACAAAGGGGCGGCTTTTCGGTCCCTTTCGCATCGGTGCTCGCCCCCCTTGCCTTCGTCCTCTCTTCTCTTCTGATAAAGCGAACGGAAAACCTCGTCCCTTCTAGGGGCGGGGTAAAAGTTTAAGATCAGTAAGATTATATCTCTTTAAGATGCTCTCCTCCGGTCAATTCTCTGAACATGAGGAGCGGGAGCCGATTTCTCCCGCAATGCCGGAGGAGGGCATCTCCGAAGTTAAGTACAAGAACATGAGGACAAGCGTAGTCCGTCTTCTTCCAAACGGTTTCCAGGAAAGGAAGCTGAGAAGGTTAGCGAACACCTCTGCCAAGCTATTCAACGAGATTAACTATGAGAGGAGACAACAATTCTTTCATGGGGAGAAAGTAGGCTTTAAGGAAACGTGGGACAAGTGCTACGAGAAGTACAAGGGTGTGCTCGGCGTTAACGCGCAAGCGGTCATGCAGAAGAACAACGAAGCGTGGAGCTCCACCTTCTCCCTCCTCAAGTTGAAGAAAGAAGGAAAATTGCCACTCTTCATGAATCGCGTTAGCCCACCGCGTTACTGGAAGGACAGAGAGACAAAGAAGAGGAAGCCCCTTCTAGTTGTTAGAGCAGATAGGTACGTTGTGGACGAGCAAACCCACAAGTTAATCCTCAAGGACTTCAACCTTGAGATCGATTTTGTTGGTAGACTAAAGTGGTACGGTAAACAGGGGAGGCTCGAGATAAGCTACGACGAAACAAGAAACGCGTGGTACGCCTCCATCCCAGTGGAAGTAGGCGTCGAGGAAACTAAAACGGGAAGGAAGAGCAAGTATATCCTTCACGGTGAAAGGAAAACCATTCAAGTTGAATCTCCCAAAGGAAACAAATTGGCTTCCATTGATTTGGGCATCAACGTTTTAGCAAGCGTAGTGATGAACGACGGTATTTGGTTGCTCTACAAAGGCCTAAGGACTAAGGAGGACTACTTCTACTTTGAGAAGAAGATAGCAGCAATGCAGTCCTTGGCAGGTGAAACCAAAAACTCAAGCGAATGTGAAGCGCGCGAGGCGTTGTCTAGGGAGAAGAGGAGGCTTTTTAAGAAATTGACCAGGAGGCTCCTTCACCTATACAGAAGTTTTGCCTCTCACTTATTAAAACAACTCCACGAACTAGGGGTTTCAACTATCTACCTGGGCTATCCCTTCAACATCGCTCAAGACAAGGGTAACAAGTTCACGTCGAATATGTGGTCTTACCGCGAGTTGATGGACGTCATAGAGCTGAAGGCTCAAGAGTACGGGATGAAGGCCTTCGAGGTCGTCGAGTACAACACCTCAAAGTACTGCGCTTACCACAACGTGGAGGTCAAGAGAAGTCCGAGGGGAGTCATCAGTTGTCCTAAAGGGCATAAACTGCATTCAGATCTAAACGGCGCGTTAAACATATTGGAGAAGGCTACCGGCATAGTAGTTTCAGCAATTGGGAAGCCGTTGTCTTTCATCGTAGATCACAACGGAGTAGCACCCGTAAAGGGGTGTAACCCTTGAGACCCCGGAGAGCCCTCGCCCTTCATGGCGGGGAGGAGGTCAGCTACTGGAGCGGTTGGCCCTACACGGGTTATGGGTTAGGCTTCTTGGTAACCGGCGTGATCTCTTACGCGTTCGTGAGGAGGAAATCCGGGCTACGGGGGATATCCAAGGGCTTGGCGAAGGGCTATTGGTACTTGGTCTACCTCGGAGGCGTGCTGATGCTGTCGTACCTGGGTCCTTCGGCCTTTAACGGCCTCAATTGCATACGGTTTCCGTACGACGAGGTGTTTGTGTTCGCTTTTTCATTGGCCGTCTACTTTTTGGCTTACATTCAGAACTCCAGGGTTTGAAATTCCGTTTTTTGGAAATGGGAAATGGACGACGGGCCTAGCTCTTCGTTGGAATTAATTCAGGAAGATGGCCTCAAGAGACGAGTGGAACGCCGGATTGAGGGCTGAGCAAAGACTTAATTCATGCGATGTCATCCGCAACCGGAACGGCTTTTTCGGGAAGGCACGATATCGGTTCACTTGCCCCTTCCTGGTACACAGCGAGCCGCAGCATTCATGGATACTACCACTCGTCGGAGGTCCTCTCCAAGGATATTCGATTTGATTTGATTTGATTTGATTTTGTTCGACCCCTCAGCACGGAGGTAAAGCGGTCTCGGGATCGCCACGTCACGGCGGAGATGCTTCCCCCTTTGCGAAAGCTTTCCTCTGTCGACGAAGAGGTTTTTGGCGCTGCTGCCGAAGCGCCGGCGAACTCGATAACGTTTAAGTGACCACGTTTTAACCCTCCTGTGTCCCAAGAAAAATTCGTGGTCGAGGTGATACCTGCGCCCGACGGGTTAAAGCCAACGAAGGAGGCGTTGGACTCGCTTAGGTCGGCGCTGAGCAGAAAAATGCTTTCTAAAATGCAAAACGAGGCCGTGGTGTGCCCTGTGTTCAGTGAGACGATCCCCTTTTTGAATTGTATGAACTGCCCGAATTTCATAAGGAGGTTCAAGGGTAAGGTTTACTGCAGAGGGGAAAACGTCAAAAAACCGATCCGAACCAGAAGGACTTGGGCATCTCGGCCACCTTACGGTGCAGGCACAATCTCCCCTCTAGGGCAATAACGCACATGACTGGGATATACACTTAATTACCGCCGTCTGATATACCGGGAAATTGGCGTATACAGCAGGTATAACTGCGTTGCTCAGGCCGAAATCGGTGGCCGTGATAGGGGCGTCGGAAGTCAAGAATAAGATAGGGAACGTCATAGTGACGAACCTGAAGGACTACGGTTTTAAGGGTAAAATATACCCAATCAATAAGAAGGCAGATGAGATCAAGGAGATCGATGGCCTCAAGGTCTACGCTTCTGTGAAGGATGTGCCGGATGACATTGATTTGGCCATTATAAGCATACCCGCGCCAGCCGTGCTAGAAGCGGTCGAAGAGTGCGGTGAAAAAGGCGTGAAGGCTATCGACATAATATCATCTGGGTTTGGCGAAGTGGGCAACAAGGAAGAGGAAGAGAAGCTCGTCCAAGTGGCGAAAAAATACGGTATGCGTTTGCTGGGTCCCAACACTTTTGGCGTTTATTACGCGGGAAATTCCATGAACGCGACTTTCGGCCCCAAGGACGTCATACCCGGAAAGGTCGCATTCATAAGCCAAAGCGGCGCGTTGGGTATCGCATTAATGGGTTGGACGATCCTCCAACAGATAGGGATGTCCGCGATAGTTAGCACGGGAAACAAGGCCGAGATCGACGATGCCGATCTCATGGAGTGGTTGGCCGAAGATCAGAACACTAACGCCATACTCCTTTACATAGAAGGTGTAAAGGACGGGCAGAAGTTCATGAAGGTCGCTAGGTCGGTGGTGCCTAAGAAGCCGGTAGTAGTCATAAAGGCCGGCAGGAGCCAAAGGGGAGCTCAGGCTGCGGCCAGCCACACCGGTTCGCTGGCGGGTTCCGACAGCGTTTTTGACGCCGCCATGAAGCAGGTTGGCGTGCTCAGGGCGTCTGACTTCGGCGAGGCTTTCGATTGGGTTAAGGCGCTCTCCCAGTCTCCGACCCTTAAGACCCAGGAGTCAATAATCGTTACCAACGGCGGGGGGGTTGGCGTGTTGGCAACGGACGCGTGCGAGTTCAACCATATACCCCTCATAGTACCGCCAGAGGACATGAAGCAGGAGTTCATGAAGTACATGCCCAGCTTCGGCTCACCGAAAAACCCGGTTGACCTGACCGGAGGTGCAAATGAGAAGCAGTACTACGACGCCCTAGGCGTGGCATTTAATGACGAAAGGATAGGCTCGGTGATTGTGCTTTATTGCCAAACCGCGGTCACGGACCCGGTAATCATAGCTAAGCAGATCGCTAGGGCTTACGAAGAGTCGGGGAGGAACAAGCCGATGGTCACGAGCTTTGTTGGCGGCAAGGAGTGCGATGACGCCATGAAGTGGCTTACGAGGGCTGGCATACCCTCTTATAGCACTCCCGAGCAAGCCGTCAAAGCCCTAGCGGCCGTCTACGCGTGGAACGGCTACAAGGAGAAGCTGGAAGCTCGCAAGTAGATCTCTGACCTATTTCCGGTTTTTTAACAGAAATCCTTATTTCCCATGGCCAGGAAAAAATCGAATAAATGGCAGACAGCTTCAAGGGTTCGGTGATGAAGAAAAAATTCTTTGATATGCTCGCTAAGAGTATCGGTGCTCAAGTAGTTGTCGAGAGGGCCGCGGGTCTCGACGGCGAGCAGATAGATATGTTTCGGGGTCGGCTTATATCCTTCAACCCGGATACGATGGACATATGGCTGGCCGACGTGATGGACAAAGACGGGATGATAATAGCTAAAGAGATGATGATTAACGGGGAAACGATAATTTCCATGAGAACTATACCGCCTGTCCTTGACCTGAAAGACTTGGCCAGCAAGTTGAAGAAGGCGGGCTTGGAGGCCAGGGTTGACGATGAAGAAGGCGCGGTTGATGTGGGTAAGAAGGCTCTGATATACAGGAGTGGGCAAGTGGTCACAACTAACGATAAGCTTAGGACGAAGCTGGAAAAGGTATTAGACGCCGCTTATGACGAAAGCTTGGAACGAGTTCGGGCTTTACCGACCATTTTGGCTAATTCTAGTGTTTAAACGCGCTGAGCGATTTCACGAGTGAAAAAGTACAATCAACTCGTCGATTGGCTAACTCTTTTCCCTGAACGCGTTGAGCGAGAAGCGCCGTTCAGGGATTCGAAAGCGGTGTGGTCAACTAACTGATTGCCCTACTGCGTCATCGAATCAAAAAGATATTTTATCCCAGTTTTTTGCTAGGACGTTTGCGGCCTCCTCGAGCATTTTTTCATCATCGAGCGAAAAAGCGTTCAAGGAATCGCTGTCGACGTCTATCTCGCCGAGCACGTCGTTATCCCTTTTTATCGGTGTCACTATTTCCGACTTCGTCGAGGGGAAGCATGCCAAATAGTTGGGTTGTTTGCTGACGTCCTCTACTACAACGGTTTTTCTCTCCTTGGCTGCCATCCCACATACGCCCTCTCCGACCTTTATGACGCGATGATTGGCGGTCCCTCCTAGTTCCAGCTTGAGTATTAGGTTATCTCCGTTGGTCACGTAAATCCCTATCCAGTCGTATCTTTTGGCATCCTTAAGTTTTTGAAGTAAACCCCTCGGCCCGCTTTTCATCAATATATCTTCGAGTTCTCTTTCCATCTCGGTCACGCGAAATCACCCACGCGCAAGCCTTTTCACCATTGAACGTTTCCCTGAGGTTAAGGGTTGTGGTCGTTTTTACTTTCACCTTACCCCCGTGGTTAAGTTGAAATACTACCTGAGGCGCTTAAATATGGACGAAGGCGGTTACGAGCGCTTCTTTGAAGACATAGGCTATTCGAGGAAGGTTTTCAAGGACGAGGCCGTGCTATTCCCCGATTATGTCCCCAGCTACTTACCTCACAGGGACGCGCAGATGAAGCAGCTCGTGGATTACTTTAGGGTGGCCTTGGAATCGCCGGGTAGGGTTAGCCAAAAGGTATTGTGCAGCGGAAAGGTGGGGGTGGGGAAGACCGCGGTCACCAAGCTTTTTTCCTCGCTCTTCGAAAAGGAGGCGAACGCCCGCTTTAAGCTGAAGTTCAGGTCGATTTCCGTGGATTGCAGGAAGGAAAGGACTTTGTATTCGGTTCTCCAGACGGTGGCCACGTATATAGATCCGTATCAGCCCTTCAAGGGCTTCTCGGCGAGGGATATACATAAGATGATACTAGATCACTTGGAAGGTGAAAACTCGTATTTATTGCTCATTTTAGATGAAGTGGACTACTTACTAGACGCTTCGGGTCCTGACGCGATCTACGAGTTGACTAGGGATGAGCGCGGTGGTTCGAGGATCAACTTCATATTCATCTCCCGGTCTCCCATGCTAATGGCTAAACTGGACGAAAGCACAAAGAGTACTCTTTTACATAATCACGTCTTATTCTCGCCATATACGGCTGAGGAGCTAAAAGACATCCTTGTCCAAAGGGTTCCCCAGGCCTTTCAGAGGGGGGCCGTGGACGACGAGGCAATAGAGCAGGCAGCTGCCTTGGGGGCTTCGGCCGGGGGAGACGCTCGCTTTGCCTTGGAGCTGCTGTGGAGGGCTGGGAAAAGGGCCGAAGCCGATGGAAGGGAAAAGGTTGTGCCAGAGGACGTGAGGGTAGTTTTCGGTGACATAGAGGGGCTTCCCAACGAGGATGAGTTGGTGATGCTGCCGATTCATCTCGCCCTTTCGCTTCTGGCCATAGCAAGGGCACTGGTAAGCACGGGTAAGGAGAGGGTCACCACCGGTGAAGCCGAGCGTACGTATCTTGCGGCGTGCGAGGAATATGGGGTGGAGCCCAGGGCCCATACCGCTTTTTGGGAAGGTATACAATCGCTGAGGGAGCTCGGTTTCTTGAGTACAGAAGTTAACGTAGAGAAAAAAGGGAGGACGACCCTAATAGGGATGAACTACTCCGCTATTGGAGTGAAGAAGGCGCTTGAGTCAATTTTGAGCAAAGGAGGAAATCCTAGGTCAATCTAAACCCAGCGCCGTTGCGTAAACACCATAAACCTGCTTAGAAACGGAGATTGGGTCGTGTCTTTTTTCCACGACACCAATCCCGTTCTTCCCAACCCTCTCGTTGAGGTCCCTATCCGTTAGTAGCTGAGCAAGGCTTTCCATCATTCCTTCTTCATCATCTGGATCGTGGAGGTAGCCGGAGCCGTCCGTCACCACCTCAGGAATGGCGCCAACATTGGTGGTCACCACTGGGGTGCCAGTTGCCATGGCCTCTAATATGGATAGGCCATAGGCTTCCGCTCTGGTCGGCATAAAAAAAGCATCCACCGAAGAGTAAAGTGAGATCAGCTTTTGTCTTTCAAGGAAGTCATAGCGCTCGATCCATTCTTTGTCGAAAGAAGGCATTGCCTCCTTCGGGACTTTCCCCACGTAAATCAGTTTAACGTCATTCAATTCCCGCTTCAACCCCTCCATAACCCTCAGTACGACGTCCCCTCCCTTTCTGCGGTAGTCAAGTCCCACGAACAGCACCGTCCTTCTCTTCGTCTTCCAGTTTTCATCGGTCGAGAACGTTTTTGGGGAGGGCTTGAGGGGTAGGGGTATCACTCTCAGCTTCTCTCTCTCAACGCCGTCGCGACTGAAGCCGTCTGCAGCCCAGCGCGACCAAGTAATTAGGCCTTTGTTCGATCTCGAGTTTATGATTTCTGAAGATAACTCGACCAGCCAGTGCAGCTTTTCGGAGCTACTCCCCATGTAGCCTTCCAGGAGTTGACTCACCGAAGTGTCGTTTTCCTGGATCCAAGGCTTGGCGAAACGCTCCAGCGTCCTAGAAAGGGCGGGTAGGCGGGCTTGCAAAATTCCCGGTAACCAGTAGCTCCAAAAGGTCGAGGCTGCCCTAGGTAAGTACCAAAAGAAGAAGTGAGCCAGATCGACGTCGGGGTTAGCTCCGGCCCTAAGGGCAGCTCCGATCCACTTCACTGCTGTGGCCTTGGTAACGGCGTACTCCCCCTTCTCAGGGGCCTTGGGGACCTTACCGTTGATGAACACATAATTGACTCCTTTGGGTGGGTACGCCCTTCTGAGCGAGGCCGCGGTCCTTGGCTGGCCGATAACCGGGTGCGCTGGCGAGGCCAAAAGGCAGTTTATGTGCTCTTTTGTGGACAACTACAAGCGTAGTAGGCAATGCTTTTTAAGCTATGCGCCGTTTTTCAGTATGAATCCGGAGAAGTGGATGGCTCCCCTGGAATACGACGTCCTTTCGGTCATGTGGGAGCATGGCGAGCTCTCAGTGGCACGCGTGAGGGATGAGCTGAGTCGGAAGGGAAAGCCACTGGCGCTCACCACCGTGTCCACGGTTCTCGACCGCCTTTACAAGAAGGGGCTGGTCGAAAGGAGGATCGAGAAGAGCGGAGGCATCATCAAGTACATCTATTGGCCGAAGGTTGCGAAACAGGAGTACGAGAGGGGTTTGGTTTCCGGTCTCCTCGACGGGTTGCTGGATAAGATGGCGGAGCCTACCGTTTCAAGGCTGATGGAACTGATGGCGGAGGATGACAAGGATCGCGAAGTGCTTTCGAGATATCTGGAGAAGCTGAAGAGGGAGAAAAAACGTTGAACGTAGCTCAACGGGCCGTGCAGGCGATGCCGATCCCTCCTTGGGATCATCTTTTTACTAGGTTATTTTGGCACGCGGTGATAGACGGTCACCTGCTCATGGCCAGCTTTCTGATATCTTCAGTGGCCTTGCCCCTTTCCTATTTGGCCGCTCGGCTCGACAAGAGGACCGGCGAGAAGGTGTTGCTCTTGGCCATGTTTTTATCGTCGGTGCCGTTGCTCATGACACCCTTATCCCCGTTGATACTCAGCCACCACCTGTACTCTTTGGTCAGAGTTCTTCTGACGCACGACTTCTGGCACGACCTGGTCATAATTGAACGCATCTCCAGGCCGATCAGCAGGTGGGCCAGGTATGATCCTGAGTTCTGGGTCATATCGGTGGCGGTTGCGGCGCTTGGAGTTCATCTTACGATGGGTAGCAGAGTTAGGAAAAAGGCATCTATCGAACCCCCGGTTTGGCTTGTGAGGCGGGTAAAGGCTTTGGCCGATAAGATGGGTGTAAGGGCGCCAAAGATAGTGATCGCGGATAGCGGGGAACCCTTCGCATACGCGCCGATTTCCCTCGTTAGCGGCAGGATCGTCCTTTCCGTGGGCCTGTTGGAATCTTTGGAAAGGGACGAGGTAAGCGCTGTGGTGGCTCATGAGATGTCCCACCTCAAGCACCACGATCCCCTAAAGCACTTGTTCGTGAGGACGCTGAGGATGGTGGCCGTGGCGAACCCGGTGGCTCATTTAATGGAGCCCTGGGTGTCTAGGAACGAAGAGTACGCCGCTGACTTGGAGGCTGCCGCTGTAACAAGTCCCCACTGGATGATCAGCGCGCTGCTAAAGGCAAGCGGAGTGGAATTTCAGAGCGCGCAGGGGGGGTTGGGCAAGACTTTACTGGGAGTTGATAGGTTTTGGATGAAACCAGAGGGAAAGATTGCCCGCGTTTTTTCGGAGCACCCAGCGGTGGTCGATAGAATTGAAAACTTGATGAAGTTGGTTGATGAGGATTAAGAGCCAGGAAGGAAGGAAAGAAAGAAGTAAGGTGAATTGGAGAGCGTATGAGGTTAAAGAAGGGGGAGGGGTGAAGAGAGATTTGGCCGAGACAAGGCGGATAAGGGAAACGGGCGAATCGAGGTGAGGAAAAAAGATGGCGAACCGCCCGGCCGGATACGCGGTGGTAACCTTTTTCATTCGCATGCTCAGCTTGGCGGCCACGACCGCCCTGCCCATAATACTCCACGGGAAGGGTCTTTCTGATTTAGTTTTGGGCTACTGCGTGTCCGCCGTATGGGTCGGATCCGGTGTCGGTACTATCTTTACCTTGATCAAGCCCATTTCTTTGACTAAGGCGTCTTGGGTAGGGTTTGGTTTGGTAGCGCTTAGCTTCTTCTTGTTGATTTTTGATACTGATTTGCCGCTTTTTGCTTTGCTCGGCTTCGGTCTCTCGCTGATCGAAATACCAGCCATGAACGAAGCTTCAAGGTCGGGTCAAGCTGGTATATTCTCATACTATTCTTCGTTATCTCTTGCTACACTCGTTTCTTCGTTCGTAATGCCGGCACTCCTTTACTTGGGACCCGTGGTCGCTTTGTCGGCATTAGCAGCGATGTCACTGTTGGCCGCCCCCATGGGTAGGGGCAATGCCGGGCGCAGAGGGCTTTCTTTGGGTCACTTTAAGGTCTTCACGAGAAACTTCGTTGCGCTTTTCGCCTTTACGTTCTTCAGCTATATGGGGCTGGACTTCGTGTGGACCTTTTACGGCGTGAGATTGATGGACCTGGGGTACCCCGAATGGGAATCCCAGGCAGCCTTCTTTCTCCTTTTTCTAAGCTCTTTTGTGGTGCGGTGGGTTCATCCCATTCGCGCCATGGACGCCCGGCTTCTCGCTTTCCTCTCTTTCGTATCGATGGTTATGTTGCTGCTGCCCATGCCAATCCCTCTGTTGGGCCTTTCCTTATTGGGGCTTTCTCACGGTCTGCTTCCCGTTATGATAGCGCTCAGAGTTGCCAAGGAGTCCCCCGAAGACTTTGCCACACTAAACGTCATGGTCCTTTCCTCCTCTGGATTTGCGAGCTTTCTCGCCCCGCTGATCGGCGGATCCGCGGTAGTAGCGCTGGGCTTCCCACTCGCCTTGATAGCTTTTTCGGTGATGTCTTTGCCCATGGCCGCCTCTGGATTGAGGGCTGATGCAATTGAAGGGTGAGCGTTGGAAAGAAGAGTTGGAAAGCATAAAGGCTGAATTAACTGAGAATCCCGAGCTTTACCAGTCTCGTGGCGTCCTCAACAGCCATGGCAGGACCCTAGCGCTCCGGTTTGGAGAAATCGCTGCCTCGAAGGGGCTCATAAGGGCCGGGCGTGAGGTCTTAGGAGACGGTGATTACTCTTCCTGCGTTGTTCGCATGGCGAGGATTCTGAGGCGTGCCGGACAGGGATAGCGTGCCTCTCAAGGCATCGCCAAGCTTCGGGAAGGGGTGGCCGGAATCAGGCTGCCCTCGTTTCAGCTTAGGGGTCTATCTTTGGGAGATGGTATGCTCGCCGCCCTGTAGTCAGGGCCTCTGTCCGGCCCATTAGAGACGTTTAAGCTTTCCCGATTAACGCTGTTGAGACTTAACTCGGCGCTCGCCAACGAGGGGCGCTAATTGCCTCTTTCGCGTATGCCTTGTATTCTGGTAGCCTCTAAAATTCCCATATCAAGGGGTCATGGTTATGCGCCAGAGACCCGGTCCGTGGGGGGTGGGAAGTCAAGCACAAATATTTCTTGACAGCTAAACGTGGGGATGTTCCCTGAAAGCCAAGGTAAAGTCAGTAGTTGAATGGATCTATAAGCGTTGATAGCCCGTGCCTTAACGGGAGGTAAGGGCCGGGGTTACCCCAGCGCCCTGCGGGAAAGAAGCCTCCTGCGAAGGAGCTGGAAACCCCAGCGCCCCGCCCGTGAGGTCGGGGTAGTTCACTCGCTTTAGGGCTATGAGCGTTAATGTAGATTCAACGTATTTATTGGTGCGGATGTCGAAAACGACGGTGTCTTTTAGCTCTTTTGGGTTACCGTATGTGACCTTTAGGAGTATGTCGTAGTAACCTCCCAGGAGAATGTGCGCCTCATTCACGCATGATGCCTTTTTTATTTGGTTGAGCACCCTTTCCTCCTGCCCTACCTCGGTTTTCACGAAGACGTAGGCCAGGCCTCTCTTCTTGCTTTTGGTTTCGTTTTTTTCCATTTCCAATATATGTTCCCTGGTAATTTATAAATTAGTGGATTGAAAGGGGACGTGAAACCTTGCCTCTCAGAGGTGGGGAGGGATAGCCCCTTGAGGAAGGGTTTTGAACTTTTGAACTTCTCTTTTTGTGATGCCCTCCTCGGGTTAACTCCCTGGACGTGAGAATCGGGAGTTGGTCTCTCCCGCGATGCCCGGGAGGGCATTAGCGAAGTCAAGTATGAGAACAGGAGGACGATCATCGTACGCCTTTTACCCGACGGTTTTCAGGAAAGGGAGCTCGGGAGGTTCGCGGACCTATCGGCCAAGCCCTTCAAGAACTCAACTACGAAATGATGTAGCAACTCTTCTAAAAACGCGAGGTAGACCTCAAGAGGACGTGGGACGAGTATTACGAGAAGCAAAAGGAGGAGCTAGGCAGTTCCAACGCGCAGAGGGTTATGCATAAGAACGACGAGGTCGGGTCGTCTTCCCTTTTCCTCCTAAAAATGAAGAAGGGGGTAAGGCTGCCACCCCAAATGAAGCGCGTGGCTTCACCCAAATACTGGAATTACGAGGAGAAGGGGAGGAGGAAGTCGCTCCTCGTGGTGAGGCAGGAGGGGACGCCCCAGACGAGCGGGGTCGCAAACCGATCCCGAAGGACTTCAGCCTCAGGGTCGACTTCGCTGGCGAGCTGAGGTGGGGCGGCAAATAAGGTGGGCTCGGAGTACACCGCGACGAAGCCCGGAAAGATCGGCACGCCTCTGTTCCTGTGGATATGGTCGTAGAGACTGCAAAAAATACAAGTTGATCTACATCCTCCTAGGTGAGAGGAAGTCGGTCCGAGTCCAATCCTCCAAGGAAAAAGGGTCACGTCGGTCGACTTGGGCATCAACGTCCTGGCCAGCTTGTTAACGGATGAAGGCACTTGGCTTCTTCACAAAGGTTTTAGGACCAAGGGGGACTGCCTCTACTTCGAAAAGAGGGTCGCCAATGTACGATCCCCGGCGGACAAGGCCATGGAGATGGGGAAAGCGGAGCGCGCGAGGAGCATCGATGGAGAAGAGGAGGCTTCTCAAGAGGTTGAAGAGGAGGCTACTCCACCTCTACTGCAAACTCGTCCCTCGTTTGGTGGGGGGTTTTTACGAACTCAGCGTTTCGGCGATTTACAGCATATTAGCAAGAAAGCTCCGACCTTAAGGGAGGAGATGAATTGCCAGCCGAGAAGTTTATCAATCAAGACGAGATCAAAATCAGTACCCACGGGCAGTGGGGAATTAACGCCTGATAAGCCCATAAAAAAGGGTGAGAGATGGAATAAGACCTCCGGACTAAAAGATGATGGGGGCACCGTCGATGAAGCAGGAACCTCAAATCCCTCGGGGATGAGAGGATGTCAGTGAGGCAACGCAGTGCTGAGCGCTCTTATCAGCTCTTCTCTGAAATCACTGCGTTCCGGATCGATTGTACGCACCGTCTGGGCAAGCGTCTCAAGCCCAAGCTCTTCCGACAGCCAGCGGCTTATGTCTCCCCTGCTCAGGTGTTCGCGCAGCGATTTTTCGGGCGCTTTTTTTACACCCTGTATGATGCCGTTTAGCGTGTAGACCACCAGGCCCGTATTTTGTCCCTCTAGGGTGAATACGAATGGGTGGTCCGCTACCTTGAGTTTTGCCCTTACCTTAGACTCGAAGTCCCAAATTGCTGAGAGGGCGGTCACGCCCGCGTCAAAGGGCGAGGGGTAAGGGCTGAAATAGCTGTGAACCTCTCCCGGTGCCCCTCCTTGGGTGAACATGTAGTAGGGGATGTCGCTTAGTTGGAAATACCTCCACAGGGTCTTTTCTTCCCCGCTATAACCAGCGAGCTCTCTTCCCAGGCGCTGAAGAGTACGGAAATAGGCCCATTGCATGGCGTTTCCAAGCCAACAGCTCACGTCCCTTTCTATATCGGCCCAGGACGTGGTGGAACCCTTGGGGATGCTGATCTCGCCGACCGGATCTTCATGTTGCACGATTTCTGAGGGCGTGGCGAATGATAGGTTTTCATGCTTAAGTACCTCATCTGGCAGCGCCGCGAGGAACTGGTGAATGCCCGTTTCGGGCCACTGGTGCTCGCCAAAGGTCTCGTAGTCCATGAATAACCCAACGTATTGGCCGGGTAGAGAGGCCAACCAGTTGGCGTATTTGTCAGCCGTCAGCGGCCACTCTGACCACCACCTTGCCGAGAACCTGAAAGCAACGTCGTCGCTTAACCGGTAGTTTCTGAACAGCACTTTAAGCGAAGGTGTTCCATGCGACGCGTAGACGTAATTGGGGGAATGCCAGCCGAGTACTCTATCGGCCCCTTCAGCGAATATACCCTTATAACCCAAGGATGCCACGTGTGTGGCCACCTGGTCATCATATATCAGTTCCGTGTTCTCGAAGAACTTTGCGGATATCCCGAAGAGGTCCCGGAGCGCCTGAGCGTGCATTTTAACCTGTTCATCGAATTCCTCCATGTCATCGTACAGGGAGGCCAAGGAGTGATAGTAGGTTTCCTCCATGAACTCCACCCTACCCGTTTGCGCTAGCTGGCGGAAGGTATCTAACAGATCTTGGTCATAGCGTTCGCATTGTTCCAAGAAAGTCCCAGATATGCCGAAGGCTACCCTAAGCCCTCTGTCTTCACCCTTTTGGCGGTCTAGCGCCTTCAGCAGTATATAGTTGGATGGTTTGTAGGCTTTGTTAGATGCCCTGAGGAATACTTCCTTATCCTCTTCTTCGTCGAAGTAAAACTCTTTCAACCTGCCCTTGGGATGCGTCCACATGACTTCATCCCACAGAAATCCTTTCTTAATACGGGTTGGTTGATGCACTTCGAAAGCCAGCACGACCTTCATGAAACTGTCACGTGTTCCAATAAAAGCCTTGGGTAAAGCTCGTGAAAGGTTGGTTATAGCCGGGATCGGCCTTTCAGCCGCTCAGGAGCAATCATTCTGTCCAGGTGCGCGTTGCCCTGGAAAGGTAGAGTGGGATTCCGAGCTAACGCGTTGTAATTTTTGATTTAATTAGTTCCGGCGTTGGAGAAAACGACGGAGGTGAGCTACCCCTTGCGGGCGCGGCTCACCGGTTGGCCGGCGCGCTAACCGTAGGGTGGGGAACGCGGGAAGTGCCCGCGGCTCTGGCGGCGGGGAAGCGCTTTCATCCCGGCAACCTCGCCTGCGCCCCAGGGGCAAGCTGGCCATCCTCACCATGGCCGAATCGCCAAATATTGTTCGGCCCAGCTAAAAATCGGCCGTAAGGGAGCGGGCTATCCGCCCCCACCCTCCCCTCCCCCACACAGGACTTTTGCCCCATTTGTCATCCAATAAGGTTAAAACGCGGTCCCACGTCAATTGTTGTCTTGAGAATAATAATGTTCATGGGCAAGGGCGGAACTGGAAAGACCTCCAGCGCTTTGGCGACCGCTGCGTTGGCCGCCCATACCGGTCGTAAAACGCTCGTCATTTCAACGGATGGTGGGCACTCCTTGCCTGATGCGTTAGACGCGCCCGTGGGCAACGAACCGACGCGCGTGGCCGACAACCTCTACGCCATGGAACTGGACGCCAGGAACGAAATACAAAAGAACTGGGGAAGCATAAGAGATTACATGAGCGCCTTTTTCGCCACGAAGCTAGATGAAAGCTTGGCGGCGGAACTTGCCCAGTTCCCAGGCATAGAAGAGCTACTGGGGATACTCAAGATCAAGGAGTTTAAGGAGCGGTGGGACCTAATGGTTTTGGACTCCGCCCCTACCGGGCAGGCACTTCGTTTTCTGGCAGTACCAGAGGTGATGGGGAGATTTGGCATGGAGTTGATCCGTCTTCAAAAAGCGGCGACCAAGCTCCTCAGACCGATGCAGGGGTTGCTGCCTTTTCCGGTACCGGATGAAACCGTATACGAGCAAGCGCAGGCGATGATCGACAACTTAAAGGAAGCGGGCGAGATCATGAGAGACCCCTCGACTTCCTCCATAAGGTTGGTGACGAACCCCGATAAGTTGTCTGTGATGCAAACTCAGAGGAATTTCACTTTCATGAGCCTTTTTGGCTTCAACGTAGATATGGTGATCTTGAACAGGTTTTACCCCAGCGAGGCGGGCGAGTACTTCGATGGCTGGAAGAAAATTCAATCCGACTACTCCCGCTTGGTTGAGTCATCTTTTTACCCAATACCCGTAAGGAAGGTCAGACTTTTCCCCTCGCAGATGGTGGGGCTGCAGCAGCTGGAGATGATGGGACGGGAGATCTATGGAGATGAGGACCCGTCGAGAGTATATTACGTCGGAAAGCCTTTCGAGGTCTCAAAGGGGGAAGAAGAGGGGCAGTATTTGTTGAAATTGCAGATACCCTTCACGAAAAAGGGGGACGTCGAGCTCTCTCAAAACGGGGATGAGCTAGCGATTTTGGTCAAGACTTCCGCTACCGTTTACGAGAGGCATATGGTACTTCCTTCAGTGCTGTCGGGGAAGGAAGCGAAGTCCGCGAAGTTCACTGCCGAGCAGCAATTGGTGATAACTTTCTCGCGATGGGAAGTGCAGAAGCGGTTCATCGCGAAACGGAAGGGAAGTAAAGCGAATCCGTTGGAGGAACGGGCCGCGGCTGAGATGGGCGTAAAGGCGTAAAAACACTTCCTTTTATATATCGGCTTGTCTGCCGGAGATGGAGACGGAGAGGGGTCGGGTGGGTCAAACGGCGAGGGCGTCGGCCGCAGTGGAGATCTTCTTGATCAGCTTTTCCAAAAGAGGCTAGCTGTTTTGGCGAACGGTCTGCATGACCTCCTAATAATGCCGCTGTTAGTCGCTGCGATGCTGGACGTGGATAACCCCCACGTCAAGTTGGCCAGGAGGGAGTTGCTCATGGCCATAAAAGAAGAGCTGGAAAGGGAAATAGCCAAAGGGGGGAACGAACCGCAAACCCGCCGCAAGAAAATAATGGTAGAGTAGCTTAGTCCTCGTTCGTGCACTTTTTTCCACATTTGACTCGCCAAAGACCCGTCATACTTGTAGATATTTATTTCCTTCATCGCCTTCTCCCTCATCGCTCTATGCTTTTCCAAGAAATCGTTCAGTTTTTCGACGAGGATCTGCTTTAGTTCCCCGGATAACATGTTGCCTGAACGATAATCCTCCTCTATCCTCATTATCCTCTGGTCATCTTCTTCGAAGTAGTAGTATAGCCACTGAAAGGAAACGTCTACGTCCGGATTGCCGCCGTACTTCCTCTGCAATTCGACCGTGGCTTGCCCGCCGGAAAAGGCGTACTTCATGATTTTCCTCTCGACCGTTTTCGGGTCGTCATCTAGATAAATGGCGGATTCTGGTACGGATGAGCTCATTTTTCCCTCGGGCCCGGTCAAGGGCGGTAAGAACTTGCTGTGTATCTGAGCTGCCTTGAAGTAGCCCAAGCTCTCTGCCATATCCCTCTGTAGCCTCCAGTAAGGATCCTGATCTATGCCGGCGGGGATTAGGCAGCGCCTTTTCTCGAACATGGTAGGGACGATTTGAAGCGCAGGGTAGAAAATTATGCCGATATTTGAAGAGGCGTCTAAGCCAAACGTCGCCTTAGCCTCGGAGAATGTTATCTTCTTGGCTACTTTAACGGCTAAGGGGTACATGTTTCTCACGTACTCGGTGTCTTGAAATATGAACGTCTTATCGGGGCTGAAGCCCACTGCTATTATGTCGGCTATGTTTTCTTTGGACCATTCTCTGGTTTGATCGAGGTCGACCTCTTGGTTTCTCAGGAACTTTTCATCATCGGTTATTTCTATGTAAACGTCAAGGTCAAACTTATCCTGAAGCCACTTGGTGAAGAGGAAGGGTATGAGGTGGCCTATGTGCATCGCCTGCGAGGGTCCCCTGCCCGTATACGCGTAGAACCCCTTGCCTTCTGCTTGTTCTTTGAGGATGAGGTCTAAATCCCTGTGCGAAAAGAAAACGTTCCTCCTGAGCATGACGTGTAGTTCACCCGCCTGCCTTGCTATTTCCTGCTTTATATCATCCGTCAGTTTCTGCGTTCCGAACTGTTCTATCAGCTTGTCGTAATCTACTTTTCCTTTGACTTCCCAGGGCGTTACTGTGAAGTCGTCTGGCATGAGGGGTACGGCCGATGGATTTTAAGCGTTATCTGTGTACATATTAGTACATGAAAGCCTTAAATATGCCAGCCTCGCTTACTTATGGCTAATATAGAGAAGATTCGGTATGATTTGAGCCAGGATGAGGAACCACGTCAATGGTATAACATACAGGCTGATCTAAGGGAACCAATCCCGCAACCCGTTGATCCGTCCGAAGACGGTCACAGGATGAAGGTTCTGGGGGAAGTGCTACCCAAGCAGGTGCTTCAACACGAAATGGGGACCGAAAGGTACTACGATATACCGGATGAAGTGCTAAATATGTACCTTCAGGTTGGAAGGCCGACGCCCATATTCAGGGCCAGAAGATTTGAGCAATACCTAGGCGCCCCGATAAAAATATTCCTAAAGGCTGAATCTCATACACACACGGGTAGCCACAAGATAAACAGCGCGATCGCTCAGGCCTACTTCTCGAGGGCAGAGGGGGCCGAAAGGGTTACCACCGAGACGGGCGCGGGTCAATGGGGGTCTGCAGTTTCCTTGGCATCTGCTCTGGTAGGCGTTCACGCTGACGTTTTCATGGTCAAGGTGAGCTACGAGCAGAAGCCCTACAGGCGGACGCTGATGCGGATGTACGGGGCGGACGTGCACGCAAGCCCCACGGATCTGACGGAATTCGGCAGAAGGGTCCTGAAGGAGAACCCCACCCATCCGGGAAGCCTCGGGATAGCCATAAGCGAGGCCGTGGAGTACGCGGAAATGATGAAGGGAAAGTACAACGTGGGCAGCGTGGTCAACGCTGACATATTGTACAAAACCATAGCGGGCATGGAGGCCAAGAAGCAGTTGGAGCAGATGGGAGAAGACGTTGATGCCGTGATAGGCGTGGTTGGCGGAGGGTCCAATTACAGCGGGCTAGCTTTCCCTTTCATTGGAGAAGAATTGAGGAAGGGGCACGTGAGGAGGAGGTATATAGCGGCCGGCTCCCTCGAAGTCCCCAAGATGACCAAGGGAATATATAGGTACGATTTCCCCGACACCGGAAACGTCCTGCCCGAGGTAAAGATGTACACGATCGGGGCCGATTTCGTCCCACCACCAGTTTTCGCCGGAGGGTTGAGATATCATGGTGTGGCCCCATCGCTGAGCTTACTCATGAAAGAGGGGATCGTCGAGAGTCGGGACTACGACCAAGAAACGTCTTTTGCTTATGCCAAGGAGTTCGCGCGGCTTGAGGGTATAGTGCCCGCTCCAGAGACTAGTCACGCCCTACCCATACTGGTCGAGTTGGCCAGGAAGGCCAAAGCGGAAAACCAGCCCATAAGCGTGCTCGTGAGTTTCTCCGGGCACGGGCTCCTTGACCTGGGCGGTTTTTCGCAGGTCCTTGGGCTTTAAGGACAGGATGGGCGGTCCTATCTGCTGGGCGGCGGCCGGTCGGTATCTTCCCCGCGTCATCGATTTCTTTTTTGTCTACGAGCGCTTCTTCGAAGCGCTGCCCCCCGCTCATTAGTTTGCCCATCCTCGAGTCCCAAATGGCAGCCATCCTCCTGAGCGTGTCGGAAAACTTGTCTGAAAGATAGTACATTCCCCTCTCCTTCCCCAGAACGCCAACCCCGACGAGCTGGCGCAAGGCTGAATAGTAGCTGGCCTGCGAGACGCCGGGATGTTTCTTGAGGAAAGTCCTCCACTCCGATACCGGCATCTCGCCGTGATCTGCGACTTCGTTGAGTATCATCCCCGCGACTACGGAGAGCTCTTCCGGTTTTCTGGGAAAAATGCACTTGAGGACGTCTTCCATAGTTGCCTCTCCCCAATCGGACCTAGGTTTAACTATTATAAGGGCGCTACTCTTCACGTGGAAGAAATGCTGACGGGGTTTTTGTGCGATCCCGCGAAAGTGCGCAGTTAAACCTACAACAAGCGTCCCATCGCGTGGACGCGGTAACGGTCGGGCTGCCGCGAAAGTAATTTAGTCGGGAAAAATCTCGGGCTCGTTCGAATATTACTGAAATGCAGGGTTTTTCTGAGGGCCGGGCCAAATCCGTCCATTGGGTGGAGAGGGCAGAAGCTGAAAAGGTCGTATTCATTTTCACGGGCCCCATTTCGCTGCGAGCACGTGAGAAGGGGTGGGTATACCGAGCGCCGGGGAATCGGCGAGTTATCGGGTCACAGCGGTGAATTTTTCGGTTTTTGGTCGTTCGGAAGGCTATACGAGCTGGATGGGCGTTTCTGTAGGCTAGGTGCTTTCATAGGTCAACTCTAGCCCACCACCGGGTACCAAATCCCCAGCGCTAGTGGGCGCTTCTATGGGAGGGCGTGCTGTGCTCGGGTTTGCCGCGTCGGAGCGCAGCCGCCGCTGAGGTCCTTCACATTCGTAGGCCCTGTGGGCTTAAAAGAAAACTTGGAAAGCCTGAGAACGCCGGGAGATTACTGGTTATCGGGATATGGTGAACCGAGGACTAGGTCTCGCCATTCTACCCCTAACTCTGAAGGATGAAGTGAAGCCTCGCCCTACACGGCAGCGAGGAGGTCGGTTGCTGCTGGGCGTGGGTGTTCAGATAGCGCTTTTGGGGAAAGCTGCGCAAGCATGTCACGCGGAGGAGCAAAGCCGCTTAAACGAAGTCGTCTCGCGCTACCCGAGTAGGATTGAACGAATCCTCAAGCTAAAATACTTTCGGGGGGGCGCCTCCCGCTAATTGGGAT